>JAAUYI010180082.1_pt1 | contig 11404 bp, 7 predicted proteins | sample 7278041 | NCBI WGS metagenome assembly JAAUYI01 (sample SAMN14350216, study PRJNA611818) | marine sediment metagenome | isolation source: surface marine sediment (0.6m) | place: French Polynesia: Moorea | collected 2018-08
CTTAATTTTTCTTTAACTAAATGTCTGTTGAATACTGGACACTTACTTAGTTGTCATTCTGTTTGATTTGGTTTAGATAGGGATAGAAATATTTTTGGTACTTTAGATAAATTACTAAATGGATAAATATATTATTTAACAATTAAAAAATAGTGCAACAAGATTCATCGGCAGACTCTTTACTCAAGGCTACAAAATTATCTAAGAGCTTTGGTGGCATCAAAGCAGTAAATAATGCTCATATAGAAGTTAATCACGGAAGTATTACAGGATTAATTGGTCCTAATGGAGCAGGAAAGACGACTTTGTTTAATTTGCTCTCTAATTTTATTAAGCCTGATAGTGGCAAAATTTTGTTTGATAACCAGCCAATTCATAATTTACCGCCCCATAGGATTGCTACTCAGGGTTTTATTCGCACTTTTCAAGTGGCTAGGGTACTTTCTCGTTTATCAGTCTTAGAAAATATGTTGTTGGCGACACCAAATCAGACAGGGGAGAATTTTTTCAAGGTTTGGTTTCAGCAACCAAAATTGAGAGCAGAAGAACGACAAAATAAAGAACGAGCAATGGATATTTTGGAGTCTGTGGGGTTAGCATCTAAGGCTGATGATTATGCTGGAGCATTATCTGGAGGACAAAGAAAGCTGTTGGAAATGGCTCGTACCTTAATGACCAATCCTAAATTAATTTTGTTGGACGAACCAGCTGCAGGGGTTAACCCCACCTTGATTAATCAGATTTGTGAACATATTATGAACTGGAATCAACAAGGGATTTCTTTTTTGGTGATTGAACATAATATGGATGTGATTATGAGCTTGTGCGATCGCGTTTGGGTTTTGGCAGAAGGTACAAATCTTGCAGAAGGTACACCAGAAGAGATTCAAAATAATGAGTCGGTACTAGAAGCTTACTTGGGACAGTAATCAGTAATCCAGTCGCAAAATATATTTTCAATAACATAAATGACGATTATTTTAACTAATGATGACGGTATTGATGCTCCTGGTATTCGTGCCCTGCAACAAGCTGTTGTAGGAGAAAGTATTATTGTTGCTCCCGATCAACAGTATTCTGGCTGTGGACATCAGGTTACTACTAATCGAGGAATTAAGCTAGAGCAAAGGTCGGCTAAGGAGTATGCTTTAGAAGGTACTCCTGCTGACTGTACTCGCATGGCAATTAACCAAATAGCCAAAAATACGAAGCTAGTTTTATCGGGTATCAATGCTGGAGGAAATCTTGGCACAGATGTCTATATTTCGGGTACGGTAGCCGCAGTTAGGGAAGCTGCTATTCATGGGATTCCTGGCATTGCTATTTCTCATTGGATTAAACGACCTCTAGTAATTGATTGGCAGGTGGCAACTCGCTGGACGGGTAGAGTGTTAGAGGATTTGTTGTCTCGTCCGTTACCTCCTGGTAATTTTTGGAACGTTAATTTGCCCCATCTAGAATCAGATCAGCCTGAACCTAAAATTGTCTTGTGTGAACCTAGCATCGATCCCTTACCCGTAAAGTTTCGCATCCAAGAAAATACGTATTATTACCAAGGAGAATATGCTAAACGCGATCGCACTCCTGGAACTGATGTAGACGTTTGTTTTGGCGGTAATATAGCCGTGACCTTAATTAGACTATAGCGTGTTTAATTAAAGCATCTTGAAATGCGGGCGGTAGTTGACGCATGATTTTACCTTTCTCACGATCTACTCCCACTAGAACTACTTTTCCTGTCACAAATAATTCTTGTCTGTCATAGGACTGAATTTCATAATCCCAGTTAATGCGGACACCTTTAGTTTCTATAAGGCGAGTTTTGACTATGGCTGACACTCCCAGGCGAATTGGTAGATGATAGCGCAGAGATAGTTCAATTACTGGCAAATCACAACCCAAAGCCACTAAATCGGCAAACTCAATACCGATAGACCGCAAATACTCTACCCGCGCTTCTTCCATCCAGGTTAAATATGTACCGTGCCAGACATTTCCTGCATAGTCTGTATGGTGAGGTTGAGCTTTGACTGGATACTCAAACCATCGCTGAGTTTGAGCCTGTAAGCTTTGATCGGACTCAATAGCTGAGGTGGGTAATTTGGGTAATTGGGGAGATTGCTTTGATTGATCTGTCAATTTACTTATACCACTGATTGTTATTTTAAAGTAATCTTTTACTATATTGTAAAACTTTAAATTTGTAAGTCTAATTGTAAAATTAGATCTCAAGGATTAAATAGCTTTAATAATTAAATTTATTCTTAGTGATATCTAAAGTGATCGCCTTGCTCGACTGAGTTATCAGCTTAGGCATTCTCTTGATTTCACATTAAGAAAATCTATAATTGTTCACGATCAACATTTGAGCGATTAATTAATTTTTTTTTAATTATTTGAGTATTTAAAAAGTAAGTTTTACCGATTTAATAAAGATAAAGCCCCATTGAAGAAAAATATCAATTGAGCAACATTAGGGGCTGACTAGCATTTATTCATAAACACCAACCTAGTAGGGAGTATTCTCAATGGCAATCGTCAGAGTAGCGATTAACGGTTTTGGGCGCATTGGCAGGTTAGTATTTCGCGCTGGACTCAATAATCCGAACATAGAATTCGTCTGTATCAACGATCTTGTCCCGACCGAAGCGATCGCCTATCTTCTCAAGTATGATTCTACTCATGGTCGTTTTTCAGGTAGTGTAGAGGCACAGGAAAACGGCATTGTAGTCAATGGCAAATATATCCCCTGCGTTTCTGTAAAAAATCCAGAAGAACTGCCCTGGGGGAAATACCAAGTAGATTACGTAATTGAATGTACTGGGCTATTTACCACCCATAAAGGAGCAGGAAAGCATCTCACCGCAGGAGCAAAAAGAGTTGTGATATCTGCACCCACTAAAGATCCAGATAAGGTCAAGACCTTGCTAGTAGGAGTTAATCACGATAGTTTTGATCCCCAGGAAGATGTGATTGTTTCTAACGCCAGCTGTACTACAAACTGTCTTGCTCCCATTGCCAAGGTAATTAACGATAACTTTGGGTTAGTCGAGGGATTAATGACTACTATCCATGCCATGACAGCGACTCAGCCAACCGTAGATGGATTTAGCAAAAAAGACCTACGCTCTGGACGTAGTGCAGCACAAAATATCATCCCTGCTTCTACAGGAGCAGCCAAAGCGGTAACATTAGTCTTGCCAGAGTTAGCAGGAAAACTAACAGGGATGGCATTACGTGTGCCTACCCCCGATGTATCGGTAGTTGATTTGACTTTCCGTACCGAAAAAGCAACTAGCTATGAAGCAATTTGCCAAGCCATGGCTGAAGCCGCCGCAGGGGAAATGAAGGGTGTTTTAGGCTATACAACTGAGCCTGTAGTTTCTACAGATTTCACTGGCGATCCCCACTCTAGTATTTTTGATGCTGGTGCAGGTATGGAGTTAAACAATAACTTTTTTAAGGTTATAGCTTGGTATGACAACGAATGGGGCTATTCCAATCGAGCGATCGACCTGATTTTAGCCATGGTAGCTAAGGAAACAGAGATATTAGTGGAGGTGTAAGTAAACTAGGCTCTAGGCTTAGAATTCTTGAAGACGGGGAAAAGATTAAAGGACTTTTTCTATTGCCTCTTGCTTCTTGACCGGGGAACACCGATCAGTGCAGGCTCCGTCTTCTGAAGGCCAAGGACCGTTGACTATTATTCGCTACAAAGACAAGAGCCTTTGGTCAAACCTATAAATAGCTATTGATTATTCACTTTAATGTCACAAAAAAAGATATATTGATTTTCGATCCGAAGGCTACACGGTAGCGTAATCGCATCTCAACAAAGATATACATATAAAGAGTTAAAGAGGAGAATTAATGCTAAATCAATCAGAAGCCGTAATTGAAGCGATCGCCGCTAGAGAAATTTTAGATTCCCGTGGTCGCCCTACCATCGAAGCAGAGGTGCGCTTGGAAACAGGGGTGGTGGGATTAGCTCAAGTACCTAGTGGTGCGTCTACAGGTAGTTTTGAAGCTCATGAGTTAAGAGACGATGACAAAAGCCGCTACGGAGGCAAAGGAGTTTTAACCGCAGTCCGCAACGTTAAAGAAAAAATTACTCCTGTGTTGTTAAACATGGATGCTTTAGAACAGGCAACCATCGATCGAGTTATGATTAACAGAGACGGTTCGCCTAACAAAAAGAATTTGGGGGCAAATGCAATCCTAGCGGTGTCCTTAGCCACAGCCAAAGCTGCTGCCGAGGAAGTAGATTTACCTCTCTATCGTTACTTAGGTGGTCCTTTATCTAACGTTTTGCCCGTACCTATGATGAATGTCATCAATGGTGGTTCTCATGCCGACAATAACGTTGATTTTCAAGAATTTATGATTATGCCTGTGGGGGCAGATTCTTTTAGAGAAGCTTTACGCTGGGGGGCAGAAGTATTTGCTTCTCTAAGTAAAGTATTAGGTGAGAAAAGCCTGCTGTCTGGTGTGGGAGATGAAGGAGGCTATGCGCCAAACTTGGGTTCTAACCAAGAAGCCTTAGATTTATTAATTACAGCGATAGAAAAGGCAGGATACAAGCCAGGAGAAGAAGTCGCTTTAGCAATGGATGTCGCTGCTAGTGAATTCTACGCAGATGGCAAGTATACCTATGATGGTCAAGCCCATTCTTCTGAAGAATTTATTGAATATCTAGCAGAATTAGTGGAGAGGTATCCGATTATTTCGATTGAAGATGCGCTACACGAAGACGATTGGGATAGCTGGAAAACTTTAACTGAAAAGTTGGGAGCGAAAATTCAGCTAGTGGGAGATGACTTATTTGTTACCAATAAAACCAGATTACAAAAAGGGATTGATTTGGGTGTAGGTAATTCCATCCTGATTAAACTGAATCAAATTGGTACACTAACCGAAACACTAGAAACAATTGACTTGGCGACTCGAAGTGGTTATCGTTCCGTAATTAGCCATCGTTCAGGAGAAACTGAAGATACTACTATTGCCGATCTCGCTGTTGCCACTCGTGCAGGACAAATTAAAACTGGCTCTCTCTGTCGTAGTGAGAGGGTAGCCAAATATAATCGCCTATTGAGAATTGAAGAAGAATTAGGCGATCGCGCTGTATATGCAGGCAAAATCGGTTTGGGTCCTAAAAGTTAAACGTTAAACTTAGAATTAAGTTTCTAAACCAAACCTTAAGGCTTGGGTTATTCCAAGCCTGAGATACTAAATCTAGTAGTAACCTATAAACAGTTAGATTAAATCTGGCATGACAAGATATAAGCAGTTTATATGAAATTGAATCTAGACAGGGTTTGCTATCATTACGATTTTTGCTCTTGAATTGCCTGTCTATGTTGTAAGCAATTATCCATTCAAACATCATAATTTTTAAGCAAACATGGAATCAACAACTTCTCAACAGCTTGCTCAAACAGTTACGACTAGTAATGTGACACACAATATTAAGGTAGAAGACGATCGCACAGGAATGAGCGTAGAGACTCTCAAACGAGCCTTCGTCGATAACCTATTTTACGTCCAGGGAAAAGATGAATCTACCGCTACTCTGCACGACTACTATCAAGCATTAGCTTATACAGTACGCGATCGCTTGTTACACCGTTTTATTAAAACTGGACGGACCTACTACGAAGAAAACGTCAAGGTAGTTTCTTATCTCTCCGCCGAATTTTTGATGGGTCGTCATCTGGAAAATAACCTGATTGCCTTGGGGATCTATGAAAAAATGCGTCAGGTAGTCCAGGAATCGGGGTTAGATATTGAAGATTTGATCGAACAAGAACCCGATCCTGGTCTGGGTAATGGTGGTTTAGGTAGACTTGCTGCCTGTTTCCTCGATTCCCTAGCTAATTTAGAGATGCCAGCGATAGGTTACGGTATTCGCTATGAATTTGGTATTTTTCACCAGGCATTAAGAGATGGTTGGCAAGCAGAAATTCCCGATAACTGGCTAATGTTCAAAAATCCTTGGGAAATTGCCCGTCCTGAAGATTCAGTAGAAGTTAAGCTGGGAGGACATACCGAAGTCTATCGCGATGAAAAAGGATATAATCGCGTAAGTTGGATTTGCGATCGCAAGGTCAAAGCTGTTCCTTACGATACACCAGTACCAGGATATCGCACTAATACAGTAAACTCCCTACGGTTATGGACAGCTGAGGCTAGTGAACAATTTAACTTTGAAGCCTTTAACGCAGGTAACTATGACCGTGCAGTAGCGGAAAAAATGAGTTCGGAAACCATTTCTAAGGTGCTGTATCCCAATGACAACACGCCCCAAGGTAAAGAACTACGATTAGCGCAGCAGTATTTCTTTGTATCTGCTTCTCTACAAGATCTAATTCGCATTCACCTCCATATTCATCCCAATCTCAGCAACTTTCAAGAAAGAGCAGCAATTCAGCTTAACGATACTCATCCAGCAGTAGCTGTAGCGGAGTTAATGCGTCTGTTGATCGATGAACACAGCATGGATTGGGATCAAGCTTGGGATATTACTCAAAAGACATTGGCATATACTAACCACACCTTACTCCCAGAAGCTTTAGAGAGATGGTCAGTAAGTTTGTTTAGCAGAATGCTACCAAGACACATTGAAATCATTTACGAAATCAATCATCGTTTCCTTGAAGACATCCGTACCTGGTTTCCCGATGATGACGATTTAGCCTCAGAGCTTTCGATTATTGAAGAAGGCGCAGACAAAAAAGTCCGCATGGCAAACTTAGCTTGTGTTGGTAGTCACGCCATCAACGGCGTAGCAGCACTACACACTCAATTGCTCCAAAAATATACTCTTCAAGGTTTTGCTAAACTATGGCCCGAAAAATTCTTCAATAAAACTAATGGAGTAACTCCCCGTCGCTGGATCTTACTGAGTAACCCCCGACTAGCAAAACTGGTTACAGAAAAAACTCAAAGCGATCGCTGGTTAAAAAATCTAGACGAAATGCGGGTATTAGAAAAATTCCTTGATGATCCTGAATTTTGTCAGCAATGGCGGGAAATTAAGCGTCAAAACAAAATTGCTCTAGCAGCACAAATTAAGAAAACCAAAAATATTGAGGTTAACGTTGATTCCATCTTTGATGTTCTAGTCAAACGAATTCATGAATACAAACGCCAGCATTTAATGGTGTTGCACATCATTACACTTTATAACCGCATCAAACAAAACCCCAACATTGATATCCTGCCTCGTACCTTTATCTTTGGCGGAAAGGCTGCACCTGGCTATTTTATGGCCAAGCTAATTATTAAATTTGCTAATTCGGTAGCAGAAGTGGTTAATAAAGATCCTGATGTTAAAGGACGCTTAAAAGTAGTTTTCTTGCCAAACTTTAATGTTTCTCTGGGACAAAAAATTTATCCTGCTGCGGACTTATCAGAACAGGTTTCTACTGCTGGAAAAGAGGCTTCTGGTACTGGTAATATGAAGTTTGCTATGAATGGTGCATTAACCATTGGTACGTTGGACGGAGCCAATATTGAAATCCGCGAAGAAGCTGGACCAGAGAACTTTTTCTTGTTTGGTTTGACAGCCGAAGAGGTATATCAAATGAAAGCCGATGGTTATGACCCCATGTCTTATTACAATAGCAATCAGGAACTAAAAGCGGTGATTGATCGCGTTGCTAAAGGCTACTTTAGTCATGGAGACACCAAGCTCTTTAAGCCAATCGTCGATTCTTTACTTTATGACGACCCCTATATGCTCTTGGCTGATTATCAGGCATATATTGACTGTCAAGATCGAGTGTCCGAAACCTATAAGGACAAAGATAAATGGACTAAAATGTCCATTCTTAATTCCGCACGGATGGGTAAGTTTTCTAGCGATCGCACTATTCAAGAATACTGTAAGCAAATCTGGGATTTAAAACCAGTTGAAATTAATTTGGGAGCCTATAGTCAAGAATAAGGCTTTTTTCACCATAGCTACTCATCATAACTAAATAACTATTAGTTAAGAGGAAGATGTTCTAATGAATTTAATTAGAGCATCTTTTTTTTTCTGATTGTAGACTATAGTTTCGGTACAATTAGAGGTAGGCTAACTGTTACGGTAGTTCCTATATTTAATTCACTAGTTAGATTAATCTGACCATGATGCAAGTCAACACACTTTTTAACTACGACTAATCCTAGTCCAGTACCAGGAATTCGACGGACATTTTGACCACGATGGAAAGGCTCGAATAACTGTTCTAAGTCATTTGGAGGAATGCCGATGCCATTATCTATAATTTGTATTTGAACTCGATCGCCAGTGAAGTCGAGAGAAACCCTAATCTCTGAGCCTTGAGGAGAATATTTAATCGCATTGGATAACAAATTAGCTATGATCGAGCGCATTAATTTTTCATCTAAGGAAGCCCTAACACCCTGTTTAGTGCATTCAAAGATAATTAGATATTCGCTTCCTGCACTAAGTTGCATTTCCTCTACACAATGACGACATAATTTTTCTAGACGCAATGGTTTAGGATTAAATTCCAGCTTTCCTGTCTCGGCTCGGTTGATAGTTAAAATATCATCTAGCAACTGCACCATGTTTTTAACAGAATCTTGAATTCGTCGTAAATTTCGCGCTCGCTTCCTAGCATCTTGCCAGACATTAGGAGAATTTTCCATTAGCTGTGCTGCTGCCAAGACTGTACTTAAAGGGGTGCGAAATTCATGGGATGCCATTGAAAAAAAACGAGTTTTAATCGCGCTTAATTCTCTCTCCCTTTCTAAAGCAAGACGCATTTCCGATAAACGTTTTCGCTCTGTAATATCTCTGGAATTAATTAGAATTCTGGGTTCAGGAGCATCATCAATGAATTTCTGACTGACTGCTTCTAGAACCCGCCACGAGCCATTATGATGTCGATAAAGAAACTCAATTGGTAACACTGCGGTAGAATTTTGACCAACACTAGTAACTTCCTGAGAAGCTTTGGCTAAATCATCAGGATGAATATAATCAAAAAAGTTTTCACCAATTAATTTTGCTGGGGAGTAGCCAATAACTGTCTCTACTGAAGGACTAGCATAATAAATGTATCCTTCAAGATCAATAATAGTAATAATATCTAAAGCATTTTCTACTACCCGACGAAAACGTTCATCACTTTGCCTTAAAGCTTGTTCAGTGCGTTTACGTTCGGTAATGTCTCTCTGTACCGAAATCCAGTGAGTATATTGACCTTGTTTATTAGCAACAGCAACAATACTAAATTCTACCCAAAACTCAGAACCATCTTTGCGATAATTAATGGTTTCTACTGTAACGGGTTGCCACTTAGATAGAGCATTTCGTACCTTAACTAAGGCTTGACGGTTAGTTCTTGGCCCTTGGAGAATGCGGGGGGTTTTACCTAAAACTTCTAATAAGGTGTAACCCGTAGTACGAGTAAAAGCCTCATTGACATAAATAATTCTGGGTCCTGGTTCATCGATGGGTTCGGCTTCTGTAATCAAAACGGCATCGTTAGTATTGACTACAACTGATTGCAATAAACGTACTTGTTCAGCTTGTTGTTTTTGTTCGCTAATATCAGCTACCACCGCCACGATTCCGCTAACTCGCTCTGCACTGTCTATCAAAGGTGCAGCGGAGAAAACAATATCAATTTCAGAACCATCTTTTTTGGGTCGTCTTACCTCCAAACTAGGAGGGGTAAATCCTTTGAGGATGCTCTGTCTGATGGTGCGGTATTGCTGAACTTCAATTTCGTTGATTACAGGGTTGAGTTGACCAAGTACTTCAGCTTCTGTCCAACCAAATATTCTTTCCGCAGCAGGATTCCAGATTTGAACTTGCTCTTGAAGATTAAGAGTAAAAATGGCACGAGGCGAAGCTGCAATCAGAGACTGTAGAGTATGATTAGTGTGCCGTAGAGCAAGTTCAGTGCGTTGACGTTCAACAATTTCGGCTTTTAGTGCTTGGTTGGTTTGAGCAAGTTCTTGAGTACGACGTTGGACTCTATGTTCTAAATGAGTATTGAGTTGCTGTAGTTGGGTATAAAGTTCTGATTGTTGAATAGCGATCGCAACTTGAGTGGCTAGCTGTTTCATTAATTCCACTTCTAAAGGTTGCCATTTTCTCGTATGACTACACTGATGGGCAATTAAAAGTCCCCAGAGATACGGATTAGCATCTGGTTGTGCTTCAGACTTTGATATATCCCTGACTTCTTGAATAATAGGAACAACTAACTTGGCTTGGACTGCAAATTGTTTAACGAATTCTGATAAGCACTCCTCAACATCATCTTGTTCAATATCGGTAATAGTGCGACTTTTGCCCTGAATATATGCTTGATGATACTCACTGGGAAATACTTCTTCAGGGAATGTTTTTCCTAAAATAGCGGTGTAGGAAGATAATACTGTTTCTGTAATCGCACTACCTGTACCATTTTCCCAAATACGATAAATCAATACGCGATCGCACTCTAGAAAATTTCTGACTTCTGTTACTGTCGTCCTTAATACATCATCTAGATTTAGAGATTTTCGGATTTGCTGAGCAATTTGATGAATTACTCTCTCTCGTTCACTTTGTTTCCAAAGAATAATCTCTGCCTGAGTACGACGAATAATTTCTCGGTAGATTAGGTAATAGCAACCAAACAAAATAATCAATCCTAAACCAAGACTGATCGGGACATGAAAGGATTGCCAGCTATTTAAAACAAAATCAACTTGGCGATCAAACATAATATCCAATCACGTAAGGAGCTAATAGTTATCAGCTACGAATCGTGTTACCAACAATGTCACATATTAAATCAACATTGTCTAAAAAAACAGGACTGCTTCACCACGTACAGTCCTGGGGAGGAATCAAGTTAAATAGTATTTTGCTAAAAGTTGTTAGATAGTAATTAAACCCCAAGCTGCTAAAGCCACTGCTAGGGTTAATAAACTGAGAAATCCCGCGCCAGCAAAAGCCAAGATTTTGGCAACTAATAATACTTGTTGGGGTGGATAATAAGGTTGACTACTAGCCCAGGCATAATCACCTTTTTTATGAGCAAAATAGCCGATATCCTCTAATTTGGAACGATAATCTGCTCCGTAGCGAGGCATTCTGGCAAAAGGAGATTCTCCCAAAATACGTTGGGGTAAGATCCGTCTTCTTTGATAGGGAACAATATCATCACCGAAGTTATCGAGATACTCTTGACTATCTAATAAATCATCAATAAATCCTGCTAAGCCTTTAGTTGCCAAAACAATTGACCAAGAAAGCTTTTCGCGATCGCTATATACATTACGCCCCAAGACTCTTTGGACACACATTTCTACAAAGCGATAATTACTATTAGGCTCATAATTACGTCTTCTAAAGGTTTCTGAAAGTAATAAACCTCGAATGAATTCTCGC
>JAAUYI010161621.1_pt1 | contig 11403 bp, 8 predicted proteins | sample 7278041 | NCBI WGS metagenome assembly JAAUYI01 (sample SAMN14350216, study PRJNA611818) | marine sediment metagenome | isolation source: surface marine sediment (0.6m) | place: French Polynesia: Moorea | collected 2018-08
ATTTGACGTTCTCTCGCACATCGAGATGTCGACCCAGAAAATCAAAATTCCGTAGATCCTGAATAAAGCGGTCAACCAGGTCGCCCCAGCGCTCGCGGTCCATAGTGCCCGTTCCGATATTGACCTCCGGGTTTTCTTCCTCCGTCTGGGGAACTGCTCCCACACCACCACGTCGGAAGTTGTAGGCATGCAGGTCCAGAACAACGAAGCGTTGATGCCGCGCCTTCATGTCATCGAACAGCTGTCTCAGCTCTTCGTAAAACGCGTCATATTCTTCCAATGAGCGCAGGATCATCTCGCGCGTGGGCGGAGAGCGCCAGAGTTTCAGACCCCAGGCGTCGCCCGGTTTCAGGTAGACCGACTCACCCCGACCTCTGTTGAGATCCACTTCAAAACGCGACTGCTCCGGCACGAGATAGTTGTCGGAAATAGAAATCCATGCGTCGGTGAATGGATCTTCCTCCAGGAGCCGAGTCTTCTCGTCGACAGCGATAATCTCCCGTAGTTCGTCCCTCAGCGCGTGACCGGCGTGTATCGCCGTGACCACGACCGGATCATGCCCTTTGTGTTCATCCCAGAGCGGGTTCGCTGTTTTTGAAACACCAATCATCTGAAATCCCGGTTGCTGGAAGCCCAGACCGTCGATAATGAGCATCCCGACTCAGGGCACACAGGCTTTTCGCCATGATCCGCCTGGAACTAAATCGCGACAACTGCGGTCAGCCCGCACTCCGTTGCGGGAAACCCGTAGATTCCGGCGCTTCCGGTAACGACAGGCTTTTCAGCGAAGTCGGAAACTCCAGCCATATTCGCGGCCAGGGACGCAGCGAGCGTAGACTTTACGTCACCACGTGAAACCACAGCCCGGTATGGACAGAGAAAAAACCATATTTGTCGTCGACCCTATTTGACCGGCCAGGGCGGGTGAGGGCATTGGATAAGTAGGATTCACGTTTCCGTAAAAATGACCGCTGGTAGTATCGTGAGCCTCTTGCGAAGAAGTAGCCTCTTCCGATTCTGAGCCTCGCCAATGCGCACTGAACAGAGCCCGTCCGCGAAAAGTTCGCCACTCACGGCGCCTGCCTATCGGCTATCCAGGGAAGCGGTACTCGAACAGCTTCAATCCGACCCCGAGGAAGGCCTCACCGATCTCCAGGTAGACCGCGTTCGCCAGCTTCACGGTGAGAACGTACTCGAGGAACGCGGCCGCCGGCCGTTCTACAGACTGCTACTGCGCCAGTTTCAGGATCTCCTGATCCTCGTTCTCATAGTTGCTGCGGCCCTTGCCTATTACCTCGACGACGTGCGTGGCGCGTCGGTTCTGGTGGCCATCATCCTGATCAATGCGGCGATCGGCGTATTCCAGGAATACAAGGCCGAACGACTGTTGGAGAGTCTGAAAACGCTGGTCACGACCAAGGCCACCGCCCTGCGGCAAGGCAGCCCGACGGAAGTGGACGAACGGGACCTGGTACCCGGCGACATTGTCCTGTTGGAGGCGGGCGCGGCGGTACCGGCCGATATTCGCCTTCTCGAAGCACACGAATTTGCCACCAATGACTTCACGCTCACGGGCGAATCAGTGCCCCAGGACAAGGATGCCGAACTGGAAATTGATCGGGAATGCGCGCTTTCCGACCAGGACAATCTGGCCTTCTTCGGCACGACGGTCGCACGGGGAACTGCGAAAGGCGTAGTGGTTGCCACGGGCATGGCAACGGTGATCGGCAGCATCGCCGATGTGAGTCAATCCATTCGCCGGGATTTCTCGCCGCTGCAACTGGAGATCAACACTCTGGCCAGGACGCTCACGAAGCTGGCCGGAGTGATTGTGCTCATGCTCTTTGCCGCCAACGTACTCCTCCGCGCAGACGCTTTCCCGGACACCCAATCGCTGGTCAACGCCAGCATCATTTTCGCGATCGGCGTGGCGGCGGCCTGTGTTCCGCAGGGACTGCCGGCGCAGATTACGGTTGCGCTGTCGCTGGGCGTCGGTCGCCTCGCCCGCGAGAACGCCGTCGTCAAGCGCCTGTCCGCGGTGGAGACCCTGGGATGTACCACCGTAATCTGTACCGACAAGACCGGCACGATCACCACCAGCGAGATGACGATCGTACGGGCCTGGGCCGATGGCCGCGAATTCGAGGTAACGGGGCAAGGTTACGACCCCGAAGGGGACATTCGGGAGAATGGCTCGCCGCTCTCACCGACCGAGCTTGAGTCGATCAAGCAATTCTTCCAGCACGGGGTGCTCGCCAGCAATGGCCGCACGCACCCTCCCGATGACCAGCATCCGACCTGGTACGCGGTAGGCGATCCGACGGAAGCCGCGTTCATGCCGTTTGCAACGAAGGCCGGCATTGATACCGAAGAGCGCCTCGACGCGTTTCCTGTGCTCGAGGAACTGCCCTTCGATAGCCAGCGCAAGCGCATGACCATGGTGCGCACGCACAATGACCTTTGCATCGGATACATGAAAGGTGCAGCGCAAAGCGTGCTCTCGGTCTGCACTGCCGTACACCGGGACGGTGAGGCCATCCCCCTAGACGACAGCATGCGAGATGCTATCGCCGCGCAGGTTAAGCGCTTCAGCGAGGAATCACTGCGCGTTATCGCGCTGGCCTACCGGGATTTCCCGGCGGGTACACGCGACTTCCCACCGGAGACTACGGAAAGCGATTTTGTGTTCGCCGGTCTCGTCGCCATGCTGGACCCCCCGCGCCAGGGTGTACGCGAGGCGATCGCGGACGTGCTCGGTGCCCGCGTCCGCGTCATCATGATCACCGGCGACAACCCGATCACTGCTGACGCCATCGCCGATCGCATTGGCATGCCCGATGGCCCGGTGGTGACGGGCGACGAGCTGCGGTCTATGTCCGACACACAGCTAAAAAAACAGCTCCAAGCAGATTCACTGATTTTCTCCCGGGTGTCGCCGACCGATAAGTTCCGCATCGTCAAGTTGCTCAAGGAATTGGACCAGGTCGTCGCCGTTACCGGAGATGGCGTCAACGACACCCTGTCGCTTAAGGAAGCCCATATCGGCGTGGCCATGGGCAAGCTCGGTTCCGAAGTTGCCAAAGAGGCGGCCGAGATCATCCTGCTAGATGATGACTTCACGACGCTGACGAACGCGGTGCGCGAAGGACGCACGATATTTCAGAATCTCAAGAGCGTCATTCTCTCGTCGATCACCTCCAATATCGGCGAGCTCAGCTGCGTGTGCGTCGGCTTCGTCGGTGTTGCTTTCGGAATGCCTATTCCGATCACCGCGGTCCAGATCCTGTCCATCGACCTGATCGGGGAGATGTTGCCGCTCATGGCTTTGACGTTTGATCCGCCGGAGCGCAGGTTGATGAGCAGCCCGCCGCGCAGGCTCGGCTCGCATATCGTCGACCGCAAACGGCTTGCCGAACTTGGTTTCTTCGGCATGTTGATGGGCCTGAGCGGCTACGGGTCGTTCCTGATGGTGCTGACAACGGGCGGATCGACCGGCATGGCTCAGGCCGCCGCCTTCAGCGGCATCGTCCTCACCCAGTACGCGAACATTCTCTCGCGCCGCAGTGACGGCTCCGTGCTCGGACGCCAGCTTTTCGCCAACCCCCAGCTGTGGCTCGCCCTGCTGGTTTCTTTTGTTGTTGTGACGGTGATCGTGAGCATACCCGCTGTGGGGTCCTGGTTCGGCTTCGAACCCATGCGTCCGGTGGACTGGACCTGGCCGATCGCTGGCGCGCTGGCGTTTCTTTTCTCGTTTGAAGCGAGGAAGATTCTGGTGCCTGGCCAGAAGCAACAGCACCGGCGGTGATGGGGTTCCCGCAAAATTTTTCGTTCATCCGCGTCGGGCATTGGGCTAGTTCGGCTCGGCGGTTTGAAAAAGCGTTTCCAGAAGCTTGTCGATAGACCAGGAGTCCGCCCGCTGGCTCGGCGGGTAGGCACTGAAGGTCTGCAGGAAGCGCGCCATCACGGCTGAGCCCATGTACATCTGCGCCGCCTTGTCGATGTACCAGTCCCAGTAGGTGTTGGAATTGTGATCCGCGCGCTCGAAGGGGTCGCGTCGCAAGTGGAAAAGTTTGGGCAGGCGAAGCGTCACGAACGGCTCCGCCCAGAGCGCCATGGTCTCGGCCCTGTTCTCCGCGTACACCAGTTTCCAGTCGCCCACGCGCACGCCGACCGGCGCCGCGAGATCGTTCAGATAGATGAATTCCTGTCGCGGACCGCTTTCCACCTCGCCCGTGAGATAGGGGAGAAAGTTATAGCCGTCCAGATGCAGCCTGGCCTGCTTGCTGCCGATACGCGTGCCCTCCAGCAGCCGCTGCTTGAGGGAGTCGTCGCCGGCGGCGGCCGCGAAGGTGGGCATCCAGTCGAGATGCGACATGATCGCCGTTGATACCTGCCCGGGTGCGATATGCCCGGGCCAGCGGACCATCGCGGGCACACGATAGGCGCCTTCCCAGTTCGAGTTCTTCTCGCTGCGGAACGGCGTGATGCCGGCATCGGGCCAGGTGTTGTAGTGCACACCGTTGTCCGTGGAATAGAAAACGATCGTGTTGTCGGTGATGCCGAGCTCATCGAGCTGGTTCAGCAGCTCGCCCACAAGCTCGTCGTGCGCCACCATCACATCGTTGTAGAAACCCTGGCCGGACTTGCCTTTGTGCTTCTCAGCGCGGTGCGTGCGAAAGTGCATGCCCGTGGTGTTCACCCAGGCGAAGAAGGGAGTGTTGGCGGCGGCGGCCTTGTCGATGAAGGCCCGCGCGGAGCTGACAAACTCCTCGTCGGCGGTCTCCATGCGCTTGCGTGTGAGGGGCCCCGTGTCCTCGATGCGCCCGTCCGCGTAGGAGCGGATGACGCCGCGCGGCCCGAACTGCTGACGGAACCATGCCGCCTCCGGGTAGTCCTCGTCTTCGGGCTCTTCTTCGGCGTTCAGGTGGTACAGATTGCCGAAGAACTCATCGAAGCCGTGATTGGTGGGCAGGAACTCGTCCTTGTCTCCGAGATGGTTCTTGCCGAACTGCCCTGTGGCATAGCCCAGGGGTTTCAGGACTTCCGCCAGAGTGATGTCGCGGTCCTGGATCCCGAGATCCGCCCCCGGAAGACCGACCTTCGACATTCCCGTACGCAGCGGCGACTGCCCGGTGATGAAGCTGGAGCGACCCGCGGTACAGCTCTGGTCGCCGTAGTAATCGAGGAAGCGAACGCCCTCGTCGGCGATGCGATCGATGTTGGGAGTGCGGTAGCCCATCAGTCCGTCGCTGTAGGCGCTGATGTTGCTGATTCCTATGTCATCGCCCCAAATGACGAGAATGTTCGGGCGGTCGGCGGCGGGGGCTATGACGCTGAAGAGCAGCGTCAGCGCTCCGGCCAGCCAGCGTAACGCTGGGATCGGTGTGAACATCGGCCTGTTTTCCTTATGTTTTGCGCGGTGTCAGGAAGAAGTGTATCCGGCTTCGCGCGAACCGGCACTAGAGGTCGCAGGTTCGTCTGTTGAGCCGTCCTGGACCTGAACCTGACAGCGCCGCCGCCCTGAAAAACCCGGAAGCAGGCTACTCCGCCCGCAGGGCTTCGACCGGGTCCAGGTGTGCGGCCCGCCGCGCCGGTAGCACGCCGGCCAGAACGCCGATCACGATCGCGACACATTCCGCGAGCACGGCGTAGAAGGGCGAGGCCTTTACCGGCAAAGCCGGGACAAGCAAGTGCAGCAGCTGTCCAATGCCATTCCCGAGCAGCAGACCCAGAAAGCCACCCAGCGCGGCAAGCACAACGGCCTCACCGAGAAACAGGCCGAGGACCTGTGGTCGTCGCGCACCCAGGGCTCGGAGCAGGCCGATCTCGTTGGTCCGCTCGTTCACCGCGATAGTCATTATGGCCACGATGCCGATAGCACCGACAAGAAGGGAAATGCTTCCGATCGCGGCTACCGCAGACGTCAGGATGTCGAGCACTCCACCGAGCACGTCGAGCATCTGCTGCTGCGTGGTGATGGTCACGTCGTCGCGGCCATGGCGAGCCGAGAGAATCTGGCGGATACCTTCGACCACGCGCTCCACAGCAACGCCTTCCTCGTACATCACGTCGATCTCGATGAGGCCCTCGACGTTGAACAGACTCATGGCGCGAGCCGCGGGGATGTAGACCGTATCGTCCAGGTCGAAACCCAGGACCGTACCCTTGGATTCCATGACCCCGACCACGCGGAAGCGACTGCCGGAGATGGTGATCAGCCGCCCCAGCGGATTCGCTTCGGCGAACAGTTCATCGCGCATCTTGCTCCCCAGCACCGCAAAGGCCCGGGGCGCCGCGGGATTGTCCTCGGGCAGGAAGCGCCCGCTGCTCACGGCCATTTTGAACGCCTCCGGCATCGCCGGTCCGGCGCCGTAGACCGTCGTGCGCCGGCGGCGCCCGCCGAACTCGACTTCGGCATTGCCCTGGACAAAAGGTACGACCGCGCGGGCGTAGGAGAGCCGCTCGAGCGCCAGGGCATCGTCGATGGTAAGGGGACGCTCCGTGCCAAAGACGCCCATGCTGGTTCCGGCGGTGGTCGCCTTCCCGGGATTCACTGCAACGATCGTGGTACCGAACTGGGTGAACTGGGCCATGACGAACTGCTGCAGACCCTCGCCAATGGACGTGAGCAGGACCACGGCGGCGATCCCGACTGCAATACCCAGGGCCGTGAGCGCGCTGCGCAGCCGGTGGGCGATGAGTGAACTGCCCGTCAGCTTGAGAAAATCCAGGGTCTTCATTGCGCTAGCGCCTGGAGAGCGCGATCACCGGGTCGAGCGCCGCCGCGTTGCGGGCCGGCAACAGGCTGAACAAGATTCCGGTCAGCAGGGCAACGGCCAGCACGAGCAGCGTCACCCACGCAGGGGCGTAGGCCGGGAGCGTGGGCAGCGTGCTGCGAATAAGAAGCGACCCGGCCTCGCCCAACGCCAGGCCGATCGCGGCCCCGAGCGCCGACAGGAGCGTGGCCTCGGCAAGGATCAGGGTAAGTATCTGCCCCCTGGTAGCGCCGACCGCCTTGAGCAGGCCGATCTCCGCGGTTCGCTCCGATACCGCGACCAGCATCACGTTCATGATCAGAATCCCCGCCACGGCGAGGCTGATGGCCGCGATACCTCCCACCGCAAGCGTCAGGGCGCCCAGGATGTCGTCGAAGGTCGAGAGCACCGCGTCCTGGGTAACCACGGTCACGTCTTTCTCGCCCTGGTGACGAAGCTGGATCGTATCCTCCGCCCACTGCCGCACGGCCGGGATATCCTCCCGCGAACGCGCCTCCACGAGGATGCGGAACAGCGACTGGGTGTTGAGAATCTGCTGAGCGGCCCCGACCGGAATAATGATCGTTTCCTGAACATCCACGCCGATGGAGCGCCCCTCAGAGCCCATCACGCCAATGACACGAAAGCGCCGGTCACCGATGCGAACCCACTCGCCCAGAGCCTTTTTCGGACCGAACAGTTCGTCGCGAATCTTGCTGCCAATCACGGCGAGCGGCAGCGGGTGATTGATACCCATGGGCGGCAGGAAGCTGCCCTGGGACACCTCCCAGTGGCGAATCGCCAGCAGTTCGTCGGTCGATCCGATCATCACCACGTCGCGGGAGCGGGCGCCGTGACTGACCGGCACGGAGCCGACGTTCAGCGGGGCTACGCGCCGCACCCGGGGATCGCGGGTAAGCGCCAGGGCGTCTTCCACGGTCAGATCGCGCGGCGTCTCGCCGAACATGGCGCCGGGATTCACACCGCCGGTCTCCGAGCGACCGGGAAAAACAATCACGAGGTTGGTGCCCAGGGAAGCAAACTCGCCGGTCACGTAGCCGCGCGCCCCTTCACCCAGCGCCGTGAGCACCACGACCGAGCCCACGCCGATAGCCATGGCCAGGAGCATGAGCAAGGTGCGGGTCGGGTACCCCACCAACGCCGCCCAGGAGAATCGTGCGACATCCAGGCTATGCAGCGCCACGATCGTCTCCCCGCAGATCCTGGGCAATCCGACCGTCCACCATGCGCAGCTGCCGGGTGGCGCGCCGCCCCATGTCGATGTCGTGGGTGACCATGATCAGCGTGAGGCCTTCGTCGACCAGGCCCTCCAGGATGCCAATCACATCGTCGCCGGAATGCTGGTCGAGATTCCCCGTGGGCTCATCGGCGAGCAACACGCTGGGTCGGGCCACCGTCGCCCGGGCGATGGCCACTCTCTGGCGCTGCCCGCCGGAGAGCTGTTCCGGTTTGTGGTGCGCGCGGTCCGTAAGACCGAGCGCCTCCAGCGCAGGCCTCACACGCTGATTGCGTTCCTCCCGACCCACGCCGGCCAGGAGCAGGGGCAGCGCCACGTTCTCCTCCGCGGTGAGGCGCGGCACGAGGTGAAACATCTGGAATACGAAGCCGATCTCCTGGCTGCGCACCCGCGCCTGCTCCGCGTCGCTTAAGGAGGTAACGTCGCGATCGTTCAGTCGATAGGTTCCTGCAGTGGGTTTATCGAGGAGGCCAATGAGATTCAGGAGGGTCGATTTACCGGAACCCGACGGCCCCATGATCGACAAATACTCGCCCTGCTCGATGCGCAGGTTTACATCATCGAGGGCTCTAACGAGCTGATCGCCCACCTGAAAGTGGCGATCAATATGCAGGAGCTCAATCATCGACGGCGGACGGCCGGATCGGGGTCACCGTCGCGCCCTCCTCCACGCCGTCGCGATCGACATTCAGAATCAGTGTCGCGCCGGGTTCGAGACCCTCGCGCACTTCGGTCCACACCCAGTTGCGCAAGCCCGGTTCGATCACCCGGTCCTCCACAACGTCGCTCTCGTTGACCACGTACACGCGATTGCCTTCGCGGATGGCCTCCGTGGGGATGCGGGGCACGTCGCCGCGCTCGTCGAGGATCACTTCGATGTCTGCGCTGTAACCCGGCAGCATGCGCGAGCAGTCCTCGGATTCGACGAACTCGACTTCCACGTCGACCGTGCGGGCCTGCTTCTCCAGGTCCAGCACGTAGGGCGCGACGCGACGCACGCGGCCGGGAAAAATCTGTTCCGGGAAGGCATCGAGGGAGATCCTGGCAGCCATGCCCACCTCGATGTCGGGCGCGTCAACCTCATCGATGGGTGCGGAAACATAGAGACAGCTCATGTCCATGAGATCGACGGCGGGTGGTGTCGGTATGCCAACGGGGGACGGCGTCACGAACTCCCCCACCTCGCCATTCACCTCGGCCACGACGCCGGAAAACGGCGCCCGCAGGCGCGTCTGGTCGAGGGCGGCCTGGGCAACGTCGAGCTGCGAGCGGCTTACGTCTACGGTGGACAGGGCCGCACTGCAGGCAGCGCGCTTGGCCAGCGCGTCGCTTTCGGCGCTGTCCACGGCCTCTTCCGAGGCCAGGTTGCTATCGCGGAGCTGTCGGATACGCTCGGCTTCACGCCCGGCGCGCTCGGCGACGATACACGCCTGCTGCCAGCGCGCCTCCGCGGACCGCACCTCGCTGGCGGCGAGCTGGGCCTGGGCCTGCAGGTCCACGTTCCAGAACTCCATGAGAATCTGGCCCTGCTCCACCACATCGCCTTCCTTCACGGGCATGCGATCGATCTGTCCGCCCAGGCGCGGCGAGATACCGGCGCGACGACAGGCCTCGATGGTGCCGGCCTTGGTGTTGGCGACGGTGGACTGAACGCTGCCTGCGGCAACTATTCCAACGCGAACCTCGACGGGCTTCGGCTGGCCGAGCCGCCAGCCCAGGAAGAGTAGAACCACGGCTGCGACGGCGACGTAGGCCAGAAGCCGATGCCTGTTTGCTGCCATAAGGCGTGCACCCCACGGATAACGCGGAAACCGCTATGGTGCGCCCGGTGCCGGGAATGTCAGTGAACTAGATCAAGAGAAGCGCAGGTTGTAGCTGTCGTGCGGAAGGGTCCTAAACGACTTCCGCGCCCGGGCGATCGGGCGGCAACTCGACCCCGTCGCGGAGTATCCCTGAGCCCAGGAGCAGAACACCCATACCCCCACACCAAAGGCCGTGGAACGAGAAGAACAGTGAACGCTGAACCAGGCCGTAGTACTCGAGGGGGAACAGGTCCCGGGTGACAAGGGGGGAGAGGTTCAACAGCAGGGCGAGCACCACGAGCAGGCCACACGCCAGGGAGAAGCGAGCGGCTGGGCGCCACGCCGTCTTCCGCCGCCAGCAAAGCCAGGCTACCAGCGGCGTGAAGTATGCCGGCGTGAGGGCCAGTCCGAACACGTTGTGTAAGGCATGGGGCGCAGAGAACACCGCCAGTCCCAGGTGCACGATGCCGAAGTAAGTCAACAGGAAAGCTGGCCACGTGCTCACGCCACCCCGCTGCGAAATGCGAACCAGGCCCGCTCCAAAGAGAACGAAGCAGGTGCTGATGGCGACGCCCAGGAGAGTCCAGGGCAGCTGCACGACCGAACCAATCCTGCCGATCTCGCTCACGGTCTGGGACAGGTGGCTGTACGATTCCAGGCGCGCCGCCAGCGCGAAACTTCCTCCGAAGAGCAGCCCGGGAATGGCGATCGCGGCCGCCGCCGCGAAGCTGTTTTCTCGCGGGAAGCTGTTTTCTTGGGAATCGCGCACCGACCGTGGACCTCGCTGACAAATGCACCACCAGCGTAGGCACTTAAGAGCACGATGGACAGCTCTAAGCGGTCAAGCGAGTGCCGTGCGCGACGATCGTTTGAACGACGACCGTTTGAACGACCCCCGTTTACTGCACCCAGAGGGAACGCCGGTCCGCAACGTGTGGAGGCGCAAGAGGGAAGGGTCCGCGACGCAGGCCCCGCGCCGGCGCAAGCACATCGCTGGTCAGCACTGGACCGCAGATCCCTTCGTTCAGCCATCCCAGCGCGCTGGCCGTGAGCGGGTCGTCGCTTGTGCCGAAGCCGCCGCGGAAGGTGTCCTCGACCTCGCAGAGCGTAAAACGCCCGGTATCGGCGAGCCCGGTAAAGAAACCGCCGAAACCGTCGCCGTCGACGATTTCAAAGGCCACCAGGCGCATTCTCGTATCGCAGCCGCGCTGGTCGAAGCCGTACTGCCCTACCGCCTTGCCGAGCGTATCGCTTCCGATCAGGACCACCTCAACCTGCGGCGCGATGCTGTTGATCAGCGTCTCGCTGGCGGATGCCGTCGCGCCACTGGTGAGGAAGGCGATACGCAGCGGCGCCACCGATTGATCCTGCGGGGTAAAGCGCACGGACAGGTCCTCGTTCGAGCGCTTCTCGTTGTGCCTCACGCGATAGGCGATCTCACCGTTGGCGATGCGCCCCCCGAGCAGGTCCAGAAAGCGCTCGGCGACCGACACCAGTCCGCCCCCGTTGTAGCGCAGGTCGATGATGAAATCCGTGATGTCGTCCTCCGCGAGATCGGCGAACACGTCCACGAGTTCGGGGCTGGCCG
>JAAUYI010075134.1_pt1 | contig 11401 bp, 9 predicted proteins | sample 7278041 | NCBI WGS metagenome assembly JAAUYI01 (sample SAMN14350216, study PRJNA611818) | marine sediment metagenome | isolation source: surface marine sediment (0.6m) | place: French Polynesia: Moorea | collected 2018-08
ACCCGGTCACGGCGGGCGCCTACGAGCAGTTTATCGCCCGCGTTCCCGGTGCGGCGAATCAGGCCCACGAGATTCTGTCCGGTGGAGGTCACTTCCTGCAGGAAGATCTGGCACCAGAACTTGCGCACAGGCTCCTGACTTTCTTTGGCGAGAAGCAGTAAACCGGACGTCGCTCGCGCGACCGATTCTGCTGTTCGGGTGGAAGTCTACAAAGGAGGAACTAAACCCTGGCATCTGAAGCGGCCTGGGCACGTTCTCCAGGGAGACGAGTAGCCGGCAGCTCGCATTCCTAGACGCCTGCGCTGACGGCAGTCCGCATCTCGCCCAGATCGAGAGCGCCGTCGGGCGTACGAAGGCTCGCTTCGATGACGTCTCCCGGCTTGAGAAAACGACCGGTCTTGAGCTGACCCTGGATGAACATCTTGAGTCTTTTCTCTGGTTTCACGGTCAGCGCAAGCATCTGGACGAGTTTGGAAGGTACGCGCAGCGCAACGCCGGCGGGAGTTCCGGTGACCACCAGGTCGCCTACACCGAGATCCATCACACCGGAGAGTTCGCTGAGGGTAGCCGCGGGCTCATGAATCATGTCTCCGCCAAGCCTCGCCTTCTGGCGCTGCTCTCCGTTTACGCTCAGTGAGAACTCCAGATCGGGGACGCGCGCGAGTAACGACTGATCGAGCAATTTGATGTAGGGACCGGTCGGTCCGAAGCTGCGCCAGCTCTTGGCCTTGTGAAACTGCTTGTCCATGATCTGGTGCTCGCGCGCCGAGATGTCGTTGTGCATCACCAGTCCGCACACCACGTCGGCGAGTGTCGCCTCCGACACCTCCAGAGGCCCGGTGATCGCGCGTCCGATAACCAGCCCCAGTTCGAGCTCGTAGTCGAGCAGATGCACGCGCGAGGGTTTGAGCACTGGTCCGTCGGGTCCGGTCAGGCAAGATGACGCCTTACGGAAAAATGCGTTGCTGGTTTTCGCCTCGGGATTGCCACCGATCTCGGCGATGTGAGACCTGAAATTCGTGGCCTGCGCGATCACCTGCTGATTCTGAGTAATCGGGCTTAGCACCTCCACCGACTCTATCGGCCAGACCTCATCGCCCGGCAAGGGCCCATCCGAGCGGATGGCCTCCAGCACCTCGGCCGTAGTGACAAACGGCTGCTCGAATATCTGTACACCAGCCTCGTGCCACTGGCCCCAGCGGATTTCGTCGTCTCGTTTTACGCGCGCCAGCCGCATCTATCTACTCCACCTTTGGTGCTGCAACTACCCGGACTACTTGAGCCACGGCCTGGCTGGCGCCTTCATGGCGCCCATCAGGCCTTTGACTTTGGACAGGGTCAGCTCATTGTCGCCACGCAGCGTTTTGAGCAGCCCCAGAAGCTTGGACAGGCTGAAGCCCACGTCTTCGAAATCTTTAGGGAAATCCGGACCCCACTGGTAGAGCCCCGCCGCGTTCAGCGGGTGATAGCCGGGCTCGTAAGCCGCATCGAACACATCCGAATCGGAGTAGTGTTCGTGGCGATCGCCGGTGGGATCGCGCCAGTAGTCGAATACCTGGCTACCCAGCAGGTGCCGGCCGACGCCCCAGGCATGGGTGTAGCTCCTGGCCTTGAGATGCTCGGCACCCATGCCGATCGCATCCGCATCAAGCACCTCGAACGCCACGTGACCGAAGTTGTTTGCGACATCCTGGGCAATCACCAGCGTGTGGTGGTCCACCGGCGTTTCGCCTCGATCCAGCCGCATGAAAGATCCTGCGGGCGTGCCGTCGGGGAGGCAGAGCACATCGGTGGGCAGAAAACCGAAGCGCTGGCGATACCAGGCGCTGACTTCCTGAAAGTTGACCGCGGTAAGTACAAGATGACCCGTCCGCTGAACCAAAGGCGGACCGGCGGGCAGCCGAACGCCCCGATTGATTCGATTTCGCGCTAGCGGCTGATTCACGGGGAAGCTCGGCCGATCCTCGAGCGACGTTACCGGCGTCTGTCCCCATACAGCATGCACGGTCCAACCCGCGGGATCGGTTAGGGAGAGCAGCTTTCCGCCGCCGGGGCGGGGGTTGTCGACGATAGTCCCGCCTTCGAGCCGAGCGAGTATTTCCAGGTCCTCCATCGACGCCATCTCGAGCGCCATGCCGATATAGCGATCACGATCGCCAGACGCTACCTCGTAGATGAGCGGTTTGTCCGATGCTCCGCGAAAAAAGCCCCCGCCTACCCGGGTCAGGCCGAAGTCCTCGAGGAAGGCACACTGCGCTTCGCTATCCCGGCGCTCGAACATCACGTAGGCGAGGGCAAGCGCTTTGGTGCTGGGCGCGCCGGCACGCTCGAAGGGAATACTGCCTAGGAGGGAATCGCCGTCGTTCATGGCTTTCCTGCTTTACCGGACTCACCGCGCCGCTGATGGTAGGAGACGCGTTGAGGGCAAATGGGCTGAGACGACCGTTTCATGCTTTCGAGCCACTCCTGGCCGCCTCCTACTTCATTAATGAAATTATATTCATATATGAATTTATGTTACAAGTTGGTCAGGTCATCTTGATAAGCGTCTTTCCTCGCGCGTGCCCCCGCTCGAGCGCCGCATGCGCGAGGGCGATCTCTTCTAACGGGAAGACGGCCTGGATCGCGGGTTCGACGCCCGATTCGAGACGTGTAGCCAGGGCATCGAGGGCGTCATCGCAGGAATCGAAGGTGCTCCAGAAGTAGCGAACCCCAAGCTTGCGCGCACGCCTGCGGCGGCCGGCCAGGTCCCACTTTGAGCTCAGCAGCCCGACGGGCACTCCCCGAGTGTCGGCATTGCTCAGCAGGGGATGTACGACTGTGGCGAAAGCGCCGCCCCGCTTGAGCAGCGTGTCCATCGCCGGTTCGGCGTTGCCGACGCAATCGAGGACGATGTCTGCGTCTGTCTCCAGATCACCCAGATCCTGCGCCTGATAATCGATAACCACGTCGGCGCCGAAGTTTCTTACCAATGCCTGCGCATCGCCCGCACAGGTGGCCGACACCGTGCAGCCCCTGGACTTTGCCAGCAGGATTGCCGCCATGCCCACGCCACCCGAGCCGCCGTTCACAAACACGTGCTCGCCTGCCTTGAGCTGGCAGTCGCGCACCAACGCGGCCCAGGCCGTGAGCCATGCATAGGCCAGCGACGCACCTGCCTCAATCGGAACGTGATCCGGAAGAAGCCGCGCGTGCCTGGCGTCAACCGCAACGTACTCTGCGTGCGTCCCCTCCGAGGAGAGCGGCTTGCATCCGAATACGCGGTCATCAGTCTGGAACCCGCTCACCCCGGGTCCCACGTCGACGACCGTGCCGGCGAAGTCGGAGCCGAGCGTGATCGGCCACTCTGTGCCGCCCTTGAATTTCAACAGCGCCGCGCCGTAGCCGGCGCGCCGCCGAACGTCGATCGGGTTCAGCGATGCGCAGTCAATTCGAACAAGCAGTTCACCGGGTTGTGGCCGGGGCCGGGGCACGGTCGCCGATACCGCCAGCACGTTCGGCGGACCGAATTCGCGGATTTCCGCTCCGCGCATCAGCGTGTCGGGCTTTGCCTCGAGTATGGTCTTCAAACGCCGGAGCGCGCCCGGCCCCCGCTTGCCAAGTACCTTGCCCATGACTTTCTGCCCGACCAACGCCAGGGGCGCCCGGGCGCGACAGCTGACGTGCATCGAGAAACGTGTGTGCGTGTCGCCCAACTTCTCAAAGCGGTACTCGAAGCGCGGCAGGACAGGCTTCAAGTCCACATCCATGGCAAAGCCCTCGGGCGCTCGAATCTCTACCGTGAGCGGGTTCAGCACCGCGATCCGGTTGCCGGGCATCATGGCGCGCTCTACGTAGCGCTTGCCGGGCGTTGCGGCGGGGCTATCATCGACGGGCACCATCTCGATGATTCCGGGAAACCATCGGTGGTAATTCCGCCGATCTACAACGTAGTCAAAAACATCAGCTTGCGGACACTCGATGTCGATTTCACTCATCCAGATGTGTTTCACGGACCCCGCCTCTTCATCCGTTATTGAATGTATCTTCATTTATGGAATGTAGTATCATATTCCACTAGCGGACGGTTTGGATAGGTGGGAGAAGCCCAATGAGACTTTCGCGCAGATCACTCCTGGGGCTGGGGGCAGCCGCGGCGGGTGGAGCCGCTGTGTATGGCGTTCGTAATAGGCAGAAGACTCCGCCCCAAGCTGATATCGCCGCCGCAAGCGGACTCAACGTGTTGTTCGTCCTCACCGATCAGGAGCGGGCGTGGAACATGCTTCCCAGTGGCTTTATCGATACCCATGCGCCGGCGAGGGCCTGGCTTCGAGATAACGGCGTGTCTGTGTCGACGGCCTATGCGCCTAGCCAGCTTTGCTCAACGGCGCGCGGCATCGTGTACACGGGGCAACACCCACCCAACAACGGCCTGTGGGAAAACGCCCCGGTGCCCATCGCGTCACCGCTGCGCAAGGACATTCCCAACATGGGTTCGCTGTTCCGTGATGCCGGCTACGCGACGGGCTACGCGGGCAAGTGGCATATCTCCAAGATCGAGCAGATGCCGCCCGGTGAACGGGTACGCGAGGAAATCCAGGCCTACGGCTTTACGGACACCGAGGTCACCGAGGAGACCGACGGGGCGTTGGTCGGCATGGCCAGGGATGGCGAGACCGTGAACCAGGCTCTGCGCTATATCGAGCGCCACAAGGACGAAAGCCAGCCCTGGTTTCTTGCGGTCAACCTGCTCAATCCCCACGACATCATGTACTACTCATCCGGGCCGGAGATGCAGGCATCGCGCAGGATCCAATTCCCCGATCGTATTGTGCGCCCCCCGAGCGAAGGGCTGTACGCCGAGGATCTCGGCTACGACTTGATCGGACACTGGGGTCCCGCGACCCGGGGCGGTCGGCCGGCCGCGATCGCCGAGTACGCCCGGGCGATGGAAACCAACCTGGGTTTCATGCCCTTCGATGACATCGACGTCGCCCGCGAATTCCAGAACTACTACTGGAACTGCATACGGGATTGCGACGCGCACCTGATGAACCTCCTCGACGGCCTTCGCGCCAGCGGCGAGCTGGAGCGGACGGTGATTGTCTTTACCTCCGACCACGGAGAATTTCTCGGCGTCCACGGACTGCGTGGCAAAGGCGTCAGTCCCTACAAGGAAGCCAGTCATATTCCCTTTGTGATCGTGCACCCCGACGGCGATCGCGGCGTGCTTCGCGACGGCCTTTCCAGTCACGTGGATCTGGTGCCCACGCTGCTGGGACTCGCCGGCGCCAACGTCGCCGCGCTTAAGGAGCAGTTTCCCGAACTCGTCGGCTTCGACCTCTCGCAACTCGCATTCGGGGACGGGCCCACAGAACGGGATCGCGCCGGCGTGCTGCAACACTGGACGAGCATGGCGTTCATGGACCATATGTCTGGCGTGCATTTCAAAGATGTCTTCGACGCCCGGGGGCCTCAAAAGCTCATCGAGATATTCCGCGCCCTGCCCAAAGTCGATTTCGACAAGCGGGGGCATATGCGTGGATTGTTCGACGGTCGCTATAAGTTCGCGCGCTATTTCTCCCCGGACGATCACCAGCTGCCGGGAACCTGGGCCGAGCTCTCCGCCAACAACGACTTTGAGCTGTATGACCTGGCGACGGACCCGGACGAACTGCAGAATCTCGCCGGGGATGCTGCCCACAAGGAGTCGGTTCTCGCGTTGAATGAAAGACTCAACACCCGGATTCGCGCAGAAATCGGCGCCGACGACGGCAGTTTTCTGCCCTTTCTTCTGACCGTCTAGAACGCGGCAGAGCGTTCCGGAATCCGGAACGCGAACAGCACGCCGGCGGACGCCGGCCGTGCATCGGCGCGCGGGCCACCTGCGGCCAGGTTCTCCCTGCCCCACCGGGGCGTGGATCGGCCTTACCCATCCCCTCCTGTTCATCGCACGGCGGTGCTTTACCAACGCACAACGCCATTCTCGCTTCGTATAATGTATGATAAGTTCATTTATGAATATATGATCATTTTAGCCGCAGTCTGTCCGATCGAGAGCGAGGAAAACCCCATGACCTCACAGGCGAACGCCCTGCCACCGCTGGAAGAGATCGAGTTTCAAGCACCGCGTGACCCGTCGGAACCATCCAAGGGCCTGCACCGTTTGCTCTGGAATATCCTCCGAGTGAACTGGGCCGTATGGCGCTCACCGCCGCGCAGAGACGCTGAAGATGGAGAGGTGGAGATTCTGCATGACACCGAGATGACCCACCGCTTTGTCTCAGCACCTGCAGATGGCGACACGATTGTCTGGCACTACGTGGAAGCGGGTAAGGCCAGATCCGGACAGCCCTCGCTGGTGTTCCTCCATGGCATGCCGGAGAGCTGGTACATGTGGCACCACCAGATCGCGGCGTTCGCTCCGGACTGGCACTGCATCGCTCCGGACCTGCGTGGCTACGGGCAGTCAGACAAAAGTCCCGGCGACTACCGGCAGGAAGGCGTCGCCGACCAGATGCATGACCTGTTGGCGCAGATCGGCGTCGAGCAGGCCGTATTCATCACACACGATCGTGGTTCCGTGATCGCCGACTACCTGATCGCCAACTATCCGGAGATGGCCGCCGGCTATGTCCGCGGCGAACAGCACCTCGTGCACTTCAATCCCTGCCTGGCGCCCCAGGAGAAGTTCTTCCTGGATCCGAAGCAGTCACGCAAGCTTGCCTGGGCCTGGTTGGTAATTCCTTTCACGTTCGTTGCCCAGACCCACCATCCAATCCCCCTCGCCGATCAGGTACGAGCTCGCAAGGAGTTTTCCTACCCGGGCATCGCCCATGCCGTACTGCGCTATTTCTACTCCTCCAGCTTCGTCAAGGAATGGCGCGATCGGCGCCATCGCCTCATCAAGGCATGGAAGTGTCCAATCCTGGTCCTTCAGGGTGAGCACGACACGAGACAGCCCAAGGCCAACTACCTGGGTATCGAAGGCTACTTTGAGGATATGTCCGTGGAGTTCATCGATGGCGGGCACTTTTACGTCACGGAAAATCCCACGGCAACCACGAAGGCGATCGAACGCTTTCTCAGCTCCCGGATATGACGCGCCCAGCCTTCATTCCAGCACATGACTTTCGATTGAACACACGGAAGGGAGCTTGATGAACGATCCTGTGTACATGCTTAACGCACTCTGGTTCAAAGAGCGCGGTGGCCTGGAAAAGTACCTTCAATATCGGGATGCGGTGCTTCCCCTGCTTAAGGAAGCGGGGGCCGAAGTTCTACCGAGCTACCATCCGGAAGAGGGCGTAATTGGCGAATGGGACCCCGACGTATTTTTTGTGGTGAGGTATCCAAGTAAAGCCGCCTTCGACACGATGATTGCGAGTTCGGGTTTTCGAGATATCGCGCATTTGCGAGAGGAAGCCCTCGAACGAAGTCTCTTGATCAGATGCAGCCCGTTTGATTGGTCGTTGAACAATCAGTAGGGCCGACTTTTAGGGCCGGTCAACGCAACGCGTGCAAGCAGCCAAATAGCAGACCTGTCTCAGGGAATCCTGAGCTGCTCGCCGTGCAGCTCGACAAGCCCCATCGGATTGCCGGCGGGATCGCGGAACAACCCCAGAACCACGACGCCGGGCACCTCGAACCGTGGAGCATCGATAGTGCCCCCCGACGCCTCGATACGCGTCAGACATGCGGTGACGTCGGGCACCCCGATGTAGATGCGTTTCTCCGTTGGGTCCTTGCGAATCGCACCGCTGAACACAGAGGATGCCGTGGCTGCAAACCTGTTGTCCTCGTTGATATCCCAGTCGAAGACCGACGAGTAGAAGTCGGCCAGGGCCCGATCGTCGGGGCCGGCAATATCGAAGAATACGATTGGCGCTGCCACAGTTGATGCTCCTTGAGGGGGAAGTTCAGCCTATCAATTCCCGAAGTGAAAGCGGACTGTTGGAGGCACCGCTACGGCATATTGCGGGCCTAACAACTACGGAAGGCCATCCTCATTCGTTCGGCAAGCGGCTCTCCAGGCTCGTACATTTGGGATGGCGGAAAGCCTGAGCGCTTTCACTGCTTGCTATGCGGCTGCATCACCCACTACCACCATACTGATCGACGCCCCGATGGCCCCGACATGAGCGCGGTCAACCTGGTCACATCGAGGATCCTTCGCTGGTGTCGCACCTCCCCTTACGTCTGATAGCCGGGGTCGAGAGTTGGAAGGTCATAGACGAGAAAGCCGAGCCTTATCTCCTCAGGTCACCAGTATCCTGAGTTCACACTCACCCGATGCGGTGATTGATGAGCACAGTCGATATGTTCAATACCCGGGTATCAGCTTTAGGGTCTGCTCCGGGCATGGATGAAGATGGAGACGACCGGAAGTTCACCCCAGCTCTTGCCAGGCATGAGCACACGGCTGACTACGACCGAGTAATTGCTGTCATGACACGCGAGCGGCGGTGGCGGAAGCGACTCCTGGAAGAGTTGTGCCCCACTGCCAATGAGATCATCGTCGATATCGGATCTGGAACCGGCACATTTGCGAAGATGGTCAAGGAGCGCTGTGGTTCGGTGCACATGATAGCGGTCGATCCTGACCCGGATGCGCGCAAGCTGGCTGAAGCAAAAACTCGCGACCTCGATATCGATTACAGAACCGGTCTGGGCGATGAATATCTAGACCCGTTTCCTAAACGACGTCTGGACGCCGCTGTGAGTTCTCTGGTGCTCCATCAGTGTCCGGATGAGATGAAGCGAGGCATCCTGTCCAATGCGTACAAGCTTCTGAAGCGAGGCGGGCGGGTTCTGATCGCCGACTACGGCATGCAGCGGAGCTTCCTGATGCACATGTTGTTCAAACAGGTACGTGAGCTTGATGGCTACGAGAACACCAAAGCCAACAAGGATGGGCGTATTCCCGATTTTATGCGCGAGAGTGGCTTCGAGCGCGTAGAAGAGATTCAGGCATTCCCGACACCGACCGGTACGATATCGATCTTCAGAGGTTGGAAACTCTAGTCATGCCGTGGTCAGGCTGTTTCCATTTTGGCAGCACGTTTGCAGCCTATTTTGGACCTGCGGACGACAATGACCTACACGAGCACGCCGCGTTTCAACTTGTGGTTTCTCCGCAGAAAGCAGTCGTCGTCGTAGATGGCTTTGGCGGAGAGCTCTGCGAGACCGCCATGCTGATCAGGCCCATGGTGACTCACGCAGTCCAGGGTGGAGGTCCCGTCGCCCTACTCTACTTGGATCCGTGCTCTCCCATCGTATCGCCGATTCTCGATGTAGTGGGCTCGGACGATATCGAACGAGTCGCCGTAGACCGGCTTCCTTTCTGCGCGCAGGCGAATCCCGACGAAGTAATGAAAGCATTGCGAGAGCGCGATGACGAGAGCTTCTCTATCGACCCGAGGCTAGCTAAGGCGATAGCGGCCTTGGGTGCAGAACCCGGGACGGTTTCCATCCACGAAACGGCGCACGCTTGTGGCGTATCTGAATCTCGATTGCGCGTTTTGGCAAGAGAACAGCTCGGGGTGCCCCTCTCTACCTGGTTGGTATGGCGCAAACTTGAACGTGCAGCGAGGGAATATGCCGCGGGATCCTCATTGGCTGAGGCGGCGATTGCCGGCGGCTTCGCCGATCAGGCGCATTTCACGCGTTCGATGCGGCGCGTATTCGGCATCACGCCGAAGGCCGCGGCCGCGAGCCTACGGTAAACGTCTCTCCGCATGCGGATCCCACTGGGCCTGTGACAGTCGATAAGTTCAATAACTCTTCGACTTCGCCGTTTAGCTTTTAGCATCGTTACGCGAAACCTTTTAGGTCGAGAGGTCCGCAGCGATGAGAACCATCAAGACGGTCTGCAAGATTGGCGCCTGCGAAAAGTACTGTGGGATCGAAGCGACGGTAGAAGATGGCGTACTCACCTGCGTGCACTTTGACAAACAGCACCCCATCACGGAGGGATACGGCTGTATCAAGGGCCGTTACGTGCCTCGATACCAGAATGATCCGGATCGCCTGCTCCACCCACAGCGCAGATCGGAGACTGGCTGGGATCAGATAAGCTGGGATACAGCTGCCGATGAGATTGGCGGAAAGCTGGCGGACATAAGACGCACGTATGGCGCGAACGCGATTGCCACGTATTGGGGTAACGCTTCCGACAGCACCGCTATCTTGCTGTCGATGGCCTTCGGACAGTCCTTCGGTTCACCCAACAACTTCAACGTGCTGTCGCTCGAGTACACCGATCGCGGTGCGGTCGCAGACCGCATGCTTGGCGACGAAAACTTCATCCTCCAGCCTGACGCTGACAACGCGGAATTCGCGCTCCTTCTCGGCACCAATCCCTTTGCTACCAAAGGGATGACGCTCCTGCAGCGCCGACCCAAGGTTGAGACCGATCTGCAGAGCATCCGAAACCGTGGCGGGAAAGTCGTCGTGGTTGACCCACGCTCTACCGAGACTGTCAAAGGTGCCGCAACCGAGCATGTGCCCATTCGGCCGGGCACGGATCTATTCTTCCTGTTCGCAATGATTCGGAGAATCGTTCGAACGGACCGCTGCGACAAGAAATTCATCGCTGCGCACGTCACGGGGTTTGACGAGCTTTGCGAGACGGTGGAGTCACCGCTGCTGGACGATGCTATAGCGTGGACCGGTATCCCACTGCAGGACATTGAGCGACTCGCTGATGAGTTTGCTGTGGCTCAGGGCGCTTTTGCGACGACGCGCGTGGGCGTGCAAACGAGTCATAACACTACGCTCACCGAGTGGGCCGTGTGCACACTCAATGCAATTACGGGAAACGTCGATAGCCCCGGGGGCGTGTATTTCAATCCCGGCGCCATTGATATGCCCAGACTGATTCGAACGCTCAGCAAGAGAAGCAATCTGTCCCCGTCTCGCATCGGGAGGTATCCGCAGATCTTCGGCGGACCGCCGGCGAGCGTACTCGCCGATGACATTCTGTCAGACGACCCCGATCGCATCCGTGCGCTTGTTGTGGTCGCCGGAAATCCGGTGATCACGTTCCCTAATACGGCAAAGGTGGAAGCGGCTCTGAAGCGATTGGATCTACTGGTTTGCATCGATATCTACCGCTCCGATACCGGCGCCTTTGCACACTACAACCTGCCAGCCGCCACGCAGTATGAAAAAGGCGTTTTTCACTTCATGACTGCGAACTTCGAAGCTCGACCGTACGCCGAATGGCGTCCCAAAATCGTCGAACCGCGCGGCGAGGCGCGGTCCGAGTGGTGTATCTACAAGGCGCTGTCGCGAGCAGCTGGCGTGCCGTTTCTGAATGATCGTTGGCTAGACCGCGGCATGAAGTTGGCTGAATGGTGTGGCTTCAACGCCTCCGAAGAATGGATCTACCGCGCGCTACTCTGGAACAAGGGTGGACTGG
>JAAUYI010008742.1_pt1 | contig 11385 bp, 11 predicted proteins | sample 7278041 | NCBI WGS metagenome assembly JAAUYI01 (sample SAMN14350216, study PRJNA611818) | marine sediment metagenome | isolation source: surface marine sediment (0.6m) | place: French Polynesia: Moorea | collected 2018-08
CCGCAGGACGCGGGTTCCGGCGATCAGCGCGGCAGGCGTGACTCGAAATGCCGGCGCCAGCGTGCCGCGTCGAGGCGCTCGAGAGCGTTGTCGACGCTGCCCATCAGGCGCTTCTGCAGCGGTTTCTTGATCTTGTAGCTCAGGCTGTACAGGTCGCGGTCCTTCGCCCGGGCCGCAAGCAGTTCGTCGCTGGTCAGGAGCTCGTCGGCGAGACCCAGCTCCAGGGCGCGGGTCCCGTACCAGTGTTCGCCGGTAGCGACTCGCTCCAGGTCGAGGTCGGGCCGGTACTTGCTGACAGCAGCCTTGAACAGCGCGTGCACGTCTTCGAGCTCTTCCTTGAGCTTGGCACGATCCTCGTCGGTATTCTTGCCGAACATCGTCACGGTACGTTTGTACTTGCCCGCGGTAATCTGCTCGAAATCGACACCGCGCGTATCGAGGAAGCGATTGAAATTCGGAATCTGCGCCAGTACGCCGATCGAACCGAGGATCGCAAACGGTGCCGCGTAGACACGCGACGCCACGCAGGCCATCAGGTAGCCGCCACTGGCTGCAACCTTGTCGACAGTGACAATCAGCGGAATGCCGTGTTCGCGGATACGCGCAAGCTGCGATGCGGCCAGCCCGTGCTCGTGCACGACGCCGCCGTAGTTCTCCAGCCGCACGATCACTTCGTCTTCGGGCGTGGCCACCTCGAGGACCGCGCTGACTTCCTCACGCAGCGACGCCGCAGCGCTGGCTTTCAGGTCACCCTTGAAGTCGATGACGAAACTTTTTGGCCGCGACGAGCCTTCCTTGTCGGCTGCCTTTTCATCGCGCTTTTCGTCCTTGGCAGCTTTCTTCTGGTCGGCTTTCGGAAGAATCGCCTTGCGCAGTTGCGATGCGATCTTCTTGTATTTCTTGTTGAGGTTTTCGACCTCGAGACCCTCATGCGTGGCTTTCTTGCCCGCCTCGGCCGCGATCGTGATAACGATGACGATCGCGACGACGATCGTCAGCGTCTTCAAGAGGAACAGGCCGTACTCAGCGAGGAACTCTGCCATGTGCTTATCCGCTTGCTAAGGGGGCGTCGCGCTACGGCAGTGCCAGCCCGACATTGTTTTTTTGCAGCACTTGCTCGGCGCGATAACTCGAACGCACCATCGGCCCGGACACGACTTCGAGGAAGCCCTTGTCGAGTCCTTCGCGGCGATACGCCTCGAACTCGTCCGGCGTTACGAAACGCTCGACGGCAAGGTGGTTCGGCGTTGGCCGCAGATACTGGCCGAAGGTCAGGATGTCGACACCGGAATCGCGCAGGTCGTCCATCGTTTCCAGGATTTCATTGTCGCGTTCGCCGAGACCGAGCATCAGGCTGGTCTTGGTCAGAACGTCCGGGCGGTGCTTTTTGGCGTGTTCCAGCACCCTAAGCGTCTGCTCGTAGCCGGCCCGCGGGTCGCGTACCGGGTGCGTCAGCCGCCTGACGGTCTCGATGTTTTGCGCGAACACATCGAGGCCGGACTCGACGACCCGCTCGACATGCGCCTCGACGCCGTCAAAATCCGGGGTCAGCGCCTCGACGGCAGTGCCGGGGTTCTGCTTCTTGATCTCACGGACGCAGGCGGCGTAATGCGAGGCGCCACCATCGGGCAGATCGTCGCGATCCACCGACGTAATGACGACATACTCGAGCCCCATCAGCTTGACCGCACGCCCGGTGTTGGCCGGCTCTTCGGGGTCGAGCCAGCCCTTCGGGTTGCCCGTATCGACCGCACAGAAGCGACAGGCGCGGGTGCACACGGAACCCATTACCATGATCGTCGCCGTACCGGCATTCCAGCATTCGCCGATATTCGGGCACATCGATTCTTCGCACACTGTGCTCAGACGGTGCTCATGCACGATACTGCGGGTCCTCGAATAGCCGCTGCCGGACGGCATCTTTGCGCGCAGCCAGCTCGGCTTCTGACCGGTGACGATCGGTTCGGCGTCACGGCGCTGCTTGATGCCGTTCTTGATGGCGGAGAAACCCGCGTCGGTGCGGTACTTGCTGCCGCTTTCGACGATCGGGATGCCGCGGAATTGTCGCCTGGATTCGCTCATCGGGGCCAAAGAACGCCTGGGGGCGCGCATTCTCTCACACGCCATGCGCAAAAAAAATCCCGGCCGAAGCCGGGAGAGTCAGGGGGAATCCAATGCGTACAAACGACGCGCCAGAAAGAATTCAGTGCAGTCTCGACCAGCTGACGAGCTTGACCGCGCTACGCTGCAGGTCGAAGTTCTTGGCCAGCACGGCCTCGATGTCTTTCGTGTCCGAGTCCTGATCCATCGGCTGGTTCAGCTCGACCACACCGCTAAACTCGTTGCCGCCGCGATATTGCGCGTCGGTGAGAATGAACTGTGTGTAGTACTTCGCGGACATGGGGTGAGACTACGCCGCCGCTTGGCGGGTGACTGTGAGCCGTAGCACAAAAAGCCAAACCGCGGCGCTCGATGCCCGAAACGGTGACGCCGGTCACATCCGGTGGCGGTACCGGTCCCGGGATTGCTGCCCTGCAACATCCGCCGGTCGTCATGCATCCGCACGCCGAGCGGCGTAAAATCCTCGAATCTGCCGTAAAATCAGCGCATTTCGGCGACGCGGTGCACAGTTTTGCCGCGCAGGGATATGTAACATTGGGCCAACACTGCTTAATCGCTTGGGCAGTTCGGATGACCCTTGAAGCCTGACCGGGGAACTCGATCAATGATCGCAAAATCAACGTTTACGCGCGTGCTGCTCATCGTGGCGCTGTTATTCAGTGCCGGAGCGGCCACCGCGCAGGATGAACTCAGGAAGACCTTTTTCAAACAGGCGGACGCCGCCAAAGCAGCCGCGGACGAGGTCAACGCCAAACTCCTGGCGCCACGCAGCTATGAGCGCGGCATGAAGGAATACCGCGACGCGGAGCTGGCGCTCGAGCGCGGCCGCAACATCGAGTACGTGCGTTCGAACGCGGCTGACGCGACCAACCATTTCAAGACCGCGGCGGAAGGCGCCCGCCTCGCCCAGACCGCACTGGCGCAGGTTATGAAAAGTCGCCAGGACGCGGCGAATGCCAAAGCTCCCGAGCTTTCGGCCGAGATCTGGCAGGAGGCACAGCGTACCTTCGGCCAGGCGATTGCCGCGCTCGAGCGCGGTGACCTGAAAGGCGCCAAGCGCAAAGACATCGAAGCGACGAGCCTGTACCGCGATGCCGAGCTGGTCGCGATCAAGGCGCAGTACCTGAGTGAAACGCGACGCCTGCTCGCCGATGCCGACCGTGCCCGCGTCGGCCGTTACGCACCGATCACGCTGGGTCGTGCGAAAAAACTTCTCGCCGACGCCGAACGCGAACTCAACGAAAACCGCTACGACACGGACCTGCCTCGCAACCTGGCACGCCAGGCCAACTACGAGGCGAAGCATGCCATTTACCTGTCGGAAATCGTCCGTAACGTGCGCGACAAGCGACTGACCGTCGAGCAGCTCGTGTTGAACTGGGAAAAACCGATGCGAGACATTGCCGGCGCCGCTGACGTCGTCCCGGACATGGAGGACGGCCCGGACCGCCTCGCAGCGGAACTGGTCGGCATCGTCGACACGCTGCGCAATGAAAAGCAGCGCCTTGAGCAGGAGCAGGCCGACGCGGATCTGCGGCTGGCCGACATGGAAGAGGAATTGCGCGTACTCGACGAGCGCCTCGGTGGCGCGACCGCCGAGCGTGCTGCACTGGTCCAGAGACTCGAGGCACAGGCCCGCGTCAAGGAACAGTTCGAACGCGTCGAGAAGATGTTCGACAAAGAGGAAGCTCGTGTCTTCCGTCAGGGCAACACGGTGATCCTGCGCCTGGTCGGCCTGCAGTTTGCCAGCGGCGCATCGGAACTCGACCCATCCAACTTCGACCTGTTGGCGAAAGTCGAGAAGGCTATCGACGTGTTCCCGCGCAGCGAACTGATCATCGAAGGCCATACCGATGCGTACGGCGGTGACGAGTTCAACCAGAAACTGTCACAGGAACGTGCGGTATCGGTGCAGCAGTACATGATCAACGCGATGCGGATCCCGACCTACCGGCTGATCGCCACCGGTTTCGGCGAAACCCAACCTGTCGCGAGCAATGAGACGGAGTCCGGCCGCGCCAAGAACCGCCGCATCGACATCGTCATCAAGCCGAACCTCGAAGCGTCCTGAACAGGACGCCGCGCGCGCCCCGTTCAGGGGCGCTGTTCGCGCCACCAATCGATCACGATCCGGGCGGTTACCTTGTTGACGAGGTAGCCGTACTCGGCGTGCGCGTTCAGTTCACCGTCGAAACGATAATAGTTGAACACCCGCTCGTCCTCGATATCGGGCACCAGGTCCAGTTCGACCATCTCCCGGTAGTCGTTGCCCAGGTACGGGTCGACTGACGTCAGGTCACCCACGGCCGACAGGTTTTTCCAGCGGCGAATATTCGCCGGGTAGCGTGCCTCGCCGCGCTCGTTGCATCCCTTGATTCGCTTTTGCACATAGCTCTGCCCGAGCGGGCTGCCCATCGTCAGCAGCAGGTCGATCTCGAGCTCGTCGCCGCTTTCGTGGCTCATCTGCCAGAGGCTGTCCCAGGCGATCACCGAGCCCATGCTGTGCCCGATCAGCAGTACCGGACGGTGCGATTCCCACGCAGCACGCAACGGCATCTTCAGCATCTCGCGAATGTGTTCCGCGATGCCGTTGATGTTGCGGTTGTAACGGCGCAGGTCCCTAAGGTGCAGCTCGACGCGTTCTGTCGCGAGATGCGGGATCAGGAACGGGAACAGGTCACCGAGCAGGTATAGCCAGCGCGCGAATCGCCGCTTGAACGCGGTTGCCTCGACGATATCGGCTTCGGTGGCCTCCTGCTGTCGCAGCACGGTCTCGATCGACGGCATGTCGAGCCCGATGTCACGATGTTGCCGATAGAAGTCGTAGGTCCACGAGACGATATCGAAACTGCGCTCGGCGGTTGCGATCTCGTCGGCAACAGCGGGGTCGAGGCGCCGCACCCCTTCGATCAGGCAACGCCCGAGCTCGCGTTTGTGCGATTCGGCGTCCGGCTTCGGCAGCAGCCCGGGTACGTACAGGATCAGCGGGCTATCAACCGGTTTCATCAGCCTCGTTCCCGGCGGACGACAACAGCACATCCAGTTCTTCGAGATCCTGAACGACACCGTGCGGTTCCGGCAGCCCGGCAGGCCAATCGCCGCCGTTGCGGTTGACCCACACGGTCTTCAGTCCGGCTGCCAGCGCGCCGCTGACATCGTGCTCGGGGTGGTCACCGACGTGCAGGGTCTCGTGAGCATCGGCACCCCCTTCGGCGACCGCGTGTTCGAAGATCAGCCGTTCGGGCTTTGCCGCACCTGCCGTGCGTGCCGAGACGAAGCCGTCGAACAGATCGTCGATGCCGATACGATCGAGTTTTGCGTTGCCGTTGGTCACGGCGACCAGCGTGTAACGCTCGCGCAACGACTCGAGGGCAGGACGGGCTTCCGGGAACAATTCGACGCGATTGCGTTCGACCTCGAACACTTCGAACGCCGCGTCGACGAGGCCGTCGCCGTAGCCGGCGGCGATGCCCATGCGGGCCAGCACCGTGCGGCGAATGAACGTCAGGTCGTGTGCCTTTGCAGCATGTTCTGTGAACACTGCGCGCCGAAGTTCGATGACGGCGTCGGTGTCGAACATCTCCGGGATACGCGGATAATTTTCAGCCAGCCAGGCGGAAAGCTCGCGTTCGGCGCGACGGATGACCGGGCCTATTGCCCACAGTGTGTCATCGAGGTCGAGAGTGATTGTGCGAATGCCCTGCACGCTTGCCCACGAGGTTGCAATAAACGACCATTGTCGGCCGTTTCCCCGAAACTCTGCAACCGGAATGACATCGATGAAATACCTGCACACGATGGTTCGAATCTCGGATATCGACGCGTCACTGGATTTTTACTGCGACAAACTCGGGCTCAAGGAATTGAAGCGTTTCGACAACGAGCAAGGGCGGTTTACGCTGATTTTCCTCGCCGCGCCGGGTGACGAGGAAGCGCAGGTCGAGCTGACCTACAACTGGGACCCGGAGGACTACGGTGAGGGCCGCAACTTCGGCCACCTCGCCTACCGTGTCGAGAACATCTATGCGGTCTGCCAGCGGCTGAAAGACGGCGGCGTCACGATCAACCGGCCGCCCCGCGACGGCCACATGGCGTTCGTCCGTTCACCGGACAACATCTCCATTGAACTGCTGCAGAAAGGCGACGCTCTGCCGCCCGAGGAACCGTGGGCATCGATGCCCAATTCAGGGCACTGGTAGTCGCGTCAGCCGGCCGGCATCAATGGCGGCAACGGGTCACCGCCATCGCGCGCACGCTTGCCGTCGATGACGGCGAACGACCGCAATGCACGCGCCAACGATTCGCCATCCCACTCGCCGCCGGCCACGCCGTAGCTTGCGTTCGACAGCCGCGCCAGCTCATCGGACAACGGTGACGACACCCGCTCGGCGAGTGCACCAATGCTGCGCGGTGCATTGACCGGCCACTCGAGCAAGGCCCATTCCCGCATCGCATCACGAACACCCTGCGCGTCACCGCTGATCGCCGCCTTACGCGCCGCCTTCAGGTGTTTTGCCTGCTGTTTGTGCAACGGCGGCGCCTCCGGTTCGCGCGGGCGCTGCGGCGGACGTGACGACCACCACCACGCCAACAGCGTAACGACCCACAGCGCCGCAAGTATTTCGCTCGCCCGCCGCCAGAACACGGACTGTTCGGCATTGCCCGCGGGCACGGCTTCGGGGGTATCGGCGTCGGCATCCAGAGCGGCCACCGGCGCGGGCGGCGGCGGTTCACCCGACGATGCAACATCGAACGAACGTGGCGGCAGCGTGGCCACGCGCCACTCGGCCGTAGCGACATCGAACCACGGCAGTTCGAGTTCCGGCAGTGTTACCACGCCGGCAGCGCTGGCGATAATTGCGTACTGGTCGCGGCGAACGCCGCGGATACCCTCGGTCTCCAGCCGGCGGCTCAGGTCCGGCTTATCCGGGTAGACGTTGACGCCCGACGTTTCCGGCGGTTCGAGCACCGGTATCTGCGTCTCGAGCTGCCCCAGGACGCTGATCGTGACGTCGCGGGAAATCGGCTCGCCCGCTTTCAGGTCGTCGAGGTCGCGCGACCAGTCTTCGGTCAGCGCCAGGTCACGTGCCGGCAGCCATGCCGCTGTCTCGAAACCCGCAGGCCTGTCGGGAATCGGGCTCACGGACACGACCTGCGGTTCCGACTCGAAGACCTTGCGGCCGGTAATGCGGCCATTGCGCAGCACGCGCGCTTCGAAGCGCGCCGGTGATATCCGGATTTCGCCGCTTTCCTGCGGGAACAGCGCATACACGCGCTCAACGACATTGTACGGCCGGCCATTCAGGATCGCCTCGTAGCTGCGTTCGTCGCCGGCGAGTTCGACCAGCACCTCGACGCCCTCGTAGTTCGGCTCGCGCAGCGCGGGCTGTCGTGTGGCGACGGCGCGGTACACCTTGATGCGATACAACACCTGCGCCTGCACCCAGGTTTCGGCAACATCAACCTCGGAAGTAATGAATACATCCGCTTCGCCGGGCGGCAGGTTTCGTGGTTCGTTGACCGTGATCGTAATCGGCTCGGTCCGCTCGCTGCCCACCGTCAAGGATGGCAGTTCGATCCGGCCTGCCCGTCTTGCCATCAACAGGTAACTCCACGTGCGGGTGCGTGTTATCTGGTTGTTGACGATCGTCGTGTTGCTGAGCTGGCTCGACTGGCCAATGAAAAAGTCCTGCTCGAGCGGCGTGACGTCCGGCTCGGTGTCGATATCGGTATCGACGATGATCTCCAGCGTGAACGACTCGTTTTGCTCGACGACCTGGCGGTCGACGCGAGCGACTGCAGCCGCCTGTGCGAGGGCCGGTAGCAACGCGATGATCAGCAACGTTGCCTGTACAAGTCGTTTTGGGATCACCACGGTTGCACCTCGTCATCGGGCCACAGGTTGTTGCCATCCTGATCGCGACCCATGCGCTGATACTGGTAACGGAACTTGCGTCGCAAGAGCCCGCCCGGGTCGTTCGGAATGCGCCTGAGCCATTGCTCCATGGCCTGCTGCTGCTCCTGTGCGCGCCGCAGTGCCTCGAGCTGTTCCGGGCTCATCTGGCGTTCCTCGGATTGCTGGCCTTCCTGTTCTGCCTGCTGCGCGGCACGCTCGAGTTCCTCGCGCAGGGCTTCGAGGTCCTCCTCGCTCATCTCCTGCTCGCGTGCGGAGGCGTCTTCCTGTTCCGACGACTCACCCGACTCGCTCGAATCCTGGCCTTGCTGGTTCTCGGCGTTCTGGCTGTCCGACTGCTGGCTCTCACCGCTCTCGTCGTTTGCCGACTGTTCCTGCTGGTCACCCTGCCCCTGCTGCTGTGACTCCTGCTGTTGCTGCGCCTGTTTCAGGAGTTCCAGGTTGTGTGCAGCATCATCGTCGTCGGGATCGATCTCCAGCACCTGTTCGTACGCATCGATGGCGGATTCGAATTCGCCCATACGCGCCAGCGCGTTGCCGAGATTGTAGAGGCTGCGGGCATCACCTTTTTCGGCAAACTGCGCGGCGCTGTCGGCATAGTCCTTCGCACGGTAGTTGGCTACCGCTTGCCATTCAGGATCCTCGAACAGCGTCGCGGCGTCAGCCGCAAGACCTTCCTCGAGTGCACGCTCGCCCTGCTGGTTCTTGTTGTACCAGAGGTCGTCCCAGATCGTTGCGTGCGCTGCTCGCGGCATCGGCATCACGACCATGAACGCGATCATGAAAATCCAGCCGCGGCGAAACGCCGCTGCGGCCAGCGGCAGCATCAACAGGACGATCCACGGTCCCTCTTCCCGGAACTGGTCGGTCGCCATCGAGTCACCGCTCGCCTGTCGCGTGCCGACCTCCCCGGACAACAGCACGTCGAGATCACGGTCATCGGAGGACAGAGTCGCGTATCGTCCGCCGCCAACCGACGCCAGCTCGCGTAATGAACGTTCCTCCAGTCTCGGCACGGCGATTTTGCCAACCTGGTCCGTGACGAAGCCGCCGTTGGGCTTCGGAATGGGCGCGCCTTCGCGGGTGCCGACGCCGAGGACCGACAACGTGAAGCCGGCGCTTTTCAGGTCACGCGCCACCCGTTCGGCTGCCGGGGACGAGCCGCCGTCGGTAATAAGAAGCACCTCACCGAAACCGGCATTGGCCTGTTCGAGCAGTTTCCGACCTTTGCTGATCGCGGCCACCGGGTAGCTGCCGCGACTCGGCATGATATCGGTGGTGAGGCTGTTGACCAGCGCGGCAATCGTATCGGTATCGTTGGTCAGCGGCGTCACCGTGAAGGCGTTCGACGAATAGACGACCAGGGCCGTCTGGCCACTGCCGCGTTGCTCGAGGATGTCGAGAATCTTCAGCCGCGCTCGCAGCATGCGGCTCGGTGCAACGTCCTGCGCGTCCATCGACCGCGACAGGTCCAGTGCAACGACGAGCGCCTGGTCCGAGCGGAACACCGGCTGCTCGATGCGTTGCCAGGCGGGTCCCGCCAGTGCGACCACAGCGAGCACGCCGACCAGACCGACCAGCCACCAGCGCAGCCCGGCACCGCCGCCGGCGCGATCGGACAGAACGTGCGGGGCCAACGCCGGGTCGACGATGGTCTGCCAGCTGCCCGGACCGAGCCGGCGCCTGGCGAGCAGGACCGTCACCGCAACGACGGCCGGCAGCGCCCACAGCCAGTCCGGGCGGATCCACTGGAACTCAGCCGGCATTGGCCTCTAACCTCGCTGCCCGCGCCAGCGTGATGCTGCGCGCCAGGCTCAGCAATGCCATAAAACCCGCCAGCGCCAGCGCACCGCCCAACGGCCAGTAGTACAGAGACTTCACCGGGCGGAAACCCGTTTCGGGCTCCTCGACCGGTTCGAGCTCGTCGACAAGCCGATAGATGTCCTGCAGCGTGCTCGTATCGGTGGCGCGGAAGTAGCGGCCCCCCGTCTGGTCGGCGATTGCGGTCAGCGTGTCTTCGTCGAGGTCGGCCGACGGGTTGACGCTGCGCCTCCCCCCGATGATCGAGGTCACCTCGAGCTGTTCCGCACCGATGCCGATCGTGTAAATCTTGAGTCCAACCTGGGCGGCCAGCTCGGCGGCCTTCAGCGGGTCGACCTCACCGGCGGTATTGGCGCCGTCCGTCAGCAGGACGAGTACCTGTTCGCCGGCATCGCCGGACTGGTCGTGGATACGCTTGACGGCCAGCGTAATTGCATCGCCGATCGCCGTCTTTTCGCCCGCCAGGCCGATGAATGCTTCCATCAACAGGATGCGCACGGTTTCGCGATCCAGCGTCAGCGGAACCTGCAGGTAGGCGCGTTCGCCGAACAGGATCAGGCCGATGCGGTCACCTTCGCGGCGCGCGATGAAGTCGCTGGCCACCGCCTTGGTCGCGGTCAGGCGGTCCACTCGACGATTGCCGAGTTCGAAATCCTTCTGGTCCATACTGCCCGACAGGTCGACGGCCAGCATCAGGTTGCGGCCCGACACCGGGACGTCCAGTTCTTCGCCGATTCGCTCCGGCCTGGCCGCCGCAAGCACCAGCAATATCCACGCCAGCGACGCCAGCCAGAAACGCCAGTTGAGCAACACTTCAGCACGGCTGCGCGCAAGCAACATTTCGAAGCCGGTCAGGCTCGGAACCTGGAGCCCGGCTTCCTGCAGCCGGTCAGCCGGCGGCAGCATCCAGCGGAACAGGAATGGCAGCGGCAATGCCAGCGGCGCAAGTGGCCACGCAAACGTCAACATCACGACGTCTCCACGAGCGGCTTCAGGATGCGAGTTTCGACGGCGTCGACCAGGCCTTCGACATTAACGTCGTCGAGAGACCCGTCCGGGTCACGGTACGGCAGGTCGATCAGCACCCGACCCGGGCCATCGGCAAACAGCGGTTGATCGAGTCCGCTGTCGAGCCATTCGAGCCAGGCCTCACCGGTCAGGCCGGCAACCGAAGCGCGCGGCGCATAGGCCAGCATCGTTCGCCGGAGCAGTTCCGACAGCTGCCGGCCCAGCGCAACCGGGTTGCCGTGCTCGGCATAGGCGGCCCGGTATTCCCTGAATCGTTCGTGTGCCACCCGTCGCGCCCGGTTACGTCGGTAGGCGCGCAGCCAGTTGTGCGCAACGATCGCCAGCACGACCAGCAACAGCGCCAGCAGGATCCACCAGCCCGGCGCCAGCGGCCACCACGAGACAGCCTCGGGCAGGTGCAGGTCACGCAATGGCAGTTGCTCGGGATCCATCTCAGTGTGTCCGTCGACCCAGTGCCGTCTGCAGCGCAGTGACGGGATCGTCCTCGGTCGACAACGGCA
>JAAUYI010056115.1_pt1 | contig 11381 bp, 3 predicted proteins | sample 7278041 | NCBI WGS metagenome assembly JAAUYI01 (sample SAMN14350216, study PRJNA611818) | marine sediment metagenome | isolation source: surface marine sediment (0.6m) | place: French Polynesia: Moorea | collected 2018-08
AATGAACATGCCCTGTCTTTCGTTAATGCTGATGAACAAAGTTACAGGTGCACACATGTTACATTCATATTATATGATGCAGCATTAGCGGAAAAACATGATAAAACGAGGATTCATAGGCTCAAACCTGCATCCAGGATTTTCAAATTTGGAGCCATGGGCCCTAAATCTTGATAATTTAGAGATAATGCCATTTTAAAAGGGGCACACTCCATCGCAATGATAGGAAAATACTCCATCCAAAAGTGGGGGGATTTGGGCCCATATGCATTTCACATGGGGGCCACGATTGAGAAATATGTGTCAATTGGTACAAATGACACCAGGGGGGATGATGGTGTCTTGAGGAATAAATGACAAGATCCTTCAGATGCTTCTTAGATTTCTTCTTGATCCAAGATGAAGATGACATCAGTGTGTGTGTGTGTGATATCTGTGATTACTGATCCATGTGTGGCTATATGTGGTGTGTGTCTGGCCAGAGGAGGTGTGTGCTTGCAGGCTGCCAGGGAGTAACTCCTCGATAGCACGTGGTCGTCAAATGTATAAAGTGATGGTTATCTGCGTGTGTGGCGTGGGGTCATAGTTTCCAGGTGTACGTCATTGCTGTAGGTGTGAAGTGTCAGTGTCCGGTGGTGGTGTGTGTGTTCACTGATAATGCTTATGCAAGATCCGCTATGTGATATCTACAAGTCGTGACTAGCTCTCCTGGGAAAGTTTGTCAATCAGCCTATTTCTATTCAATGAACATTTATACAAAATGATGATGATAGAATATGTGATGATGAGGAGAATGAGAATGAATTGATTGATTGATTTATATGAATGATTGATTGATTGAATGATTGATTAATTGATTGATTGACTCTCTGATTGATTGATTGATTAATTGATTGATTGGTTGGTTGAATGATTGATTGATTCCGAGGTTAAATCCCAATGGTGACATATGCCCGGGGGCCAAAAGAGAACTGTCCTCAGTTCGGACAAAATAAAAAACTTTCCCAAGAAAGTAGCCTATGCAAAATACAATCAATAATAAGCCTACAATCGTGGAAAAATGTCAAGTGTATGCCTGTGTTCCATGTAACTCTCCAACGTCAATTGTAAACATGAATATTAGTCCATATAATATGTTGTTGTTTCTCCACATCGTGGAAATGTCTTCACCAGAATGTCACCACAGATCACAGCGAGTGATCGTAGACGCGTAGTGTCCATCAATCCAGCAAATGAAAACATGACGTATCATAACAACTTGGCAAAGCGTCACCAAGTCACCGTTGGATATAGTATACTAGAGTCACTTGGCTAAATAACACCATGCTCTACACAGATACTGCATACTAGAGTCACTTGGCAAAGTACTGGTATGATCACTATTAATCTTTGAATAATAGAGTCCTTTGGCAAATGAACCACATATTTCCCATTGAACACACTATATCCGTCATGTGGCTAGACATGAGATCATGTATAATCACACAAAGGAACAATATTTCACTTAATCATGAGTAACCACACCTCAGTGTCATAATCAGCTACATATTAACCAATTAATGCAACAAGAGATACCCCTGAAATGTGCAAGGGTATGCCACAATGCAAGTACGTGAAGATATGATTCGTTTCTCGCTAAGAAAAAAAAATTCTGTTGTCCATATCGTGACAACTTCTCTATGATCACATGATCACTTGTATACGTTATCACCTACACAATTGATCATTTGCGCTGATCACAACATTGATGCAATAACGATTAAAATACGCTTGAATATTTCAGCGATAACTCGGTGTATATTACAAGCATTAACTTGAGGCCTGACTGGCGTCAAGGGCAAAAATGGGTATATACAAACTTAACATTTATCATTAGCAATATTTCTCGTTCCTCAAACGTTTTGATATTCACCTGTTGCTTCAAGTTTGAATATCAACGCGTAAGGGCTATATTCACACGTTTTCCGCTCGCAGTCAGCGCTACAGACTTGTGTAACGTAAGTAGCCAAACCATTGTGTTCAACCTTCAAGAATGCACAAAAATTCGACTGCAAGATTTCCTTCACCTTCTGGATGTCTAAAAGTGATACCGTTAGGCGTCCAGGTGGTACGAATGAAATGTTGGAGTTGAATGTAGAAATTCTCAAATCATGCCAATTACATTTCAGTTTGGGCTGTAGACCCTTAACTATAGACAGTGAATCAAATTGTTCTGAAGCCCGAAAGTGTAGGAATTTAGGGCATTCATTTATGCGTAGCACAAGAAATTTCATACATCGCTTTCCGGATGTAATTTCTAGGTATACCGAACTATGTGAGCGCGAGCGCCACTTCCGGCATAGGAATGCAATTAAGAGAAAAGTAAGTAATGTCGCTCCAATAGCACAATATATACCAATGTCAAATGTCAATACCAAATTGATAGGTTCAGGAATGGAGGTTATGGAATCCTGGTCGTCAGGTTGGAGATAAACAAAATTTTTGCTAGAATCAGCACCGTCAACAAGGTGAGCCGATTGTAAAGCTAATATTGAAATCTTCAAGGCACGTAATTTAGTCCCAAAAGCTAGTATTAAGAATAGGCTAAAGATAGATAAGCCAATCGAAGCGAAGGAAACCAAATTTCGCCAGTTTAACCAATCAAACGAGTCTTCTCGTAACCATTCTCCGCCTAGGAGTGATTCTGATAATGATGAGTAAATAGGTTTCTTGTTCTTCATACGTTCCACCATGTGTTTCAAATTTAATTGTGCATCAGATGCCAATGATACTGCATCGCTAAAATTGTGACTAAAAATGTCAAACTTAGGTAGCACAGTTTCAATAGGGTCCTCAAAAGTCGTGTCACCCATGATATGTTTTAGATCAGTTTCATCAAAGAAATTTTGAAGTACGGCTAAATTGATAAGATGACTCATCGTAACCGTCCCAGATGAATTCTGGCAGCGGTCTAGCCTGCTGGGTAGTGTAAAAGGTCCCGCAGATACGCTACATTCGCATGGAATGGTCATCAAACAGTAGTTATGTGTGATTCGAGTATCCAATTGACCGTTACAATTTATAATAACATTCTGAATATTTGAAACTAGAATCTTTCCTGGTTCAACTTCCATTAGAGAAGTCTTCAAACTATTTTTGGTGAAACCAAATTCACAGAGGTCCTTCACGCTCTCCTTTCGATTATACAGTATGGCGAGAGCACAGGATGGATTTGCAGTGCTACGTTCTGCAATTAAGTTAGAACATAATTTCTCGTATGAGCCTTTACAATATTTCAAATCTTGATTTTGCATTTCAATAAAATTTACCCCTTGAATGTCTACGCCGATATAGTCAGGTAGATTTAATACCATCGTTGCATGTTTTGTTGTTGCATTCACAGGCACTGGCATGGCAATAACTTCATGTATTAAATATTTGTGATAACCCGATTGAACTGGAATATTAATTGTTATAAAAATTGAATTGTCACGTCTGAGATATGCGGACACAGCATTCTGATAATAGAATTCTGGGTCTGAATAGATGACATAAAAACCTGGATGGTTCCGTGATAAAACAGATTGAACCTTCTTCAGTGTGTTCGTCAGAAGCTCTGCTGATATTAGGGCAGGTGATAGACGTTTCTGTAACAGTTCGTAAGTACCCTGTAGTATGTCAGCTAAGTGATTATTAATATGTGTAACTTTGTCTTGATAATCTGAGATGATAAAAAGTCCCTTCCACCATACATCCGTGGCATCTAACAGTAGTCTCATTTCCTCTGACAATTGGTCTAGTTGGTTATGGTTGTCAGTAATTGCTCGTACAGCCATATCAACTCTGTCATTTGTGGCAGTCATAATAGACGACATTTCACTAGTATGTTCAGTGAAATCGTGGTTGATGGTATTGACAGCGGACGCAATTTGTTTGATATGTGATTGGAGGGTCATTAAGTCCTTCGTTCTTGCTACTCCAAACAATGAATGGAAAATGTCACCACCAAAGTCCAGCAAAGCGCGTTTTGACCTTGAATTGGGAGATCCTGATGTTCGAGGGATATACTCAGGAATAAGACGTCCGATTTTCTCCATGGTTTTGTTCACGTTAGCCATACAAGAAGTATGCATCATCTTCACGACTTGGAAGATGTGTTGCAATTGTACACACGAGGTATTACTAGCCTCAACATCTGCACAACTTGGAACATCTATCTGCATCTGAATGGACGAGGGCAACTTAAGTTCAAACGAATGTCTCCAAAATTGTTCTGCTCCCCGAATTTCGTTGACAGGGCGGAATAAAACTCCATAGTTTCCGCGCTGGATAATTTTCCCTTGTTCAGTTATGCTGACTGCATAAGTCGGGCATAACATGAGAATAATGCTAAGTCCTATGAGCAAAGCCATCGTGATGTCAACTCTCATCAGAGTTACTACAAAGTGGGCCGATCATCTCATAGATCTGCTCCTACTACCATATTAATCTTATTATATGTATCAGTTCATACATGAATGATCCCAGGGTATTTAATTCTATGTGATAATATTGGTCTGTGCGAACACGTCTCCCATGATCAAACACAGGCGGTCTCATATACAACACCAGAGGTGTCATAATCCGCGATAAAGATACTCATATGTGCAGGATACTATCCTAATCTGTAATAGAGGTGTCATAATCTGCGATAAAGATATTTGTAGGTGTGGGATACTGTCGTAACCCGTGATAAAACTCATACTATTTGTCGGATACACCCCTTGTTTCCTATCTGATAACAGAAGTGGGAGGAATAGTCCCGCTATATTGATTAACATATTGAATATGAAGTGAACGAAAAACACTAAAAAGGTTACTCAGTTTCGACGTTTTCTTCTTTTTCTGGCCTGCGTTTTTCTGATGTGGAAATCCCTGATGAGGTTATCGCTAATGTTGTATTCAGGCACCCATGTACGTTTGGATTCGCCAACCCATTTTACCTTGTACCAACGAATGCCTTTGTACCGCTTTGACTCTACAAGTTTTTCGACTGCGTGCCACTGGTTTGTATCATCCTCCGTGACATCTGTCTCACTTTTGGTCTGCTTTGGCAATTCGTTATGTGTTGTAGTACCAGCTCCATCCGGAGGTGAACTACAGTTGTCTAGCCTATCCCTGTCATTTTTCTTGTCTAAACAGACGGTGGATGGCCCATCACCTTGTGCATGAGATGATGTTTTCTTCCCCTCTGGGTTATCCTCGCTCACGGGCTTGTCCTCAGACAGGCGGCCAGCCCTATTTTGGGGTGGACTTTTTCTCGGTTCATGTGAAACATCCTCACTCTTGGGTTCGTTCACAGACCTCTTACCAGCCCTAACCTGGGGTGGATTTTTGTGAACCTGACCTTGACTAGCATGCTTAGTTGGTAGTTTGCGGTACTGGTCCTGGTGCGTGTCAATGTGCATTTTAGCATCTTTGGTGCCGAGCGCATCATCAACCGCTAGGTCTGTGTCTGGTCCGATTTCCTCAGCCAGCGCAGCCTCTAACTGTTCATCTGTCATCTCTTCTGGATTCATCTCCTCTTCTAAATTATGAAACTCTCTGGGAACATTTGTTGGGCGTTCTAATGGGTCAAAGAATGGTTTCAACCTGTTGTTGTGTACCCTTGCAGCAACTAGCTTATTATCTGCACATTTACGCAAGGTGTACGTGTCATCGCCATATCGCACACAAATATAATATGGGCCAGTATATAGTTTTCCAAGCTTTTTGCAACGTCCCTCACTACGGCGGGATACCAATAACCACACACGGTCACCTGCCGTGTAGCAGTTGGCTCCTGCTTTCTTGTCATATTGTTTCTTATATTTTGACTGAGCATGTATGATGTTCTCTTTCACAACTTCTCGAGTAGTTTCGAAGTTGGATAGTAGCTCAGTAATGTGTTGTGCTACTGTAGTGCCTGTATCACTGGATGGTATGAGTGCTACGTCAATTGGCAATCTACATTCACGTCCATACAAGATGAAATACGGACTCATATGTGTGGATTGTGTTGCTGGAGATGCCCTATAAGCTAACATTACACTTGGTAAGAGCTCAGGCCAGTTTGTCTGATCCTTGTCTGCCAGCATTCTCAATGCACTGATCAATGATGAGTTAGCTTTCTCTACTAAACCGTTTGAACTAGGGTGATATGCGGAGGTATGCGTTTTGGTGATCTGAAAGAACTTGCAGAGTTCTTGCATAACCTTCGACATAAAGTTTTTAGCGCGATCTGTCACTAAACTACTGAAAGCACCGTATCGGCAAAGTATCTCATTGTACAGTATCTTTGCAACTTCCTTTGCTCCTATTTTCTTCATCGGAAAGGCTTCTGGCCATTTACTAAACTGGTCTACCAATACTAATACATAACGATATCCTTGCTCTGTCTCTGGCAACTCCAAAATGTCCATGTGGAGTTTCTGGAAAGTATCGTTAGGTGGGATTGGATGAAGTGGAGCTCGCTTTCCATGAATGTAACGTTTCCCTTCCTGACAAGCTATACATGATTTGCAATAGTATTGCACATCTTCATAAAGTGTGGGCCAGAAATACTTGTACCTGATCTTCTGGTATGTTCTCTCAGCTCCTTGATGTCCTCCCAACACGGAGTCATGATAAGATATCAAAATATCATCTCTCAACTGCTGTGGAATGCATAGTTGCTTAATTAGCCTGTCCACTTTGTGTCCCTTGCCTCTGGGATACCAAAGATGGTACAGTAATCCCTCATCTAAAAGATATTCCTCTTTCTCAGCTGAAACTAACTTAGATGCCTGTTCGTCTTTCGGGTACTTTCTACTTTCCTTGTAAATGATCATATCATGATACCATTCATCCTCTCTCTGTAGCTGTTTGATGTCTGTGATGCTAGCTACCAATATACTCTTTGCTAACTCAAGAGGGTCGATGTTATAATAATCATCCTCTAGTTGTGTCAAAGCCTCATGTACATCGATGGCCAGTATCTCTATAATCGATGGTGGTATTTCTTCGCCAACCTCGATTGAGTACTCTGTTAATTCATCCTCTCTGTCTGGTAACTCATCCCTGTCCTGTTCATGTGCAGTTCTTACCTCTAACTGATCTGACTCAGTAACGGGAGTCTGACATGATAACGTGTTGACTTGCGTTACGTGTGGAACTGAAATATTGTTGAACTCTGGAGGTTCTGGTGGTGTTGGATATCCATCCCTGCGGCTCAAAGAGTCTGCATTAGTGTGGATTACACCCTTTTTGTACACTATCTCCATGTTGTATTCTTGGAGCAATATTGACCAGCGTGCTAGACGACCATTGGTGTGGGTGAATTTTACATCTTTCATCCACTCTAGTGCCTTGTGGTCTGTTACTGCTGTGAATTTCCTGTTGGCTAAATAAACATGGTAATACTTTACGCCCTCAACAAGAGCTAATCCTTCTCTCTGACTAATTGGCCATGCTCGTTCTGAGTCTCTCAGACCTCGTCCTCCATAAGCTACAACTCGCTCTCTACCATCGTCGCCCTTCTGACCTAAGATATAACTGATTGCAAACTGTGATGCGTCCGTATACAGAATGAACTCGCGGTTCATGTCCGGAAATGCTAAGATGGGAGCTGATGTTAATTTCCTTTTCATTGTTTGAAATGCATGTTCACATTCTGTTGACCATGAAAATTTACTATCCAGCCTGAGTAACTGTGTCAATGGTGCAACAATCTTTGAGTAATCTTTTACATGACGTCTGTAATAATTGCACAAACCTAAGAATGAACGTACATGTTTTACGTTTTGAGGTGTTGGAAAGTCACGAACAACTTTGATCTTAGAGTCATCCACAGACACACCCTCTCTGCTTATTTTGTGCCCTAGGTAGCGGACCTCTTTTGCTGCCCAGTCACACTTAGTTGGTTGCAATTTTAAGTCAGCGTCTCTTAGTCTGTTGAAAACTTCTGACAGTGTCTGCATGTGTGTTGTCAGGTCACGGTCATATAATAGAATGTCGTCAATGTACACGATTGCATTTCTGTATGTCATTCCTCGTAGAACTTCATTCATTACAGCTTGGAATGTCGATGGCGCATTTACTAATCCCATGGGCATCATTTTAAACTGATAGACACCCTCGTGTGTAACAAAACCTGTCTTCTCTCGTGAATCCCTATCTAACGGAATTTGCCAAAAACCAGATTTCAAATCCAAACAACTGAAAATTGAAGCTTTTGCCTCCCCTAGAGCGTCAAAAATACACTCGAGACGTGGGATCGGCCATGAGCAAAATTTTGTGACGGCATTTAAATTTCGGTAGTCGATGGCTACCCTCCAATTGCCGCATTTCTTCTTACATAATACTACGGGGCTCTGCCACTGACTCATTGATTTTTCGATTATGTTCGCATCAAGCAAAGCTTGGACCTGTCTTGATGTCTCGGCCCGCATTTCTGGCGTCTGCCTGTAAAAACGTTTTCTTACTGGGCTAGCATCCCCTGTATCTATGCTATGTTTGTGTACATGTGTTCGACCTAACTCGGTTAAGTCCATCGCAAATACATCCCGATTCTTACCCAAAAATGCCAAAAATGTCTGTTTCTCTTCCTTTGTCAAACTTGAATTTTCCAGATTCACACCCATATTCAAAGCTGTTTTGATATATTCATTGTACTGAGGATCTGTCTCTAATGTATCGTATGTCATCACCTGTTCTGTCTCGTCCGGTGCTGTATTGTCCGTTTTCGCTGGTGTTAATAGCGTCAAAATGCTGTTGGTCTCAATGGGACTACATATGCAGAGCTTCTGACCTACCTCTACCACTTGTGGACCATCGGTGGGGTTGATCACTTGATACATGAAGTTGCCTTCCGTCACCTGTGCAATCATCTTTGAACCAACTAACATACAATCTTCCTGAAAACGTGACAATGGTTCCAACAATAATTCTGAAAAATTTTGTGCTTGTTTACTATGCACTGGCAATAGTGCTTCACACCTGGGTGGAACTAAGGTGCGTCTTTTGGCATACGCAAAGAAGAACTTTGATTGGTTTCCGATTGGCTCTGCGACAATTCCTCGCAGTTCTATAATTCCCTGTGCAATATTTACCGTGATATCGTTTTCTCTCAAAAAATCACAGCCAAAAATGATGCTCTGCTGCATTTTATCCAAAACCAAAAATGTGTGTGCCATAATTATCTGGTTTATCTCGATCTCCAAATCAACCTTACCTGTGATGTTAACCAGATTTCCTCCTACACCTTGCACATGTGGCATCTTGCATTTGGAAATTGGCGTTCTGGCCAAGGTCTTGTGCTGTTGGAGAAAGGCGCGTGAAACACACGATACGCTCGCGCCCGAGTCAACCAAACCGTAGGTGAATGTGCCATTCACCCGCGCTTTGACTTGATTGGTTCGTTCCAATTCTTGAACGTTAACTGATAACATGATTGGGATACTATTTGACTCGCGATCGGAAACAGATTCAATATTCGCCTTTTCGTTGCGCTGCCTACCCATGCCCTGGATAGGCGCGTCTCCCTATTCTAATTTAAAAAATCGCCTTGCACTAAAGCATACCCTCGCTGTGTGGCCCTTCTTGCTGCAAATTTGGCACTTATCATTTTTGTAGCGACACTCGGCCGAGGTGTGATTACTCACCCCACAATGTTTGCAGCTCGACCGCTGGTCCGCGTTGTCATCTTGGCGTCGGTCGTCACGCTCGTCTCGGCGCTCTCGACTGCTGTCCCGGCGGTCCCCTCGACGTTCCCGGCTGTCGTCCCGGCGGTCCCCTCGACGCTCTCGGCTGTCATCTCGGCGATCCCCTCGGCGATCTCGGCTGTCGTCTCGGCGGTCCCCTCGGCGATCCCGGCTGTCATCACGACGACTATGTGAGTCATAGCCGCCCCCTCGGTAACTGCTGTTACTGTAGCCATTACCCGAGTTGGAGTGGTCGTCACCACGATATCGCTCCCTGCTGTCCGCTCGGTAGCGATTGTGGTCCGGGAATCGGACCTGCTGCTGTTGCTGCTCTGCAAACCTGATTTCCATGCAATCAAGTCTGTTCGTCATGGCATTTATCGCTGCAACCAGCTCCGTGTCTTGTTGCCTGATGACATTTACTGCAGGTTGACTTATTTTACCCAGGGACAGCTCGACCAACTTGGCGGTTGCTATGAGAGCCTCCCAAGTGTCCGGCTTGCGCAGAACAATCTCCTTCCGGATAGACGGCTCCAACCGTGCTACGGCTGCCTCCTGTGTCATCGTTGGGTCAAATTTCAGGGCCATGGCCGCCCTTCTGAATCGGCTCAAGAAGTCCTGGACGGACTCCCCATCGTCCTGGTGCATGTTGAACAATTTTTCAAGACGCAAGAAGCGCTCCTCTTCTGTTGGGCAATATCTACCCTTAAATGCTTTTTCCAGGGCTTCATATGTCTTGGTGGAGTTCTCGTCTAATCCCTCAAGCCAATCCAAGGCCTTGCCCTCGAGGAGGTACTGAAGAGACCCTAGCTTCTGTTTTGCCGTGTGCCCTTTGAAAGTGCACCACTGATCGAATCGCTTGAGCCATCTCTGCCCATCCTCGTCCTCTGTACCATGAAACGACCTCATTTTTAGATCTTTCCCCTCAGCCATTTTCAATGTCTGAATGAGCTCTGCCGTCTCTTCTTTGTGAACGTCTAGTAATTTTTGGAAGTCTGTACAGCTACGGGTGTTGTGTGCCGGCCCGTATTTTTCGTCTTCTGAATCACTCTCACGTTCAATTTCCTCCGTTTTGACGGCGTTTTTAAGCTCTTGTTTCACATTGAGAGGATCATATTTAGCTGCCATCAAGATGCATCAAAGATCTAAACTACGTTTTCAAGAATCGGGTCTCCTTTATATGTGACCTCCGAAGTGAGCCTTTTTTATGAAGTGTGTAATCTTCGACCAACCAGGTATCCCTGCACTCACTACATTAATGTGGCCCCTGATTCCAGGTAAAGCAACCTATACAACGTTCAGCCACTTTACCCTTCCTCACAGCCGACAAAATATCCAACTGCTGGGATACACATATAATGCAGCAAGGGAAATTCCTTACCTGGTGGTCATGCTGCTCCTTTCAAGGTGTTGTCCAGGTTCAATCCGAAATTCTCCACCAAATGACACCAGGGGGAGATGGTGTCTTGAGGAATAAACGACAAGATCCTTCAGATGCTTCTTAGATTTCTTCTTGATCCATAATGAAGATGAAGATGACATCAGTGTGTGTGTGTGTGGTATCTGTGATTACTGATCCATGTGTGGCTATATGTGGTGTGTGTCTGGCAAGAGGTGGTGTGTGCTTGCAGGCTGCCAGGGAGTAACTCCTCGATAGCACGTGGTCGTCAAATGTATAAAGTGATGGTTATCTGCGTGTGTGGC
>JAAUYI010124878.1_pt1 | contig 11380 bp, 9 predicted proteins | sample 7278041 | NCBI WGS metagenome assembly JAAUYI01 (sample SAMN14350216, study PRJNA611818) | marine sediment metagenome | isolation source: surface marine sediment (0.6m) | place: French Polynesia: Moorea | collected 2018-08
AGGTAATAAAAAGACATCTGCCCAGGCATAATGTTGATGAATTTGCGATCGCGGTACTTGTCCGACTAACTCTAGGTTTTCTTGTAAAATAGAAGTAGCTTGGGCAGATACGTTAATGGGTCCTACCATCCGAAAAATGGCTTTTCCCTTTAATCTTTTTGCTGCTTCCAACACATAAGGAGTTCCTTTCCGTAGCCCTACAGAACCAATAGTCAATACTCGCAAAGGACTATTATGAGTTTGTTTCGGGGCAACCTGAAACTTAGTGTCTACTCCATAGGGAACAACAACACAGCGTTTTACTGGACCACCGCATTTACCAATACTATCGCGGACAAACTCTGAACCACAAAGGATTATATCTGCTTGTGACCATTCTTGTTGCTCTCGATCGATATATTCTTGGCAATACTCATCTTTTTGCATCGGTTCTGACCAACCTGGATGAAGTTCTTGCTCTTGTTGCAGGAGACTATATTCTATTCGGTGAGGGGCGATGGTTTGTTCCATAATCCCTTTTAAACCCTTCTTTTTAGCAGCTTGAAGTAACTCTAATCCTGCCGTATTAAAGGTATAGATACCAGTTCCTCTCAATCCTTGTTTTAGAACTAGTTGATTAAAAGTTTTTCCTGCCCATAAAAAGGTTTTAGTTACTTCAGTACGAGAAAAAGCTTGGCGTAAACGCTGAACATATTCAAATCCAAAACCAGAAAAAGTCGTAATTAGCTTCGTTGGTATATCTTTGGGTACACGACCAGTTAAACGGGCTAAAGATTTACTCTGTAACTGGGGGGGAATTAAGCGGAGATATTTAGGAAAACCTTTAACAGCACAAATATCAGTATAGAAATGTTCGAGCATTTTTTCTTGATGCAAGATGCGAGGGATGGCATAATGACCCCGTGCGCCTAGTTGAGCCACCAGTAATTTTTGCTCAGTAAACATAAGTATAATCTCTTACTAAAGTGTTAGTTGGATTTTGATTAATTATTTGCAAAAAAGTATTAGTTGCCTGATGTAAACTACAACTTTGCTGATACCAAGCATGAATTTTTTTTGACCATAAATTGAATTCATATTGAGAATTAATTTCAAAGTCATTATTCTTCATATAAATAAATCCTGGATAACCGAAACAATTAAGAGCAGCTTCCATTGACTCGTTACCCATAACAGGAATCACTCCATGAGCAGAAGCATTGGCAAAAACTCCTGATTTAAAAATCAAATTAGGATTATCTGCTTGCGGGGTATTAAAGTAATATTGATAGCAAAATTGAGCGTCAGCAAAAAAGTTACTTACTTCTTGAGCAGAAATATCGGGATAGTAATCTACATTAATAGCTAATTGTTTTAACTGAGCTACTAGTTTAACTATATTGTGACTAGGATAACCTCCAATGATATTAACTTTATTAATAGGTAAAGATTTTTTAATTATTGGTAGATTTTGAATAAAATTAAGAGTGTTTTTAATCAAATTATCCGTAGAACCAAAAAGTACCCAATGACCTTTTTGCTTGTCTTGTACTTGTTCCCATTTAGGTTCTCTAATATTAGAAAAAACAGGTATTTTATGAATTTTAGCTAGAGGATGTAGTTGTTTTATTTGCTTTTCAACTACTAGATTGCTACAAACTAAGATATCGGCTAGTTTGATTAGCGATCGCATATAGTAGTTTTGCCACGGTCTTAAACAATAGTCTATTCTTCTGGGAATGTGGGGATAGAGAAACTCATGAAAAACAATGATGATTTGAGTAGAGGGATGAAGCTTTTTGAATTTCTTGAGAGATTTAGTTAAATGGAAAGCTAGATGATATCTTTTATAATTCCGTTCGTCAATAAATCTGTCATAAATACCTCGATCAAAATGGATTAAGACCACATTATGACTTGAGTAATTTAGCTTAATCAAATCACTTAATCCTGTTTCTAAAGAAGTTTGTAGCTGGGATAAACTATAGGTGTTAAATCTTGATTCATACTCTATTGGTGCTTTTTCTGGCTTATCTATCAGCAAAAAAGAGGTAGATAGATTGTGGTTAGATTGTAATTGTTCTGCTAACTTATAAGCATAATGACCAATGCCATTAAGACTAGGAGGAATTTGTTCTGTAATTTGAATTAAATTGATATTCTCCATAGTATTTTAAATACTACTTTTTTAAATTAAACTTGTATGACTCTTAATTCTTCTGTAAATAGGTAACAACAGATATTTAACCAAAGGCATTTGCTGAATGCGATTTCTCAAAGATTGATAATGAGTCAAAGCATCCATCAATTTAAACAATTCTTTTTTGGCAATTTCTTCTCCTCCATATTTAGCAACTAATAAAATTATTTCTGCTCTACTATATGCTCCTTGACCAATAGTTTTACTACCTTGATGAACCAGAGCATGAGAGAGACTTCGATCGATTTGAGCAAAAGTATATTTTTGACTAATATCTAACCACAACTTTAAATCCATACAGTAGTCAAGTTCTAGATCCAAAGGTCCACATTCTTGCCATACTTTTCTCGTAAAAAAACATGATGGTTGCAAGAAATTACTGTAACTCATCCAATCTAAAAAAGCAGTAAAATTAAGCTCTGGAGACTCAATTTGATTTAAAATTTCCCCTTTTTTGTCAACACTATTTCCAATGCCAACTAATGCCCCTACTTGCTCTTGCCACTGATAAGAACCTACAGTTTTTAAAGCTTGAGGAAGATAATAATCATCACTATTTAACCAGGCTAGAATTTGTCCGCTAGCTCGACTAAAACCTTTATTAATAGCATCACTTTGACCCTGGTCTTTTTCGCTGACCCAATAGTCGATCCAAGGTTCATATTTACGTATAATTTCAACAGTTCGATCGCTACTGCCACCGTCAATGACAATATATTCTAGATTAGGATAACCCTGAAGCAAAATTGAGCGAATAGTTTTCTCGATAAACTCCCCTTGATTGTAGCTAGGAGTAACAATACTAATACGGGGCCATTGATTACCATCAGGCATTTTAGCAGGTAAAGGTTTACTTGCTTCTGTCCAGGGCCATCCTGTTTTGCCTTGAGGTGGAGTGGGTAAGTCTTGGAGAGTAGGAGTAGATTGGAGAAGTAACATGGAGTAATTAATATTTAATAGCTAAAATATTGATATTCTTAACAGAGATGAATTTAAAATAGTCTAAGCATAATAATAAGCTATACTCTAATTTTTTCTTTGAGTTTATTAGTAGTATTATTAATCTTTCCATAGACATTATTCAAGAGTTTAAAATTATCTAGATCGCGTTCAAAATTAGTCGAAATTAGATTAACTTTTTGTGTCAAGATTTCTTCTGCATATTGATAAAGCTCAATATCTATACTATTTCTATCTTTAATAATAGATATTGTGTTTTTAGGAATATTTGCATACACATTTTTTTTGGTGTTGATATTATTTTTTACATAAAAAATATTTTTCCAGTCAAACATTTTTTGTAAAACAATCAATGTCTCATCAAATTTTTCTGTTAAGCCAACTACAGAAAACTTATCTGTTAAATTTTGCTTGGCTTTTGTTAATGCCTGTAAAGATTTTTGTTCATTATCAATGTCTTGACCATCTAAACCCGCTATCAATCTAGTTTGACCATTAATCAGTTCTTTTGATATATCACTACTAACATAGTCATGAAGACTCATATTAGCGTTCTTAACTCTTTTATGAAGATAGTGATTTGGCTCTCGTAAAACATAATAGTAATGAGAAATTACTCGTTTAATCGGATTACGCAAAAGAGTTATATAAGTAGATGGTTGAGGTAAAAACTCATGAAGACCAAAATACATATGTCCATTTAAAAGTCGAATTTTTTTTCTGTTTTCTTCAGTAAGATGTTTGAATTCTTCAATAGAAGAAAAAACTCGATCGCCGTTAATTTGAAAAATATTCTCTGACTTATACTGCCTTAATAAAATTTGATTTAGTGTTGTTCCCGCAGTTTTGGGGATATGAAGAAAAATAACCGATGGTTTTGGTTGAAGACTTTTGATTGAATTCATAGAAAATACCTTGCATTTAGACAACAGATTGATAAACATCGAGAGTTTGGGCTACAGTTTTATCCCAGCTAAATAATTTTGCTCTTTGATAGCCTTTCTCAATCAAGCGATCGCGTTGTACAGAATTATTGACTAGAGATAGTAAAATATCAGCGAGATCGTCTGTTGATTGGGGATTAAATAATATTCCTGCATCGCCTACAACTTCAGGAATACTGGAAGAATTAGCAGCAATAACTGCCGTACCACAAGCCATTGCTTCTAAAGGAGGAATACCAAAACCTTCATAAAGAGAAGGATAGACAAAAGCAAGACTATGACGATAAAGTTTAGCTAGATGTCGATCGCTAGCAAATGGATAATGCTCAAGGCGATCGAGTAAGTTAAGTTCAGTCAGAAGTTGTTGTTCTTGTTCATTAAAAGGTGAACCAACTACACAAAGAGTGATTTCTGGTTCTACAGAGACAGCTTGAGCAAAAGCATAAACTAAAGTATCAAAGTTTTTATAGCCAGCATTGCGACTACCGACATAGAGATAATAAGGTCGATGAGGAACTGGTTCAGAACCGTCAGCCATAGTTTGATCTATTTCCGAAGCCAAGTAAGTAACAGTAACTTTTTCCTCTGGTACAGAATATAACTCTAATAAATCTTTTTTGGTATTTTCAGAAATACAAATAATGACATCTGCTGATAATATTGCTTTTTTCTTTATTTCTATTTGCTGACCATCAGCATCCATTTGTTCGGCAAATAGCTCATGAATCAGATCGTACACAGTCAAAACTATAGGCTGTTTAGACTGATTCATCTCTTGACGAGAAAGTAAAGAGTAATAAGTAGGATGTAAAACACCAAAGCGATTAAAGCAACTAACAGCTTGAAAATAATACTGTTCTAACCAATAGCAAATACGTCCTGGTTTAAATCCAAATCTTTGATAGAAAAAAGTTTTGAGATTCTTATGTTCGGGAAAATTAACATTGCGGAGTTGGGCAGTAGTAATAGCAGGAGTAATGTTTTCTGGAAGTCTGCTAATGAGGTTGGCAAAATAGCGATTGATCCCTCCCGCAGCTTGGTCTGCATATATTTGTCCGTCGTAGAGAATTTGCATAATTATTTGTTTTTTGTCATTGGTTATTGGTTATTTGGTTACAAAGTTAGATAATTAGGAATTTTTAAACTCAGAAACTATTGAGAAAGATTAGAAAATAAATTTGTATCTTTGCTTTTGCACCCGCAAAATTATCCATAGTTGGCGTAGTGGGGAGGGTAAATAAGGTTTCAACAAACTTCTAAAAGCTAAAATCCAAGAGATTGGCATCTCCAATTGTCGCCAGCTAACCCATAGCAACCTTATTCCTACTAATGTCTGTCGAGAACGTAGATAGTGAAGAGCTAGTTTACTCAATCGTATGCCCCAAATTCTTGCTCCTGCGGGATGATTGCTTAATAAGTCCCAGAATGGCTGAAGTAATTGAATATCTTGCCATCGCAGCAAAGCTTCTTGACCAAGATTGTTATACCACCATTGTTGATAAGATTGGGGATCTAGTTGTTCTAAATATGCCCACCAAAAACGCTCATAAGCTTTTTCATCCAGATTTGCAGCTTGTGCTGACAGACTTTCTTGTATAGCTCGCCAAGAAATTTTTTGTGAACATAAAAGTTGCTGTTTACGCTTGAGTTTAGTGATGGCAGCAGGATTATCTTTGCGATACTGTAAACAGATCTCTGGTAAGGTTGCTAAACGAGAGATACGACTAAATCTCCACCAAAGATCGTAGTCTTCCGCATGGCGCATTTCCTCATTGTATCCCCCTAATTGAAGCAGTAAATCTCTTCTCATCGTCATCGAGGAATGCCACAAACAGCAATTAACTAGAAGGTAAGCATGCAATCCTTCGTGGTCTGTGGATAATAAATATTGTTCTAAAACTGTATCATTTCGATCGATAAATTCTACAGCAGAGCCTAACGCACCAACTTCTGGATGAGCATCCAAAAAATCTACTTGTAGTTGCAGACGATTTGGTAAAGAGATGTCATCTGCATCCTGACGAGCAAGATATTTTCCTTTGGTGGCAGCTATTCCTTTGTTTAAAGATTTTTCTAAACCGAGATTATCTTCATTTTGAATTAAGACAATGCGAGCATCTTGGTTACAATACTCCGTCAGAATATGCCAACTGCTGTCAGTTGAACCGTCATCAACAATGACAAACTCAAAGTCTTTAAAGGTTTGCCCTAAAATACTTTCTACGGCTTTTCTTAAATAGGTTTCCCCATTGTAGACACACATTAAAATACTGACTTTAGGATTGGATTTATTCATAACCTAGTTGAGTAAAAGTAACACCCTATAAGATGATCCAAGAAATTAATTTTAAGAAGATAATATTTTTTTCCTAAAATCTAACTTGCGTAATATTGTTAGTTCTATTCCCCATAACTGAGCAGTCATAATCACAAATCTTTTCCAGGAAAATAACTGCTGTACTAATCCATCAAAAATTATTTTCTGACAATAGAATTTTCTTGTTCCATCTTTCAGTAAAGATGGGATTACCGTATCTAGTAAAAAAGCTGTAGTGGCTTTTGATGAAACATAGGCTCGACATTGATTAATAAAGCTTTCTGAAAGTCGATAGTCAGGTGTCCTCCCCACATGTTCTAAGGTAGGATCTCCATTCCAAATAGTCAGAGGTTGTTTAAGAAAAGAAAATGATGCTCCTACAGCTTCTAGTCGCAGACAAAAATCCCAATCTTGATGTTTTCTAAGATTTTCTCGAAAAAGATTATCTATAGCAAGAGAACGGTGAAGCATTAAGGTACTAGTTATTGCTTGACCATTATTACAAAATAAATAATCTCCAAGAGGTTCTGTTAATTCCTTACCTCTTTTAGGAACAAAAAATTGATCGTCAAAAGCATTATAAGTAGATTCAGAAATCCCTGATGCACTATAAAAAGCTTGGGTATAACTAACTACTTTGTGAGGATTAGAAGATTGTTTAATTGAAGCAAGTTGTAATTCTAGCTTGTTATTAACCCACACGTCATCAGAGTCTAAAAAAGCAATATATTCACCTTCTGCTGCTTTAATACCTGTATTACGAGCAGCAGCACCTCCTTGATTGGTTGAGTGAAGAAAATAACGAATTCGTGCATCATTAATACCTTCAACAACTGTTTTAGTATTATCTGTGGAGCTATCATCAACAACAATAATTTCTAAATTTGTATAAGATTGCTTAAGTACACTATTAATAGTTTGACCAATTAAATCAGCGCGATTGTAAGTTGGAATAACAACACTAATAAGAGGTTTTTTAAAAAACTTTTTCACCGTGATTAATCCTTCCTCAGAAGAGTTATGTTAGACAAAAATCAGTTTAGATTAGCAAAAAGACGAGATATTTTATGCTTAAACCCTCGATAAACCCCCTTAAATCCTAAATACTTAATATCTAGCCACCTATTCCATAAATGCCACCAAAATTTATTATTAGAACAAGTCTGTTGAGTATAGCCAAACATTTCTAGATAATCCCCTGCAATCCAGTTAAATCTCTGATGTAACCCTTTATTCCAATGACTATATCGCATCAAAGGATTAAAATCTTTGCTTTTTTCTACTGTTTGCCAATGTACTTTCCCTATTTTTTCCTTGAGTTCAGAAGAACCTCTTACTGGTAAGTTTAATGCTTTATTAAAGTCATATTTTTTCGCATCTAATCCTAAAAAAGAAAAAATATTGTTTAATTCTTTTTCAGTCTTTGTAAAAATATCTTCATATTTAACTATTAAATATTTACGATTGAACTTTTTAAACTCAGTTTCAGCTTTAATAATAGTTTGAGCAGCATTTGCCCATGCTCTTATCTCTTGTTCATAACTTCTATCAAAAGTTTTAACACTAGATTCAACAACTGAACGTCCATCACGAATAATGATTAGTAAGGGAGAGTAAGGAAAAAGCTTAAAAAAATATGGTAAGTTTTTTACGCTTGGTGTTTTTGTTATCCTTATTTTAGGAGATTTATTTAATGAATAATCTAAATCATAACTTTCTGTTTGTTGATTATGTTTAGTTTCTTGAGAGTTTAAAAATGAAGTCAGACTACTACCAAAACATTCATAAAGCTTTTCAGGAGAACCTACAATTTTGTCAATTTTCCAATACTGCCAAATGCGATCAAGAGAATCAGCAAACTTAATTAATAAATCAGCATGAGCCATAAAGAAATCTTCAGGAATTAATGTAGCATCACAATCTGGATGTAGAGATAGAAGATCGCTAAGAAAATTGGTTCCACTTCTTTGACTAATTCCCAAGATAAAAATTGGCTCATTATTTAATATAGATTTACTATCTTTTTTAGCCTCAATTAGCATTTAATAAAATCTCCTATTGTTTGCAGTATGAATAAACTTGATAAAGTTGATATCCAATTTTTGACCAGTCATACTTTTGAGCAAGTGCGTAAGCTTGAATAGACATCTGCTCCCACTTTTTATCGGTAGTATTTAAAGCTTGATTGATTGTTGCTAATAGATCATAATCTTTTTCATAGCAATAACCTTGTTCACTATCACTGATAAGTTCAGTGATAGCTCCTCGTTGGGGAACAATGACAGGCCGAGCAAACGAGAGTGCTAAAAGAACAGAACCAGAGTTGAGTATTTTTTGATAGGGTAAAACAACCCAATCACAAGCATTCATGTATATTTGAATATCCTCATCTGGAATAAATTGGAGTCGAAGACGAATTCTAGAATCTCTTTGGGCAGCTTGCTCAATTTCTGCACATAAATCAGAATCGTAAGGAATCCCAGCTATTAATAACACCACATTAGAGTCTTTGAGTTGATTGAATGCAGCTAACAGGTGATTAATACCTTTGTAATGTCTCACCATCCCGAAATATAATAGTACTTTTTGTTCGAGAGCAATACCTAAGTTAAGGCGAGCATCTTTTCTACTGATTTGATTAGGATACGAACCAATATAGTTACCGTGAGGAATGATATGAACTCTTTTTGTACGTCCATACATACGTTTAAATTCCTGTCGACTATATTCGCTCATAACGAGAACATCATTAGAAAGGCGACTTAAAAGCCAACGTAGAATATATTCGATAATTGGAAAATTATTCTCATGGGAATGGGTATTATGAATAGTCCAAACTATTTTGTTACCGAATAATTTCAGAACAATAAGATTGCGAATAGTTCTTAAAAATGAACTTAAAGTTTTATATTTACTGCCAACGTCAAGGTAACATAACACTCTAACCCAATGAAGATGAATTATTTTATTCCGGTGTCTTGCTGCTATTAATTCAGAAAAAAAACAATTAACTTGAAAAGCCTCTATTTCTACATCATAATCTTTTAGAGAAGACCACAAACAAGTTAAATACTTGTTTTCCTTGGTATGTACACGAGGTGTCAGAACTCTAATTTTGGTTTGAGAATCTGAAGATACCAAAGGAGCAAAAACTGGAATTTTAGATGGAGAATTGAGCATTTTATTTTGGCAAAAATCATAAAAAATTAGTAGTTAATTGATGAATAGATAATTCTTCAATTCCTATTTAGTGTTATGGCAATAATATTTGAGATGTTCGTCAAAAATTTTTGAGATGGAAAGTTGGCTTCGGAGCTTTGCCACAGAGGGTTCTTCACCATGTTGTGACACGGTTATAAGTTGGTTAATGGATTGAGCTAAGGCTGTTGAGGTATAAGGAGAAAATGTTTTAATCGCATCCCGTTCAAGTTTGTTGTACTGAGCTATTTGAGGCAAATCGTAAGCCAAAATTGGACAAGCAACTGAAATCCAAGTGGATAAAGAACTTGAAGCAGAAAAGAATTTAAACGGACAAACGGCAAGGTCGGTAGCAGCTAGGTAAATTTCTAATTCTTCTTCAGATAGGTAGCCTGTAATTCTTAAACGATCGTTAACTTCTTTTGCTTTAGCCTGTGACCAAAGCTGCTCTATGTAATGCTCATGACCAGGAGCTGCTCCTCCCGCAAAAATAACTTTTACGTTTTGTGGCAGTTCAGGTAGAGCATTAATTAGTAATTCATAGCCTTTGCGACTGTGAATAAAGCCTAAAAGTGTCACTACTATACTTCCATCAAGGTTTAATACTGTTTTAGCTTCGGCAGATTTAATCTTTAAAGAACGTTCTTCTACAAAATGAGCTACAACTTTAGTTTTGCGGTCATCAATGACACTTAACCGCTCTGCCTCTTCTTGAGTGCAAACTACGATTAATTTAGCTTGATTGATTAGCCAGCGAAAAGGAAAAGCCTTCGATCCATACATATAGCGCATAAACCTTAATGGATGTCTGGGAATTTGCAGACTAGAAGCAAATGATTCTTGGGTTTGAGTAGCTTCTTGCTTGACGGGGAAAATATAGTCTCGAAACTGACTCAACAAAGTTTTCAAGGCATTTGTAAGATTTGGCGGTGGATTGTATACATCATGAAGTGTAGTAACCAGAGGACGTGGACAATAATGTTTGAAACACTGGAGGTAATTTAGCTGTTCCCAGCTTGTTCCCCAGAGTTGTTTATTGTTTGCCAGGCTATATTGAATATGAACTATCTCAGCTTCATTGAGTTGCTTAGCTGCATCCGCTAGCTTTTCTAAATTATGCTTTTTGTCTTCTGTAAGCAGAACGCTAGCTTCTAAAACTTTTAAATTATCTTTTTTGTGTGCTTCATTGGCTAGTAAACGTCCATAACGGCAAATACCATGTTGGCTTGGTCCATTATGTAAGTAGCCAACTGTCATTTTATTTGCCATAGTAATCTCTGTTTAAAACTATTGATAATACGCACAACATCTTGTTTCACTGCTGCCAAACTCTTTTTTAACCATATTTGTATGGGGTTTGTCTGGGTTTTATAACCAAGATGCTTCATTTCTAACCACACAATATTTTCAATATCAGATACCATCTGTTTTGACAGTTCTGTTCGCCAACTATTTAACAAAGTCTTGTCTATTGGTTTTTTAGAGTCAGCTTTCCAAGGTTCTCTTACCGTATTGACTGTTAAACAATCTTTTTGATGGTAGTTCATCATGACAGAATGAAACTCTACATTCAAAAAGCGACAAAGATTATGCAGGTTTTCTTCTGGTGCTGTTATGAGTTTTTCATAACGTAAAGTAAACAATGAAGCTTTGACCAAATCAGGACAAAGTCTGGCAGTAGCCATATAGCGTCGCCAAACTTCCGCGTCTTTAGCTAAACTACCATTAGACCAAGGAACTTTTTGCCAGGATTTAACTACTGCACGGGGATCGCGTACTATA
>JAAUYI010029691.1_pt1 | contig 11378 bp, 6 predicted proteins | sample 7278041 | NCBI WGS metagenome assembly JAAUYI01 (sample SAMN14350216, study PRJNA611818) | marine sediment metagenome | isolation source: surface marine sediment (0.6m) | place: French Polynesia: Moorea | collected 2018-08
GCCTTTCTCGGCCGTCAGGATCATCTGCGAGCTGGCCGGCAGCAGCACGACTTGGCCAAAGCCGTAACGACCCCGTTTCCAGCGGCGCTCGCCGGTCTCGGCGTCGACGCAGGCGAAGATGTTCTGGTCGAAGCCGTAGAGGAAGCCGTCGTGAAAGACGAAATCATTGTACGAAGGCTTGAGCGCTCGTGACGTCCATAACTCGCGGACCTTCCAATCTTCCCCGGAGAGAATGGCCTCGATACGGGCGACCCCGATGCCGTCGCCCAGCGGCACGACCAGGTCTTTGGGGCCGATCTGCTGGACTTGCACCATCGGAGGCCCTTCCCATGCGCTCGGCTTGAAGCGCCAGACGATAGAACCGTCCGAGGGCTCGATCGCCATCAAACCCGAACCGTCGGCGAACAGCACGAGGTCTCGGTCAGCGAGGCGGGCCTGCTGGGCCGAGCTGAAGTTCATGCCCTGGGACGCGACGCTCCACACCGTTTTGCCCGAAGAAGCATCCAAGGCGAGTAGGCCGTTGTCGCCTTCGCCTCCGGCGTAGACGACCACCACATCACCGACGACCAGGGGTGAGCCGGAAAATCCCCATACCGGCACAGAAGCGTTGAGCTCGTCCACGAAGTCGCGTCGCCAGATCAGCTCGCCAGTGTCGGCGTTCAGCGCGTTGAGCACTCCGGTGGCGCCGAGGGCGAAGACTCGGCCGTCGGCAAATGTCGGCGTCGATCGCGGTCCGGCGCCCGAAACTACTTCTGAGAAGCGGGCGGGATAACCGTGTTGCCAGATCACTTCACCGGTCTCAGCGTCGTAGCTGGAAATCACTTCTTCTTCGCCCCGTTGCTCCTGAGTCAAGAGCCGGCCCGACACGTGGATAAAAGACGACCATCCGGGGCCGACAGGGATTCGCCACAGCTCCCGGGGCTGGGATGACGTCCAATCGAGCTCCGCCTCGAAGTCTTGGACGCTGCCGTCGCGCTTGGGTCCCCGAAAGCCGGGCCAGTCGCTGGCCGTGCTTTTGAGGAGCTCCCGACCTGCTCCGGCAGAATCTACAAGAGCCAGGTTGTTTTCGTGAGATGCCGCCCAACGCCAGGCGAGCTCCGGCAGATAGTCGCCGGTGAATCCGCTGAGCCGTACCAGGTTCAGGGCGCCGAAGGCGAGCACCATCCCGCCCTGAACCAGAAACTGTCGATGGGCCCGGGGCCGGTCCCTGCCGACGTATAAGCCGGCGGTGATAGCGAGCATCGCCAGCGGCACGCCGTAGATCCAGACCGCGATCCGTACGCTGGGATCGGCGGCCAGCGCTGCCAGCGCACCGATACCCAGCAGTCCCGCAAAGATCAGAAAGCGCTCCTTGCGAGCCAATCGGCTGGCGAAGAACAGCCAGATCAGAAACAGTACGAGGCATAGAAGAGGCCCCAGCATCATGATGAAGAAGCGGGTGGCGTTGTTGATCGACGGGGTGACCGTCAGGATCATCGCCACCGCCTGGATGGCCAGGATGATGTACGTGGGCCAGAGACGGACGGGGTGTTTTTCGGCCGTTTTGCTCATCAGCTCACGTTGGAATTCGCCTGTCCCGAACAAAGAGATTCAGCCCCATCCGTGCCGATCTGGAACCTATGCCGGGGATCGCCAGGACGGCAGGTAGCGCGGTGTGCGCGCCATATAGTTCCGATAGTCGTCGCCGAACCGCTCGATCAGCGAGGCTTCCTCGTCGACGGTGCGCCGTGTCAGAGCGATGAAGGTGATGACGGTCAGAAGTGCCACCCACCAGCTGCTCATCACCAGGCTCATACCCAGCCACCACAGGGTGCCGAAGGTGTAGAGCGGATGCCGGATGAAACGGTAGGGGCCAGTGATCACCAGTCGATGCTCACGGCGCACGGAGGCTGTCGGCGTGATGTTGTCGCCGAGGTGGCTCAAAAGCCATACGAAGCCCGGTAGGGCTGCTGCGGCGAGCCCGACTCCCAGCCAGCGCGTCCACAGCGGCAGCTCGAGCCGAGCCCAGCCGATCCAGGCGGGCTGGACGAGGTAGAGCAGCAGACTCCCCAAAAGCGCCAGGAACCAGAGCATCTGCAGCGCCACAAAGCGGCGCCCGTCGTTGAGACGGGAAACCCGTCCGCCCGCGCGATCCGCCCGGTGCCGAAAGTAGATCGAAATCGCAAAGCCGGAGGCAGCTAGCACGGCGAGCAGCAGGCGGAAAGTCATTTCGTCGGTCATGGTCGGCTCCTTTCATCCCTGGCATGATCTCGACGCTCTATTCGACGTCAGGAGGTTGATTCTATATACGGTAAAAAACGACTTTGGGTTGCCAAAATCGCCAGCCGATCACGATCGAAACAGCAAGAGGCCTGGCTAGCTTCCGGGGTGCGCTCGGCGGTCTGGACGGTCAGAAAGCCCTACAAGGGCTCCCCACTCCGAAAAAGACGGTCAGAAAGTCCAATGGGGAATCCCCAACCCTGAAAAGAACAGTCAGAAAAGACAATGGGGAATCCCCGAACTCGAAAAGAGCAGTCAGAAAGAACAATGGGGAATCCCCACCTTCGAAAAGGACGGTCCTTTTGGATTGTGGGGAATCCCCACCTTCTGAAAAGACGGTCTTTTCGACTATGGGGATTCCCCAACTTCTGAAAAGACGGTCAGAAAGACCAATGGAAGCCCGTTGCCTGAGCTCGGCTACGGATCAGGCTTGCGAGGCAGCCAGCGCCTGATCCAGGTCCGCCAGGATGTCGTCGATATGCTCGATGCCGACGCACAGCCGGATCATGTCCTGGGTGACGCCCGCTTCCGCCTGCTCGTCTTCGGATAGCTGGCGGTGGGTGGTCGACGCCGGATGCGCCGCCAGCGACTTGGCATCGCCGATGTTGACCAGCCGCTTGAAGATCTTGAGCGCGTCGTAGAACTTGACGCCGGCGTCGAATCCACCTTTGACGCCGAAGCTGAGCAGGGCTGACGGGCGACCGTTCAGGTATTTCTGGGCCAGCTGGTAGTACTTCGAGTCGGGCAGGCCGGCGTACTGGACCCAGGCGACGCTGTCATGCCCCTGCAGGTGCTCGGCGACCGCCAGCGCGTTGTCCACGTGGCGCTCCATGCGCAGGGCGAGAGTCTCGATGCCCTGCAGCGCCAGGAAGGCGTTGAACGGGCTGATCGCCGAACCGGTATTTCTCAGAGGTACGGTGCGGGCTCGCGCGATGTAGGCCGCCGGCCCCATCGCCTCGGTGTAGACCACGCCGTGATACGCCGGCTCGGGCCGGGTGAGCACCGGGTAGCGGTCGACGTGTTCCGTCCAAGGGAACTTGCCCGAGTCGACGATGATGCCGCCCAGGGAGGTGCCGTGGCCGCCCATGTACTTGGTCAGCGAGTGGACCACGATGTCGACGCCGTATTCGATCGGGCGTAGCAGGGTCGGAGGGGTCACCGTGCTGTCGGCGATCACGGCGACACCGTGACGGTGCGCCATCTCGGTGATCGCCTCGATGTCCGTCACGTTGCCCGCCGGATTGCCCATGGTCTCGATGAAGACCGCGCTCGTCTTGTCGTCGATCAGCTTTTCCAGGCTCGCCGCTTGATCATCCTCGGCGAGGCGGACCTCGATGCCCTGCTTGGGAAGCATGTGGGCGAAGAGGGTATAGGTACCGCCGTAGAGCAGGGGAACGGACACCACGTTGTTGCCGGCTTCGGCGATCGTCAGGATCGAGTAGTTGACCGCGGCGCTGCCGGCGCTCAGGGCGAGCCCGGCGATACCGCCCTCGAGTTCGGCGACCCGTTTCTCCAGCACGTCTGCCGTCGGATTCATGATCCGGGTGTAGATATTTCCCGGGACCGCGAGGTTGAACAGATCAGCTCCGTGCTGGGCGTTGTCGAACTCATAGGCCACGGTCTGATAGATCGGCACGGCCACTGACTTGGTGGTCGGCTCGGTCTCATATCCCGCATGAATCGCGATGGTTTCGGCTTTCATCAGGTGGGCTCCTTGAAGGTAGATTTGATAAGCACAGGGCTGTTGCCAAATGGCTTCATGACGTTTCGAGGCGTACGATGTCGGCACCGTCGACGCATGTCAAGGTGCCATGCTTATCGCAATGTCGTGGTTGTCGCGCTTCCGTAAGGAGCTGAGTCAATCAGATGACTCTATAGCTGAGATGCTGCCGGCTCGTTGATCAACTCGCCAGCCGCCGCGGTCCGTTTTTCGACCTCCCCCCGCCTCCACTCTTTGACCGTGAGGTAGGAGTACATCGCCGGCACCACGTAGAGGGTGAGCAGGGTACCGAACAGTAGGCCACCGATGATTGCCACCCCCATCGGCACTCGACTTTCGGCGCCGGCGCCCAGCGCCAGGGCGATGGGCAGGATGCCGAGGATGGTGGATAGGCTGGTCATGATCACCGGTCGGAATCGGGCGCTGGCGCCTTCGAGCGTGGCCTCCATCACCGAGCGACCGCGGGCCCGATGCTGATTGGCGAATTCGACGATCAGGATGCCGTTTTTGGTGGTCAGGCCGATCAGCATGATCATGCCGATCTGGCTGAAGAGATTGAGCGTCAGGTCGAAGTACCAGAGGGCGGTGAGCGCGCCGGCGAGCGCCAGGGGGACGGTGAGCATGATGGTGAACGGATCGCGAAAGCTCTCGAACTGGGCGGAAAGCACCAGAAAGACCAGCACCAGGGCGAGCAGGAACACGAAGTCGAGGCTGCGGGCGCTTTCGGCGTAGTCACGCGCCTGGCCGGCGAGCGAGGTGGCGAACGACTCGTCGAGCACTCGGGACGCCACGGTATCCATGGCGTCGATGCCGTCGGCGACGGTGTGACCCGGAGTCAGGTCGGCCGAGACGGTGGCCGAGACGTAGCGATCGAATCGGAAGAGCTGCGGAGGCCGGCTCTCCTCGGTCACGTTGACCAATTTGTCGAGCAGAACCGGTTCCCCCGACGATGAGCGGACGTAGAGGTTCTTCAGGTCGAAGGTCTCGTCGCGGTTCTCGCGTTGGACCTGGCCGATGATCTCGTATTGTTTACCGTCGCGCAGAAAGAAGCCCAGGCGTTGCTCGGAGAGCGCTAGCTGCAGGGTGCGGCCGATGTCGAGGGCCGAGATGCCGAGGTCGCGAGCACGCTCGCGGTCGATTTCGACCCGCAGCTCAGGCTTGTCGAATTTCAGGTTGACGTCGACGAAAGAGAAGGTCGGGTCGCTGCGGGCCGCCTCGAGGAAGGCGGGCAACGCCGCCTCGAGCTTGTCGTGGCTGGGCGCCTGAATGACGTACTGGACGGGCGCCCCGCGACGCCGGCCGACGGAGATGGTCGGCGACTCCGAGACCCGGGTCCGGGCGTCGGTGAGCTCGCCGAGACGGCGTCTCAGGGCACCGGCGATCTCGCTCTGGGATCGCTCACGCTCGTCGGCTTCAGTCAGGGTCACCCGAGCGAAGCCCGAGTTGACCGCCGAAGTCGCGCCGAAACCGGGCGAGGTGACCGAGATCAACATCCGCGACTCCGGCACTTCGTCGGCGATCATGGTGATCAGATCGTCCATGAACCGATCCATGTAGGCGAAGGTCGCACCTTGTGGACCTGCGGCGGATAGGCGGACGGTACCGCGGTCCTCGAGCGGCGCCAGCTCCGAAGGCAAGGCTTGAAAGAAGAAGGCGATCAGGCCGATGCAGCCGGCGACCAGCGGCATCGCCAACCAGCGACGCGCGAGCAGGCCCTCCAGGCTGGAACGGTAGCTGTGGGTCAGACGCTGAAAAAAAGGTTCGGTGGCGCGGTAAAGCCAGGGCTGCTGCTGGCGCTTCTTGAGCATGCGCGAGCACAGCATCGGGGTCAACGTCAGGGCGACGAATGACGAGATGATCACCGCGCCCGCGAGGGTGACACCGAATTCCCGAAATAGTCGGCCGGTGAGACCACCGATGAAGAGGATCGGCAACAGCACCGAGACCAACGCCAGTGTGGTAGCGATCACCGCGAAGAAGATCTCCCGGGTACCGACCACTCCAGCCTCCAGCGGTTCATGCCCACCTTCGATCTTGGCGTAGATGTTCTCCAGCACCACGATGGCGTCGTCGACGACCAGGCCGATGGCGAGCACGATGCCCAACAGAGTCAGCACGTTGAGCGAGAAGCCGGCCAGGTACATGACGAAGAAGGCGCCGGTGAGTGACACCGGGATCACCACAACCGGGATGATCGTCGTGCGCCAGTCGCGCAGGAACGAGAAGATCACCAGGATCACCAATGAGAAGGCCAGGAAAACCGTCTGTTGAACCTCGCGGATCGATTTCTTGATGTGCTTGGTGGCGTCGAATCCGAAAGCGATCTCGACGTCCGACGGCAGGTCCTTCTCGATCTGGTCGATGCGCCGGTAGAACTCGTCCGCGATGTCGACGTAGTTGGCACCCGGCTGGGGCCGAATGACCACCGCCACCATCGGAATGCCGTCGCGTTTGAGCACCGTACGCAGGTTGCGCGGCCCGAGCTCGACGGTGCCGACGTCGCGCAGACGCACCACGCTGCCGCCCTCAGACCTGAGGATCAGGTTCTCGAAATCTTCCGGTGTGTTGAGCCGGCCCATGGCGCGAACCGGCAGCTCGACGTCGCGGCCCTCGATACGTCCGGCCGGTAGCTCGACGTTCTCGCGGGCGATGGCTGTCTGAACATCGAGCGGAGTCAGACGATAGGCGGCGAGCTTCTGGGGATCGACCCACAACCGCATGGCGTAGGTCTTATCGCCCCAGATGTCGACCCGGCTGACGTCGGGAATGGTCTGTAGCCGCTCGACGAAAAGCTCGTCGGCGATGCGCGACAATTCGAGCAAGTTGCGGGTGTCGGAGCGGACCGTGACCTGGAGGATCGGCTGATCGTCTGAATCCGCCTTCGAGATCGACGGTGGGTCGACGTCCGGTGGTAGGTTCCGCTGAGCGCGCGAGACTCGATCGCGGACGTCGTTGGCGGCGGTCTCGAGGTCGGCGTCGATGCTGAACTCGACGGTGATCGTCGAACGGCCTTCCCGGCTGACCGAGGTCAGCGTGCGGATCCCGGCGACGCCGTTGATCGACTCCTCGAGCGGCTCGGTGATCTGAGTCTCGATGACGTCGGCCGAGGCACCACGGTAGTTGGTCGATACGGTGATCACCGGCGAGTCGACCGACGGAAATTCCCTGACTCCCAGCGAGTGAAAGCCGATCAGCCCGAAGAGCGCGATCGTGATCGACATCACGAGCGCCAGAACCGGACGGCGGATGGACAGTGAGTAGAGGGTCACGGGCCACCCGCGTGCTCAACGTCCAGCCCGGGACGCAGCTGCTGGATCGCCGACACGATCACCTGTTCGCCGGGTGTCAAGCCCCTCGTGATTTGCACCCGCTCATCGGTGCGGATGCCGGTCTCGACTGCCCGCGACTGAGCCTTGCCGGCTTCGAGCACGAAGACCTTCTTGCCACCGAGCTCGGGGATCACGGCGATCGACGGAACAGTCAGCGCATCGTCGATCTCAGCGATCACCAGCTCGATGTCGGCGAAGGCGCCGGGGACCAGGGCGCGGTCCGGATTGGAGCTTCTGGCTCTCAATTGCAGTGAGCGGGTGTTGGCGTCGACGCTCGGTTCGATGGCATAGATGGCGCCATCGAACTCCCGCTCGTCGCCCTTGACTCGAAAGGTGATCTTGCCCCCCTCCCGCATCCGCGAGGCATATTTCTCGGGTACCGAAAAGTCGACCTTCACCGAGTCGACGTCCTGCAGCGTGGCGATGCGTCTCTGGGGCGAAAGGTAGCTGCCGTCCGAGACGTAGCGCAGACCGATGATGCCGCCGAACGGTGCCCGAATCTCGGTCTTGGCCAGCTGGGCTTCGATCACCCGTAGTTGCGAGCGCAGCACGTTGGCCTCGTTGAGCGCGACGTGGTACTCGTCTTCGCTGATCACACCTTCGTCAAATAGCTGTTTCGTCTGCTGCTCGCGCCGTTCCGCAAGCTCGAGCCGGTAGAGCTCGCGCTCACGCTGTGCTTCAAGCTCGACGGCGTCGATCTTGAGCAACAGTTGCCCTGCCTTGACCCGGCTACCCTCGCGAAACAGGATCTCTTCGATCTTGCCCGAGATCTCGCTCACCAGCTCGACTTGTTCGTTGGCTCGGACGGTGCCGGTCGTCGAGAGCCGCTCAGTCAGCTTTTCCGGCGAGGCTTCTTCGGTCTTGACGCGCAGCGCTCGTTTTTCCTTCGGGGCGCTGGCTGGTACATCGGCGACGTCGGCCGTCGATCGGAGTTTGGGTGCGGCAAGGATTGCGACGATCGCCAGGGCGGCGAGAATGCCGAGGATGCGCTTCAAGGAGATCTCCCGTAGGCGGGGAAGGGGCCAGAATTGACTTCACTTCTCTCCCCGTAAGCTACGACGAGCCGGGAGAAGTGGTGGTAACAGTCTGGTAAAACCCCGAGGGTCGAAGCCGCTTCGTCCCAAACCTCTCCCCAGGAAGGGGAGGATCAGAACCCAGGCCCTACGATAAGAGCTCTTTGACTTTCCCGCGACGATAGGCGCGACTGACCATCAAACGCGCGCCGCCGTCCAGCACGACGATCGATTCGGTGCCGATGCCGGGCTCGATCTTTCGGATGCGATCGATGTTGACCAGGGTCGAGCGATGGATGCGCAAGAAACGTTCGGGATCGAGCCGTTTTTCCATGTGGGTCATGGTCTCGCGCATCGTGTAGACCTCGTCGCCACAGTGGATCTTGACGTAGTTGCGAGAGGCCTCGATCCAGTCGACGCTGTCGACCCTGACGAAGTGGACGCTGCCGGAGGACCGCACGATCAATCGTTCGCCATATTTTCCATTGTGCTCGGCTATCTTCAGCAGCTTCTGAACGCAGCGATCGAGCTCCGCCAGATGGCGGCGTTCGCGACGCTCGAGCGTACGATCGACAGCGCGCAGAAAGCGTTCGCGATCAAAGGGCTTGAGCAGATAGTCGACGGCATTGGACTCGAAAGCATCCAGGGCATATTTATCGAAGGCGGTGACGAAGATGACCGGAGGCATCTTTTCTGCGCCGATGTTTTCGATCACTCCGAAACCGTCGACGTCGGGCATCTGAACGTCGAGGAAAACCAGGTCCGGGTCATAGCGCCGGATCGCCTCGATGGCCGTCGCGCCGTTGCGGCATTCCGCGCTGACTTCGATGTCGGGTCTCTCTTCCAGTAAATCGCGAATCCGCTGGCGGGCCAGCTCTTCGTCATCGACGATGATCGCCTGGAGAGTCATGGGACCGATTCCCGTGTCGCTAAAGCCAAGTTCCGCTCTCCTGTGAATTTCGACGAGGCTCGACTTCAGAGGCCGAAGCCTTCGCCGATAGCTCCTTGATGGGAGTTACGGCATCGGCCGGCGAGGGTTTGACGGCAGGCCGGCCGTCTCGAGACACCCGTCCCGCAGAAATACCCGTTCGAACTCGCTCAGTGTCGTCTGAACGTCAACTTTCGACAGTTTGTACCGACAGAAAATACTGATCAGCCTCTAGCGGTCGACATTGCTATCCGCGCAATGCAGACCAGAAGATACTGATCAGCCTCTAGCGGTCGACATTGCTATCCGCGCAACGCTTCCCAAAAAATACCGGGGAGTTTCCAGGGCGACGGGGCGGCCTCAAAATCGGTGAGCTTCTTGGACATCTCGTAGGCCGTCTCGTGGCTCGGAAACCATGGCGGCTTGGGGCTGACCCGGAAGGGAGCCCGTACCACCGTCTTCTGGATGCGGTCGAACATCAAGGTGTTGTGAACGATGCCCGAGCCGCTTTGAATGTCATAGACGTCCTGCCCGGGGTAGGCACCCCAGGGGGTGACGACCAGGCCGTACCCCACCGCCGCCCAGCAGTTGATCGCGATGGTGCCGAAACGCAGGTCCGCAATCGCGCGGTCGACGGCACGAGCGACCTCCGGATCCTTCATCGATTTCGGATGCACCAGCAGAGTGGCGTTGAGCGTGCCCCAGAGCTCGTCATTAGCAAAGTCGACAGCGCGAGCGATGAATTCCGCGACCGAGTCGGCGGCCAGGGCGGTTTCCGAGGTCAGGCCACAGAAAGCCTCGGTGTGAAAGCAGATCTCGTCTTCGGCACCGGACTCGAGGCCGGCGATCAGCGTCCAGGGCAGCTCGCCTTCGGTGGCGTCGCCGAACGTTTCGGCGTCGGGATGCGCCTCGAGAAAGGCGGCGTGGCGGTCGTCGGCACCCGGGTAGTAGGCTTTGCGCGGCGCCACCCGACTGAGTTGACGGCGCACCGCGTGCATCAATTTGTCGCGCCGCGGCCAGCTTTCATGCTGCACGATGACCCGCGTGGCGTTGCAGTTGAAACCGGCGTTGTTGGTGATCGTCGACACCAGATTCTCGGCATGGTACTCGAGGTCGCCTTCAGACCATGGCCCGGGCACCACGATCACCGCAGAGACGTTGCCGAGCTCGCTGGTGATCGTCTTCTCGAGCTTCGGCCGGCGTTCGGCCTTGCGCCTTTGACCTTCCTCGCCGGGACCGAAGACGATCGCCTCGACAGTCTTGTCCGAGCCGGTGATGTGAATCGCGTCGACATCCGGGTGATTCGTCAGGTAGGCGCCAACATCGCCACCGCCGTAGACAATGCGTAGCACTCCCCAATCGATCAGCGCCTGGAAGCCCTCGGTCAGAATCGGACCCAGGTAGGCGTTGAGCGGATGCATCTTGAGGATCGTCACGTGGTTTTCGACGAACAGCTTGTAGAGCAGATCCATGGCGCCGATCGACGACACGTTGCCCGCCCCCAGCACCAGCGACACCGCGCCTTTTGGCTCGTCGGTCTTGTAGGCCGCCGCCTGGGTATCCGCCAGGGTCTCGGCGGTGACCCCCGGCTGCATCCAGACCTCGGCGGTAACGCCGGTGTAGAAGATGTTGTCGTAGATCGTCTGGGGAAAGACCCTGGCCGTCACCTGGCCATCGCTTCGGGTGGTCACCGGCCCTGGAATCACCGGCTGGCCGTGCTGCTCGATCTCGGCGAGCGAACGTTCGAGCAGCTTCAGATTGCGCAGGATCATGTAGGGCCCGGCCAGCCACTCCTCGGCCGCTTGCGAGCTGTGCGGCGGCAGCCCCTCGGCTTCGCGGCAACGCTCCGCCCACAGTTCGGCGACCTCCGAGAAGTCTTTCGCCAACTCCTCCAGAATCGCCTGCCGGTCGGCGATACCGAGCTTCGGCCAGTCGTCCTTACGCGCCACCAGGTCGCGGAGCGCGTCGTCAAGCTCCTTTTGCGAGCTCGAGGTGATGGTGCCCTTGGGCTCGGCGTGTTGCGGGATACCGGGCGGCACGGGTAGGGTCATCGTGGCGGTGGCCATGGCTGGATCCTCTTGTTGATCGGGCGTGGGGGGCGCGCCGGGGTGCGGAAGGAAGGGCGCCCA
>JAAUYI010143993.1_pt1 | contig 11363 bp, 8 predicted proteins | sample 7278041 | NCBI WGS metagenome assembly JAAUYI01 (sample SAMN14350216, study PRJNA611818) | marine sediment metagenome | isolation source: surface marine sediment (0.6m) | place: French Polynesia: Moorea | collected 2018-08
ACGCAAGCCTTATTTGTCATTGCGAGCGGATTGCCGCGCTACTCTGCGAGAACGCTTTCAGCGTACGCTCGCAACAGGCTCCGTGTAGCGTAGACACGAAGTGGCTTCTCGTTCGCCGTTAGGCGTTCCCGAAGGGTAGAGTAGCAATCCCAGCATTTTGGGGATTACGTCGCTGTCGTTCGTCCGTTCCGGACATGCTACGCAAACGTAATGACGTAATCACGTTACTTTTGCATAAGTCCTATTATCAAGTAGTTTTGGTTCTACTGCCCCTCTTATGCTACAGCAATAAAATCAAGGTTTTGTAGAGAAGTTCCAAAAGTTTTAAAACTCAATCCATATAAGGAACACAGTCTATAAGATAGTTTTATTTATTATTCAACTCCATAGCTATTTCGATAGAGCCATAATTTTTGAGTTTAATTAAAAAAATCTAATCTTGAATTAAGTATTGCAATAATAATGTCAACAAAAAAAATGAAAAAAATATGGCAAGAACGAGGTTTAGGAGGCTGCTTACAATTTTTATATCAAATTATTTCATTAAACGTGAGGCTGAGAATATATTATAAAATATGGGGAAAAAACCATATTTTAACTTCACAAGATATAGAAAATGCTCAAAGAGAAATTGCTCAATGGTGCCAATATACGAAGTTTTCAGTCATTTTACCTGTATACAATGTTGAAGCAGAATGGCTAGAAAAAGCTATCGAATCTGTACGAAATCAAATATATGAAAACTGGGAACTCTGCATAGCAGATGATGCCTCTTCTAAACCACATATTTGCTCTATCCTGACTCAATATAGTAAACTTGATTCACGTATAAAAGTTGTATTTCGCACAGAAAATGGCAATATTTCTGCTGCTAGTAACTCTGCTTTAGAATTGGCTACAGGAGATTATATCGTCCTTTTAGATCATGATGACGAATTAGCAATTGATGCTTTATTTGAAAATGCCAAGTTGATTAATCAGCATCTGGATGCTGATTTTATTTATAGTGATGAAGATAAAATAAATACTAAAGGTAAAAGATTTTCTCCGTATTTCAAACCAGACTGGTCCCCAGAGTATTTGTATTCCACGATGTACACTTGCCACTTAAGTGTCTATCGTACCAGCATAATTAAAGAAATTGGTGGATTCCGTAGTGAGTATAATGGCTCTCAAGATTATGACCTTGTATTAAGAGTCGTAGAAAAAACTAAAAATATCTATCATATTCCTAAAATTCTTTATCACTGGCGTAGCATACCAGCCTCTGCTGCATCTGGTGCAGAAGCAAAGCCTTGGGCATATATTGCAGGCCAAAAAGCTCTGCAAGCGATGGTAGAGCGCAGTCAGTATCCAGGATTTGTAGAGCAAACAACAAATCCTGGTATTTATAGAATTCGACGTAATATTCTGGGACAACCTCTGGTAAGTATTATTACTTACAGTAGTAGAAAAATTGTTAACACTACTCAAGGTTCTCCGTATTTTTTAGAAAAGTGCATTCATAGTATCCAGCAACAGAGTACTTATTTCAACTATGAAATTATTGTGCTTGATGGATGCTCTGTTCCAGATTCAATTCTCAAGAATATTGTCGCTTTGAATGTGCAAATAGTTAGCTGTGATAAACCATTTAACTCCTCGATGAAAATCAACAGAGGGGTTCAAGAAGCCAAGGGTCAATTTCTACTGTTTCTAAATGATGATACAGAAGTCATTACCCCTGATTGGCTGGAATCAATGTTAGAACTTGCACAACAGGCAGAAATTGGTACAGTGGGAGCAAAGCTGTTGTCAGCCGATGGCAAAATATGCCACGTAGGTATGACAATGCTGGCAGGTAAACCTGATTATCCATTTTACGGTTTTGATTCTGAATACGCTGGTTATCACTGCTCAAATATAGTCACTAAAAACTATTTAGCAGTGACTGCTGCTTGTTTGATGATACGAAAAGAACTATTCCAGCAATTAGGTGGTTTGGATGAAGATGTTCCGCTTAACTATAACGATGTAGATTTGTGTTTAAAAGCACATCAAGCAGGATATCGTAATGTTGTCACACCATACGCACAGCTCATTCACTATCAATCTGCTAATAGGGAGAAAGGTTTAAGACCAGGAGAATGGCAAAAATTCCATGATAAATGGGAGAATTATTTGAGAACTTTAGGTCATGATCCGTATTATAATATTAATCTTTCCTTAAAATCTCCTAATTTCGAGTTGTATTAGTTTTTGATTTGTAGTCAAAATCGCAAATTTATATATTATATCCCATAAATCTGTCTCAAAGAATCATGAAGATTATATCTAGCGAAATCCCCGACATCCTCCTCCTAGAACCGCAAGTCTTAACACAATGATTATCCTGATTAGTAGTAATGATGAAGTAGGTAAAGAGATATAACCAGTTCTTAAACCCTACAAAATTCTCAATGGTGTTTCACTTTGTTGTCTTCAAGCCTTGCGATTTATGATTGGTGATGACTGTCACCTTGAACTGACGTGATTTATTTTTTAACCGTAAACTATTACGCAACAACACTAGTTGCTAAACTCATAAATTCTCTAGAACAAAATAACGATTTCAATTATCAAATAGTTATTGTTAACAATTCTCCAGATGATCATTCAATTTATCAACTAAAAAGCGAACTTGTTACTGTCTTAAATACCAAAAAAAATATAGGCTTTGGTAGAGCTTGTAATTTAGGAATTGAGTATATTTATCATCAAGATTCTGAAGCCATTCTCTGGATTATTAATCCAGATGCTTATTTTCAGGGAAATAATTGGGGTAAGGTAAATACTTTTTTTGACTCCCATCCAGAAGTTTCAATTCTCGGTACAATTATTCATACTCCTACAGGAAAAATTTGGTTTGCAGGTGGTCGCTTTATTCCCAGAACAGGTACAATTGTCAACCAAGATTTTTTGAAAAATAATGATTCGGCTTATGCCCTTTGCGATTGGGTTTCCGGCTGTAGTTTGATCATTAATCTCCGCAATTTTGCTGAATTGCCTGTTTTTGATTCAGCTTACTTTCTCTATTACGAAGATTTTGATTTTTGTCAACGATATGCTCAAGCTGGACATTTAATTGCTGTAACACAACAGTTTGGAGTCATACATAGACCTTCTTCAATTACAAATAGGTATGTTTTCCGCAAAATTAAGCATAGTACTTACAGTTATTTATTAACATTAGAAAAGTATAGTAAAAATCTGGTTTTCAGTGTCAGATTAACGAAACTCATATTGTATGCGTTGATATTAATATTCATCAGACCGCAAATGGCATTAGGTAAATTTGCGGGCTTATTCGCATATTGGCACAATCATTTTTGAGTTTTGAATATAATCAAATATTAATCAACCAATCAATTTTATTGCTGAGTAAATGGAGATAGTTAATCCATCATCCTTTCTTGCTACGGTCTATTCATGATTCGCAAATCGCTTTGCTGAAAAGTTACAAATGATGTGGTATGATTCCGGGGAGATTTTTCCAGTAATTTGCGACTGGCAAGAAAGGAACTTTTATCGCTGGTGAGCTTCAGTGAAGGGAATTGGGTGTGTAAGCTAGTGAGTGAGGATGCCAGAATTGTTGCTAAGAATGCGAGGAATTATCCGTAAAGTAGGTAAATTCAGACGTTGGTTGCCAGTCAGTGAACAATGGTGGGCAAAGTTAGACTTGCTTAGAACCTTGGTACGACGGGATTTAGAAGCCCGGTATAAGGGTTCTATTTTAGGTAATTTATGGCCCCTGTTGAATCAGCTTTCCCAATTATTAATTTACACCTATGTGTTTTCAATAGTACTGAAGGTAAAGTTGAGTCTTAAAGGCTTGCCAGCGAATGAAAATTTGAGCTTTGGTTTGTGGCTATTTGCTGGATTGCTTCCCTGGATTGCCTTTACAGGTGGGCTGATGCAATCTAGTACTTCAGTAATAGGACAGCCAAATTTGGTCAAGAAAGTGGTTTTTCCTCTGTCTTTGTTGCCATTGGTACCAATTTTATCAACTTTTATTGAAAGTTCTTTTGGTTTAATGGCATTGATTTTTTTTGTGGCAATAATTTCTCATACTTTACATATAACCTTGGCACTGTTGCCCTTAGTCTGGATACCACAATTATTATTTACGGCTGGTTTGGGTTATTTGACGGCTGGATTAACGGTGTTTTTAAGGGATATACCACAAACCTTAGGAGTAGTTATAAATCTTTGGTTTTATTTGACACCGATTGTCTATCCTGCTGAAGTAATTCCCCAGGAATGGCGTAGTTTAGTATTTTGGTTCAATCCTATGGCTGCGATCGCTCAAGTATATCGCGATCTGATTTTAGCAGGAGATGTGAGCCATTGGGGGGAGTGGGGTGTTGCTTCTGTAATATCCGTATTGTTATTCTGTGGTGGTTTCTGGGTATACAAAAAGTTGCGTCCAGCTTTTGCTGATGTTATCTAAACAGTTTCGAGCAGGGTAAGTATGAAAATGAGGGGACAAGGGGTTGCAGTTAAGTGCCTTTGAATCCCGATACAGCAGGTGTGCTTAAGTGTAAAATATCCTTTGGGTGCTTGTGAGTGTTGTGTAGTGGTATGTGTCAATGACAGTTTCACTCAAAAATAATTCAACCAGACGGGAAGTGCAGCGTTATTGGGAGCTGCTGCAAGTTTTGGTGAGTCGAAATTTAAAATTACGCTATCGAGGGTCGTTTTTGGGAGTTTATTGGTCGCTTTTGAACCCTCTAATTATGACCGGTTTGTATACAGCAATTTTCGGTGCTGCTTTTGCCGAGTATTACGGTAACTCTATACTTAATTATGTCTTGGCAGCATTTACTGGACTAGTGATAATAAATTTTTTCTCAGCATCTACTTCACAATGTTTGACAAGTGTTGTTGGTAATGGTGCGTTATTAAATAAAATTCGCCTACCGGTCAGCATTTTTCCTGTCTCAATGATTGCAGCAAATGTATTTCAATTTGCTGTGGGAGCATTTCCACTTTTAGCTATTATAACTTTAATTAATTCTAAGAGTGTAATTAGTATTTTGGCTTTAGTTGTGCCTTTGCTTTCTTTGTATTTGGTATCTATGGGTGTTGGTTTTTTGGTCAGTGCCTTATACGTATTCTTTAGAGATTTACCTTATTTTTATGAATTAATTGTATTTATGGTGGGGATAGGTACTCCTGTATTTTATCCTGCATCTATTGTACCAGCTCCTGTCAAGCCTTTTTTAGAAATCAACCCTTTATCACCAATTATTGAAGGCATACGTCAAATAGCATTATCTGGAGAATCACCTGATTTATATTTAATGGGAGATTCATTAATTAGGGGGATTATTATTTTGGTTTTAGGCCTTGTATGTTTCAATTGGTTACGTTCTCAATTTATGGATTTGCTGTAGATGGAAATCATTCGCCTAGCTCAAGTTTCACTGTGGCGACGGACTCAAGAAGAATTTTCTTACGATTTGAAGAAAACCCTTTTATCAATAGTGGAAGGGAAATATCGTCAGCCAGTTAAAAAATTAGTTTTAGATAAAATTGATTTAGCTCTCAATGCTGGTGATAAATTAGGTATCATTGGAGCAAATGGATCAGGAAAATCAACCTTATTAAAAATAATTTCTGGGATACTTCAACCTACTAGTGGTTCAATAAGAGTTAGGGGCAACATTGCACCATTAATTGAGCTGGGAGCAGGTTTCGATGCAGGAATGTCCGTAATTGATAATATTATTTTATATGGCGTTTTATTAGGATTTTCTAAGGCAGAAATGCGAGAAAGAACACAATCTATTTTAGATTTTGCAGAATTACAAGATTACTCATTAGTCCCAGTAAAAGGATTGTCGTCAGGTATGGTAGCAAGGTTAGGATTTGCTATTGCTACCGATGTACAGCCAGATATTTTGATATTAGATGAAGTGCTATCCGTTGGAGATGAAAGCTTTAAGAATAAATGCAAGCAGCGAATTGAAAAAATTTGGAATGATCGAGCTACTGTTTTAGTTGTTTCTCATAGTATGGAATTTATTCGTCAATCTTGTCAAAAAGTTGTTTGGCTAGATCAAGGTAAATTAATGTTTTCTGGTTCGGCTGATGAGACTGTAAATCATTACTTAAGTCATGTCAATAATAACAGCAGAGTATAAATATATATTTTGATTTGGTAGTTCATTTAAGTTTCTGTCAGTACTTTATTCATTACGATTATGGCAATGAAAGTTATACATCTAACTACATGGAAAGAAATCTGTGGAATAGCTAATTATAGTAACAACTTAATTAAGAGTATCGAGAATTATGGAATTATTTGTGATGTTTATCCAATCAATAGAAAAGAGTTGCAATACTTCTCCTTGCAAGAAATAAAACAACATTTTTCCGAATTTTGTGAATTAGCCAGTAATTATGATGTAGTTCATATCCAGCACGAGCATGGTTTTTTTCACGGCTCTTACTCATTTGATAAATCATTAGATATTTTTTATGAAATATTAGTTAAATTGAAACGGAAAAAAATCAAGACAGTTGTCACTTTTCATACCGATCCTATTTTTATTCAGCCAATTTATAAAGCTTTGATAAATACTTCTGGCGGATTGATTAAGAATGTTTATAATTCTGTGCAGACTTTCAAATGGAAAAATAAAATAGCTCAATTTTTTAGAGAAAAAAATAGTGGTTTTACTGCTGTTGTACATACAAAAAAATCAAGATTGGCATTAATTAATAGTGGATTTGAAGCTGAATCAATTCAAGTTATTAATCATGGAATAACTGAACGTTTTATCGATGAAGATTCAAAGTTAGATAAAAGTGAATGTCAATCTAAATTAGGGTTGGATAAAAATGTTAGACTTTTATCAATATTTGGCTTTATATCGAGTTATAAAGGATACGAAGTCGCGATCAACTCCTTGCAATATCTTCCCAATAATTATTATCTAGCAATAATTGGTGGTACTCATCCTAATGCAACACAAGATAAAACTCTAGATGAAGTTTTACAATTAATTACACAACTCAAACTGACAGATAGAGTGAGAATAACAGGATTTGTGGAATTAGATGTTCTTGATTTGTTTCATTGTGCTACAGATATTTGTTTAGCACCCTATTTATCATCTACATTATCTGCTTCCGGAGCATTGACTTGGTCTTTAAACTCTGGAAAACCAATTATTGCAAGTAAAATTCCTGCTTTTTCAGAACTTAACCAGGAAGCTGATTGTATGTTAATGATTACCCCTGAATGCCCAATAGAGCTTGCTTGGCAGGTTTTGAACTTGGAGAAAGATGAGAATTTACAAAAACGACTTGTGAATAATGCTTTGAAGTATGCTTATGAAAATTCCTGGGGTAAAATTGGCTTGAATCATGTTAAGTTGTATACAAATTCATAATTTATTTTAGATATTGATTAATCAGGTCAAGCTATGTTGGAATTTGAAGTAGAACGTAATTTTGCATACATTGAATCTGTTATAGTTGAAGAAGATTGGGAAATATTTGGTAATCATCACCATATTGCCACATCACAGTACTATAATTTTTATTATTCGTATGCTAGAAGTTGGCAGCCTAAGTCAATACTTGAAATAGGAGTTAGACGTGGCTATTCTGCTGTTGCTATGGCAATTGGTGCTGGGAATAATTTAGTAAATTTTGTGGGTATTGATTCTGAAACAGATGTACCTTTAAGCTCTAATTATGCTAAAGAAATTCTGCAAAATTGTAGTCAGGCTGAAATAAAACTGATCAATCTAGACACACAAAAGGAAAATTTAGCAGACAATATAGGAAAATTTGACCTAATTCATGTAGATGCAGATCATACATTTTATGGGTGCATTAGTGATATATTATTAGCTCTCTATCTTTCTCATCCAGGTACTAAGATTATCATTGATGATTGCTTATATGCACCAGTGAGAGCAGCCGTAGAATCTGTAATTAAAATTTATCCTGATGACTTACAAGTAAAATATGTAGCTAATTTTCGAGGACATGGCTTAATTGAAGTATCTCGTAGTTTTCCAGAATTGTTTACTAAACAATCAAGAGACAAAATTGTTGATACACAAGCAAGTCCATTTACATCAGTTATATTTTCGGATATATCTGATAATTATTCTTACATTAGGACAAAATTAGAGAAATATTATTCGGATAATCAACCTTTTCCAAATGAAATACTAAATTCCGTATCACAAACTATTACTAAAATCGATTCATATCTTCAAGAAGTAATAGGAAGAATAAATATATATTTGGAATCATACCATAATACTGGGTTTGATGTTACTGAAATTATCCAGGTATTGAATTCAATAAATTATGAAATATCTTCAGGAATTAAGATTGCAAATAAAACTTGGGAAAACAGATTAATTGGTAAAATCAAGCAGCCAAAGTTAAAATACATTGATATATGTAAAAGAATTTATTCTAGATTATATTCATTAAATCAATTCAGGTTGAAATTATTGACCCATTCAGTTGGAACATGTTTTAACTATTTTTGTCGTGAATCTACAAAGCATTTTGAGTACCTTGCTGAACGAATAAGACCCGGAAATTGTAGCGATAATCTACCTTCACAGTTAATCAACGTAGACAATAATCAACATGGTAACCAAGAAATCTATCTGACTACTCATGAAGGATACTTGTTTATAATTGTACTTGCTGATGCACTCATAAATATTGTATCTTGCTTTGAATCTGAAATAGAAGCTCAATATTGGATGAATAACTGGAATATTGCCAATAATCAAACTTGGCAGAAGTTAATTATACCAATGCAGAATAAGCTATTTTCTCCAATTCCATTTCCTGTTAAGAATTCAGTAGAATATGATGATTTTTACAACCTACAACACATCGGAAATGCTGGTGGAATTCAAGTCAGTTCAGAAAATATTGCTTTAGGCTCTAGACGTTTGGAATCAGAAGACTTGATATTACATCCTACTGACCATTTATTCCGAATTTTTACGACTATAACTCACATAGAAATTATATTAAAGCTTTTACAGGAAAGATATCCAGGGCAGACTATTAAATGGTTGGATGTGGGATGCGGAATTGGGTTTATCCCAAATCGAGTGAAGTTTGATGGTGTTGTTGTAGGGGTTGACGTTGCTGATTCTTTAGTGGAACATGCTAATGCAACTCGACGGACAAAAGCTCATCACTATATTACGGGTAATTTGGGTGATGCTAGAAACTTGATTAATGGAGAAAAATTTCATTTGATTACAGCAAATGAAGTTGTGGAACATATTTTTGATCCTGTTGAATTTATTTGCGAACTCTCAAATCATACATCTGATATGATTTATGCATCATCTCCTTTAAAAGAACAAGTACCTTATCGACCAACTCCTGAGCATTTATGGAGTTTTACACTAGAATCTTATTCTGCCCTTTTTGAAGCTGCTAATATGAAAATTACTTATTCTGGGATTCTTGAAATTGGAAAATATATTGGTGAAAGTAACAACTGGTTGTCTGTATGTGCAACTCTTAAAGAACCATTTAGAGTCCTACCGATAAAAAAGTAATTTGTTAGCTTTAAATATAACTTTATAACGTTTATTTTTTAATTACTTAGGAGTTTGAAAAAGTAATGTAAAGTTATACTATACGTGACTATTTAATGTTTCAAAAACTTCTATTGCTTATATATTTTGGCAAGTGAAAAATTCATTAGTAATTAACCTATCATTTGTACCGACAAAACCTACAGGTATAGCCACTTATGCACTGAATCTACTTCCTTGGATTCAGGCTGTAAAGCCGGTTTTATTAACTCCAGATACTATAAATTTAACTAACTATGACTCTATTTCTATACCTTCTAATCTGACACCAGAAGAAGGAACAAAAGGACATTTTAATCGCTTAGTATGGACTCAGTTTCACCTGCCTAAAATTTACCGAAATTTGCAATCTAGTCTTCTATTTTCTCCACTTCCAGAAGCACCTTTATTTTGTGATTTTCGTTACATAGTTACTGTACATGATTTGATTCCTTTGCGCTTTGCGAAACCCTTGTCTCGATTAACTGCTTACTTTCGCTATTACATTCCCCAAGTACTAGAGCAAGCGCAACACATCATCTGTAATTCCCAAGCCACCGCCAAAGATATCACTGATTTTTACCACATACCCCCCAATAAAATTACACCCATTCCATTAGCACATGACCCTAATCATTTTCGTCCTTTAGATAAAACAGAAAATTTCCCTTACTTCCTCTACTTGGGAAGACAAGACCCTTATAAAAACTTACAAAGACTAATCACTGCTTTTGCTGCACTGCCAAATTGCAGCGATTACCAACTCTGGTTAGCAGGACCAACAGATAAACGCTATACCCCTCTCCTAAAAACCCAAGTTGCAGAACTAGGTATCACCCACCAGGTGAAATTCCTCAATTACGTACCTTACAGTGATTTACCTACAATCATCAATCAAGCATTAGCTCTTGTTTTCCCTTCTCTCTGGGAAGGTTTTGGTTTTCCGGTTCTAGAAGCTATGGCTTGCGGTACTCCAGTTATTACCTCCAATATCTCCTCCTTACCAGAAGTAGCTGGTGATGCTGCTATTCTCATCAATCCCTACAATACTAGTGAAATTACTGAGGCTATGGAAGCAATTGTAACTGATATGGATTTGCGCGATCGCCTGTCCGTTGCCGGAATTAACAGGGCAAATCAATTCAGTTGGGAAAACACAGGACAAGCCACAGTTGAAGTCTTGCACAAGTTTCTTTAGTTTTTGTGACAGTGTAGTTATTTTTTTTTAGGGTTAAATATTATATCACAAATTGGGTTTTTCTCAAATAAATGTTCTAGAATAAATATAGGATTAAAAACAAAGGTAAGACACAAGCAATATTGCTTGTTTAACAAAGTCGGCACGAAAAACTGTAGGATGCACCGAGAGTTGCTTCCCTGGAAGTAGTAAGCAAAGAACGTAAATTGGACTCAAAACCTTACTAATACTGTCTACTGCCTTATCACATAATCCTTGAAAAACAGCCTCTAAAGCCAAATATTAGAGGAGCATAATCCCATCAACAGCCAAAGCGTGAAGAGTTTTATCAGTCATTGGCGATGAGTGCTTTCATCTGGTATCTGGCTGTAGCTGCAAGGGGGTTATATGAATATTTTGAAATTAACAAACAACACATATGATGATTTGTTGCCTCAAATTTCAGGCGATAATGTTGTCTGGTTTGGCCATGACGGCAATGACTATGAAATTTTCCTCTACGATGGTAGCCAAACTCACCAATTAACAAACAACACCTATGATGATTTGGGACCTCAAATTTCAGG
>JAAUYI010228796.1_pt1 | contig 11361 bp, 10 predicted proteins | sample 7278041 | NCBI WGS metagenome assembly JAAUYI01 (sample SAMN14350216, study PRJNA611818) | marine sediment metagenome | isolation source: surface marine sediment (0.6m) | place: French Polynesia: Moorea | collected 2018-08
CAGCTCAATTCCGGTATATATCTACGCCACACCTCTGTTTGAGAAAAACGAATTGGTGGGTACGGTGACTTTTCTCCAAGATCTAAGAGAAATAAAACGCCTTGAAAGAGAATTGGTGAGTGCCGAACTATTGGCGGCCATTGGGCAGACAATCGCCGGCGTAGCACACGGCGTCAAAAATATTCTTCACGGTTTCAAAGGCGGAAGCTATCTGGTTGACCTTGGCATTAACAAAGGGGATGACAGCAAGCTAAAAAAGGGCTGGGATATGATCCAGCGCAATATCGGCCGCACTTCCGATTTGGTTATGGACCTGCTGACCTATTCCAAAGAGCGTGAGCCGGATTTCCAGGAGTGCAATCCCAACGCGATTATTGAAGACGTCTGTGAAGTCATGCAGGACCGCGCAGATAAGCACGATGTAAAATTGACAACGGAGTTGGATGCCTCCATCAAGTCAGTCATCATGGACCCGCATACCATTCATCAATGCCTGACCAACCTCATCACCAATGCCATCGATGCCTGTCTTTTCGATGAGAATACCAGCAAGCAGTGGCAGGTTACCATTCAAAGTGCCTTTGAAGACGACCGGCATATCCGCATCAGCATCATCGACAATGGCATGGGAATGAGTGAAGCAGTGCAGAAAAAACTCTTTGCCTCTTTTTTCAGCACCAAAGGTCACCGCGGTACAGGTTTGGGCCTTTTGGTGACCCGTAAAGCTGTGGAGGAACACGGCGGCATCATAGAAGTCGATTCCAAAGTGGGTCAAGGTACGGTGTTCACCCTAAGACTGCCGTTTCAGCATTCAACGAAAACCGAAAACGAGCAATAGAAGAATAATATTGAGTTTTCAATATTAAATAGCGTTATAAGGAGGAAGTCGTATGGGCAAAAAAGTACTGGTCGTAGATGATGACCCGGATGTTAGACTGTTTAGTATCACCGTACTGGAAGAAAACGGCTATTCGCCCCTGGAGGCCACTAACGGCGAGGAGGGCATGCAAATCGTCCGCAAAGAGCAACCGGACCTGATTATTTTAGACGTGCTTATGCCAAGGGAGAGCGGCATTCGGCTTTACCGGCAACTTCAAACCGATGCCAAGCTGAAAAACATCCCCATCATCATTTTGTCCGGCATTACCCGAAAATCATTTTTGCGATCCCAAAAGGCGCTTACGGAATTCGGCGGTGAACCGGTGCCGGAGCCTGAAACCTATTTGGAAAAACCGGTGGAACCCGAAGAACTGGCGGCAGCGATAGAAGCGGCACTGAGTTAGCCCCTTGGTTGCCAAAATTTTCCAACACTGGGGTTGAACCGCTGCTCTGCAGGAGAACAATAGCCAATGGACATCAAAAAGCTCCTATTTGTAACAAAATTTAATGACTTGAGTTTTAACGCGCTGCAAAGTTTGCTGAGTCTTCGAAAGGCGTCCCTTGATCATGTGGTATTGACCAATGTGATTGAAAGGGAGAAAGTCGCCATGCAGCGCGGGCGCGGATACCAAAAGTCCGAAGAATTACGACTCAGAGAGACGGCCAACATACGATTTATAGACTGGGCCGAAAACTTGTTCGAGCAGGGCATGGAAGTGGGGGTTTATATCGTCGTCGGTAACCTGATCAAAAAAGTGATCGAAGCAGCCGAAAAAGAGAAGGCCGACCTCATTGTCATCGGACGATCACGCAAGCGATTTTTTGACCAGCTTTATCTAGGATCGGATGTCACCGAAATCATTCGACAGGCCGCAATACCCGTATTGGTCTACAAGCCGCCTACGGATAAAATCGATTTACTGGACACCCCCTTTGATCGTCCGCTATTGGCGGTGGATTGGTCTCCAGCCAGCGAACAGGCCGAAGCGCTGCTGCGCCCGCTCAAGGGGCTGGTCCAAAAAATCAATGTGGTGCATGTGGCCGACGAGAAGGATTTAAAAGGATCGGCCATGGAGATTCAGAAAGTGCGCAAGGATTGTCGCGCCAAACTGGAAAAAATAGTCGACCGCTTCGAGGATAACGGCATCGAGGCCAGTGCCCATGTTTACATCGGGGACCCTGACGAGGAGATCGAGAGAGCGGCGACAGATTGCCAATCCAGTATGATTGTCATGGGATCGTCAGGAAAATCGGCATGGTCGGAACGCTGGTTGGGAAGCACCCCTAAATCCATCGCGGACAAATCAGAGTACCCAACTCTGGTGGTGCCCCCCATCAAGCCGGATGGCTAACGGAATGTTGATAATCGGACGATGGAGGGGTGATTGAAGTTAGACCCTTGGCGAGCGATAGTTAGACAATGTCGCCATAGTTTAAAGGATAAAGTTTAAAGATGAGGAGTTCCATCGACTGGGAGCATTCCTTAATCCATAATGTATTTGGAACTCCAATCAACACAAACTCAGATAAAATGGGTCGATGAGTATCCCGTACCCTTACAGGATGATGCTAAGTCATCCAACGCTATATAGAATCGGTAGAATACCGCCACTTTAAACTTTACACTTAAAACTTTAAACTTTTATTGTATCTCACTAATCGCAAAATGGAGGCACTAAGCCTTTTTATAAAGCCAAAATTATTATTAACTATATTGCAAGGAGGCGGGCATGGCCGTCATTACCATATCGAGACAGTTCGGCGCCGGCGGTAAAACCATCGGGAAAAAAGTCGCCGAAAGATTGGGGTACACCTTTATCGATGAGGATATAGTGCAAATGATCGCCGAGAAGGCCAAGGTCTCTCCCGGCTGGGTCGAGTCCGTGGAAAAAGAAGCCGGCGGCCGCCTGTCGCGCATTGTTTCCCGAATGGTTTCCAAACCGCTGGTCGAAAAGGTCCTAAAAGACGAATACGGTTACATCGATGAGCAGATCTATATCGATTATCTGGTGGTCCTCATTGCCCAAATGGCCGAAGAAGGCAACGTTGTTTTCTTGGATCGCGGCAGCCAGTATATCCTTAACGACCACCCCGATGCCTTTCATTTTCTCCTCATCAATACATATGCCAACAGGGTACAATTCATGGTCGATCGCTATGATTTATCAGATCAGCGCGCGACACAGGTGGTCAAAAGCGAAGAGAAACGCAGAACAAACCTTTATAAAAAAATCGGCAAGCAGGACTATGATAATGCTGAGTTATACCATATGGTTATCAATATGGCCAAGGTGGATCTGGATGATGCCGTAGATACCATAGCCCACACCGTAACCCAAAAACCCCGGGAGGTGCAGGAATAATCCGGCCATTGGCTAATTCCCTCCAGGCTGAGATATGGATCCCATGTCGATCCAATGCCGGACGATCCCTCCCTTGGGATTACAGCCGACGTCCCAAACCGTGATGTAACCCACAACAAGTGCATAAGAACCTGAATTATCATTTCATCGGGTACGCAGAGCCGTGTTTGACAATTGGTATCTTAAGTGATATCCGCGCCATTGACTTTTGATACCGTGTTACGTTAGGGTAGCACCTCGACAATCGGTACCCGATGGCGCCTTCAGGTATATTCGGACATCATTATTATTCATTGAGCCTATTTAAAACAAATCATTAAGTGACCAATTCGTCTGCCAAGGAGAAATAACATGGGAAAAGAACGATTTCTGTTTACTTCGGAATCAGTAACTGAAGGACATCCGGACAAAGTGGCAGACGCCATTTCCGACTCAGTGCTGGATGCCATCATGGAAAAAGATCAAAGCTGTCGCGTAGCATGTGAAACCCTGGTGACCACAGGAATGGCCTTTATTGCCGGAGAAATCACCACCAGTTGTTATGTGGACATGCCTGAAATCGTTCGTTCGACCATTGCCGATATCGGTTACAGCTCATCTCAAATGGGATTTGACTGGCGAACCTGTTCGGTGATTACCAGCATCGATCGCCAATCACCGGATATTGCCCAGGGTGTCAATGTGGGCGAAGGCCTGTATAAAGACCAGGGCGCCGGTGATCAAGGGTTGATGTTTGGTTACGCCACCGATGAAACACCGGAATTGATGCCCATGCCCATCATGTACGCACACAAACTGACGAAACGGTTGACCAAAGTGCGGAAAAACGGCGCCCTTGCTTTTTTAAGACCCGATGGCAAGTCCCAGGTCACTATCGAGTATGAAAACGGCACCCCGTTGCGCGCTGACGCAGTGGTGGTATCGACCCAGCATAATCCGGATGTCACCTATGAAGATCTGCGCGATGCCGTTATTGAAGAGGTCATTAAAAAAGTGATCCCCGCCGAAATGATCGACGGTGATACACGATTTTATATCAACCCCACGGGTCGTTTCGTTGTGGGCGGGCCCATGGGAGACTGCGGCCTGACCGGTCGCAAAATCATCGTGGACACCTATGGCGGCCAGGGCAGCCATGGCGGCGGCTGTTTTTCAGGCAAGGACCCGTCAAAGGTAGACCGTAGCGCATCCTACATGGGCCGTTACGTGGCTAAGAATCTCGTGGCCTCGGGCCTGACCAAAAAATGCGAAGTGCAAGTCGCCTATGCCATTGGTGTTGCTCAGCCGGTCTCCATCATGGTGGACTTCATGGGCACCGGAAAGATCCCCGAGAGCCAGGCCCGTAAAATCGTGAGTGAGGTCTTTGACCTGCGTCCGGCCGCCATCATCGAACAGCTCGATCTATTGCGGCCAATCTATCGGAAAACAGCCGCGTACGGCCACTTTGGGCGAAATGACCCGGATTTCACCTGGGAAAAAACCGACAAAGCAGATATCATCAGAGAAAAGGCCGGAATTTAGCCTTTTATTAATTTTAATAGACGTTTTTCCAGCCCACGGGGTAATGACAACACGCATTTATGCGTTAGCTTGACGTGGATAAAAAATTTTTCATCCAGAGACATGCTTTGGATGCACAGGAGGTTATTACATGCCGGTAGCACCTAAACTCGAAACCCCCGATGGATTCATCGAAATGGATCCCAAGCTGCCGTACAAAGTGGCGGATATAGCCGAGGCAGAACTGGGCCACAAAGAGATGGCATTGTCTGAAAACGAAATGCCGGGCCTGATGGCTGTTCGCGAAAAATACGGTCCCGAGAAGCCCTTAAAGGGTCTCAAGGTGATGGGCAGTCTACATATGACCATCCAAACTGCCATGCTGATCGACACACTGAAGGTATTGGGCGCAGATGTCCGTTGGGCATCTTGTAATATTTTCAGTACACAGGATCACGCCGCCGCCGCCATTGCCGAGAAAGGATCGGCCGCTGTCTTTGCCTGGAAGGGTGAGACCTTACCCGAATATTGGTGGTGTACCGAGCAGGCCTTGATCTGGCCGGATGGCAGCGGTCCTGACTTGATTGTGGACGACGGCGGCGACGCGACCATGTTCATCCATATGGGCGTGGCGGTGGAGAAGGACCCGTCCCTACTGGATAAGGAGTATGATAGCGAGGACATGCAATGCCTCATGGAGCGACTGCGTGTCATCTATCACCGCGACCCCGAGTTCTGGACGGGGATTGCGCCAAAGGTCAAAGGTGTCTCAGAAGAGACCACCACAGGCGTTCACCGCTTATATCAGCTCCAAAACAACGGGGAACTCCTATTTCCCGCTTTCAATGTCAATGACTCGGTTACCAAGTCAAAATTCGACAACCTGTATGGCTGCCGCGAATCCTTGGCCGACGGTATCAAGCGTGCCACGGATGTGATGGTGGCCGGAAAAGTAGTCGTAATATGCGGCTACGGTGATGTCGGAAAGGGGTGTGCTCACTCCATGCGAGGCTACGGCGCCCGTGTGTTGATCACCGAGATCGACCCCATCTGTGCACTGCAGGCAGCCATGGAGGGATACGAGGTTACCACCATGGAGGATGCCGTCAAAAATGGCGATATTTTCATCACCGCCACCGGCAACTGTGATGTGATAACTGGCACCCATATGGAAAAGATGAAAGACGAAGCAATTATCTGCAACATCGGCCATTTTGATAGTGAAATCGAAATGAGCTATCTTGAGAACAGTCCGGACTGCACCAAGGAGAACATCAAACCCCAGGTGGATAAGTGGAATTTGGCCTCCGGACGTTCTATTTTGGTGCTGGCAGAAGGCCGCCTCGTAAATTTGGGATGCGCCACCGGCCACCCCAGTTTCGTCATGAGCAACAGTTTTACCAATCAATGCCTGGCCCAGATTGCATTAGCCACCGAGGCCCACGAAAAAAAGGTATACACCTTGCCCAAAAAACTGGATGAGGAGGTGGCACGGTTGCACCTGGAAAGATTGGGCGCCAAGCTGACCCAACTGACCCAAAAACAGGCCGACTATCTGGATATTCCGGTGGATGGCCCCTTTAAACCGGAGCATTACCGTTATTGATGCACCTTTGAGCTAAATGGCAAAAAGGGCCGCCTGAAGCGATTCAGGCGGCCCTTTTTAATTTAAGTGAAGTTTGATCTACAAAATGTTAACAAAAGGATACCAGTTATAAGTTTACCACAACGATCGGAGCGTTTGAGCATTTCTCAATTGCCAGGCTGTCCCTGACTTGAACGCTTTATTGCATCCAGCTGCTCATATCCTTTCTGAATCATTTCAAAATCCTCTGTACTGCCGGCCATTTTTTTGGCTTCGGCCATGGACCGCAGTCCAGCTTCAAAATCACCTTTTTTCCCCAATGCCAAACCAAGCCCCACATAGGCCCTGATATAATTGGGATCGAGCTCCTTGGCACGGTCAAACTCACGGCATGCGTCATCGAATTTTCCTTGCTCCAGCAATTGATGTCCATTGGCGACGTGCTGGGACGGTGTATCCAATCCAGGCCGCACAAAAATGGTGTCAGGACCACAACCAATAAAAAGGAGCAATCCAATGAACAGGAGGGGGGGAAACCATTTTTTTCCAAACATCACAACACCTCAAATATGACTAATCAAGGACGATAATCACTCTGCATTGTTTCAAAAACTCCAAATGCGCGGATGTTCCTCTAAGTCTGGAAGCATCGGCATTGCTAATGACGATTTTACAACTATCGGGCTTGGGTGTGCGCAAGCCTTTGACGCGCAATGGATTTGGCGCTACACGTTCGAATGCAGACCATTCGCCCGGCATTAATCGAATATATTGGCACAGGCCGTGTTGAACGGCAAATTCCCGGCTTACATAGGCCGAACCAAACACCTCATGACCTTTTTCATCAATCAATGTAGGCACCATTGACGGTTTTGCCCCGGTTCCACGCGCGTCTACGATTAATCCGGTATAAGCCTCTGGTAGAGCCGGGGTTTCTGACAAATCCCGGGTCACTGAATCGGGATTGGATTGATGGAAAGCACCGTTCAAAGCTTTTCCATTCAACGCTTTTATAGGCTGTACCTGACGGATCTCGGACGGTAGCATGAGCTGGGCGAATCCGCCATGGAGGTTCATTTGAACGGAAGCTTGCTCACCACCGAAGGGATCTTTGGGAATGTATATGACTTTGGAGGAGCGGGCCATGGCTTCGACTTTCGCCCTGGAGATTCGGTTGTCCTCTAATATGTGGGCGGCGCATCTTTGATCATCCACGCGCAGTTGCATTAGGGTATTAATGGCGTTTTGAATGGCATTTTCAATGGCTTGATCTGAGATCTGCCCGTCTTTTGGGTCATCCTCTTTTTCAATTGGGGAGGTAACGACACCACGGGTCCAGTTGATTTGACCCAAAGGGTATAGTTCGATGAACTCGGCATTCGAATTTGCAAGACCATCCCAAGGGCCGAACCAATGGCAAAAACAGCACAAAATGAGCAGCAGACGTAGTTTCATCGATTAATCTTAGGTAGTTACCATAATCGGTTGACCGCAGGCTCCAATATATTGTAAGACTCAAAGGAAGTCAACCAGTCCACCGGATAAGGGTCGCGGCAGGAAATAATGACATCAGGTTGCGCCGGAACTTGATTCGTCGACAAGGCGCATATGCCGGTGCATATCAGGATATGTGCCGGTGGATGTAACGCCGTACACGGACCAAAAGACAAGTAAGATACGTCCTTATATCTTGCCGCGGCCCTAACTCAAAAAGGAACTGATCCAAACATATGGAACGGGTGACCGGCTACATCGGACGCAAGGCGATCAGCTCCATCAATCACATCCTGGACCTATTCGCCTTTGCCTACCGCATACTCTCTTTGACAATATCTCGCCCAAAATCAGGGCGTACCCTGATCACCCGTGTTATTGTCCAACAATTGTACTTTACCGCCGTTCAGGCACTTCCGGTGATTATCCCCATCGCCTTATTAATCGGCAGTGCCATTATCTTTCAATTTGCAGAGATATCCGGACAGTATGATCTCGGTCGTATCTTTGTGCTGCTGATCGTTCGCGAAGTAGGTCCGCTGGTGACCGCGATGATGGTCATTTTGCGATCGGCCACCGCCGTAACCATCGAAATTAGTTATATGCGAGTGCTGCACGAGCTTGACGCCTTGGAAATGAGCGGTCTGGATCCAATTCGCGTGGTGTGCATACCACGCCTGGTGGGAATCACGTCGGCGTTGTTGGGACTTTTTATCGTTTTTGACCTGGTCTCTATTTTTGGCGGCTATGCCCTTGTCTGGATGGTAAAATATACGCCCACAAGCAATTTCCTTGAACAAACCGCAAAAGCCATCTCTCTTTCGGATATTACGGTAGGGTTCCTCAAGGCGGTGATCTTCGGCATCACCATTACAGTCACCTGTCTCTATCGCGGTTTTGAAATGAAACGCCAAATTACAGAGGTTCCTGTGGCGACGTCACGATCGGCAGTGGAATGCTTTCTCTATTGTTTGGTCATCAACGCCTTTATTTCGATCATTTTCTATTTGTAGAGCACTCGGGGGCTGAACATGACACCCATTATCGAGATGACGAACTACGATTTGGCGCCCCGTGGGTCAGGACTCGGAATCCACGATTTTCACTTTGCCTTGTACCGCGGCGACGTCTGTGCCGTAGCGTCCCAAAATCCTGACGATGCCGTGATCTTTCTAAGAGCGGTGGCCACATTGAACCGGCCTGTCAATGGCAGATATAGCTATGCAGGCCAACAGATTGACATGAAATCCTTTGAGGATTTACTGAAATGCAAACCGAAAATCGGTTATATCGCCCCCGATGCAGCACTCATCAGCAACTTGACGGTACGACAGAATTTTCTCCTGCAACGATACTACTATGAGAACGACTTAAGCATTGATTTGGATGACAATTTACAATCCATATGCGATACTTTCGGCATTAGTGAAAAATTGGATAAGCGGCCTGTCGAACTCAACAGCATGGAGACGCAGATCGCCATCGTGATTCGCGAAATCAGTAAGAAACCCCAGGTGCTGCTGCTGGATAGGCCCGAAGACTTTATCGGGCACGCCAAATCCCATGCATTGGTCGACATATTCAGCAAATGGATCGCTGATAAGAAACCGGTGGTATTTATCTCCTATGACCCGCGATTCAATCGGCGTTATGCCAACCGCAAAATCCATATTTCCAACGGGACTTTGACGACCGAGGACGTATAGCAGGCAGACATCCAATACCCCATTCACCGGACGGGTGGCACGACGAAGAGGATTATCTCGAATTATGGAAATGGAATTTTCAAAATTAGAACGAATGGTGGGCGCCTTTGTGATCGGTGTCTGTATGCTGCTCATTGCGACCATTGTGATCATCGGTCGGGGCAAGGACTGGTTTGAGACCTACATCACCTTCTATACGACCTTCAAAGAGAGTTACAACCTCCAGGAGAATGCAGCGGTTAAACTCTTCAAAGCGGATATCGGGCGCGTCACAAGCATTACGCTGGACAAAGACACGGTGCGCGTCAAATTGATCATCCTTGAAAAATACGCCTCACGAATTCGTCAAGACGCCATCGCTGTGGTGGAAAGCCCCACGCTCATCGGCTCTGAGTATATCTCCATAATTCCAGGGTCGCCGCAGTCGCCCTTGATACCCGAGCAAGGCGAGATCCCCTCCAGGGAAAAAAGATCCCTTACCGACATCATGGCCGAATTCGAGGTGGAGAAAACCGCCAAAATGGTGGTCAAAGCCATTCAAGATATCTCCGTCGTGGCACGAGACCTCAGTGATCCCAAGGGTCCCCTTCGAGTGGCATTGGACAACCTCGAAGACACGAGCCAACACGTCGAACAAATTGTCGCAGACCTGCGGTCCGGCAAGGGCCCCCTGGGGACAGTGCTCAAGTCGGAAGATTTGCTGCAGCAAATTACGGCCAGTATCGATCGCATGGGGTCCATACTGGAGAACATCAATGATACCACCGCCAAAGCCCCCGAGACCATGGATCTCGTCCAGAAGAACCTGGCAACATATAACGAGGCCGGTGAATCGGTGATCCAGCGCGTGGATCAGGCACGGGTGATTCTGGATGAAATCCAGAGTTCTACCGGCGAGCTCAAGGTCATCCTGAAAAACATCAAAACCGGTAGCTATAATGTGCCCAGAATCTCCACTTCTTTTAGGGACGGGGTGCAGGAGATTCGAGAAGGTGTGGAAGAGATCGACCGAGTGGTGGAATCCTTGCAGAAGAGCATATTAATCCGAAACAACCTGCCGGAAGAGCCAAAACCACTAAATACAGACGCTCATGCTCGGCCATGACACCAACAGCGGATCTACTTATAGTACATTAACACGGCTGATCTCCTTCAGTATTGAAATCGATTTCGGATTTTCAAACTCCGGCGCTTTGAGTGGACGGTTTGCACCACACGCAACTTCATCTAAGTGCCATTAAGGTGCGCGACGGGCATCCCGGAAACTCGCTTCGCTCAAACAGTCCGGAATGCTGATCCTCCGCTGCACCTAAGTGGCACTAAAATTCGTTGCTCACGTGGGGCAAGCCACCCGCTCAAAGCACCTCCTATGGAGGTGCTATACAATTTTGAAAGTTGGGCTTATAACTTTTCGCTTATCGCATTGAATGAGGCGGTTTGGGTGGGTGCTCTTTGTTACGTCAGCTCCGAGTTTAGTGCCGCTTAGATGCTCAGCGTAGGATACGCGTTGCGCACTGTTTGAGCGCCAGCGAGTTTGCGCAACGCCCGGAGTGCATCTTAGCGGCACTTAACGAAGGAGCGTGTAACAAAGAGCACCCACCCAAACTGCCGGCCGATTGAAAATCTACTGACTTCAGACCTCGTCGGCATCAAATGGGGAATATGATAACATCATAAAAAGTCTTGCTTTTGAAAACTTATGACTTTTTGCCAAAAGACTACAAGAAAAGTAAGGAGCCGTGGGAGGATCTAACTGCTCCCACGGCTCATAAGGTTTTGTTTGGCGGGTAATTTGGTGCTATGCGACCCGCCGTTCTTCCAAGATCTGGCCGCG
>JAAUYI010013498.1_pt1 | contig 11357 bp, 19 predicted proteins | sample 7278041 | NCBI WGS metagenome assembly JAAUYI01 (sample SAMN14350216, study PRJNA611818) | marine sediment metagenome | isolation source: surface marine sediment (0.6m) | place: French Polynesia: Moorea | collected 2018-08
CTACGCTTGGGGAGAGACTCCCTCTTGGGCGGTTGGGGCGACCCTGCTGTCTAACGGAGACTCGCCGAACCAAGAATCCCACAGCTTTAACGACCGACGTAAGGAGGGAGTGTAGCCGTGCGGAGTGTCAAGTGCAGAAGGGAAAACTAGCTATGTAATAACTGGTAGGCACGTATATGGGTTTCTTTCACAAATGGCGCTCGCTTTTTGATACTCCTCCGCGTCATTCTCCCGTCCATGTTATTAAGCCCCAACCCCGACGAAGACGTTATGACGGGGCAAAACGAGGGCGGAATTATGGCGGTTGGATGACTACGCAAAATTCAGCTAATGCTGATATTTGGGCCGATCTTACTACTCTGCGGGGGCGAGCGCGAGATCTTAATCGTAATAATGATTATGCCCGTGGTGCTATTGGTAAGCTGGTTGATAATGTTGTTTATTTGGGCATCTCGTTTCAGGCACAGGTAAAGCAGCTAAAAGATACAAGTAAGAATGACGATCGCGTAAATAATTTAATCGAAACTACCTTTAAAGAATGGGCAGAAGAGAAGCTATGGTGTCACACAGCAGGAAAGCTTAATTTTAATGGCATTCAGCAGTTAGTTTTTAAGTCTTGCTTAGAATCAGGAGAGGTGTTTGTCAGAAAGGTAAAACAGAGTTTTTCAGGTTCAACCGTACCTTTTGCCCTAGAGGTGATTGAAGCGGATCAGTTAGCCGAAGACCATAACCAAACCTATGGGGACAACCAGATCGTAATGGGTGTGGAGGTCAACCAGTGGCAGCGTCCCGTTGCTTATTGGTTTTATCAACAGCATCCTGGGGATTTATGGCAGGGTAGAGGCGGGGTCGTATCGCGGGAACTCCAAAGAATACCAGCAGATCAAATCATCCATCTACACATTAGCGATCGCCCCAACCAAGCTCGCGGATTGCCATTACTCTACAGTACTTTGCTGCGAATCAAAAACGTAGGGGATTACGAGGAATCGGAACAGCTAGCAGCCAAGCTATCCGCCTGTATCATGGCGATGATTACTACTCCCTACTCCGACTTGTTGGGAGAACCCGAAGATAAGGATAGTAGCGAATTACCCGCCGATGAGAAGTTTGAGCCTGGGGTAATGCGTTACCTCGCCCCAGGGGAAGAAATGCAAGCATTCGACCCCAAACGTCCCAACCCCAACCTAGTCGCATTTATCGAACAGCAACTTAGGGCATCTGGTGCGGGGATTGGATTAAGTTACGAAACTATTAGTAATGACTACTCCAAAACCAACTACTCTAGCAGTCGCTTGAGCCTAATTACCGCACGCGATCGCTATAAAGTTTTACAAGCTTGGTTTGCCTGTAATTTTTTGAAAGAGGTTATTTATGGCAATCCCGAATCTGATGGTTGGCTGGATATGGCAGTAATGGCTGGCGTTTTAAATTTTCCAGACTACGAGCTAAGGAAAAAAAGATATTGTGCGGTTAAATGGCAGTTTAGAGGCTGGGCATGGGTTGACCCCCATAAAGAAGTCAAGGCGACTTTGGATAGTTTGGCAGGGGGCATTACATCACTTACTAAGGTTTACTCCGAGCAAGGCGAAGACTTTGAAGAGTCCGTTAGAACTATTGCCCGTGAGCGAGAAATTCTTAAAGAGTTGGGAATTGAGATTAATTTTGGTAATGCGATCGTCAACTCAATTGAGTCTGGGAATTCTGAGGGAGATGATCACTAAAAGGCGATCGCTTTATGAATGATGTCTTAATCAAATCGGAACACAATCATTTTCTCATCCCAGATAAACAAGGAAATTTTACCCGTCAAATTCCCCAAAATAATTACCGAGAATTAATTTTAGATGAAAAGGCGATCGTCAGAGACGATCGCACGTTAGATTTATCTGTCTCCTCTAATGAGCCTTACGAACGCTGGTATTACAAGGAAATCTTAGAACATACCTATGGTGCTGTTGACCTATCGCGGATGAATGACGGGGCGATGGCACTATATAACCACAATCGAGACGACTATATCGGCATCATCCAGAAAGCTTGGCTCGATGATGGCAAGATGTATAACACCATCAAGTTCGACACTCACGAATTAGCCGAGAAGATTGTCAAAAGCATCAACAACGGCATCATCAAAAATGTCAGCATTGGCTACATGGTGCATGAGTTGGTATTAGTCAAAAAATCTGATGACGATCTTAATACTTACAAAGCTACTCGCTGGACACCATATGAAAGTTCTTTTGTCACCGTCCCTGCCGATGCGAAGGTAGGTGTAGGAAGGTCATATTACGATCTGCAAACTCATACAGAAAAAAGGGAAACCTTAAACCAGATAGACAACGTATCTGAGGATAAGGATATGGGTGATGATGCTAACAGCACCACTTTACAAATAAATGAATCTGATATTAGACAACAGGAGCGCGATCGCGTTCAGGGTATTAATGCTCTTATTGCTAAATACGGTCATTCTGAACTAGGGCAGCGGGCAATTAACGAGGGTTTGAGCGTTCAAGAAGCTCGTTCGCTGTATTTGGATAAAGTAACTGCCCAGCAGGAACAATCCCCAGTAGCTCGAACTCTTTCTCCTGTGGAGATGAGCGAGAAAGAAAGAAAGCAATACTCTTTCTTAAAAGCGATCGGCTTTGCTGCGGGGCGGATTTCGGCTAAAGATGCGGGGTTAGAACTTGAAGTATCCGACCACATCCAACAAACTCGCATGGGAGGGAAACCACCAGAGGGAATTTATGTCGATCAGACTCAGTTAGTTTCCTACGGCAGTTCCTATAACGAAGGGAACCTTCGCAACGGACTGCCTTTTGAACGTGCGCCCTACGATACCCAAACTCCAGCAGCAGCGGGAAATTTAATCGAGACTGAATTATTAAGCGATCGCTTTATCGAACAGCTATACAATCAGTCGGCTTTTCTCTCGATGGGCGTAACTTACATGAGAGATTTGACGGGCAATGTAGAAATCCCAAGAGAATCTACTTTTACCCGTGGTTATTGGATTGGTGAGGGGCAACCCATTACCGAAGACGAGGGAACGTTCGACAAAATTAATCTATCTCCTAAAAAACTTGCCTGTCTTACTAAGATGACTTACGAGATGATCAATCAGTCATCTATCGATATCGAGCGTTACGCCAGAGCGAGATTGATTAGAGGTTTGGGCTTAGAACTAGACCGCACTATCGGTTTTGGTTCTGGTATTGGAGAAGAACCCTTGGGAATAGTCTCTCATCCCGAAGTTTTGAGTTTGGCACTAGGAACTAATGGCGCGCCCTTAGATTGGGCAGCGGTCATTAATCTACAGTCATTGGTAGACCAAGCTAACGCCATGATGGGCGGGTCTTTTGGTTATGTAGTTAATTCCAAAACCAAAGCTAAATTAATGCAGACATTAGATCACACTACTGGTAGCGGAAACTGGATCTGGCAATCTTCGGGGGGTTCTGATGGCACGATTGCGGGTTATCAAGCCAAATGCTCCAATCAAATTCCCAACAATTTAACCAAAGGCACGGCAACAGATTTATCAGCAATTTTCTTTGGCGATTTTTCCAATGTGTTGTTGGGTATTTGGTCGGGATTAGATGTCATGGTCGATCCTTATTCTGAATCTTCCAACGCCATTATTAAAATCATCGCTAAGCAGTTGGTGGATTTAGAACTAACTCGCGGTGAATTTTTTGCGGTAGCGACCGATCTGGCTAACTCCTAGTAAATAATAAATCAGTAAATTGTATGTCTAATAAATATTACGTTCGCGATTTCCCCCTACACAAAGAAATAGTCGGCGCGGGGGGGAGAAAAAGCCGACAAGTTTATCAACCAGGGGATGCAGTGGAATTAACTGAAGCCGAAGCATTTCGATATCAGCATTTAATTGAAACCGAAGAACAATACAAATCTCGTGTTAACCCCAAAGCTAAAACAACTAAGTAACAAAAGCTGTCAGCTATTAGCTATTAGCTATTAGCTTTTGTTGAAAGCTGAAAGCTAACCCAAACACAAAAAGAGCAACTTAAAAAGATGAAAAATTGGTATTTAACTAGAGAGGCAGGAAACTTACAACATCGGGGTTTGCCTATTCCTGAAGGCAAAAAAATCATGCTTACAGAAGAACAGGCAAAGTTGCATAACAAAGCAGGGGAAAAGGTCGTGCTTACCGACGCGCCAAAAGAAGCCAAAGAAGTTGGAGTTTTAGCAGAATTTCAGGAGTGGACAAAAGCTAAGCCTGAAAATAAGAAGGCAGACGGACGGTCAACACCAACTTTGGCAGAAACCTCGCCTACAAAAGCTAAAAAGTAATGTCTTTCCTCGATCGATTTGAAGACTTAACCATCTTTACCGAGGGAGAGTTTAGCGATCTTGGTTCAATTACTTCTGGAACGGCACAATATGCTCAGATTTCGGGATTGTTTGATGTCTTGTCTGAGCCAATTTTTAATGGTTATGTTCAAACTGCTGAAGGTAGAAGGATTACTTTTAGGATTGAAACCGCTAAATCTCCAGGCCTACATCACGGCGATAAGGTAGCAATTAAAGGGCAGAATTACGAGATTACAGAAATTAACCCCGACCATGACAATAAGTTAACCGAGTTGGTTCTCAAAGAAACTGCTTTTGTGTCTCCTACTTCTGGAGAAGAATTAACTGAAGTAGAAGTGACGGGCCAAACTGTTGGCGAATCTGTAGCTCAATTTAGAGTTGTCTATCGCTTGGACGATCTGCTTTATCTGGCAGATAGCACCGATATCGATAAGGTTCGCGCTATTGGCTTAATTCAGCAAAATGTTGCTACTGGGGGACAAGGGAGTGTTAAGTATACTGGGTACGTCAAAAACAATTCTTGGAATTGGGACACTAATAAAGCTTTATTTTTGGGGGCTGAGGGAAAAATAGTACAAGTTCCCTTAACTAATGCCGTTGCTGTTGTCGATCTTGGCGTGGTGATTAGTCCGACGGAAATTTTACTCGATATTTCAGATCCAATTTATTTATAACTATGTCTGTAAAAAAATTCCTAACCTTATTATCTGATGGGGCGACCCATCTTGTAACCGCGATCGCGTCTTCTACTGGTGCAGCCGACAAAGATAAGATTGTGGCTACTGGTGCAGATGGCAAACTCGATCTATCTTTAATGCCTACTGGCTTAGATGTTTCTGCCGAAGATATGGAAGCAGCAGAAGCGATCGCAGCAGGAGAATTTATCAATATTTTTGATGATGGGGGGACGCGAAAAGTTAGGCTAGCCGATGCGGATAACAACAGACCCGCTCATGGTTTTGTGCTAGAAAATATTGCCAATGCTGCTACGGGCAAGGTCTATACTACGGGGGTTAATAATCAATTATCTGGTCTTACTCCTGGTGTTAAATATTTTTTATCCGATACTCCAGGGGATGCAGTGAATACAGTTGCAATTACCTCTGGTAATTTAATTCAAAGCTTAGGTACGGCAATCGGCGATACTTCTTTAAGATTTGAGTTTGACGAACCGATTTATGTTGACTAATTTAATAGTCCAAGAAGGCGAGCGCAAAAAAATCAAGCCAATCCAAACCTACACTTCGCCTACTTCGTCAATTTCTTTGGGAAATCCTATTTCTTTTAATCACAATTTACAAGCAATAGATTTTTCAAAATCTTTAACCGTCAATATTTTTTTGATTTGTACTCAAGATCAACACGGTTATCAAGTTGGTGACATGGTAACTCCAGAGCGAGGAATTTCGGTACAGGTAACTGGCACTCAATTTGTGGTGCGCCCTGCGGATAATGGAGTTTATATTGTTCGTGCCAACAATGGCAGGTGGTCAAAAATTAATGCTGGGAGGTGGGATTTATTTTTAACTTCAATTCTGCTTTAAAAACTAAGCTTTTGATTTTACCAGCGAGGGCTTAATGCTTTAGAAGGCAGGAGGCAGATGGCAGATGGCAGAAGGGAAACTACCTAGAGAAATAATTACCGAAGCAGTAGAAACCAAGCTTAATAGTATTTCTACTGCTAATGGTTATCAAACCAACTATAGCGAAATTAAGCACGCCGACCAAATTCCTACAGAATACGGATACAACGGACTGTATTGGCGCGATGGCAAAGCCGAGGGGGAATTTGGCAAAAATCAACCGACAAAGCTGTGGATTGAAGTTGATGGCATTTTAGTCGAGACACAGGATAAACCCGCCTACAGTTGGGGAACACTAGCACTAGCAGACTTAGAAAAGGCATTTAAAACTATCGGCGTAGGCGGTGCTATCTCAACTAAGTGGAAATCTGATAAATGGGTGGAAACTAGAGGGAAAACTGTAGCCAGAGTATATTTTGCAGTCTGTGTTGCTTATCATAATCGACTAAGATAAATGGCACTAGAAACTAGAACCGAACTATATAGCGGACAAGGCAGGGTAAGTATTGCTCGACGTACCAGTTTGGGTAGACCCAATGACGATGGCTTTGCTTTTTTGGGGAATTGCTCAAAATTGATGACTCAAGCAGAAGTTGAAGTAGTCAAACATAACGAATCCCAAACGGGTAAGAATGCTGTTGATAATCGCTTTGAGAAAACTCAAGAAGTGATGATCGAATCTACTTTTGACGAGATTATTCAAGAAGCTTTAGAAAGATATCTTTACGGCTCGACTACCGATGTAGCAGCAGCAACCATTACCGCCGAACCAATTAAAGCCAAATTAGGTCGTCAAGTTCCGACAGCCCAAATCCCCGATACTTTCACTTCTTTAACCGATGTCGGGGGGGCGACTACGTATGTTTTGGGTACAGATTATTTAATTTCTCCTACTGGGATGATTACTTTTCCTGCTACTGGCTCGGCGATTACTGACGGTCAAGATTTAGAGGCAAACTACGATGCCAAACCCGAACGAATTACTACTGCTTTTACTGCATCAAACGAATCTTTTTATCTGCGCTTTGATGGTCTTAATCGCGCTAGTGATGATAAGCCTGTGGTAATTGAGATGTATAAAACACGTTTCGATCCTAGTTCCTTAGAAGCGATTAACGATGAGTATGCCGAATACGAACTTAATGGCGACGTTCTTTATGACGCTTGCAATGCTGAAGACGATCTCTATGGCGGGTTTATGAGGATTCGCGTTGTTGAGTAAGATTGAGCAATTCTTTGACGATGAAATAAAAGCGATCGCAGTAGAAAGTCAGGCGATCGCTCTTGCTGCTGCTGAGGAATTGAAAGCTGATGTCGAACGTCAGATAAGGCGTAATTTTAATAACCCTAGTGCTGCTTTTAGTAAGGGAATCAAAATCTATGAGTTTGATGCTGCTACCTACGTTCGTCTGTCTCCCCTGCTTACAACTCACGCTCAGCCTACAAAGATATCTGGCAACCCAAATCTTTGGATCTTGCTCCCAGACGGCGCAAGACTGGGATTTAAACAAATTGGTCGAGGGTTTAACTGGGATACTTTACGCAGACGTTACGGTTCGCGTTTATCTTTTGTTCCTGTGGGCGATGGTCATGTTTTGTTGTTTCGCTCTAGGGGCGGTGTTGTTCCAATTTACAAGATTCAACAACAGGTACAGACGAAACAAAGGATTGAGTTTTACGAGAAGGCGAAGGAGATAGGAGAGAAATATGGGTTTAAACAAGAAAATTATTAGGAGGAAATAAGAAATAAGAAATAAGAAATAATACAACTTCTTATTTCTTGGTAGAATTGTGTTAGCTACTACGTAATTATAATTATGAATAATAACACTTTTATACAGGATAAAACTAGGGCATTTGGAGTTAGAGTAATTAAAGCTTATTGTGAGCTAAACAAACGTAAATTTGACGACGCAGGTAAAGTTTTGTCTAAACAATTTCTCAAGGCGGGAACTAGTATTGGAGCGAACTGTGCCGAGGCTAGATTTGCACAAAGCAAAGCCGATTACATCTCAAAATATCAAATTGCTTTAAAAGAAGCAAGTGAAACAGAATACTGGATTAAAATTATGATTGAAGCTGAGTTAGTAATTGAACAAAAATTCTCTTTACTACTCAAAGAATTAAACGAAATAATAAGTATTTTAGTGAAAACATTAAAATCTTTGAAGCAATAAAATTTCTTATTTCTTATTTCTTATTTCTTATTTCTTATTTAAAAAAACCATGAGCCAAAACCACAAACAAGACAAGGATACAGAATTAACCCAAATCTCTATACCTACTAAAAAGATTTATTTGGAGGTAGTAGAAAACGAAAAGATTGAGATTATCCTCAGACCATTTAAACAACGTCATTTTGCCACGGCGATCGCGATTATTAATAAGTATTTTGACCAGTTTAATTCCGTGCGGGATAACTATATTGCTCAAAGGAAAGCCATTTTAGATAGATACGAAGATGAGGTTACTCGTAATCTGGCTTTAGCAGAGTTAGATGCTGGCTTTAATGAGGGTATGGAGATTGCCAAGGCGATTTTAGCTGGGGGTGGTGAAGGGATTGGGGAAGATATTAAATCGATTGTAGAGATGTCGATCTATAAAGCGACTCAAGTTATTACTACCGATAGCGGGACGGAGCGATCGCCAATTGACCCCGAACTGGACGATCTGACTTGGGGAGAATGTTTGGTGCTGTTGGGTTCGACTGTGGGCTTGAATATGAATTTTTTCGGCCAGAACATGACGGCAATGAATCTCAACCAAATGCTAGATCGAAACGAACCAGGGCAGAAGCCACAACCGAAGGCTGGGGAAAAATCATCGCTAGACTCATCCAAGCAGGACACTCAATGAGCGAAATAGCCGATTACACGTTGGCTCAAATTAGAGTTTTTTCTAAATACGCGATGGAATTAGAGCGGGAACGACGGGCGAGTTTGATTGCCGATTTGGCGATCGCGTCTCAGGGGGACTCTAAGGCGATCGGTAAAGCAGTAGATAAATTATTGAATTAATTGGCGATCGCTTTATCGGGCAAGTAGACAAATATATCTCCTGGAGTGCAATCAAGTATTCTGCATAGCTTATCTAATGTGTCCTTCGAGATAGTTTTGGATACATCATTTTCTATCTTCTGAACATTTTGTGGGGTCATACCAAGTTTGTAGGCTAACTGTAATTGAGTTAAACCTCTTTTTTTTCTAACCTCTTTAAGCCTTACTTCTATTGCCATGCTGATGCGTGCAATATACGGATCAGATCAAATTGAAGCAATTTTGCTTCTGTTAATTATTATCTTTTTCTTTAGTTTGAGCGATCGCTTTTTGCACAACATACAAGACATAGTTAGAAACTGAGCGACCTTCTAACTTTGCTATTTTTTCTAATTCTTTCTTAGTTTCCTCTGGTATTACAAAGGAAACTCTAGATTTGTTCGTTGCCATACTAGCGTTATGCACTCGTTACCATAATTATACACAATACATACTTTGTCGTCACACTATATACGTTTGCATACTAGTGCTGTACTTTTATGAATAGTGCATACTATAATGACACTCAAAAGCGACCGCGAACTTTGGACGGCTAGCGATCGCTTTTGAAAATTTAGCTGCCCAAGAAATCTTGGGTATTACTTATAATGACACAAAACAAGCCGAAGAAAGCCGTAGTTGCTACGGTTACTTATGCTGGCTTTGAGTTTCCAGGTTTACAGTTACCTGATGGAAATTATGCGATCGCTGTTTCGCAAGTTGCCGATATTTTCCAATTCGACCAGAGGCAAGCATCAAGAAGCATCAAACGCTTAATAGGCAATGGTTTCCAATTCGACCGCTCCGCCTCTGAGATTCACCCAAAGAAAGTAAACATTATCCCGTTAGAAGATTTTGGCAGATTGGTAAATGCGATCGCCAGAAGTAATGACAAAGCATACGAGAAAGCCAGGGAGCTAGCTATTGCCATTCAAGATGCTTCTGTCACTACCACTATCGAACAAGCATTTGATATTGCATTTGATAATAAGCGATCGCTCTTAGAGTATCAGGAGAAACAGAAAGCCAGGGTACAGGGAAAAGTAGCTCGTCGCAATATGACTAACGTAGTCAAAGACTATGTAAAAGCCTATAGCGAAGAACTTTCAGATAATTACAAAAAATTTATCTACAACAATTGTACCGATCGCACTTATAGGCTGGTATTTGGTCGTAGTGCCAAACAGCTAAAGGAAGACTGGAAATGCGAAGACGTTCGCGCAGCCATGACTGTAGAAGAGTTATTCATCGTGCGCGGAGTTGAGGATTTGGCGATGAAGCTTATTGAGCTACAAGGAATTGAGCCACAGCAAGCTATTGATGAGGCTGGCAAGAGATTGATGATTAAAAAGATTGAGCGTGCGCAAACGGCGAGGTTTCCACGCGCTAGCGTTCCACGCACGACCGAAGGGAGGAAGTAATCATGACATTTGACGCAATCAAATTTGAACAAGAACGCGACCGTATTTTCCGCTCATCTCAATCGATCCATCTAGAAATCAGCAGCCAGAATAACTATAGCGAGAGCATAACTTACTATTATCTCCATGCTGGAGACATGGAAATCGGACAATACTATCGAGATCCTTGGGGTGATGGCTGGTATTGGATGTCTAGTATTAGCGGAGAAAAAGCATACTGCCACGATAAAGCGATCGCTTTAACCCAGATCCAGCTAGCATGGCTAAGGTGGTCAAGATGAACGAGCTACCCGATCAAAGTCAAGCAGAGAAAATTATGCACCATTGCCTGTTGGTCAATGATTATCTTAGAACAATCAAAAAGTCGATTATGTCCGATGGTCAGGACATTGATGGCTTTGTAGACCACTACTCAGACTTGATTGAAATGGCTATTGCTCTTAACTGGCGTAATCATAATGTAGCCGAAAAGATGAGCATTGATGAATTTAGGCGAAATCAAAAGTTAGACTAGCCAGTCTTGCTATATTTCCTGGGCATTCTATCTGTAACAGATAGGATGCTTTTTTTATGGCTACAAAGACGTTAGGTATTAAATTTGAAGTTGCTGGAGTCAGGGAAGCTCAAGTCAGCCTGGATAATTTTAAAAATAGTCTGGAGCGATCGCTACAACAAAATAAAAAGGCAGTCAGAGAAACCGCCAAATTAAGTAATATTGATACTCGATCGAATAACAATCCTCCTCAGTTAAAAATAGTCAGCAGCATTTCACAAGAGTTATCCGACTGGGGCGATCGCTTTACACAGCAGCTAGAAAAATCTTTATCGGTATCAAAATCTGCTACTCGTGGGCTGTTTGACAATGCTATTAACCCAAGTTGCTAGTTATTGAAAAAGAGGAACAAAAAGCCAGAAAATCTCTCCAGAAGTGATTAGACTTGGAGAGAAATGAATGATTGATGAAATTATAGCGATTC
>JAAUYI010060380.1_pt1 | contig 11346 bp, 10 predicted proteins | sample 7278041 | NCBI WGS metagenome assembly JAAUYI01 (sample SAMN14350216, study PRJNA611818) | marine sediment metagenome | isolation source: surface marine sediment (0.6m) | place: French Polynesia: Moorea | collected 2018-08
CCACTAACCACTAACCACTAACCACTAACCACTAGCCACTAACCACTAACCACTAACCACTAACCACTAACTAATGTACCGTATCTTAAATTTCGCCCCTCTACCTAATTTTGAATTCCGAACTCAGGTTAAAGTAAAAAGAGATAATCAAAAATACATAAAGCTAAAAGCTAATACCTAACTGTAAAGCAATTTCAAAACTGAAGAGAAGTCGAAATAATCAAACATTATGGATTTAATTGCATTAGAAAGTCTACTAGACAACACCTCCTTTGGGGTTTTACTTGTCACTATGTTAATCTACTGGGTTGGGGCTGCATTTCCCAATCTTCCCTACTTAGCAACTTTGGGAACTACGGGGATGGCAATTGCTAATCTGTGCATGGCTACCTTGTTAGGTTCGCGTTGGCTAGAGGCTGGTTATTTTCCCCTCAGCAATCTTTATGAATCCTTATTCTTTTTAGCCTGGGGAATTACGGCAATACACTTCATCGCCGAAAGAATGAGTCGCAGCCGACTGGTGGGAGTTGTCACCAGCCCCGTAGCGATGGGAATTACTGCCTTTGCAGCTTTAACTCTTCCCGTCGAGATGCAAAAGTCTGCCCCCTTAGTACCAGCACTAAAATCTAACTGGTTAATGATGCACGTTAGCGTCATGATGCTCAGTTATTCGACTTTAATGGTAGGAAGTGCGATCGCCATTGGTTTTTTAATTGTCACTCGCGGACAAAAAGTAGAATTAAAAGGTAGTTCGGTTGGTACTGGTAGTTTTCGCGATCGCGTTAAGCAAAAAACCGTTAAAACCAGCACAGAACAAGTTTATGCCAGTACTGGTAACACCGCAGTTTTAGATTTACCTCAAACAGAAACCACAACTCTTTCTCCCGAACGTTTGAGCTTAGCTGATACTTTAGATAACATTAGCTATCGCGTCATTGGTTTGGGATTTCCTCTACTGACTATCGGTATCATTGCTGGAGGAGTCTGGGCAAATGAAGCTTGGGGTTCTTACTGGAGTTGGGATCCTAAAGAAACTTGGGCTTTTATTACCTGGTTGGTTTTTGCAGCCTATCTCCACGCTAGAATCACTCGCGGTTGGCAGGGTAGAAAACCTGCTATTCTAGCAGCAGTAGGCTTTGTGGTTGTTTGGGTATGCTATTTAGGAGTTAATCTACTAGGTAAAGGTTTACATTCTTACGGCTGGTTTTTGTAACTCTAAGGCTCGATCTTGAGTCAGGGGTGTTAATCGGAATGATGGGGAAGGTCATACTGCCCTTCAGCGATCAATTTGGGTTTTATATAGAGGTTTTCTAGTAAAACTCCCATCCCAGCGATCCAGGGAGGAACAATTAAAGCTCCAATAATACCCAATACCTGTGTACCTCCCAAAACAGCTAGTAGCTGGTAAAGAGGAGAAACTTTAACCGAACTACCGACTAGCAGAGGATCTAAAACATAGGTTTCTAAATTTTGGATGATCACAAATAGTAGCAATACTGAGAAAAAACTCAATCCTCCCTGGGGGATGGCGACAATTAAAGCAGGAATTGCTCCTATAACCGGTCCAAAAAAAGGAATTAGGTTGGTAAACCCTGCAATTACCCCCAAACCTAGAGCTAATTCAGACAAACCTAAAAATCTGAGGCTAACGCTGATTACGATGCCTAAAATACCCGAAACTAAGATTCTACCTTGAATGTAGCCTCCCATTCTGATAGCTACTGGCTGAATCTGGGCCGCTAGACGTTGATTCCAGGGAGCGGGAAACAAGTTAATAATGTCTTCTAGTAGTTGCTTGGAATTGGACAGCATATAGGCAGAAAGCAACAAAGCCAATAAAGCACTAAAAACAGTGCCAATTATGCCTCTGGTAACGCTATAGGAGCGAATTACTAGTTGTTGACTAGAACGAATTGCCCAAGAGATCGCTCCCTGTAAATCTAATAACTGGTTAATTAAATCGGCTGCTCCCGTGTCGTCCATACCAAAACGCAAAATTAAATCTGCCAAGAGCGATCGCAACGTTTCTAGATAAACGGGTAATTTTCCAATCAGTCTTTGAATTTGTTCTGCTACCGTCGGCCCAACGATCAGCCCAAAAAGCGTTAAAGTAGCGATTATACCTGCATAAATGATTAAAACAGCTAAAAATCTGGGAATTCCCACTTTTTGGGTGGTATTTACAATTGGAGCTAGGGTAGCAGCAATCACTACCGCAATCATCAATACTACGATTAGACTTCGCAGTTGCCAGAGCAAAACTACCAGTAAAGGAAGAATAATCAGTAGGACAATATTAGTCAGAGAAAGAGAAATTCGTTTATTGTTCATTTAGTCCGTCGCGATCGTCTATTTAAAAAGTGGAAATTTAAACCAAAGATAATTCAATCATCTCTCCAGATTGAGGATCTATGGCTTTAGTAGCAAGATTATTTTGCTTCAGGAGCCGATTGAATTTTTCTAAACTACCATCTGCCTTCAGAATTGAGTCGATCGAGCCTTGAAAGTCAATATCTCCTCCTGCTGCTGTAGATAAGATTGCTTGAGGTTTTAACCACTTGCATACTTGCAATGCTTTCTCCTGTCCCCTGATTATCGCTCCAACAAGGGGTAACTTTAGACTAATAATCGGGGTGATAATTACATCTATAGGCGCAGCTTCTTTGAGGGAATCGTCGTGATAACCATGAGGTTCGTAGTAGATGCTTTTATTTGACTCTAAACCTCTAATAATATAGCCATTTTCCGTTAAGGTCGGCCCGATAGGAGAGCCAGGGACGGCTTTGATTTCCACTTTTTCTGCTAAGGTGTAACTTTCATGGTGGTCTAAGGTAGTTACCGTAGTGTACCCCAAATCTTTAACTACTTTTGCTGCATTGGGAGATGCTACTACAGGAATTTGTTTGTTTAGCTTTTTTAAGGTAGGAGGATGGGCATGATCTTCTAGTCCTTGAGATAAAAGGATTAAATCGATATTTTCGGGAATTGGCTGAGGATTATTTTTTTTCCCGCGAAATAGCCAAGCCTGATTAGCAAAGATCAACTCCCCTACCAACCAGGGATCTAGTAGGATTCGTCGCTCGTCTATTTCTATCAGCCAAGAATTACTATCTAAATAAGTAAGTTTCATCACAATTATTTTGTCTACATCTTACTTATCTATTGTAAATATTTGTTAACTAATTGCGGTAGCTCGAATCAAAATCGAGAAGTTTGACTCTTACCTACCCTGTGTCTTATCTAAAATATCAGTCAGTTTTCCTGGGCGACCGAAGTGATATCCTTGAGCAAAATCTACCTTAAGATCGCGTAGAGTATCTAAAATATCCTGATTTTCGACAAATTCGGCGACAGTTTTTAAGCCAATACCTTCGGCTATATGGTTTATTCCTTCGACTATTGTTTTCGAGATTCGATCTCGATCTAATTCGGTGATAAAAGACCCATCAATTTTTAGGTAATCGATGGGTAGGTTTTTTAAATAAGACAAAGAAGACATTCCCTTACCAAAATCATCCAGGGCAAAGCTACAGCCTAAAGCCTTGAGAGAATTAATGAAATCGGATACTTGAGTCAAATTAGCAATGGCGATGGTTTCGGTGATTTCAAAACAGAATATTTCCCCAGGAAGATGATAATCAGTTAGTTTTTGGAATAAGTAATCGAGAAAAGCTGGATTATTTAAAGATGCTCCCGAAAGATTGATTGAATAATGATGATTTTGCCAATTATTGTCTTGAGATTCCGCCAGGGTTTTGAGTAGACGCTCGACTACCCAGGTATCGATATCAGACATCAGACAATTACGTGCAGCAATATCGAAAAATAAATCGGGTGAGATCGCTTCTTCTTCTCGATCTGTTAAGCGTAACAAGATTTCAAAACGTTGTTTGCGGTCATTAGGGTCTAGAGAAATAATTGGTTGGGCATAAAGACTAAAAAGATTTTGTTTGAGGGCTTGGCGAATCCGTTGACTCCAGCTATGCTCGTCAATTGGCGATCGCTTGGAGGGGGTAATCTCTTCTTGATATACCGCCAGACAATCTCGTCCCCGACTTTTGGCTAAATATAAGGCATTATCTGCTGCTTCAAGTAGTAAAGTAGGATTGTTGTCAGCATCGGAAATGATACTGGCTACACCCAAACTAATAGTAACTACCGAATCAACTGTAGAATTAACGTGGGCAATCTCTAGCTGTTTGACCGCAACTCGCATCGCTTCGGCTACTTTAATTGCCCCTATCTGGGGAGTATCGGGAAGAGAAATGACAAATTCTTCTCCACCATAACGAGCTAAGACATCTGCTGGTCTTTTGATAACTTGCAATAGAGCGTTAGCTACTTGTTGCAGACATTTATCTCCTTGTTGATGACCGTAGGTATCGTTATAAAGTTTGAAACAGTCAACATCGCAAATAATCAGCGATAGAAAAGAAGGAGCATTACGCCTGAGTCTGCGCCATTCTTGGTTTAGTTGTTGGTCGAAATAGCGACGATTAAAGAGTTGGGTGAGTGGATCGAGGAGGGCTAACTGTTGCAATTGCTCGTTGGTTGATTTTAATTGTTGGTTGCTTATTTGGAGTTGTTGGTTGCTTTGTTTGACTTGCTGGTAGAGTAAAGCCTGTTTAAGTGCGATCGCCACTTGCGCTGTGAGATTTTGGCATAGTTCTACTTCGTCTGGTTGCCATTGTCTGGGATTGGATTGTTCGGCAATCAACCATCCCCACAAAGGATAAAACGGTCTGGCTTTGGGAGTAGTTGGTTCTAATAAAATTGGCACAATTAATTGAGCTTGGATATTCTCAGGAGCAGGACTCATACTATTAGTTTGCTCTATAATCCTCACTTTCCCCTCTAAGTAATCTTGCCATTCTTGTAACAAACTACAACAATAATTAAATCTTAATTTTTTGGGTAATTTCTCTATAGTTTTGTCGGCAGTGGCTTGAGCCTCGACAAAACTATTGTCATTGCTTAAACTGGCGAATGCCAGGCGATCGCATTTTAGTACTTTAATTATTTCTCTGACCGCAGTTTTTAAAATTGAATCTATGTCTAAAGAGCGGCGAATACAATCAGTAATTTCCCACAATAGCTGCTTATTTTTTACTTCCTTTGCCAACCGTTGATTTAAGCTTTGGAGAGTTAGATGAGTTTTAATTCTCGCTAATAATTCTGGACGATTGATTGGTTTGGTAATATAATCGACTGCTCCTAATTCAAACCCCTTTAGTTTGCTGCTGGATGCTGCTAATGCAGTCATAAAGATTACGGGAATATCTTGAGTTTTAGGATTAACTTTTAAGAGACGACAAGTTTCAAAACCATTTAACCCATACATCATTACATCTAATAAAATCAAGTCTGGACGAGATAAGCTAGCTATTTTTATCGCTTTTTGACTATCTTGAGCTATTAAAACTTTGTAGCCAGCATCGGTAAGATGTTTAAACAAAATTTCTAGATTACTAGCATGATCGTCAACTATCAAAATGCTTTGGTGTCGAGCAATAACCGATACTGGAGGCATATTAATGTTTTTTTATATCTATATAACAGTTTTAACCTACATATTCTGAATTAGATTATCAGTTAAAATACTGAATTTTTATCTAAAATGGCAATTAGTAAGACCCGATTGATAGTAATATTACTGAAGAAAATAATTAGAACTTAAATTAAGCTTCTGAGGAGTATCTTTAAGGCTGAATATAGCCATTCTCTTTATATTTGAGAAAATTGTTATTTATATTGTGCTTAAGTAGAAAAGGAGAAATAAGAGGATAGGATTTACGCACCGAGGAAATTTAGACGCTACATATATTGTAGGGTGGGCATCGCCCCGCCCTACTCTTCAACAGTTATTAATTCGCTTAAAAATTGTTCCAGCTTGTCTAAGTGAAAACCAGTAGTAAATTGACGAGCTTGCCGAATAAAATTGATATATTGCGATTGCGGAGTCGTTTTTTCCAGTAAATTTAAACGTTGAGCGATCGCTTCAATATCCCCTGAGTTTAATAATTCGATTAATTTAACCAACTCTTGCTGAGGAGGGGGAACTAATTCCTGTTGAGATTTGTTAACAGTTGCCCACTCTAGCTGTAAATGAGTTTCTAATAATTCTAAAAGATTTCCTAAATTTATTGGTTTAGATAAAAAAGCATGACAATTTAATTTTTCTGTGTTGACCATCAAGTTTCTATTAGCAGAAAGAATAAAAACGATCGCATTTTGTAAATCATCGAGCTTTTGTATCTGTTCTAGCATTTCTGTGCCATTCATGACTGGCATCATTAAATCTAAGAGGATGATGTCTGGTTGAAAACTTTTTGCTTTAACTAATCCTGTTGCTCCGTTATCAGCCTCTTGGATCGTAAAACCTAAAGAGCCTAGAAAATCAGCTAATAAAAAACGATTATCTTCGTTGTCGTCAACTATTAAAACCCTACAGGGTTGCTGCAAATAATCGCCCATTTTTTGAGCAAAATTGTAATTGTCTCTTCTTTCGATAGAGAAACTGGAATTATCGAGCGCAGTTAATTCTAAATCAAACCAAAACCGACTCCCCTCTCCTAAAACACTAGATAGCTGAAGATCGCAACCCATAAATTTAAGTAGATTTTTGGCGATGCTCAAGCCCAAACCAATACCTTTTTGGTGTTGTCGATGAGTATTTAATTGTTTAAAAGGTACAAAAATATCTGCTAATTGCTCTGGAGGAATACCTATTCCTGTATCTGTCACCTGGAAACGGATTCTGGACTCGGTAAGATATTTTACGGGAGCTAGAGTAAAAGTAATCTGTCCTGTTTCAGTGTATTTAACGGCATTATTCAGTAAATTTAATAAAACTTGTTTGAGTTTAGTCCGATCTGCTTTAACTCTAAGAGGAAGGAAACTAGCTAAATCCAAAACAAAATCTAATCCTTTTTCTCTAGCATCAAGACTAAAAATATCAGCCAGTTCGCTTACTAGATCGATTAAATTAAAATCTTGCAGTTCCAATTGCAGTTCGCCAGCTTCTATTTTAGAAACATCGAGGATATCGTTGACTAAGTCTAGTAAATGTTTACCAGATTGGCTAATAATATCGAGGTAACGAAGCTGCTCTTGGCTGGTGTTTGGAGCTTGTAGGAGAATCTCACTAAAGCCGATAATACTGTTGAGGGGAGTTCGGAATTCATGACTCATCTGAGCGATAAAAGTATCCTTGGCTGAGTTGGCTCGTTCTAGCTTTTGTTTGCTCTCTTGAAGAGCTAATTCCTCTCGTTTGCGATCGCTAATATCTTCTATAATCGCAATGCAGTAATCTACTTCTCCTGATTCTTGCTGAACTATGAAAGCTGTCATGTTAACCCAAACAATCGATCCATCACTGCGAACATAGCGTTTTTCCAAAGAACAACGTTCTATTTTGCCAGCTACTATTCGTCTCATATATTTAAGATCTTGAGGCAAATCTTCAGGATAAGTGATATCAAAAAAAGTTTTTTGTAATAGCTCTTGTTTGCTATAGTTGAGAATCTGACACAGTTTTTTATTTACCCACATCCATCTACCATTGGTTGCTACATGGGCGATACCGACAGCAGCCTGTTCAAAAGTAGAGTAAAACAACTTGTTGTTAGCTGACAGTTGAGCTTCGATTCTCTTGGTGGCGATCGCTCTATCGATAACTAGCCTCAGTTTAACTGGGGTAAGTTGACTCTTGACTAGATAGTCTACCGCTCCTATTTTGAGAAATTCTACCGCAATAGTTTCGTTTCCTTGATCGGTCAGAGCAATTATCGGACAAAGATTCTCACCATACTGCCGTTGCCATATTAACAACAATTCCTGACCATCCATATCGGGTAGTAAGTAATCTAACAGCACCGCGTCTACAGTATATTGATTATATGCTGCAAGGGCAGCTTCTCCCGATTCTGCCTCTATAAAACTGCATTCAAATTCAGGATCTGATTGCAAATAACGTCGATAAACCTCTCTATCTTCCTCACAATCATCAATCAGTAGAATTGTCCGTTGCTTCTTTGAGGGAATTATCTGGTGTTGCATAATTTTGAAATAGTAGAAGAAAACTAGTAGCACTCCTGTGTTGTGTCAGTAGTAATTACTCTAGTAGATCTAAAAAGTAGCAATTGTTCAAACTTAGGTTTTCTTTATGGCGATCGCTATAAAGACAACAATCTAAAACTTATGCCAATATTCACCAAACTTCATCAATGAATATCAATATAAACAACAGAAAAATGCCAATGTTACTTTCAAGATTATTCAAGACCGATCATTCCCACTTAATTGGCAAATCTAACCTTTTATATATTAAAAAAAATTACAGTCAGTTAATAACAGTTAAATACTTATTACTCTGACTTTATTTATTCATATTCCTTTTAATTCGCTCCAATTCTTCGTCCACTTCCCATTTTTGAAACTCTGCCTCTAGAGGATCGGCACTACTGCTGTTATAAAATGAGTTAGCACCGCGATCCCATCCCACTGTATCGCTAGAATATTGACTACCCGATGGAGAAGTTTTAGCTTGGCTTGATTGCGCTTTAATTTCCTCTCGCTTTTGTTGAATCTGCACTAGCAACTCTTTGGCTTTAATTGCACGTTGCTTGACTCCTTCCATTTGTCCCCAAACCTGATTTCCCTGTCTGAGTAATTCTGCTTCTCTTTCTCTGGCAGCATCAGCTAAATCTAGTCTTTTAGCTTTTTCAGCTTTACCAATTCTACTGTGCCAAGTTTGAATGTTGTTAGCGATTTCTAAGATCCGATCTTGAAGGCTTTTCTCTTCTAGCTGCAATTTAGCAATTAGTTTTCTGGTGTCTTGTTCTTGCTCTCGTAACTGTTCTTCAATTGCTTGCAATTCTAGATGAGGATTGTTACGTAAAAATTCGTCTAACCGCTCTTCTAAAAAGTTATTGATGTCATCAAATAAGCCCATGTTGCTATTTTTCAGAGATTGGATTCTAATTCATATCTTAGAACGTTTCTCCCACGACCACAGAACGAACCTGTCCCTGACTGCTAATTTCAACAGTTTGTTCATTAACAGATTCCAAAATCCACTCGCTACTACCAATTTTCTCGCCAAGCCAAAACCGTCTAGTCTGACCATTAATTTTAAACAGTGCTGCGGATTTATTTTCACCTAATTCTAAAATGCCAATCAAAGTATGCTTCACGGATGGCTTAGTAGCTGCTACCTTCTCTGGTGCTTGAGTGGTAGTCTCGTTTGCTAAAGGTGGTGGCGTGGGTAGAGGTGGCGGTGCGGGAATTTTTAAAGCTTCGGGGAGTAAAGGCTTCGCCGTGGCTACAGGTTCGGGAGTTGTGGGTATATTGCTACTGGGTAATTGAGGAAGACTAGGAGTAGTATTCGGAGTATATACAGGGACATAGACAACCCGATCGCCTTCTTGGGAATTGAGTTTTTCTGCTTCTAATTGACGATCTATGGTGTCGAGCGATCGCTCCATATAATCAATAAACTCAAGCTTGGATTTAGAGAGAGTAATATATCTTCCTCCTGTTAATTTAACTAGAATTTGATGACCCCGATGCCCAAATACCCACCACAAAACAAATACACAATAGCTACAAGAGAGAGCAAACAAAATTTTACCCAGATAATTACGGCTTTTTGGTCGATCATTATCTGCCGACTCGTCTGAAGTCGAGTATTTAACTATTTCTGCCAGACTTAAACTGTAGTCATCGGAGTTAGTTTGATACCAGTTGGTATCGATAGTTGCAGCCTTCTCAGCAGCGGTTACTATTGCCGAAGTTGCTTCTGGAATTTGGCTCAAAGATTTTGGAGTTGCTGGCGATACAGCATCGGAAGCCAGATCGGGTTCGATTTCACCTAAAATTTTCCGATTTGTGCGATCGACTCCTCTAGATAAATTTAAACTTTCGATAAAAGAAAATTTTTGAATTACTTGCTGATGACTAGCATCCCTTAGCATGGAGTTTGGTCAGCGACTAATTTGACTCATCTAAGATACGCCGATACTAAGTCCCCGTGCCATAGTATTTACTCAGAAATAATCAGATTACTAAGTTTAATCTTGAGTACAAACACGTATTCTCTATGATTGACAACTTTGCTGACTTGGAAAATTAATGATATTCAGCTTTTAGCTTTTAGCTTTTAGCTTTTAGCTCACTACAGCTATTATCTTTATTGACATCCTCCCACCACTAAGAGAGCATGTTTGAAAAATCGTAGAATGAGTCAAGAAACTTAAAATTAGGTAAAAATACTCTTCTATGATGCGCCCAAGTTACGATACTGATCTAACTGATGAACAATGGTTAAAAATTGCCAGTTTTTATCCTGAGGCAAATCGTCGAGGAAGACCCAGAACAATAGATGTTCGAGAAATTACTAACGCTATACTCTATATTGTCCGTGCTGGTTGTGCCTGGCGGTTATTACCTCACGATGCAACCCAAATGGCAGACAGTTTATTATTATTTCCGTCGTTGGCAAAAAGAGGGAGTCTGGCAAACAATTCATGATGTCTTGAGAGCAGAAGTCCGAGTCTCCTTGCAGGAAGAAATGTCGAACCCTCTGCTGCTATTGCCGATACCCAATCGATTCGCACAGGGCATCATGGATTAGACAAGGGTTTTGATGGTGGAAAACTTATCAAAGGTCGAAAACGCCACATCTCACGTTGACGTGATGGGCTTATTACTCGCTGTGATGGTACATAGTGCCTCGATTCAAGAGAGAAGAGGATTTAAATTGCTCTCGTTCAAGATTCGTCACCTCTTCCCAAACTTGAAAGTAATTTGGGTCGATGGTGGTTATGATGGTCAACCTTTACAACTCTGGGTTCAACGTTGGTTTAATTGGGTTGTGGAAACAATTCATAGGAATCAAGACACCAAAGGATTTGAGGTTTTACCAAAACGATGGGTGGTGGAGCGCACTTTTGGGAGGACTGGGCGCGGAATTTAGTTCCGCGCATTGAAGTCCGTTTGGTTTGGGCGGTATCGTCGTTTGAGCAAGGATTATGAGTACTTACCAACTACCAGCGAAACCATGATACATATTGCGATGATAAATCTTATGTTAAGACGTTTAACTTGGAATTCTTCAAGTCAAGTATCCACCTAGTTTTAAATTATCAAACACGCTCTCTTAGGTCACTATTAAAGATCAATAGCTTAACTACAACTAATTCGTTAGTTTCTTGATCGAGAGCTAGTAGAGTTTCTTGATCGAGGCGTTTTCCTAGCTGCCGTTGGATTTGGTAACGATCTGGCAATATACGATCTACCATAGATAGGGACTACCTCAAGCTCGGTGATATCTAGAATATTTATGGG
>JAAUYI010075820.1_pt1 | contig 11335 bp, 13 predicted proteins | sample 7278041 | NCBI WGS metagenome assembly JAAUYI01 (sample SAMN14350216, study PRJNA611818) | marine sediment metagenome | isolation source: surface marine sediment (0.6m) | place: French Polynesia: Moorea | collected 2018-08
ACAGTTGTACCATCAGCGTTAGATAAGAGAAACAGTAGTACTCGATAATCCTCTCCTCTTAGATTTTTATTGAGGGCAACTTTTCTCATCCAATCCTTGAGCATTAAAGTTCATCAATACCATATTTGTTATTAACATATCATATATGATAATAAATTAAGGTCAAAATCAAGTCAAAAAACCCCCTTTTTTCCATGCTCCCAACACCTAAACCTGGGTAGGCTCAAGTATTGATTTATCTCGTTTTTAGCGATTTTATCTTGGTCAAAAATCATCAACTACCCCATGCTACCCCGTGGATACCCCGTAGGGTATACCATGGGGTAACGGTTCAACTAAGCCGACAAAACTTAGATTAGATGTCTATCGGTTTATGGATCGAAAGCCTCTGAAAAAGCTTCTTTAACACTCTTAGTTGATGAGGATAATTGTTCGCTCCAGTCTGATGTTTGTTTATCAATAGCCCAAGCTATTTCTCCTCTTTTTCTCATGCCCACGCGAGTAAAGACAAAACCAGCATCACTAAATTCCTGTCCATAACTAGTGATAGTCTTTGGTGCTAATCCGAGTAAATTAGCTACCTCTGAAGTACTCAATAACCAGCCGTTTTGATAGGCTTCTTCTAATTCTCGTAAATAAGTTAGGCGACTAGTCGATGTGGGTATAAACCTTTTAACTACTGCTTCGACTACGCTAATTAAAGCAGTTGGCTTTTGGGTAATAGTTGGTTCACTCTGACTTTGTACAGAGACAGGAAGACTTTGTTCTACTTCTGAAGTAGAATCTGTAACTAGCTGAGGGAATTGATGATCTTGTTGCTTGATAAAGTCTGAGGTTATGCCACCTTCTTTAAGATGAGCGTGGAGTTCATCTAGTAACTTTAGCTCCTTTTCATTAACAAAAGCTTTTCGACCCTGTTTGGTCGGTTCAATCTTTAAATCCTTGAGTCGGTTATATAAATTGGAGCGGGCGATGCCATAACGAGAAGGAAGTTGGGATAGAGGAATTAAATCAACTGCCATGAGCAAATAGATGTGTCCAAGACTGTCCTGGACAAAAACTGCTCTTTATTATTAACATATCAAGAAGCCATAGGCACATTCAGGTATAGAGCTAATATTCCCAAAAGCGCATATAAGAGGAATCTTTTCTTGTCTTTACATTGATAAAATTTGACGTTTTTGACTACATTAGCCATCAAAATTGATTTAGGCGACATTTGTACTTGACAAATAATTTTCTTTATCCCATATTTGGGATATATGGAAAAACAACAACCAGTACCCGTTATCTGGCTAGGTTCAACTAAAAAAGCAGTGCAAAGTTTTCCGCTTCTAGTCAGGCAAGCGATCGGTTTTGCTCTGTTTCAGGCACAGTTAGGGGGTAAACATACAAATGCCAAACCCCTTAAAGGTTTCGGTGGAGCGGGAGTATTAGAAGTAGTCGAGAGATACGATAGCGATACTTACCGAGCGGTATATACGGTTAAGTTTGTCGGAGTAATTTATGTACTTCATGCCTTTCAGAAGAAGTCTAAAAAAGGTATTCAAACTCCTACTCAAGATATTGACTTGATTAAGAAGCGACTCCAACAAGCCAGAGATGATTACCAACAGATACAGAATAAATAGGAGGTCACAATGACGGAAGTTAATCAAAGAGAACCAAGCAGTGGAAATGTCTTTGCCGATTTGAATATTCCCGAACCTTCACTTTATCTGGCTAAAGCCCAGTTAGCCCATCAAATCTGCACGATTATTCAGTCGCGAAATCTAACTCAAGTTGAAGCAGCTTCCATACTAGGTATTAATCAGCCGAAAGTTTCAGCCCTCACCAGAGGTAATCTCGATGGCTTTTCTAGCGATCGCCTGTTTAAGTTTCTGAACTTGCTAGACCAGGATATTGAGATTGTAATTCGCCCTCATACTGACCCCAACATTGAAGCGGGTATTAGAGTCAGTTAGTCTAAAATGGCTGAGAAATGAGCTTATATTTCTGCGATTGCGTCTGCGGGAAGCCACACTAAAAAGAGTAATCACGCATGAACAAAGGGAAATAAGATGGATGTCCATTCAATCTTACAACAACAACTATTAACAAAACAGGTAGATGTATTCAACTTGCAGCAATTCAAAAAAAGAAAACCCAATTGGGTTTGTGCTTTGGGAAAACACCAAGAGATTTGGGACTATTTAATTTTTGGGAGTTTGGAAAATTGTCTTGATTTGACTTGGGGCAGTTTAGAGCATCAAGTCCGTTTGCCGAAAAATCAATTCAAAAGTCAGTTAAAAAAGAATAATGGGTACATTGGTCAATTTGCCGAAATCAAGAAATTACCTAAGAAAATACAACTAGGTTCGGGACTGGCTATTGGGAACTCAATGATTATTTTTGACCATCCTGAAGAGATAAATGTGGGATTGAGTAAATCTATTTATGCAAGTCTTTTTCCTAATTTTACGGGCATTATTTTTGGACATAAAGTACTGCAAGGTTTAAGCCGAAAAAACATTAATAATCAGTTAGCCAACTGGTCAAATCTGAATTTTTTAGGAGAAAAGTACCAAAAAGAAAACGGGTTAGAAAGTTTAGAATCACTTTCTCTATCTAACTATCCTCTCATCATTACGAATAGTCCTTTTATCTTAGCCAAAGTATATGGAGAAGGTTTGATAGGTTGCTTTGTCCCTAGTCTGATGACCCTAGTTTCTAGTTTCCAAAAGGGAGAACAAGAAGGAATTTTGAGGGAATTATATAATTGGTTAGCACCTTATCCCAAAAATATATATTTAATTGAGGAAAAGTTAAAAATATTTTGTCAAGAGGGTTATTATACAGAAACCGAAGAATATTCCAATTATTGGTCAAGTATCCTCCAAAAACTAGAGGAGCAAACTCACTCATTGGGTTCTCACGTTACCTATATGCTCGTAAGTAAAAAAATCAAAGCTGGTAAAATAGTAAAAATGATTAAAGAACAAGAAGCATTATTTGAGTGATAATCTCTTGGGCTAAAAATTACTAGAAAAAGGTTTTTTCCAGAACATTTAAACGACGATTTCCCATTGCCATAAGCCACCAGTTTTTCTAGATTTAGTGGTTCGTGCCTTGAAAATAGAATTTGCTAGTATAAGGAGCGCAGTCGCTCGAACTTGGCTACGTGCGTCTTAATTGATATGGGAAAAGTTATTGCTGTAGCTAATCAAAAAGGAGGCACAGGGAAAACATCTTGTGCCGTACATCTCCTTCATTGGTGCAGTCAACAAGGTAGCACTTTACTCATTGATTCTGATTCCCAAGAGAGTAGTACTCGCTGGTTGCAGGGTCGAGATTACAATTGCCAAATCGAGCGCAATCCAGAAGACCTTTTTGAATTAGCTATTGAAGCAGCAGAGAACTATCAATACGTAATTATTGACTGTCCTGCTAGCTTAGGTGAAGTTACTAAAGCAGCAATCTATTGCTCGGAGCTTGTCCTAGTTCCAGTGCAGCCTGGAGTTTTGGATGTAGATAGTGCGCTCTCTACTTTTCGTCATATCAAGCACGCACAAAAGATTAGAAAAGATGGTACTCCTCAAGGTTTAGCATTTATCAATCGAGCAATATACGGAACACGCGCACTCAATGAAGCTAGAGAATATTTACAACAACATCCACATATCACTCTTGCTAAGACAGTAATTTATCAACGCCAATTGATCCAAGATGCTCCTGCTAGTCGTTCAACTGCCTTTACTTTACCTGGAGCAACAGCTAAAGAAGTAGCTAAGTTTTATCAGTCCTTATTTGAAGAAGCTTTACCGAACAATGCCTAGAAAACGTCCTCAATTTAAAGAGTTTCTTGACTCTGAACCTAGTATTAATACTGAATCATTGCTCCCTATAGACGAAATCGTCTTACCCAAATCACAAGTTAGACATTATTTTAACCAAGAGAAACTAGAGCAATTAGCAGAATCTATCAAACAACATGGAGTATTAGAACCTCTACTAATTACACCTAAAAATGAACTGATTGCTGGTGAGAGGAGACTGAGAGCAGCTAAAATGGCTGGTTTAACTCAACTGCCAGTTAAGATTCTAGATGTTTCTCCATCTGAAGCTAAAACCCTAGCTCTTGTAGAAAATCTCCAAAGAGAGGATCTAAATCCAGTTGAAGAAACCGAAGGAATATTAGAGCTACTTCAATTTAAATTAAATCGCGCTCGAGAAGACGTTATCTCCTTGCTTTATAAGATGAACAAAGGAGATGATAACGTTATCATCCATGATGCTAAAACTGTCGAAGATACCTTTGAAAGCCTGGGAAAAATTAAGTGGGAGTCTTTTGTTATTAATCGTCTACGGTTACTCAACCTACCAGAAGCTATCAAAGATGCTATCAGACAAGGAAAGATAGAGTATACCAAAGGCACTACTATAGCCCGTGTTAAAGATGAAGAATTTAGGGATGAATTATTAAAAGAAACAATAACTAATAACTTGTCGCTCAATGACATTAAAGATAGGATTGCCCAACATAAAGGCAAGAGCAATACTGACTACTCTGAACTTTCTACAGAAGAGCTAATTAAAGATATCCGACAAACTTACCAAAGATTTTCTAGAAGTAAAAAAGTCTGGTCGAATCAGAAGAATAGGAAGAAGATTGAAACTCTATTGAAGCAGCTAAAAAGTCTGATTGATGAGTAATTGGGATTAATCAAATTCCCAACATCAAGACAAGCTAAAAAGAGGATGTTTAAGGATTATTCCAGATACTACTAGCTGTCAACTTTGAAATGATGGATAGGTTACAAACAGTCTCTCATCATGGTTTTTGAAATACATATACGTGCAACCAGTTATCGGTGATGGGAGCAAATTTGGAAATCTTGGAGAGCGCGGGAAATTTTGAGAAGATGGGGAGGATTTTTGGCGGAATTGGAAGGTAAGGCTGATAGTGGAACAAAAGAGTACCTTCTTGTTTAAGTTGTATCAGTTCTTTTGTAGAGACTTGGTCATCGCCTAGGACAACGATCAAGTCGCCCGAACGCGGAACTTTAGCGTAAAAACACTTACCATATGGCGGAGATCCCTTGTGATTCCATCCCCAATCCACGCAGTGATTATTGCGATAATTGCGATAATAACGAGGACTTTTTACAGTGATAGTTAATTCACCTGTTGATTCAGGTGGCTCATCTTTGGCAAGTCGCCAACCTTTGTATTCCAAAAAAGTAGAAAGTAACATAAGACGGAAATCTGAATTAGTATAAGGAAAAAACAAAGTTACGTGGTGAGTATTACTTTGTTTGGCATAGTCTTTTAAAAAACGGGTAAGTTGAACTTTACTCTGGATCAGGTTTTTTCTTTCAATAATGTAAAAAGAAGAATAGACAGCATTCTGACTAGCAATCAAACAGATAACCAGGGTAGCCATGGTGTAGAGTACTATTTTTTTGTCATGGAACCATGGGTAAATCAGTTGACCTAGATACAAGATGGCTACGAAATCAACAGGAGCCATGTAGTATCCGTTAAAGATTTGCAATTTTATATAAGCCAAAAAGTAAAAAAATGCACCAACAGCTAGGGAATCCCAAAATAAATCAGGCAATTTTCTGCTGAAGATAAGATAGAGAAACCTCATAAGTAAAGCGAGCAGAAAAACACTCAGCCAAAGATCGAATTTGAGATAATTAACCAGAACCGAAAATGTGCCTATACTCCTAGTAGTAGCATATCCAAAGTTCATAGAAGGCAAAATTGTTATCATATAAAGCAGAACAAAAAATCCTGCTAGAATGAGTAGTCCAACGTCTAGCAAATGGGTTTGACCAAACTGCCAAGATCTTCTCCGTCGCGGTAAACTCTTCTCTAATAAACTATGCAATAGCAGTCGGCTACCAGCAAAGCTACCGATGAGCAGAAATACAGGCTCTTTGTAGTAGAGAGCAAATTGAGCAGCAATTAAAGCACCGCCAAAATAGAAGTGGGCTCTTGTTTTAAGAAAATACTGAAAGCAAACTAATAAAATGGTCAGCCAAAAGATAACGTTTCGTTCAGGATAGATTAGCCCAAAAAAAGACGTGACAAAACTTGTAGTACTCATAACGAGTGTCATAACCAGTAGGCGAAACCAGACTGGTAAGTTACTCAAAATGATGAACAGTCCAGCTAGCACAATCAAAAGCTGTAGGATCGCGAAGGCATGATAACCTGTTGGTGATTTACTCAGAAACCTGAGCAGATTAAATTCTTGATGTCCTAGAGGAAAAAATCTTCCATTATCTAACCAAATAGGCAAGTCGATATTCCTTCCCTGTAAAGACAAATGGGTAAATTGATGGTTGTCATTATAAGCAAAGTCTTCTTGGTAGAGAATTAAATAAATGTAGAGGCATAAATAGGCAAGAAAAACTCCAGCTAAGATGAAGTTAGCAACATTGAGTTCAAAGATAGTTTCTAAATTTTTTAATCCATCTACTTTTAAAAATGCTGTCGATTTTTTAGAACCATACTTAAAAAAACTATAGGAAATAAGGATAAGGGGAATAAGCGACCAAATTAGAAAGAAGTTTTTTATTACATAATCAGACAAAACCATGAGTATAAGCTCCACTTATTTCTTAAGTATTTATACTTAGCAAATGGGCGAGTTTTCCATAAGATTTGCTTAAGCGTACATAATTACTGATATTTGAGACACGATCAAACAAGACTTTCAGCGATAATTCCCCGAAAGTGAGATTTCGTAGAATAGACCTCCAGAACGGTACAATACTCCTATGAAAGTATCTGGAAATGGGCAGGGGAAGGTGTTAACCGCTAGTGAGTTAAAGCGGTTATTTAACGATGGGTTAGTAAGTCCGAGAGATCGCTGTCTGTTTGCTATCTGTTTGTTTACTGGTTGTCGCATCTCCGAAGCCTTAGCTTTACAAGTAACAGATATTAAGAATAAAACTATTACTTTTAGAAAATCTACCACGAAAGGTAAGCTCAAAACTCGTACTATTGATATTCCAGCGAATTTAGTCGAGTATTTGGCCTCTTATCAGCCCCCACCCAATCCCTATAATCGGAGTCTTTTTCCCAGTAGAGCAGGAAAGGCTTTGAGTCGTTCGATGGCAGATAAGTTACTTCGCGCTGCTTGTAGGCGGATTGGCGTAGAAGGAGTTAGCACCCATAGTTTTAGAAGAACGGCACTTACTCAGATGCACAATGCTGGTATTCCTCTCAGGCATATTCAGGAAATCTCTGGTCATAACGATTTGGGGACTTTGCAGCGTTATTTAGAAGTTTCCCCAGAGCAGAGAAAAAAGGCTGTATCTGTTATTGGTTGGTGAACATATTTTACCAATCAATAATTTAATATTAATAATCCTCAATTGATTGCCGAATAGAGGTCTTTTAATCAGTTATCAGTTATCAGGTTGGTCAATTAGGGATTAAACCCTAATTGAAACTTTCAGCTATAGCAAACTAAGGTCTTAAACCCAAAGATAAATTGAAATGATAAATGTTTAATGTTCACTGTTTACTGATAAACAATATCTTATTGTAGTTACATACAATAAGTTTAAAAGACAAATTGTTTGACAATGTACTTAAATAAAATAACTTCGTCAAATGAATAATATTAATTATAATTGAGCAATTAGCAAATATATTAATAAAGCAAATATATTAATTTAGATTAAAAATAAAATATTATTGTAAATAAAACGAAGTTAATTCAATAATATTTCCCTAGTTCTTCCCGATTAATTACTTAGATTAAAACTATCTGAATATCAGACAAATAACAAAAGCTAAACTAACTAGAAATAAGGATGTTTCAAAATGGCAGCATTTGTAAGAGAATTATTTGCAGTAAGTCCTACTGGTCAAGCAACTGTAACAGTTGACTTAGGTAGTAGACAAACTTTTCTAGCATGGGGAGTCTTAACTTGGCTTGATCCTACAACTGACTTTGATAGAGATAACGCAGCAGCTATTGATATAACTTTTATTGATGGAGTAAGGACTAATCCACGTTTAAATGGAGGTGATCATTTAGGTGATCCAGGTGCATTTAGTAATCTTCATGAAGGGGCATTAGTAAGATTTGGAAGACGAATTACCTTTAGGTTACGAGCATTCAATCCTGGAGACTTTAATTGTTTTGGACATGCAATTATTCTTACTAACCCTTGAGACAATAAAAAGAAGAAAAAAACCAAGAAAAAGGCTAAAAAAAGGAGACAAAAAAATGCCTAAGTACTACGTTTATCAAAGAAATACTGGAGAAGTTGTCAACATACACGAGACTTATGATGCCACTAGCGGTCTTAGTATGCGTGCTAATAGAGAAGAAATACTAAGCGTCCTAGATGAAAGTTTAGATAAAGAAAACTTAGAAATTATGGAAGTTGAGTCTGAAAGTCTTCCAGCATCTGGCGTGATTCGTATCGATCCAACCACCAAATCTTTAGTTCGAGAATAGCATCGTTATCTAAATAGGGGTAGAAAAGCGCGAGAGTGTCATGAAGTGCAATCTAGATAATATTGCAGCTAGAGAGTGCTTGAGGCAGTAAAAATCGAGCGTCAATCAATAATCGCTGTAATACTTACAGGATATAGTTTTTAGCAATTTATTTGCTTTAATGAAAATTCAGAATTTTGCAGTTCCTGCCAAAAGGCTGCAATATTCCCCAATGTGAGAGCGATCGATTTTGACGTTTTGAAGCCCTTGTCCTACAAGCGTTTCGCTCAATAAAAGCCCCGTATAACAGCTTCGCGCTTATCTGGCCCAAGAAGAACGAAAAGTTGTTGTTTAGTTTCGATCACTATTCAATTGAAAAAATACAAAAGATGGATTCACTTGTTTTAATGATTTTCCTTCGTTTCCTAGAACGTATCAGTGCTATCGTTATAGGAGGTTTGTCCGTCTACATGGGCTATAGACTATTTCTTGAAGTTCCAGAAATCAAAAATGTTGAAGCTGAGGTTACTGTAGAAAAGCATCTAAAAGCGAATATTTCAAAAGTTGGGCCTGGGGCTATTTTCGTAATCTTTGGAATTATTGTTGTTTCTTCTTCCTTAATCCGTGGCATTAATTTTGAAAATAAAATTATCAAAGAGGCAGCTGATGGTACTAAAGAAGAACAACATGAGAAATTTTCTGGAGCTGGGGATTTATCTCGACTGCGAGGAGATAGTCAATCATCTATACCTGATTCTATACCTGAAGGACTGTTCGCTACTTTGAATTCTCTAGCCAGTGACTTTAGTACAGATGTAGGCGGTAAGGAGAAGCGTAAGATTAGGTTGGCAATTTCTAGAAGTAAGCTAGCTCTGATGGAGAATAATTGGAATGAAGACCTTTGGGGTAATCAAGCAGCATTTCGACAGTGGGTTTTTAACGGCGAACCTGACCCTCCACCAACAGGGGTAAAAGAGAAAGCAATTCTCTTCTACCGTCAGGTCGGGGAGTGACTTGTATGAACATAAGGGTTTTATATAGCTTATTTATAACTGCTTTTATTCTAATAATAAGTAGCTGTCAAAACCCAGTTAAAAATATGCCAACAGTTATGCCGTCAGCAGATAAATCCACGATGGAAAATAACGCCTCGGTAAATGAACAAGATAAAACTGTCAAAATTTATGACAAAAAAACGTTGTTGAATTGGAAAGAGCGTTATTCCCAGTCTAATTCTAGAATTTTTCGTCAGTTGATTAAACCTGTTCTTACTCCAAATGAAAGGAATCAACTTACTAATGTGCAGTTTGATGTTCCAGAGCTTGGAAAATTCAATGAACCAATGGCTTTCTACAGACCCGATGGAAAATCAAAAGTAGTCATGTCTGCTCAGTCTCTAAAATTTCTTGATGATCTCTGCACCGCCTATGCTTGGTTGCATATAAATGGATATAGTCCAGAGACTTTGATTGACTATATAGCCATGTTAAGATACAAAAACCTTGATGAATTTCCAACACCTTTAGACGCACTTCAAATCCCAAAAGATGCTCTTGAAGACACCAAGGTTGACAATCTTGCCTTGAAGATTTTTACATCAGCTCGAACCTTTATTCTTGCTCATGAACTCGGACATATACTACACAATCATATTGGCCACGCTCCAAAAGAGAAAATCGGAGAAAAAGAGAAAAAAAGAATCAGAAAACAAGAAATAGAAGCAGACCAGTTTGCACTCGATATTTTAGATAGAATTAGAACGCTAGAACTAGGAATTACTCCAATCGGCACACTTTTCTTCTTTCAAATTAACTCTCATTTGAATTGGGACAACCATAATTCTACTCACCCCTTGTCCTCTGAAAGATTACAAGCTGTGGCTAATAAGGAAAAAGATACAATGATTTCCTCATGGCTCAAAGAACTCGCAGAGCTTTTAGCAGATAAGGAATCACAACAGAGTATTCAACTTGCTGCTCAGTATAGAGACTTTGACACTTTAGCACCACGACAACGTGGAGAACTCCCTTTTGCGCCTGATAGGAGAGAGAATATCTCTCAACCATTCCAAGGAAGCTACTCAGGAAATTATACTCGATTCGTCTTCAATGAAAGTGAAGTGTTATCCGTAGAGGTTAATTTCCAAAGAAATGGAAGCAAAGTTACTGGAAGATTTAACTTTGGCTTGGGAGATGGAATTATTAGTGGTGACATTGAAGATAAAATTCTCTACTTTGATTGGAGATGGTACAACAAAGAGGGTATGGGTGAATTGAAGCCTTTTGGAGACAATCAACTTAAAGGAACTTGGGGTTACAGAAGTTCTTATGATGATGGTGGAGAATGGGAGCTTCGCAGAAAATAGTTTGTTATTCCTCTGAGAATATAGTGTAAGTAATACTGTTTTTTTCCTGCTCAACTTTTTATAGGCAAACCAAAAAGCTTTCTATCAATATCCTTATTCAAAAACCCATCCAACCTCTTCCTAATCTTCTTCTCGTCTAATTCCCCTTTTTTCATCAGATCCATCATCAAAGCTCCCAACAAAATCTTTCGTCTAGTATCTTCTTTTCTTTGTTGTGAAGAAAGCTTATTTCTCTCCTTTTGTATCTGAGCATTAAGCTGTTCTCTTTTTTTCAATAAATCATCTAGCTTCTTACCCATCTTTCTTTTTCCCAGTAGTCTTCTTTTAACCTAACATCTCCTATCATTACGCTATGATAATTCTAGAACTATAACTCAGATAATTTGCTTAAATTAATCCCTTTTCGCGAAGTGAAAAGCGCATTTATACAAACTTTGTTTGTAAAATGCTTATAAACTCGACCTAATCTAACCATTCTACCGTCATAATAGCGTGGCTATTTATTATTTTAACGCCAGTGTCAT
>JAAUYI010162956.1_pt1 | contig 11334 bp, 8 predicted proteins | sample 7278041 | NCBI WGS metagenome assembly JAAUYI01 (sample SAMN14350216, study PRJNA611818) | marine sediment metagenome | isolation source: surface marine sediment (0.6m) | place: French Polynesia: Moorea | collected 2018-08
CTCTTTTACACACTTCTCTTGACAGACTCGTACAAAGTAATTCATAAAGATCATCAGTTGTCTTTGTTTTAGGAACTCAATACCCCGTAGCTTGCTGCGGGGTTATTTATTTTAATACTCTGGAATGTGTATTTGATGAAAAATATTTTATATAAAACGTATGAACTCGTATAGTCTATTTGTTGGCCAGTAAAACTAGGCAAAAGTTTGTAAAAATGATGAATTGTCCTCGGTTGTATGTTTGGTAAATATAATTTGATTTATAATCGGTGGAAATATAATTTTCCCTTAATTTTAAAAAAGATGACTTATTTAAAAATTGATAGACAAAAGAATATTGGTGGCGCATCTCATTATCTGCAATTTTGTAGACAAGCCAAAGTCGCTGGTACAGTGGTGAAGAAAAGCGATACGCCATCTGAAACAATCCGGGCTCTTCCTATACAAAAAGTTGACATTGGTGAGATGGATCCAGACACATATGTTTTTTTAGTTCAACAACAATCGGTTAATCCAGCTTATTGCTTCAATCAAGAAATAAGGCCTTTTGAAGATCCCCACAAAAAGAGGATTTTCACCAAAACAACTCCTGAAAGAATAAATTTAGTTACTAAAAATGAACTTGAATCTGCTGAAGAGCTTGAAGAAAAGCTAGAGAATAAAATAGATCAAATAATAATAAATTTAGGTGGAGCTGAACCTGCAACCACGCAATTCAAAGAAGAATATGACAAATCGAGGGTTTACCTTGAAAAGGCCCGTGTCAAGGTAGTTAAAGATAATTCAATCTATCATGAAGAAGGAGGTTATTATGGAGATAAGATGGTAGATGATAATGAAAAAAATACTTATAAACTGAATAAACAAAAAGCTTTAAAAGATAATAATCTTGAACAAGAATATTTTGATTTCTGTGAAAGTTTCATTTTGCATCTTATAGAATCAGCGAGATTCAATAATGAATCTAATGATGTGATAGCAAAAAAAATCAGAGATGATAATTATTGGTCTTCTGTAGCTTTCGGCAAATACAAAGATATAACAGCTAATGAAGTCGAAGAATTGTATTCAAAAGTAATTGAAAAATTTTATACAAAAGTTAGTATGGGTAACATGAGTGAAGACGAAATCAAGATAAGGTTCATAGGATAAATATTTTTTGTTTCAAAAATTAAACTAAACTCTAAGGATAGAATAATTCTACAAATTTACTCCTTAAGACTTTATGTCTAATCAACTTCAAACAGAAACAAGCCCTTATTTAATACAACACAAAGATAATCCAGTTCATTGGTATAGCTGGAATGAAGAAGCTTTTCAAAAAGCAAAAGAATTAGAGAAGCCAATCTTTTTATCGATTGGATATTCAACCTGTCATTGGTGCCATGTAATGGCTCATGAATCATTTGAGGATGAAGAAGTTGCAGAATTAATGAATGAGGCTTTCATTTGTATAAAAGTGGATCGAGAAGAAAGGCCTGATGTTGATGGAATTTATATGACCGCCATTCAACTGCTTACCGGTTCGGGAGGATGGCCACTCAATGTGATTCTAACTCCAGATAAAAAACCTTTTTTCGGAGGTACCTATTTCCCCAAAGAAAGCCGCTTTGGAAGAATAGGAATGTTGGATTTGGTTCCTCGAGTAAGCCAAGTTTGGAAAACGGATAAAGAGAAAGCTGTTAGCTCGGCGGATTCTTTAACTGAGGCAATTAAGCGTTATTCTTCATCCGATATTGGTGTGACTCTTGACGACAACATTTTTAAGTCTGCGTTTGGTGATTTATTAACAAGATTTGATGAAACTTACGGTGGTTTCGGAGAAAGGCCAAAATTTCCAACTCCTCATAATTTAGCTTTTCTGCTTCGTTATTGGAAAAATACTAACGATGATAAGGCTTTAAAGATAGTTACAAAAACTCTAGAAGAAATGAGTAAAGGAGGTATATGGGATCATATTGGTTTTGGTTTCCATCGTTATTCGACCGATCAACAATGGCTGCTTCCACACTTTGAAAAAATGCTTTACGATCAAGCCTTATTGGCAGTTGCATACACTGAGGCCTTTCAAGCAACTAAGAACGAGTTGTTTCGAGAAACAGCTGAAAAGATTTTTGATTATGTTCTTAGGGATATGCAATCTCCAGATGGAGGTTTTTATTCAGCAGAAGATGCAGATTCTGAGGGGGAAGAAGGTAAGTTCTATGTTTGGTCTATTGAAGAAATAAGAAAAATATTACAAAAGGACTCGGATAATTTTATTAAGGTCTTTAACATAAATGAGACTGGTAATTTCTTTGAAGAAGCAACTGGCCAAAGAACCGGAAGTAATATTCCTCACTTAAAAGAGAACATTAATGAGCTTGCTTTGAAACTGAAGATTGAACCTACAGCTTTGAAAGAAAATATTGAAATTAGTAGACAAAAATTATACGAGGAAAGAGAAAAGCGAATCCATCCACTCAAGGATGACAAAGTATTGGTTGATTGGAATGGATTAATGATAAAAGCTTTTGCAAAAGCTTACAAAGTGTTTGGTGTAGAAAAATATTTGCGTGCTGCTCAAAGTGCAGTAAATTTTATTTCTAAACAAATGCAAAACGAAGATGGAGAATTGAATCACTCATTTAGAAATAATAAAAAAACTGAAGAAGCATTTTTAGATGATTATGCGTTTTTAGTGGATGGACTCATTGAGCTATACCAAGCATCCTTTGAGCCTAGATATCTGAAATCTGCAATTGAGTTGAATAACAAATCTATTGAATTGTTTTGGGATTCAGAGGATGGTGGATTCTTCATGAAATCACAGAATGGCGAAGAACTAATAACCAGACAAAAAGAAATATATGATGGAGCTATTCCATCCGGCAATTCCGTTGCAATGTCTAATTTGCTTAAACTGGCTTTATTGACTGGAAATAATGAGCTGGAACAAAAAGCTGATCAGCTATCAAAAGCTTTTTCGAAATCGGTTGAGAATAACCCTTCAGTTTATACACAACTGTTATGCGGCCTAGATTTTGCTTTGAAGAATCCAAAACACATAATTTTTTCTTACAAAGAAGATTCTAAAGAATTAAAAGAAAAAATAAATGAACTTAATAGAAAATATGAACCAAATCAACTAATCACTTTAATTACTAATCAAACAGTTGACGAGTTATCTGCCTTAAACCTGGATATAAAAAGCAAGGTTCCGGTGGAGGGTAAAATATCAGCTTACATATGTACTAATAAAAGCTGTTCAGAGCCAATTAACGATATTTCTCAAGTTATTTAACTAGAACCTTGAAATTAATTACTTAAAACTGTCCAGAGTAAATTTCGTTCAATGACTTCTATTATTTTGTATTGCTCTGGGCTTAATAAAGCCTTTAATTGTTCGCTAATTAGCTTAAATAAGCCGGGGTTAAGCTTACTGCCAAAATTATTCAAACTCGAATGATATTTAACTTGAACTTTGTTCTCTGGAGATAAATGAAAATCTTTAATTTGGTTGGGGCTCATTTGACTAACCTCCATCCCAGCTTCTAAAGCTCTAGAAGGTAGGCCTTGGTTCGCTATATTATTATCCAATTCTCCAAGGACGAGGATTTTTAAAAGAATATCTATTTCATCTTGGTAATCAGGAATAAATATCTCGAATTCCTCTTTCTGTGAGGATAAAGTTAAAGAATTTGGATTGAAAATTTCAGTATCGTAAATTAGCCCAACGTATTTAGCTCCAATTAGAACGAAGCTTCCCAATTTATAATCACTCGAAGTTAAGCCAACCTGCTCTTTAGGATTTATGACTTGAGCAACGTATTCGATATGAGAAATGGATTTTATAATGGTTGCTATCTTTTTATCCATAGTTTATTAGTCTTTAAGCTTATTTATTCGACTATTATTTCAGCTTCAGTTTATAGAGTTAGTTTGATTCAGAGATTTTATCTTAATTTTCAATATTCATTCACATAAGTGAAGTGCCATCTTATTCACTGCATAAAAACACCAATCAACAGCTAATAATCATCTACCGAAAAGCATATTTCTAATAGCCCCTCTTTATTAAAGAGGGGTTGGGGTGATTCCTTAATCCCTCCACAATAAACCCATAGCCAAATAATAAATTAGGGTTGTTATCAATATAAGTGGGGTTATCTCTAATATGGGAGATAGTTAGCAATAACTATATTAGGGTCTATGACATTTAAATTATCTGAAGTCCACATTGCTGCTTTGCAACAACAGCTCAAAGCAATGTTTATTAACAGTAGTGATTCAACAACAAAAGAAAAAGCAAAAAAATTAGAAATAGATGGAACCATCGATGATAATGATGGAACAAAATTTTTGGTAGACAAGTGGGAAAAACAAAACAAAAATAAAAATATTGAAGGATTTAAAAAAGATGGACAAATTAATAAACAAGAGGCGGAATATTTAGGCCTTTTTGGTTTTAGAACACAAAAGTTAGCTTACAATACAGCGGATACAGGTCTTTTGAGAGCGTTTCTTCGAGGAATGAAGGGTGGAGAAAAAGTAGCTATTAGTGGGCAATATACCGAAGACCTTGCAAAAGTTGAAGAAGAAGTGAAAGAAAATCTCCTTGAAAACCTTCCTTATTCATTAAGATCGAGACTCAGTCAAGAGAAAAGATTTACACAAAATGACATTAGAATTTTGCAAAAAGAGTGGGCAAGCTTAGATGATGAAACAAGAAATAAAATAGCTAATGAAAAATTCAAAACAGAGCACATAGGTACCAATACAAGTGGAATTATTTTAGGGGTTGGTATAAAACAAGGATTCGATGCATCTCAAAACCCAGATGAGCAATATAAAGCTGTAATAAATAAGTTAAGAAAAACATTTAACTTAAAAGAAACTGGTGAATATGATGAAGAACTAGCTAAAAAAGTAAAAGAATTCCAAAAAGAATATGGTCTTCAAGTAGATGGAATTCTAGGACCACAGACAGAATCTTACCTTGAACATGTGACGAAAAAAATTAAAGAAAAACTGGATAACGATGATGGTTTAACACAGTACGAAAAAAGTCTTGCAGAGAACCTGGGAATTAGTGAAGAAGAAGATTTTGAAAGTGATTTCATCGCTGCAAGAAGTCAAGATTTTGTTTTTACAACAAGATCTTCTAGAGGTGTTAATTTAACCCAGCAGCCGAATGGTACCTTGAAATCTTTGAATGGAACAGCAATAACGTTATCAGATAATACTGTTACTAATACGACTAAAGAAAAAGGAATACTTGAACTTTCGGATCTTACTCCTTCAAAGTTAAATCAGCTCATAATTGGAGGTGAGTTTGGTGTTGAAAGAAATGATAAGAATCTGATTCTTAAATTTGACGACAAACAACTAACTATTAATGACTTTTATAAAAACAATGGGGCTTCAATAACCACTGATTTTAGAAAAGAAGGTTTTAGAGTAATTAGATTTAAAGAAGAAAATGGAGTAACTCAGGAAATGAGAATTGAGGACCTGATAAATAAAATTAAACCCCCAATTGTCTTCGATCCATTGAAAACTAGCGCGTCTGTTACTACAAAAAATATAAAAGATGGAATCTTGATTCTTCCGTCTCTATCAAATAGGTTTGAATACAATAATTTTATTAGTGATGATCAAAGTCCTCTTGTAAAAAGCGATAATAATTTGAAAATTAGTTTTGGTGATAAATCACTAACTATCGAAGGTTTATATTCAGAAACTTCAGAAAACTTAAACGAGAACTTAGTTGACGACAGAATTAAATACATCCAACTAGGAGATGGAACTTTAATTTCTTTAGAAGACTTTCTTGCGAAAAGAACAATTTAATTTATAAGAGCCGTTTTTCCGTTAATCGTTCTCTAATTAAAGTAACCGCGTCTTGAATAATTCTTGTTACCCTGGTTGAGCTTACACCAAGCCTTTCCGCGATTTCTATTCCTTTGAGACCTCGATAGAAGCGCATTTCTATAACTTGTCTGTAATTCTCTGGCAGTAAAGCAATTGCATCCATAATTGCTTTTTTCATTTCGGCCAATTCTAAGGCTTCTTCTGGACCGAGAGATTGTTCATCTGAAATTTCGAAGGCACTTTCTTCGTAAGAAACTACCGTTTCGAAAACCGCCTCTCGAATATCGGATATTGTGTACCCATCGTCATCGGTAACTTTATAGCTAGAGCTTGATCGGAATTCTCCTCTTTGATGAGCCTCTTGCCTATTTTTATTTCTTATATCCCAAATGATGGCTTGAGCAATGTAACTGGGATTGTAACTTTGTTTTTTCTCTGCCGCATCTTGAATAAGATAGTTGATTTTAATTAAACCAATATTGACGAGTTCCTTGAAATCAGCTGAATACTTTGGCATCTTTTTCATTTCTTTTCTTGCCACCATTTCCGCAAGAGGGATGAAACTGATTAATGCTTCCTTATTAGATGCTGTTTCCGGTGTTATGGTCGGAAAGCTAGATTCTTTCTCTTTTTCTGGTCCTTGCTTATTCAACTAACTATTGCTATCTATTCAAAAATAAAATTAAACAAGTAGATATTTTAGATCGGCTTAGAATTTTTTCGGCATAAGATTATTTTGCGAAGCTCGATAGTTAATAATTAAAAGAACTAAAAATTAGTATTATTTCTCTGGGAATATTAGGTAGATAATTTATTTATTTTATATGAGTATTGGCTTAGGATCAGACCACGCAGGATATAGTCTCAAAAAATATTTATTGGAATATTTGACTTCTGAATATCCAAATATAAAGTTTCGTGATTTTGGGTGTCCTAGTGATAAGGTTTCTGTTGATTACCCAAATATTGCTCAAGATTTGTGTAAAGCGTTAACTGACAATGAAATACAGAGGGGCATTTTAATTTGTGGCTCAGGTATTGGTATCTCTATAGCTGCAAATCGTTTTAAAGGTATAAGAGCTTCTTTGTGTCAGGATATCTTTGCTGCCAAATTGACAAGAGAACACAATGATTCCAATGTTTTATGTTTGGGCAATTGGTTTGTAACACCTAAAATGGCTGAACAAATTGCTAATACATGGATTAATACTGAGTTTCACGGTGATAAACATCTAAGAAGAGTTGAATTGATTGATTCGATTTAACAGAGATCATTCGTGAGATCTCTTGAGGAGTTACAAAGAGACAATGGATTTTTGTATTGTCAAGTGTCAAGTATTACTATAATCTTTCCGATCTAGATAATAAGAAGGAAGAGTTAGAGAATATTAAAATTATTCTTATATCTGGGTACCTTAATAGAGTATAAAAATCTATTCATCGGAATTTATGGATAACAATAAAGACCAAGTACTTTCAAATATACCTGGTGGTCAAAAGGCTCATTATCATCACTCAAGAGACTCTATTTTAATTGTTGAGGATGATCGTACAGGAATGGATGTACAAACATTGAAGCGTGCTTTCATTGATAATTTATATTATTTGCTAGGAAAAGATGAATACATGGCAACGCCGCACGATTTATACATGGCTTTGTCTTATACCGTTAGAGATAGACTAATTCATAGATGGATAAGAACCAAACAGAGTTACATTAACGATAATAATAAAATTGTTTGTTATTTATCAGCAGAATTCCTTATGGGGAGGCAATTACAGAACAACCTAATTAATTTAGGTCTCTATGAAAAAGCAAAACAAACAGTTAAAGAGTCTTCTTTATATTCTTTAGATGATCTGATTGATCAGGAAGCAGAGCCAGGTTTAGGAAATGGTGGTTTGGGAAGATTGGCTGCCTGCTTTTTGGATTCTTTGAGTAGTTTGCAGATTCCATCTTTGGGTTATGGAATTAGATATGAATTCGGTATTTTTGAACAGGCAATTAAAGATGGCTGGCAAGTGGAAAAGCCTGATAGATGGCTACTTTTGGGGAATCCTTGGGAAATTCCACGTCCAGAGAATAGAGTCGAGGTGAAGTTTGGTGGGCATACCAGACATTTTCGTGATTCCGAAGGCAGAAGTAAAGTTGAATGGATACCGGATAGGACTATTGTTGGAACCCCTTATGATACGTTAATACCTGGATATCAGAATAATACCGTTAATACGCTTCGCTTGTGGAGTGCTAAAGCCAGTGAAGATTTTAATTTTGAGATTTTCAATGCTGGAGATTACACTCGAGCGGTGAGCGAAAAAATGTACTCTGAGAATATTTCAAAAGTTCTCTATCCCAACGATAATCTTCCTCAAGGTAAAGAACTGAGACTAAAACAGCAGTTTTTCTTTGTAACTTGCTCACTTCAAGATATCATTCGTTTACACCTTTTAAATAACGCTAATCTAGATAATCTTGCGGATCAGTTTGCTATTCAGCTTAATGATACTCACCCTTCGGTCTCGGTTGCTGAACTTATGCGATTGCTAGTTGATGAGCATAACTTAGAATGGGATAAAGCTTGGGAGATAACGCAAAAAGCCTTTGGTTATACAAATCACACTCTTCTTCCAGAGGCTTTGGAGAAATGGCCTGTTTCCTTATTCCAAAAATGGTTACCAAGGCATTTGGAGATTATTTATGAAATCAACGTTAGATTTCTAGAAGAAGTGAAATCAAGATATCCAAATGATAGTTGGAAAGTTGCTAAGTTGTCTTTGATAGAAGAAGGACGCGAAAAGCAAATTAGAATGGCACATTTAGCTTGTGTTGGTAGCCATAAAATCAATGGGGTTGCAAGCCTTCATACCGATCTTTTAAAGCACAAGCTCTTAAAAGATTTTTATGAACTTTGGCCTACTCGTTTTACCAACAAAACAAATGGAGTAACTCCGAGAAGGTGGATTTTGCAAAGTAATCCTTTACTTTCAGAACTAGTAATCAAAAAAATTGGTACTGATTGGATAACTAAATTAGATGAGTTCCGTAAGTTAGAAGAGTTTGTCGATGATCCTAGTTTTTGTGAACATTGGGCAAGTATAAAATTTGAGAATAAAAAAGAACTTGCAGGATATATTAGAGAGGAAATGGATATAGAAGTTGATCCAAACTCATTGTTCGATGTGCAGGTTAAAAGAATTCATGAGTACAAAAGACAGCTTTTGAACGCTTTATTTATTGTTTCTCTTTACAATAAAATTAAAAAGAACAAAGATATCGATGTTGTTCCAAGAACTTTTATCTTTGGTGGTAAAGCGGCTCCTGGATATTTCAATGCTAAGTTAATTATTAAATTAATTAATTCCATTGCGGAGGTTGTAAACAATGACCCAGATGTGAACGGGAAAATTAAAGTTATTTTTCTTCCCAATTTTTGTGTTTCCCTCGGTGAATTTGTATACCCAGCAGCGGATTTGTCTGAACAAATATCCACGGCTGGAAAAGAAGCTTCTGGAACTGGAAACATGAAATTCGCAATGAATGGAGCTTTGACCGTAGGAACATTAGATGGTGCAAATATAGAAATTCTAGAAGCCGTAGGGGAAGAAAACATTTTTATTTTCGGGCTCAAGGCTGAACAGGTTTTTGCATTAAATGAAAATGGCTATAATCCAATGGATTACTATCATGCAAACCAAGAGTTGAAAGAAGTTATTGATGCAATTGCAAATGGAGTGTTTTCTCAGGGAGATCGTGAAATATATAAACCAATCATTGATTCATTAATCTATCGAGATGAGTATAAGTTAATGATCGATTTTTCCTCTTATCTTGAATGTCAGTCCAGAATTGCGGAAGTGTTTAAAGATAAAAATAGATGGACAAAGATGTCAATTTTAAACGCTGCCAGAATGGGTTATTTCTCTTCGGATAGAACAATTCAGGATTATTGTGATGATATTTGGAATGTTAAATCCAAGCAAATTGAGTTGAATCAAGAGAAAGATAGGCCAGATGTAGAAAAAATTAGACAAATTATCAATAGCGGAACTGTCTAGAGTCAAATATAAATTTAATAAAACATGCTCCTGGGGAGGGATTTGAACCCCCGACCAAGCGGTTAACAGCCGCCCGCTCTACCACTGAGCTACCCAGGAAAACAGATAGAAATAATAACAATTTTTCTGATTTGTAGGAAGTTTATAAAAAAATTTTTTATTTCTTTTTTAATCAGCAGTTTTAATCTTTGTATTTTTTAATATTTCAGTAAAATGAAGGTTAGACAAATTGAATAGTGTTTGTGAATTTTGCTTCTAATCAAAATTTTATATTAGTAATAGTGGGTGTATTCCTGTTTTTTAGTTTTGTATATTTAATGCAAGTTCGCAATGTACCCACCCCTTCTAAAGACAGTAAAACCATAAATACCGCTAATTTGTCAGCTGATATAAAACAAGGACCAAAAGTTGTTAAGCAAAATCCTCAAGCTCAGGAGGATTCTATCGATAAGGTTACTTTGATGGAACCGGGTTTATTCAGGGTGAATATCCCTGAACAATTTAATTTTCCGCCTGAGAAAATTCTTCAAGAAATTATGGATCCTACTAGTGCACAGACAGCTACAGCTCCTTATTATCGTTATCAATCAAACGATAATATAAGTACTTATGAAATAGGATACATCCGTTTGCCAGATCAAAACTTTAGACTTAAATCATTACAAACTATTTTGGACGATTTAACGCGTGGAGAGATTGCTAGATTACAAGGAAGTTTAAAAAAAGAAATAACAATAAATGAATCTAACACCTTTTCAAGGCGTGAAGTGGAAATAGAGTCTAACGTGGATAATTTATATGCTAGAGAATTCTTAATTATTAATAGGCCCTACGCTTATATAATTTGTTTTACATCAAAAAATCCAGCAAAGCTAAATGCTAAGAAAGCAGAAAGCTTTTTCTCTTCTTTTGAGTTATTTGAACAAAATGGTCCGAGAACAATAATAGTTGAGAGTGTAACTTAATTTTGAGTTGAGTTGAGTTAATTAATTACCATTAAATGACATAGTATTTGACATTTATAGATACGAACTTTAGATAATTTGTAAAAATTAATGTGCTTTAAAGTTCTAAAGTTTCAAAAGTAAGTTAGTTTTTAAAATCCTAATTCTAAAATAACGAGAATAATCATAGTTGAGATTATAAGCCAGCTTGTAAGATCTATATTTTTTCGAACAGAATTATTGAGTACTCTCTTACCATCAAGAGCTGTATTGTTTTCCAGCTTTTCACCTTCTAGTATTTTATTTAGTGTATCGTTAGTACTCTTAATGATTTGGATAAGACATAAAGATATAGTGAAGGCAACAAATACTATAGTAAACTAAAGATATAAATGCGTAATAGTTTCAAAGTTTATGACATACGGATATAGCAACGATTTACGAGATAAAGCGCTCTCATACTATGACAGAAGCGGAAAGA
>JAAUYI010151827.1_pt1 | contig 11330 bp, 7 predicted proteins | sample 7278041 | NCBI WGS metagenome assembly JAAUYI01 (sample SAMN14350216, study PRJNA611818) | marine sediment metagenome | isolation source: surface marine sediment (0.6m) | place: French Polynesia: Moorea | collected 2018-08
ACCCATTTGTCGGGAGTTTAACACATAACAAAATTCCCCAGCATTTAAATTTTTGTAAAGTTCAGAATCAGCTTGGCGCGTTACATAACTTGATGCGTTAGCAGGAAGGCTGCCGCCAATATGATATTCATAACTTAATGGTGTTTCTATCATGGTCTTACAGCCTTAACCCTTTCTTTGAGTATAATATTGCTGCTGTAAATTGGTTAAATTGAAAATAAACACCTGATTTTTCCCTATATCCAATCTTATCTCCCTGATTTTGAATTGTATCAAACACCTGATTTATTCCTATTGGTTTATTGATTAACGTGAGTCACTATTTGGATATCAAGCAAATCAATTTGCTTACAAATACCACATTAATTATCAAATCAAGAGGTAATCAATATGCAATTCAAATCAGTTGTATCTACAGCTTTACTACTAGGTGTTGTCGCTTTATCCCCAGCAGCCAATACTAATCAAGCTACAGCAGCACCTACTAAAAAGCCTTATTGCACAGCAGCTTCCAAACAAGGTGGATATTGGTGGACATGGACTCAATCTCCTATAGAAAAAGCTTGTTATACAGCCTTTTTTAAAGTTTTAGGAATGGGTCAAAGCGTAGATAAAGCAACCAAGGGTTACTATGCAGCCAATGGTTTAAATAGAGCAAAACTATCTTGCAAGCAAGGAAGTAAGCAAGTTATTGGCTCTGGCAAATTGGTGTTTGAAAATGGTAGGAATATGGCAAAAAGATTAAATTGGAATGGTTGCACCATCAGAATCATCCATGAAACTTAGATAGATAAGCTAGGCATAATTCAACATTAGACCTCATCTTTTGTTATCCGTTATGCAATATGCAATGCTCTTGCGATCGCAACAATTATGATTCCCTATTCTCCCCCCTTCCCTCGTCGGGAATGGGGCTGGGGGGTTAGGTTTTTCGTTAACTTTTCCACATAACGTGAAAAGTCAGAAATAGGGAATTTCCTATTTATTTATCTATATATTCTAAAATATGGGAGGACAAATTACAAATGAAATCTAATAAACACAACCGGCCTTGGTATATATCTTTAACATCCGTAGCATTAGGATTGACATTACCAATTTTAGGTCTAAGCCATACCAATGGTAATTCAGTCTTAGCAGCTTCTCAAGCCCCACCGCAAACTTCACCTAAACCCTCTGTAATCAATGTGAATAAATTACAGAAAAATGATCGAAACCTAATTGCTCTTGCAGAGAAATCAAGTACAAAACCAACTCAATTTTGGTGGTTACATGGTGCTTCCGTCTCCCAAATTAAGAGTAAAGTTAATGATGGCTATCGAATCATCGATCTAGAAATAGAGAGTTCATCACCCTTAAAATTTAGTGCAGCAATGGTGAAAAATCAGGGTGAGTATGCAAAAAAATGGTGGTGGTACTATGGTTTAAATTCTGAACAAGTTAAACAAAAATTAACTACTAACAAGGCAAGGATAATTGATTTAGAAATTTACCGTGTTAACGGTCAAAAGAAATATGCCGTCGCCCTAGTTTCTAATACAGGTAATGATGCAAAAGGTTGGTGGTATTACAGCGATACCTCTATTGAGAACATCATAGAAAAAACAAAAGCCAATAAAGCACGTATTGTTGACCTTGATACCTATGTGGTTGGGGGTAAACGCCTGTATAGTGCAGTGATGATTAAAAATACAGGCAATGACCAAAAAGCATGGTGGTATTACTATAATGTTTCACCAAGCTTTATTACCTCTAAACTGAAGGAGAATAAAGCTCGTTTGGTTGATATTGAACCACATGGTACAAATAAGTTTACCGTAGTTATGGAAAAATCCCAGGGACAAAGCTGGTGGTGGTATTACGGTAAAACAGAAGCCCAAGTAAATCAACTTTGGCGACAAAATGGAGCGAGAATCTTTGACATTGAACCTTACACCGTCAATGGTAAAAAGCGTTTCGCTGTGTTGATGCTGAATAATGCCAATAAACTAACATCACGCATTCGCAGACTTTTAGCTAACAACCAATCTGGTGGAGCTTATGGTCTTTACCTCAAGCAAGTTAACGGCAAAATTCTGGCTTCACTACAACGCGATCGCATTTTTGAACCAGCTAGTACTATTAAAGCACTACATCATGTCCACGCAATGATGCAAGTACGGGATGGTAAGGTCAATTTGAGTACCCAGATACCATGGTACAAAAAATCAACTAACGATGAAAAGCCTGGTAATGGCTGTCCTCTAAACCAAGTAGCTGCAAAAGATACATTAGCAGTCGGTTTGAAAGCAATGATGGAAAAATCCGATAACCGATGGACTCAGGCTATGCGGGTTTACTTTGGTGAAAATAAACTGAACGCCACTGCTAAAAGCTTAGGAATGAGTCAGACACTCCTACAACATAAAATTGGTTGTGCTAGTGGTACAGATGGAGCAATTACTGAACCTAACCGTTTAACTTTAACAGATATTGGTAAGCTTTATGAAGCTGTAGCCAATGGTTTGTTAAAAACTGAAGCACGAAAGGAAAAATTCTATGAATTAATGACTGATAGTTTAGGAGCGATCGACGATATCATTAATGAGGAAGCACAAAAACTCAACCTCAATAACACGGCTATTCAATCCTTTAAGAAACAAGTGAGAACCGCAGCTAAAGCCGGTAGTTATACGTTGAATAGTAAAAAGTATAAGACCATTGGTGGTTGGGTCAGATTACCTTTTAAACAAGGTAGTACCATCAAAACCCAAGAATATGTTTTTGGCTTGTTTATTGATAAAGCTAATACAATCAAGGATGGATTTGGGATTTGGTCGGCTCGTGCTGAACTTCTCCGAGACGAAATTCGTAAATCACTGATGACATTTAAATAGGGTCTGCTGAATAACTGTAAAACTCTTATATTGTAGCGGTTTCAGTATTTTATTGACTTCGTTGTGTTGTGTATATTTTAAAATAGCGGATGCAAAATGTTGTGAAAAATCACAGCTTGCATTCGCTATATCTTGACATGACTACTGGAACATTGCTTCAGACGTTTTGCAACAGGGGTATTTATAAAAAATACCTGATTTTTCCTTACTTTCTTCTGACAATTATTTTCTCAATACCTGATTTTATCCTATAGATTTTTAAGATATTTCAATCAAAATAAGAACAGAGCTAAACAAATTGAAGCTCTATGATATTTCTAATTAATTGAGGATAGATTGATGACCGAGAAAAAACCAACAAATACAAAATATCAACGCACCCGCATTGACGACCTCTCAACCATCGGAGTTGAACTGTCTGAAGCAGATCTACGAAATGTATCAGGAGGACTACCAATAGGAAGGAAAAGAAGTGCTGGAAGCTGTACTGAGCCAGGGATGTGTGATGATGAATAAGTCGAGTGCTTAGTCTAACTAGACTAGGTTAGGCAGTCGCTCGCTGGAAACAACCAACCGAGCGGCTGTACTTTTTTTTAACTAAAGCTAAAAGTGAGGTGCGCTATGCTTTTGATTTTGACAGAGCCATTAGACATTCATGCTGACCATGTTGTAAAAAAGCTTAAAATGCACGGGGTGCCGTTTGTTAGATTCCATCCTGCGGATTTCCCCACAAAAGCTCAGATATCTTTTTCTTGCTCTCCCAATGGACAAACCAGTTATATACTTCATACAGAAGCAAAGACAATTGAGCTAAATCAAGTGAAGGCTGTTTGGTATCGTCGTCCTCGGATGCCTGTGGTTCACTCCGAACTACTAAATAGCACAGAAAGGGATTCTATCGCGGGAGAATGTCAGGATGTATTAGATGATGTATGGAATTCCCTTGATTGCCTGTTTCTCCCTGCACCTCGTGCAGTAATCAAACGAGCGCAAATGAAAGCTTCACAGCTTAAAATTGCTGGTGCATTAGGGTTCGAGCTACCGCCTACCTTGATTACTAACTCTCCGGAAGACTTGTTAGAATTTTATCGACAACATAACGGTCAAATTATCAGTAAGTTAGCCGGATTCTCCTTTTTTCGGAAGGTCGGTACGCCATTTTGCCGTTACACAGAAGTGGTTTCTAAGCAGGACATCGGCTACTTTCATGACATCCGTTATAGTCCTATGATTTTTCAAGCTTACGTGCCCAAACAAGTTGAGTTACGTGTTATTGTCGTAGGTCAACAGGTTTTTGCAGCTGAAATCCATTCTCAAATTAGCTATCGTACTCGTCATGACTGGCGGCGCTATGACCGCAACGAAACTCCTTATCTTCCCCATGCTCTGCCACTAGAGATTGCAAAGCACTGCATAGCACTCGTAAATCGACTCGAACTTTGTTACGGTGCCATTGATATGGTGTTAACCCCTGAAGGGCGCTACATTTTTTTAGAAATTAATCCTAATGGTCAATATCTTTGGATTGAATACGAAACGGGGCTGCCCATCAGCGATGCGATTTGCGACTTGCTTCTCGCTCCAATAAAAGATAGTCAACCCACTACCATATCACCAAAATTAAGTTTAGGAGCCTAAAAATGAAAAATCAGTTTCAAAACGAACTTGAAGATGTGTTCGCTTACTTGATGCAGTTGCACCAAGACAATATCCACCCGAAGGTAGCGCGAAAAAGATTACGGAGGCTGCAACAGCAGTATCCAAATACAGAGATTAATCTACTGTGGGAGGAAGAATCTTATGACTATTCAGTTCATTATGATGTTTTGCTCCGCCATCCGGGTGAAGGAACTGTTTCGGTGAGTTTCTGTCCAGACCGTGCTTTGCCGTGGCCAATGCGCGGTGTTCATCGCTGGCATGATGCCGATTTAGTCAAAGTCAATAACACTGTTTTAACGATAGAGCAGGCAATTGGCTGTCTAGACTCAGTTTGGGATGAACCCAAGCTAGTCAATCGCCTACTTAATGCTTGCCTGATTCAAGAAGAACTAGAGAAAAATCCTATTGAGCTAACAGATTCAGAACTGCAACTTGCGATGGACGGATGGCGACGAGCACATCGACTTTACACATCCGAAGATACTTACCGATGGATGTCTCAACGGAGCATGACTCACACACAGCTTGAACAGTATGTTACGACTGAAGCAGTCGTCGCCAAGCTGCGAGACAAGGTGACCGCTAGTAGAGTAAAAGACTACTTTACTCAGCATAAAGCCAATTTTGATACAGCTCATGTTGCTCAGTTCAGTATTCATGGTAAGCAGAAAGCAGAACAGCTATACCAACAGGTTTTGAGTGGTGACATTGATTTTTGGCAAGCAGCCCAGCAACAATTTTTAGCAGCAAGCCAAAAAAGCGTCGAACAAACTAGCAGAATGCTGTTTGCAGAATTACAGCGCCGACAAATGACCCATCAAAAAGCAAACGCTATATTTTCAGAGAAACCTGGCAAACTGTTAAAACCCTTAAAAACTGATGATGACTGCTATGAGTTAATCCTCGTTTTAGCAATTCCACCTACCTGTTTTGATGTTAAAATGCAGCAGACTATTAAGAGGATCTTATTTGAAGCGTGGCTAGCAGAACGCCGACAGGTCGCTAAAGTGGAATGGTACTGGGGAAACGCCGATCGGCTTGATCAACTTTTTGCACCAGAACAAGTCGCCGCAGGCTAAGATTATGGTTGACTACAAATCCTCTATTTTTCGGAAAAATGCGGTTCAAAATTATATTAGAGGACAAGAAAAAGCAGTTTTGCCTCAACTAGTTGCTCCTCGCGTTTTTCTTTATTTGTGGAGCTTATTAGGGCTTTTAGCCGCGAGCGGGACAATCGCAAGCTGTATCCAAATTCCTACTTTTATCACTGGCTCTGCCATAATTGTGCGCCGTCCGGCGGCCTCTCAAGATAGCCAAGCAGAAGTGGTTGTAATTGCTTTGTTCCCTGCTCAATCATCACCCCCTTTAAAATCTTCCCGGTTTGTTCTTCTGCGGTTTGATGGTCTAGGTAGCGATCGCATTAAACGACCAATTGTCGCCGCAAACAAGCAAGTTCTCAGCCCAAAGGATATTCAACAGCAATGGGGATTGGAAAATAGCATTACTGCAAATATTACTCAACCTGTGAGGCTCGTTGTGACTCCCCTGGAGCCAATCCCAACTACTTTACCTAGCACCGCCTATATTGGAAGCGTTGGGCACGCAGAAATCGAAGGTGAGGGGAGCAGAATAATATCTTTCTTGCCAGGAGTTCATCAGTTTTTGAAACGTAAACTCAAAACTGACCAAATGAGATAAGCTATGAACAGATTTATAACCAAGCAGCACCGACTGGCATACTTGAAAAAAACAATATTTCAGTTCAAAAATGCTGCCTGCCAACTGCTTTGCAACTTACTAAAAGGTCAAAGTTACCGCGTTCCAATTCGGTTACAATTAAATGAGGTTGAGTGCGGTGCGGCTTGCCTAGCCACGATCTTGAGTTACTATGGTCGCCATACTAGCGTTTCCGAGTGTCGGGATTGCTTTGATGTAGGTCGAGATGGGGTGAGCGCTCAACACCTTGCTGAAGTAGCTCATAGCTATGGGCTTCGAGTCAAAGCTTATGCTATTGATATGGCTGATTTTAGATATGTCCCCTTACCAGCGATCGCCCATTGGAATTTTAATCACTTTGTCGTAGTTGAATCTTGGTCGCCAAATCGAATCGGCATTGTCGATCCCGCTGGAGGGCGGTATCAACTGACTGCGGCTCAGTTCGATGGGAGCTTCACGGGTGTTGTCTTAACTTTGGAACCAGGAGCTGGGTTTGAGCCACGTGGGAAAACTTCCCAGCCTCTGTGGCTTCAATTCCTCATTCGATATACTGTCTTACAGCCTCAGCTGTTCATTCAAATCATAGGTGCATCTTTGTTGCTACAATGTCTCGGCTTAGGACTACCTATACTGACAAAAGTTTTTATCGACCGAATTTTGCCGTTCCATTTGAACAGCCTGATGCCGATTTTGGCCATTGGTATTGCTATCTTAATGTTGGCACAATTGATTGTTAGCTACTTACGTTCTGCGCTGCTCATTTATTTACGAGCGCGAATCGATATCCAAACAATCTTGGGTTTCTTCGATCATCTACTAACGTTACCCTTTCGCTTTTTTGAGCAGCGTTCGACTGGCGATCTCTCAATGCGTATGGGCAGTAACGCCATTATTCGCGAAATGCTAACCACTCAAAGTCTATCCGTTCTGCTAGACGGCTGTTTTATATTGGGTTACTTACTTATTTTACTCAGTCAACAACTGTTCTTTGGCTTAATAGTTTTGGCATTTGGGTTGTTGCAAGTTGCGTTACTTTTAGCTACAACTCGTCGCGTTCATTATCTGATGCAAAAGGAGCTTGCAGCTCAAGCAGAAGCTCAAAGTTATATGGTTGAAGCTTTAACAGGAATTTTGACTTTGAAGGCAACGGGGTGCGAAGACCGAGCGTTCGATCGCTGGTCCAACCTCTTTATCAAACATCTCAATGTGTCGCTACAGCGAAATCAATTGACAGCTATTATTGAAGCCTTTTTACAGGCAATGAGAACCCTATCGCCATTGGTATTGCTTTGGCTAGGCACATTTTACGTCCTGCAAAAAAACATGAGTTTGGGAACCATGTTAGCCATGAATGCGATCGCCGCTTTGTTTTTAGCTCCAATTGCTTCTTTAGTGACGAGTGGGCAGTATTTACAAGTTGCAGGTGCCCACCTCGAAAGACTCACGGATGTCTTGCAAGCAGAATCAGAACAAGGAATAAAAACAACGAAAGCTGCACCAAAACTGAAAGGACACATCGAATTCAAAAACGTAAGTTTTCAGTATGACAAAAATGCGCCTTTAGTCCTCAAAAATGTATCTTTCGTAATTCAACCTGGTCAGAAAGTGGCTATAGTGGGACAATCAGGGTCAGGTAAAAGCACCCTTGCTAAGCTCTTACTAGGACTCTATAGACCGAATACAGGTCAAATTCTATATGACGGTATCTCTTTAGAAAATTTCAACAGTCGAACATGGCGTAACCAATTTGGCGTAGTTTTGCAAGAACCTTTTTTATTTAGTGGTTCAATAAGACAAAATATCGCTTTCAACAAACCAGCACTTTCTTTACAAGAAGTGATTGCAGCTGCCCACATAGCAGTCATTGACGATGAAATTATGCAAATGCCAATGGGATATGAAACTAGAATTGCAGAGGGAGGAAGTGGACTATCTGGAGGACAACGACAGCGACTATCCCTCGCTCGTGCCCTTGCGGGTCAGCCTGCTATTTTGCTGCTTGATGAAGCAACCAGTCATTTAGATACGCCGACAGAGCGTTTGGTCGAACAAAATCTGGGGCAAATCTCCTGCACTCAAATTATAATTGCACATCGCCTTAGCACTATTCGTAATGCGGACTTAATTTTAGTACTACATCGGGGAAGTATTGTAGAGCAAGGCTCTCACACATATTTGTTAGAGCAACGAGGATATTACGCTACCTTAGTAAACAACCAACTGTGACCGAAAATCAACTTTTATTTTGGCATTGCTGAATGATGGGATGAAAATTTACGTATTAAAATTTTAAACTCCTTATTCTCTCTGCGTCTTTGCGCCTCTGCGTGAGATAAATCATCCCGCAATTATGCAACGCCTTTATTTTTCATTAAATTTAAAATACATATTATATCATGTCCGGGGGCATACCCATAGTATGTCCGCAGCGTAAAGCCTGCGGCATAGCTGAAGGATTACTCTGCAACCCATATCACTACACTTCTTCCTTCTTCCCTCTTCCCTCTTCCCTCTTCCTGACGACGCAGTCGGTCACCAATGCAGATTTATTAATTGCATATTTGTTGTAATTCCTTTTCCTCTGGACGAATCGCCAAATAATCTTGTAACCAACTACAACCCAATTGCATTAAATCATCTAAATCTAAATCTAATTGCCATAGCTTGATGGTACCATCTCGACTTGCAGAAGCAAGGGTTTTCCCATCCGGGCTAAAACTAATCTGATTAACCTGATTTAAATGACCTTCTAATGTTTGGATTAATTGACCATTTTTCACGCGCCACAGTTTTATTGTATTGTCAGAACTGGCAGAAGCTAAAATTTTACCATCAGGACTAAAACGGATACTTCTGATCCCATTACGGTGATTGGTAAAAGTGTACAACTCTTTCTTATCTTTTACACGCCAGAGTTTAATAATTCTTTGTTGATCGCCAGCAGCAATTAATTTCCCATCAGGACTAAACGCAACATTTAATAAGTAACCCATACGTGTATCAAAAACCTGAGATATCTTTCCGCTATCTACATTCCATAATATGATTCTACTATCTGTACTGGCAGAAGCTAAAGTTTTACCATCTGGACTAAAACTAACAGCTTGAACAAAACTAATATGACCTTTGAGAGTTATTAATAATTCTCCATCTGTAACACGCCAAATTTTCACCGTGCGGTCATTACTACCAGAAGCTAACAGTTTACCATCTGGACTAAAATTAACAGTATTAATCTTTCTTGTATGACCTAAACGGCTATATATCTCTACTCCATTTTCTAAATTCCACAGCTTAACTGTTTTATCAGAACTTGCAGAAGCCAGTAATTTACCATCTGGACTAAAACTAACATCCCAAATTCTTTTTGTGTGACCTTTGAGAGTTGTTTGTAATTTATGGTTTTTAGCATCCCATAATTTAATGCTATTGTCGGTATCAGCAGAAGCGATAATTTGACCATCTGGGCTGAAACTTACTGCTGTAATTTCCCCACCATTATCTACTAAAGTTCGCGGTTCCATATCCTCAAGGGACCATATTCTCAGAGTGCGATCGCTAACAGAAAACAGTTTTTTCCCATCAGGACTAAAAGTAACACTACGAATAATACCACCATGACCATTGAAAGTTTGTGGTCGAGTGTCCAAAGTTTCTAAATTCCACAATTTCAAAGTATTATCACTTCCAGAAGAAACCAGTTGTTTACCATTAGGACTAAAGTTCACACTCCAAACTGTACTGCGATGTCCTAGGAGGTTTTCTATTTGCTTTCCATCTTCTAGATTCCATAACTTCACTGTTCTATCTTCACTAGCAGAAGCAAGAATTTTCCCATCTGGGCTAAAATCAACACTTCTAACAGCACTTTCATGACCTTTGAGAATTTTGGGGGTTTTGAGTAATTTACCATTCTCAACTTGCCAAAGTTTTACTGTCTTATCTCTACTAGTAGAAGCAAGAGTTTTCCCATCTGGACTAAATTTTACGTAAGTAACCCAACGAACTGGTTTCCGATGAGCTGGAATAGTTTGTAATAACTTACCATTTCCAGCATTCCACAATTTCACCCAACCCCTAGAATCGGAGGAAGCAAGTAGTTTACCATCAGGACTATAACTAATACTTCTGACCCATGTATTATTATGGGCAAGGATCGTTTTTTTTAATTTACCATCTTCCACATTCCATAGTCTAATCGTACCGTCGCTGCTACTAGAAGCCAAAGTTTTTCCATCTGGACTGAACCTAATATTCCAGATAAAATCACTGTGCCCTTTAAGAGTTTGAAGTAAATTTCCTTTTAGATCCCATATCTGTACTGTATTGTTACTAACACCAGTAGCAGTAGCACCAGTAGCAGTAGCAATCAATTGACCATTAGGACTAACACTAACATCTCTCAATCGAGCATTTTTAACTTCTAAACGATTGCGTTCCCTGACAATATATATTGCTTGTCTTAAGGTTTTTTTCACCTGTCTTTGTGTTTCTATTTTCACCGCAATATGCTTTGTCAAATCTGGCATTTGTCTCGATACTTTTAATGCTTCTATCAGTCCATCCAGTGGTTGTTTCTCAAGTTTATTTTCTATAGCTGCACTTCTGAAAGAAATATTCGCTTCTTTTCTTTCTCTTCTAGCTTTTATCAACTGTATGCCTGTAAATAATGCTGCAACAAAAGATATGGCTAAAAATATGCTACCTAAAGCTATAATTTTCCTAGCTTTTCTCTGTGCTTGAGTTAAAGTATCATTTGCCTGAGTTAGTATTTGACTCTCTTCTTCTTTGATTTCTAAACTAAGTTGAGTTTCCCGCTTTTCTAAATCTTGACTAGCAGCTAAAAAACGATAATCTAAAGGACTTAAGTTTTGATGGTTTGCCCATTCCAGAGCATCTTGCAATGCCTGACCTCGTAAAAGTCGAGATTCATCTGCATAATTAGAAGTGACCCAAATATTGAAATTATGAGAGTAGGGACGTAATGTTTCTAACTGTTTTTCAACCCATATTTTATTGAAAACTTGCTCATAAATCCGATTATATACCCTTAATTTACCTTGTTCCTGAACAACCAAA
>JAAUYI010123292.1_pt1 | contig 11329 bp, 10 predicted proteins | sample 7278041 | NCBI WGS metagenome assembly JAAUYI01 (sample SAMN14350216, study PRJNA611818) | marine sediment metagenome | isolation source: surface marine sediment (0.6m) | place: French Polynesia: Moorea | collected 2018-08
GATAGTTCTGGTAAATTAATTGGTAAATAATAACTGACAGATGACCAATGACTAGAGCGATATTTCAACCGCCAAAATTACGGCGAGAAGAGTGCGAAGAAGGGGAACGTAGTGCAACTTGGTTAGAGTTATTTTTTGACTTGATTTTTGTCGTGGCGATCGCCCAATTAGCCCATAATTTTCACGAAGACTTTACCTTTAGAGGTTTAGCGAAACTGGCGTTACTATTTGTGCCTGTCTGGTGGTGTTGGGTGGGGGCTACCTTTTACGATACGCGGTTTGATAACGATGGCTTAGTAGATCGTCTAATTACGCTGTTGCAAATGGCGATCGCAGCTACCATGGCTGCTAATATTCATCATGGGTTGGATAGTACCTCTGTCGGTTTTGCGTTTAGCTATATTGCCTTTCGGGGGGTACTGATCTGTCAATATCTTCATGCGGGATATCACGTACCTCAAGCAAGACCATTAACCAATTGGTATGCGATCGGTTTTACAGGTAGCATTGTCTTTTGGTTGGCTTCTATATTTGTACCTCTACCCTGGCGGTTTCTGTTTTGGGGTTTAGGATTAATTGTTGATTTTGCCACCCCCTTAACAGCAGGACACAGAGTAGCTAAAGTCCCGCCTGATATGTCCCACACTACTGAAAGAATCGGGCTGTTTACCATTATCGTTTTAGGAGAATCAATCGTTGCCGTAGTCGGTGGTGTAGCCGAGAGAGAATGGACTCCTGTGGGAATTGCGATCGCTTTATTGGGTTTATCAATTGCCTTTAGCTTTTGGTGGATGTACTTCGATACGGTGGATGAATCTCCCCTTCACGCGATGAGAAAAGGCAAAATGAAAATTGCTCTTACCTGGCTCTATTCCCATCTTCCCCTGGCGATCGGTTTAACTGCAACGGGAGTGGGAGTCGAAAAAATGATTCACGGCTTACAACACGATTCAGCTAGTGGCGAAAAGATTCTCTTCTGTCTGGCGGTAGCATTATGTATGGCGATTCTCTCCAATCTCCATTGGACTAGTTGCGAACTAGGACAAACCAAATGCAAACGTATTCTCACCTTTTATCGCTTGGGTGCAGCAGCCTTTATTTTGGCTCTAGCCTTTGCCAGCACTATCTTATCTTCCTTAGTGATTATTACCCTAGTGGCGATCGCCTGTACGATTCAAATTGTCTTTGATATCTTTAATACCTGTTCTTAAATCAATGAACTCCCTAGCTTATGGGTAGAAATCCCTAAATCTTGTCTAACTGAGCAAATGATAGAATTATTAAATGATATTAAAGACAGCTGACTAACTAAGCGATCGAAGCTTAGAAAGCAAATAATTAGATCGATAAAAATCCCGACTATTCATAAAAACTACTATGCTGAAAAGACTGCTAGGCGATCCTAATGCACGCAAACTAAAAAAATTCCAGCCTTTAGTTGCAGAAATTAACCTTTTGGAAGAAGACATCAAAGAACTGTCTGATGAAGAGCTAAAAGCTAAAACAGCAGAATTTCGCGAGCAAATTGCTAAAGGCAAAAACGACGAAGAAGTAAAGGAAATTCTCGAAGAGATTTTGCCCGAAGCCTTTGCCGTAGTCAGAGAGGCTGCAATTCGAGTCTTGGGAATGCGTCACTATGACGTGCAGTTACTTGGAGGCATAGTATTACACAAAGGGCAAATCGCGGAGATGAAGACTGGGGAAGGTAAAACCTTAGTGTGTACGCTTCCCGCTTATCTTAATGGTTTGACAGGTAAAGGGGTTCACGTGGTCACGGTTAACGACTACCTAGCAAGAAGAGACGCGGAATGGATGGGACAAGTCCACCGTTTCTTGGGCTTAACCGTAGGGCTAATTCAAGCAGGTATGAGTCCTCAAGAAAGAAAGAAAAACTACGCCTGTGATATTACCTATACTACCAACAGCGAGTTGGGCTTTGACTATTTGCGGGATAACATGGCTGTTTCGATGGAAGAAGTCGTTCAGCGCCCCTTTAACTACTGTGTAATTGACGAGGTAGATTCAGTTCTAATTGACGAAGCTAGAACTCCCCTAATCATTTCAGGACAGGTAGAACGTCCCACAGAGAAATATCTTCTGGCTGCCCAGGTAGCCGAACAGTTAGTCAGACAAGATGAAGACTACGACGAAGAAGTCAACGGCGAAGATGGTATTGGCGACTACGAGGTAGACGAAAAAGCTCGTAATATCCTGATGACCGATGAAGGTTTTGCTCGTGCGGAAGAAATTCTGGGGGTAAGCGATTTATACGACCCTGAAAATCCTTGGGCGCATTATATCTCCAACGCGATTAAAGCTAAAGAATTGTTTACCAAAGACGTTAACTACATGGTACGCAACGATGAAGTGGTTATCGTCGATGAATTTACGGGTAGGGTATTAGCAGGAAGACGTTGGAGTGATGGTTTACACCAGGCAATTGAAGCTAAAGAAGGCGTACCAATTCAAAAAGAAACTCAAACTTTAGCCAGTATTACCTATCAAAACTTTTTCCTCCTCTATCCCACCCTGGCGGGGATGACTGGTACGGCGAAAACAGAAGAAACTGAATTTGAAAAGGTCTATAACTTACAGGTAACAATTATTCCTACTAACCTACCCTCCAAACGAGTAGATCTTTCTGATGTTGTTTACAAAAAAGAAATTGGTAAGTGGCAAGCAGTAGCTGAAGACACGGCTAATATGCATGAAAGAGGTCGTCCCGTATTGGTCGGTACGACTAGCGTCGAAAAATCAGAGTTAATTTCTCAGTTGCTACAGCAACGAGGGATCGAGCATAATCTACTCAATGCTAAACCCGAAAACGTAGAACGGGAATCAGAAATCGTTGCCCAAGCTGGACGTAAAACCGCCGTAACCATTGCTACCAATATGGCTGGACGAGGTACGGATATTATCTTGGGTGGTAATGCCGACTACATGGCAAGATTAAAGGTAAGGGAATACCTGATGCCCAAAATCGTTGCCCCAGAAGATGATAGCTTAATGGCAAACATTCCAGGCATCAATATTAGCAAAAACTCTCCCAAAGGCTTTGCTGCTAGTGGCAATGGCAAGAAAGTCAAAACTTGGAAAGCCTCCCCGCAAATCTTTCCTACCGAACTATCGCCAGAAGCGGAGAATCTACTCAAGGAAACCGTTAAATTTGCCGTTCAAAAATATGGCGAACAAAGTTTACCCGAACTAGAAGCAGAAGAAAAAATTGCCGTTGCAGCGGAAAACGCCCCAGTTAGCGACCCTGTATTGCAGAAATTGCGAGAAGCATATAAAGTCATCCGTAAGGAATACGAAAAATTCACCGATGCCGAACACAATGAAGTGATTGCCAATGGTGGACTTCATGTCATCGGTACAGAACGTCATGAATCCCGTCGAGTAGACAACCAATTGCGCGGAAGAGCGGGCAGACAAGGCGACCCAGGTTCGACCAGATTTTTCCTCAGCTTACAGGATAACCTGTTGCGGATCTTTGGTGGCGATCGCGTCGAACGCTTGATGAACATGATGCGGGTGGAAGACGATATGCCCATCGAGTCTAAAATGTTGACTAACTCCTTAGAAGGGGCGCAAAAGAAAGTGGAAACTTTCTACTACGATACCCGCAAACAAGTCTTTGAATATGACGAGGTAATGAACAACCAGCGTCGGGCTATCTATGCCGAACGTCGTCGGGTACTAGAGGGGTTAGACCTCAAGGAACAGGTAATCCAGTACGCCGAGAAAACCATGGGCGAAATTGTCGATGCTTATGTTAATCCCGAATTACCTCCTGAAGAGTGGAAACTGGACAAATTGGTCGATAAAGCTAAAGAGTTTATCTATCTTTTAGAAGATGTCGAACCCGAACACCTAGAGGACATGACCGTCAATGAGATGAAAAACTTCCTCTGCGAAGAAGTCCGCAAAGCCTACGACATCAAAGAACATCAAATTGATAGTATGCAGCCTGGGTTAATGCGTCAAGCAGAAAGATTCTTTATCCTGCAACAGATCGATACTCTCTGGCGGGAACACCTCCAGGCGATGGATGCCTTGCGGGAGTCGATTGGACTGCGGGGTTACGGACAAAAAGATCCCCTGATTGAGTACAAACAAGAGGGTTATGAAATGTTCTTAGAAATGATGATCGACATTCGTCGTAACGTCGTTTACTCCCTGTTCCAATTCCAACCCCAACCCCAACCACCCCAACCAGAACCTCAAGCAGTATAAAAGAAAGTCACAAGTTCGATAACTGCATAACTTACAGAAGCCAGCACTAGTTGCTGGTTTTTTCATTAGGGGTGTAGGTAGTTGGCGATGATTCGTGAGGGATAATCTGCACCAGAATAAACTGAGAGAGTAATTATTTGCATCTCCATCAAACGAGATTCGTGAGGTAATTTGCCCGTACCAGGATTGACAGGATAGGCGGGGAAACAAGCGCAACTAAGACTAAGACGCAAACTATTTCCAGCAGTTAGGCACATACAGGTAGCCTGAAGCGGAATTTTGACTATTTTTATTGCTTCTAATTCAGGAGCGAGTACGCGAGTATAACCTTGAGTAAAACTAATCACTTTGCCGTCTGGTTGGACGGTAGATAAAACCGCAGATAGATCGAAGCTCGGTTGTTCTGCACTACAATAAACTTCGATCGCAATTTCGCCGACAAGATGCAGATCGGATTCTAAAGGTGCAGAGGTATAGGTTAAGATATCCCCTCGACAGTCCAAAAGATTGCGATCGCAAGAACCTCCAGGAAAAATAGCGTGTCCGCCCAAGGCTGGTACGGGTCGCCAGGGATCGTGAACTAAAATATCGGTATGATTCTCAAATTCTCTAATTTCTTGAGTTAAGTCCGTCTCTAATAATTGATGGGGAGAAAGAGAATCTGTAGCTTCTGTTTCGTATTGCCACAGCATTCCGCTATCTTCTCTCATACTCGCCAAACCGTCACTGGCTAAATAATAAACTTGCTGACTATCGGGAAAGCAATCGAACTCCCGCCATTGGTTGCTCCCCATCTCAAATAAACATATGGGAGATTCAGTTAAAAGTCCCGTATCTTTACCTTTAAGAAAATGGTCGAACCAACGGATCTGGATCTGATCGATCGGATTTTGAGCTTCTACCCCATAATCTACCGTACCTAATTTTCTCCCCCAGGGAAGATGAGCCCAGGGGCCGACCAAAAGATGCTGTGGTTGCTTGCTTTTAGTTGCCATTGCCCGATAGAGATTTAATGTCCCCCGTAGATAAGGATCGAACCAACCGCCAACGTGCAACATCGGTAAATCTACCTTCTCTAAAAGATATTTTGGCGATCGCTGCTGCCAATACTCGGCATCGGGATTAAAATTATTCAACCACTGATGATAAAAAGAATCGGGTGCTAACCTCTGCATCAGTTCGGGATTTGCAGGTATCGGCTCATTGAGGGGTAAATTTCGACTCGCTCGATATAATTCCAGATAAGCAGCCTCATCACCTCGTAAACGGGCAGTTTCCCCCGCTAACTGGATTGCCCAAGCTAGATTGGCATAAAGACAAAAAGCCCCGTTTTCATAAGCCCAGTCGGTATAGAGATCGTATGCTACCATCGCAGGCGCGATCGCTTTTAAAGCCTTCGGTCGATTTACTGCTGCGTATAGTTGGGTCATTCCTTGATAAGAAAAACCATACATCCCCACTTCTCCCGTACTATGGGGTAGTTCCGATACCCAGGCGATCGTATCCCAACCGTCTGCAACCTCATGAGTAAAAAGATCGAACTCTCCTTGAGATGTTCCTCTACCTCTGACATCCTGGAGCGCGACAATATAGCCCTGGGCTGCATACCAACGCGGATGAGCATAAACTACCGTCGAAGCAATTTCCCGTCCGTAGGGCTGACGCATTAACAGAATTGGTAATTCTTCTTCTGTATCGGGACGATAGATATCTGAATCCAGTCTAATACCATCACGAGTCTGCATAGAAGCTGTAGATTTGACGATCTTAACCATGAGACAATCAATTTTGTGGTTACCATCAATTACCCTATCGTCGATCGAGTTAATTATTTAGTTATTACAGAAAAAAGCGATGCCCCCATTCGCACCCTTCGGGTATAAAGGGATAAACGACCCCGCGTCTATCACGGATACACTCAATGCGACAAGTGCAAGCCGCTTCGCATATCGACGTCAGGCGTTTACCCAGGAGCGTTATCTGGGCAAACGTCCGTCACAAGCTTTGGAGGAAACCTCCAAAGACGAGGGGCTGTGTGCTGAATTTACTTCAGCACCTTGTAAGCCCCGTGCGGACTTGGGAATGCGCATCAAGATAGCGATCGCCTTTTCCCTCCTGAAACAATAAATTTCCTTTGGCTTTCTAATTAATGCTAGTTAATTTCAATAGTTATGATTGATATCAATCTATAACGATCGTCAAAAATCATCTCACCATGAAATTAATTACCAAATGTTGTTACTATACTATTTAATTATCAATAAGCAGTTTTGTGTTAGGTTGATATTGTCAATAAACTTAACTTAATGAGAGAAGAAGATTATGTCCACTACCACAGGTTTGTTACGTCCGTTTGGTCATGTAGAAGATAATCCAATTTTATTAGACAAAAGCGTTACCGAACCAGTCTGCGAAGGTTTTAATGCGGTTCTGTCGAGTTTTCAGGCTTTATATTTGCAATATCAAAAACATCATTTCGTCGTCGAAGGTTCAGAATATTATTCACTGCACCAGTTTTTCGCTGAAAGCTATGAAGAAGTACAAGAACACGTCCATGAAGTAGGCGAACGACTCAATGGTTTGGGTGGCATACCCGCTGCAAGTTTTAGTAAGCTAGCTGAATTATGCTGCTTCGAGCAAGAAGCTGATGGTGTTTTTGGCGAACGGGAAATGGTAGAACACGATCTAGCAGCAGAACAAGCAATTATTCAATTAGTACGCCAACAGGCAACTCAGGCAGAAAGTTTAGGCGATCGCGCTACTCGTTACCTCTACGAGCAAATTTTACTAAAAACTGAGGAAAGAGCTTATCATTTACAGCATTTCCTCGTTCACGACAGTTTAACTTTGGCTTTTGTTGGTAATGGTGCTAACTAAACTAAAGTAAAGGATTGCAAATCTCTTCTAAGATCTTTGATTTAGGAGAGATGCTTGTCTTTTGGGCGTTAACTCTTTGCCAAAATTTAATTATTTCTCTGCCTGTTTGTTCGGGAAAGAAGTAATGAAAGAAATGATGTCCCAAGGGATTTGTCCACAATACATCATCATCTTTTAAGTAGTCCGCCCATCCATCTAGAGCGGGGCGATCTACTATGCCATCATTATCGCTACCGCAAACCATCATTGGCACTGATACTCCTCCCGAATCGACTCGCTCTAATTGATAAAGAGAATGGGCAGTAGGCGCGGTATATAAGTCTTGTTGAAGAAGATTAACTAAATCGATAACATGGGTTCGGCTTTGATGACCAAACATCATCTGTACCATCCGTGCCAAAAGCATTTCTTGAGAACAAGGCAAAAGTTTCCGCATCTGATAGTAATGGCTTTGCCAGTCAATTGCAGGATTACAACCTACTCCTAATAACGTCAATGATTTGACTTTCCAAGGATATTTGCGAGCATAAAGTAATCCTAGTAAGCCACCCGTACCATGACCGATTAGATCGATTGGTTGAGACTTAGATTTAAGATAGTCATGAAGTAAGATTAGAGCAATCTGCATTGAACTCGATTCGTCTGGCTCTTGATGATATTCCCAATAGGCGATGGGAATTTGTCGAGATAAATAACGAACGATTCGACCGCTAAAGTATTTAAAACTAGGATTAGCATCAATCCAAACTGGTGCTGTGGCAGGAGATATCTTCATTTTATTTTGAGTAGGTTAGTTTAGGCTTAAATACGGGAGGTTGTGATTTTTTATTGCTATTGCTACACTCTTTTGTTGCCATACAACCACTACAAGCAGTCTGGCGATGGGCAAAATCTAGTTGGAAAGCATCGCTATTGATAAAATCTCGGCAGTCAATTGCTGTTTCTGACATGGCAATCATCGGGTTAACCGTACATTTGAGTCGGTAGTCCCCTGTAAAATAAGCACATTGGGAACAAGGTATTTGATGTAGGCGTTTGAGATGGTTAAAAGCCTTGGTGGCGATCGCTATTAACCGCCAGAAGATGTAAGCAGAAATTAATGTCCAAATACCAACACAAAAGACTAGATGCAGCATAAGTAGATGATTCTAGTAATGGTAAGAAGAAAAGGGAAAAGCAACGGATAATGTTGGCTCATTATATTCGGACACTTTTCCCTATATGGAGAGGAGAATCCCCAAACTTGTCAAAAAGCTCAAAGCTTTTTAATTACAGAGCAAATTCAGTCTTTAGCTGTGTCGTCCATTCTTGAATTCGCTCGTCAGTTAATTCTGATTGATTGTCTTCGTCTAGAGCCAAGCCGACAAATTTACCGCCTCGATCGGCTTTGGATGCTTCATGTTCGTAGCCATCAGTAGACCAATAACCCACTGTTTCTCCCCCTAGACTAGAAATTTTTTCTTCCAAGATTCCCATAGCATCCTGAAAATTATCGGCATAGCCTACTTGGTCGCCAGTGCCAAAGTAAGCTACTTTTTTACCACTAAAGTCAATGTTATCGAGATCGTCTTCGTAGAAGCCTTCCCAGTCAGCCTGTAATTCGCCAACATCCCAAGTAGGGCAAGCAATTATGATGCGATCGTAGTTAGCAAAATCGCTATCGGTGGCATTAGAAATTTCGTGTAGAGCCACCACATCTTCACCACCCAAAGCTGCTTGAATTGCCTCGGCTGCTGCTTCTGTTTTGCCTGTAGTTGAGCCGTAAAAAAGACCAATTTTAGCCATGATTATGTTTTCTTTTGATTTATTTGATAGTTTTGTGTGACGTAATTTGCCGACTGAGCGATCGGGTTTCTAGTAGGAAATCACCTTTTTACTTATTGAGAGGATTAACTAATTGTTTGGAGATAATTAAGTCTTGGGAGCGAGTAGCATCAAGATAATCGAATTACCAGAAAGTTCTACTTTATATGATTAAGAACCAGGAATTAGGCGTTTTTCTTTACCTAATTCCCGACCTGGCATGAGAAAAAAACTCTTCAATATCATACAACTTATTGCTAATAATATTCAATAAATTTCAAAAAAATTTTGTCTTTAGATTTTGTAACCGTAGTTGAAGCAAGGAACGAGACAGATTAAATTCTTGAGGACAAATGATTAGAAAGCCATTAGGCTAACAACTTCACAAAACAACGAAAATTTTAGTTGTTCGGGGATTTGTGGCCATGGCGATCGCAATTTTAACCTCCTTTGTAAATTATTGCTGTCAATTTTCAATAAGCTTTTAACTACCTTACAGTCAAATTGGGGTTATTGACAAGTATTTTCTTTTAGTGTTGAGAAAATGTCAGAAATAATATTTGTTTCGAGCGACAAGCTTTATCTATCCAGATCGGCTTGCAGTGACTAGCCTAGAGAGATTTTTCTCTAGCTCCAACTGAAGAGTAAATACAGTCGAACCACAAGAGATGAGAACGCTATAAGTACCTGAGAGGCGTTTATTGTTAAGTTTTATCAATCGTTGCTTGGCAATAAATAATCAACAGCGTCGGATAAGCTTGTTCTTAGCTTATTGAAAATAAGTAACAATAACTTAGCAAGAGGACTCAGATTTTATTGAGAATTTTCAGCCAAATATGCTCGTACAGAAGTTCGCGCCCATGTCTTGAGCTATTGCGATCGAGATCGAGTAAAGTACAAAATTACAGGCACTACTAGCAACTATTAAAGCAGTGCGATCGCAATTTCATCTCTAATTCTTCTCGATTCAATTTTAGAATCTGTCAAATATACGATGATTTCACAACCTATTGAGGAACATTTTAATAGTGGCGACTGGACAAAATCCAGTATCCTAACTGGCGATCGCATACGATATTATAGATAGGGAAGTATGAATAATTTAAGCGGTTTTTCTTTAGCCAGTTTTAGATATTCAATTAAGCAGCTTTTACCTAAAGATGTAAATGTACTTCAAGAACTCTTTGAGCAATGTAGGGACTTTGCTCTTCTCACAAATGGAGAAATATTTTCACCGACGGCTGCCCGTGAAGAGTTCGAGCTAGTGCCAGAAGGAAAGGCAACACAAGATGTCTATATCTTTGGTCTATTTGATATGCATAATATTTTGATAGGCGCGATCTCATCGCTCAGACACTATCCTGACAATCGAACTTGGTGGATCGGGTTGATGGTGCTTGCTCCAGAACACCGAAAGAAAGGCTTGGGAACTAATTTTTACAGGAGTTTTGAGGATTGGGTATTAATGCAGAACGTAACACAAATATCTCTCTGTGTTATTGAAGCCAACGATTTGGGATTACAGTTTTGGCAAAAAATGGGATTTAAGATAACTCGTAAAATACCACAGCGACAATATGGAATCAAAACCCACAAACTTTACGTATTGAGCCGTAATTTAAATAGAGTCCTGCCCACAGCAATATAAACTGGCAACCTTTAACCCTACTAACAGACAAAATATTACTCAAATTTTGGATAAATAGCGATGATTTTAAGACTTATGAAAAAAAACCTGAAACCGTATATGATTACTTTCACTGCTTTGCTAGTTGGATTATTTGCTATATCCCAGCAACAAAATCCTTCTCGTGCTTCAAGTTCGGATTCCGAAGGCTACAAACCACCACCAGGATCGAATCAGATGTTGCGCGCCCCCATCACTATCGCTGATGGACTGGAAGTAATTATTTCCGATGTGGTCATTCCGCCAAACGGGACAGTACCGCGTCACTATCACCCAGGAGAAGAGTTTATCTATGTTATCGAAGGTTCTGCCATACATATTGAAGAGAATAAACCAGACCAAATACTAAAAGCAGGCGACACCTACGTAATCCCACCTGAAGCGGAACACTCACCAAAGGGTGGTTCAGAGGGGGCTAGGGCGATAGTTTTCCGAGTTCATGTGGAGGGTAAAGAAGAACGTATTTTGGTAGAGTAACGAAGAGATACTGACTCTAATTTTTCTCTATTAGAAATTTTTGCAAAGAGCGATCGATCCTATATTCTGTCCTAACCACAAAACGTACTGCGATCCTATTCGATCGCGCTTGGATTGACTGATATCGCCAAATCTTCTACCGAAAAGTCGCTAGCCTTAATGCCGAATAGATGAGCGATCGCCTTACCGTCAAGGGTAAAAACAGCAACACCAACTTTAGAAGTAAGATCTTCAACAATTATGTCATCGAAA
>JAAUYI010009967.1_pt1 | contig 11326 bp, 9 predicted proteins | sample 7278041 | NCBI WGS metagenome assembly JAAUYI01 (sample SAMN14350216, study PRJNA611818) | marine sediment metagenome | isolation source: surface marine sediment (0.6m) | place: French Polynesia: Moorea | collected 2018-08
AACTAATTCAATATCATTAGCTACAAGAATTTTATCCTTGACAAAAGGATTAGTCTCAGTAGGATGCTTTTTCAGAATTTCATATGCTTGCTGATAAGCTTTTATTGCTTGCTGTGGAGATTTTTCAGCAAGCAAATTACCTTCATTCCTTTTGACTAATACTTTAATTTGTAATCCTTCATCAGAACTAATTTTATTTCCTTTGTTATTTAAATAATTCAGACTTTCATCAATCTTTTGTTTGGCTTTATCTGGCTTTTTAAGCTTTTGATATGCTTGAGACATAGAAGCCAATAACATGGCTTGTTTCAGATTATGGTCTTCAACTCTAAAGGATAAACCAGCCTGTCTTAAAGCTTCATCTGAATCAGTGGTGAGATTTTCATTGCGTAACTCTCCAGCGAGTTTAGATAGTTGTTGAACAGTATCAACATCTTTTTTGACAATTTCAATATCTTTCTTTACCGAAGCAAGCTGATTTTGTAAACTTTCTGCTTCTTTCTTCGCTAATTGTGCTTCATTCTTAGCATCATCAGCAATTTTTTTTGCTTGTTCAGCTTTACGTTGTTCAGCTTTAGCTTGTTTTTCAGCATCTATAGCTTTTTGGCTAGCATTATTAGCACTTTGTTGTGCTTGTTCAGCTTGTTTCCTTGCTTTTTTAGCTTGTAAATTTGCATTCCTAGCCTTTCTTTCTGCTTGTTCAGCTTTCAGTTGTTCAGCTTCAGCTTTTTTTGTTGCTTGTTGTGCTTGTTGTTCAAGATCTTTAAACTTTTTTTCTACTCGTTTAGCTTCATTCTGTAAGGCTATAACGTTTTTTCTTTCTTGTTCAACTGTTGTATTAGCATCTTTAACCTTTCGATTTGCTGTAATGACTTGTTGTTTCGCATCCTGAGCATTCTTTCGTGCTTCAAATGCTTTATTCCCTTCTATGGCTGCAAATATCCCTAAACCCACTGCACCCAACACAGCCAAAACTAAAACAACAGTCCCATTCCGAATCCGTCGTTTAGCTTTAACATTCGCCTCACTCAACACCTGATTTCTCTGCTCTGCGGCTTCCCTATCCTTCCTCTCCCTCTCTAATTCTGCTTCTTTATTCCTAACAGCTATTTCCTTCTCCCTACTAGCTGCTAAAAACTGTCTATCTTGATAACTTAAATTCTTACCCTTCGCCCATTTCTCTGCACTTTCTAAAGTCTTTCCTTGCAAAAGTCGAGATTCATCACTATACCCAGAAGCTACCCAAGCGCGAAAAGCTTGCGAGTATGGACGTAAATTCTTTAATTGAGTTTCAACCCAACTCTGATTAAAAACCTGTTGATAAATGCGGTTATAAACCCTTAACTTACCTTCTCTTTGAACAACTAACCCAGATAATCTTAACTCGCTAAATTCAACACGATTACTAGCGGCAACTTCTCCCTGTTGTTGAATCTGCTGGTACAATTCCAACAAATACCCCGCTCGTTGTTCATTAGAAAGAATCCTATCCCTAATAGTTCGTAAATGCTCAGGGTCATCCTGAGATTCCCAATTTTCAATAATCCGTGATTTGACTACCTCCTCTACCAAAACAGAATAATCTTCATCAACTTTTGACTTTTGACTTTTGACTTTTGACTTCCGCGTAGCGGCTGATTCTTCCACCATCAACTGACACAGTTTTTGAGTCAGAAATGGTTGTCCTCCCGTCCAATCTAGAATTTCTGCTATTACCCCTTGGGGATGATTAAATCTTCCTTGAACCCCCTAATTAATGGTTCAACTTCATCAATTTTAAAACCATGTAATTCTATAGCTTCACCAATATTAAAAGGAGTTTGGCTTTTATTATTAATCAAATCACCGGGAGTCGCTACCCCCAATAAAGCAAAAGTTAACCGTTCAAAAATTGGATTATCAACCCGTTGATTTTGGAAAAAGCGAATCAGTGCAAAAAAATCATCTAGGGAGAAATCCTGACTCAGTACCTTATCAATCTCATCCACAAAAATGACTATTGGTGACTGAATTTTTGCTAGTAATACCTTTTCAATAAACAGATTTAAACACTGCACTGGGGAAAGAATAGTTTGATGTTTTCCCCACCATATCTGCCAATCAAAATCAAATCTATCCTCTAACTGACAGCTTTCTGATAAGTTGTAAACAATTCCCCCATACCACTGTTCTTGTGTTACCTTCCCAATCCCCGTCAAATCAATCGCAGCACAGACAGTCCCTTGTTCTTGTAACCTTTGCATAGTCTGCACCCGCAAGCTAGACTTACCCATCTGCCGGGAGTTGAGGACATAACAAAACTTACCCGCCAGCAATTTCTGATAAAACTCCTCGTCTGCTTGTCGCCGCACGTAACTGGGAGCATCAACCTGGAGACTGGCACCTACCTGATAGAAATTGGAACTGGTTGCTATCACAATTCAAAAGTCAAAAGTCTTAATTTACAAAAAATAAATTGACTGTAGGGGCACGGCATCCACAATATTTTTACCTATACAACAATATTAACCACGCCGTGCCCTTTCCCTCGTTTGGATATTCGTAAGTCTTGTAGGGTGGGCAATGCCCACCTTACCCATTTCCAAAAATATTAAACACACCGTGCCCTCACTAACAACATAACCGGTTTGCCAACAATATTAAATACGCCGTGTCCTAACCATGAATATTTGAACACAGGTTAAACCAATGGGTTCTGGGCACGGCGACATTCAGATTATGGCATGGGAAAAAGTCGGTGGGTGCGAATATTTGAACACAGCTTAAACCAATAGTTTCTGGGCACGGCGACATTCAGATTATGGCATGGAAAAAAGTCAGTGGATGCCGTGCCCCTACGTTACTGCAACACACGACGGAAATAGTCGCGATAAAGTTGACAACGGGGTGTAACATGATTATTCTCTCGCTGCACCAATCCCAAACTGTGTAATTTATAGATTTCCATTGAATCTAATTCCACCCCCGAGTTATCGTTAACTACCCGTTTTAAAGCTGGTACTAAATCCGGTGCATCACGCAAAATTTCTAATAGAGAACGCAGGTGATGAATATAAATTCCGGCTTCTGTTGTCGCCAACTCTAATAAATCTTTTAAGGTTTTTTTACCCGTCGCCACATCATACATCGCCAACCGTAACAGATAGGGGTGTCCTCCTACCATTGTCCTTAATTCTGCTAGCTGACTATCCTGGAGATTAATGCCATGTCTGGTGGCTAAATCTTCTACCTGCTGCTGATTAAACTCTTCTAATTCTATAGGTATACCCGCATTAAAGGGTGATTGATGGTAATCCAAGGGGATATAAACTTCCGTAGAATGAGCTAACACCAATCGCAGCTGTTTCCAATCTTCGGAAATCTTCCCTTTTTCATGCCAAGAACGCAGCATCCCAAAGAAATCTTCTACTACTTCGTTGTAGGGAAATAATCTATCTACTTCATCTAATACTAGTACTAAAGGAGAATTTATTTGTTTTAATATATACTTTTTAAAATAAGCGGTGCAGTTATCGTTGCTGCCTAAAAATGAAGTATTCCAAGCCTCATTTACTTGATTATCAAGGTCAAGTTCCAAGGAAACTTTGCTACACAACCAGCGGAGAAATTTATCCAGATTAGTAATTACTTCTTTATTGACACCACCCAAATCTAAATACACCCCTTGATATTTCTGCTTGACTCCCTCAGCCAAAATCCGCCTCACCAGAGAAGTTTTACCCATTAACTTTGGTGCTTTTATCCGAATCAAGGAAGCAGGTTGTAAGAGTGTTTGGTAACAAAGAGACTCAATCCCATTCCGTTCTACATAAAAAGGAGAATCAAGGGGTACAGAACCATCGGGATATTCCAATGATTGCATAGAAATATAATTTATTTTAGGTTCGTTATTCTGTGACTGGGGTTCTAAAACTTCTTGTTTGATAAAATTCAAAATAATTCCATTTCTTGCCCGCATATACAGTACTGGTGTGGCAAAATCCCGCCTATCAAGTCCCACTTCCATAGAAATAGCATTGCGGGCTGTCTGGATGGTTGCATCTACGGGGTAGCCTAGGGCAAGGGTGCGGTAAAATTCATTTGCGAACAGCTTGGCGGTGTCATCAAATATAGAATACTGCATGGCGACTACTGCGGGTATTCCCCGACGCACCAAATTTGGTGCTGTACCTGCAAATACTTGATTAGAAGATACTGCTGCACCACCACAGGAATTGAGAATAACTAACCCTAAATTATTGTTACCTAAAAAGAAGTTGGCGAACCTTTCATCATCTAAGAAATTAGCTGTGCCATCTCTATCTACCAGGACAATGTAGCCTTTATTATCTTGAAATTCTCCGTGTCCAATGAAATGGAATACATTATAAGGCTTCTCACGCAGCTTTTGGTTAATGTTGCGGATAGTTGCCTCTTGTAATACATCTAACTCTATTTGCCCTGCTTCTATGTGTTTACCCAGTGCCGAGCGGATTAGCTTCTCTTCCTCAGCAACATCCAATTTGGCTAAGTTAGTAGGACTGGAAATGACTAACAGGACTTTCAGGGGTAAACTGGCGGCTTTAATATCCCGTTTTTGCAGAGGGACATCAATGTAGCGAGAGAGTACGGTTTTAATATTGTTTCCTAGAAAGGTGTTGGTTTGTTTATCGTAGAGAAATTCCCAGGGGAGAGCAGCTAACTCAGGAGATTCAAATATTAAGCGCAAACGGACACTATGATTATTTGCTTGTGCCCCTGCGATGGTAGCTTGGAATCGAGCGTTAATTTCGTTAGGGAAAAGTGCTTGATATAGCTCGTAACCCAGCCCTTTGAGCAATTCACCATCTTTTACCTGGTGGTCAATCAATTTTAATGTATGCTTGGTTCTGTCCATATCCAAGCGTAATTCACCCCTTACCTCACCTTGCTCTGATGAAGCGCGTATCTTCTGATTTGAGTTTACTAATATTTGAAAATCCTGGTAATTCATTGGACTTTAATACAGATTATTTTTTGTCATCAGAAGACGGGGGGTATTCGTTAGCTTGTAACCATTGCTCAATTAGTTCCGTTACTACTTCACTTTTGACTTTTGACCCTTGCGGGTGAATCCTTCGGATACGCTTCGCGAGCGCCATTTGCTTTATGCCGGGGAACCCGTCCACCGCAATGGCTCACTTTTGACTTTTGACTTCCGCGTTGGCGAAGCCGCCCTATAAGGGCTAGCGGTTGACTCATATTGCGTCCCCGCAAGGCGCAAGCAGCATGAAACCGTTTCTTGAGGTCATCCGCAATGCTAGTGTGCATTTTCTTTGATTTAATAGAGGTTTTATAGTTAATTTTACTGAACAAAACTACAAAGCTACAAAATCCAATTCCGGAGAATTTCCCATTTTTTCAAAAAGCCCAAGGGCATTAGACGCGAGACTCACGTAGCGGAGCTTCTTAATGAGTGCGGCACTGTTAAACTGAATGCATCTTACCTTTGCTCAAAATATTTATGCCTCGTTGGTTTAATACTGCTGGTCCTTGTAAAGCAGATATTCACTATATGCTACCCCCCACAGTTCGCTTGCCCAACTTGGAGCGGCTCATTGCCCAACAAAACTATTTTGTCATTCACGCACCCCGGCAAACTGGTAAGACAACCGCAATGTTGGCACTGGCACAACAACTGACTGCAAGTGGCAGCTATACTGCTGTTATGGTATCTGCGGAGGTTGGCGCACCCTTTAGCCATGAACCAGAGAAGGCTGAACTTGCTATTCTTGATGCTTGGCGATCGCGTACACAGTTATATTTACCCCCAAATTTACACCCACCCGACAACTGGGGACAAGGGAATCCAGGACAACGAATTCAAGCTGCTTTGCAAGCTTGGGCACAAGCTTCACCAAGACCCCTAGTACTGTTCATTGATGAAATTGATTCTCTGCAAGATGAAGCCTTAATTTCGATTTTGCGACAGTTACGCGATGGCTATCCCGTCCGTCCCCAAAATTTTCCTGTTAGCGTTGGATTAATTGGCTTACGAGATGTCAGGGATTATAAAGTAGCGAGTGGGGGCAGCAATAGATTAAATACTGCAAGTCCTTTTAATATTAAAGTCCGCTCCCTCACTTTAAGGGATTTTAATGCCGCAGAGGTCGGTGAATTATATCAGCAACATACTGATGATACGGGACAAGTTTTTACACCCCAAGCAATGGAGACTGCATTTAATTTGACTCAAGGACAACCTTGGTTGGTAAATGCTTTGGCGAAAGAGATTGTGGAAGAGATGGTGACGGATACCAGTATAGCCATCACATCAGAACATATGCATGAAGCGAAAGAAGTACTTATTATCAGGCAAGATACACATCTTGATTCCCTGGCAGAACGACTGCGAGAGCCAAGAGTCAAAGCAATTATTGAACCCATACTTGCAGGTTTGGAATTAGGAGATGTCCCCAATGATGATATTCAATTTCTGATTGACCTGGGTTTATGTAAAATGGACCCCTTGGGAGGACTGACCATCGCCAATCCAATTTACCGTGAGGTGTTACCTAGGGTATTAACGGTAACACCAATGGCTTCTTTACCTCAAATTGCACCTAGTTGGTTAACTCCATTAGGAGAATTAAATACGGATGCTTTATTACAGGCGTTTTTAGGATTTTGGCGGCAGCATGGAGAACCTTTACTTGGCAGCACCGCTTACCATGAAATTGCACCACACCTGGTAATGATGGCATTTTTACATCGAGTGGTAAATGGGGGTGGAACCTTGGAAAGGGAATATGCCATTGGACGCGATCGCATGGATTTATGTTTGAAATATGGGAATATTACCCTGGGAATTGAGTTAAAAGCTTGGCGGGATAAAAGGGGAGACCCAATGGAATCAGGTATTGAACAGTTAGATTCCTATTTGGCGCGGTTGGGGGTAAATTCTGGTTGGTTGGTGATTTTTGATTTACGTAAGAAGGCTTTACCCATAGAAGAGCGTTTGAGTACTCAAGTTATAACCACTGAAAGTGAACGCTCCGTTACTGTTGTCAGAGCATGAAGCCTGAAGTTTCCTATTTCACATATCTTGCACCTTCGAGTGAAAGGGTAAGGTGGGCAATAGGTGGGTTACGGATTGAATTTTAATAGTCACTAAGGCAAGACTAAGGCATATATTTTTGTTTAACCAAATAATAATATAGCTATATAACTTTGTAATATCTAGTTTTTAAGTCAAAACTAAGGTAAAAGGTAGTATTAGCGAGCTAAATACCGATTAAATCCAGATTTCAGCAAGAATCAGGTGGATTTCTGCCATAGCAGCCAGGGTATTTTGAGAGGTGGTAGACTTACCGATACCGCCCTTACCGTAGAATGCTATCTGTCTAATGTTCTCGTCGGTCATGGTTAATGATTCTCCTGCAATTAGTTTGCTTGATGGGTCTTGAAGTTTATGTGAGTCGTCACCCCTGTCAGGTTAAAGTTACAGTAGTGACTGGATTGTAGAACTACGCCGGAGGGGCTCGCTCTACAGCCAAAATCATGTCAGGTGTTAACATCACTTTCCTCGTTAACTTGTTGTTTGTTTTTGGTAGGAACTAAGTCCTACCAGTACATATTTACTTGTTCAAAATGGCGCCTTTTAACTTGGAGACGCGATCCATTGCTGCTTTTGCGTCTTCTGCGGATACTCCAGAACCAGTCATGGCATCAGTCAGATGTTTAGCGATCGCAGCAAAGTGTGCTTCCTGTAAACTCATACCCGCGTGGGTTTTGTCCATAGGACGACCTTGGTATGCTTTAGGACCATCCAGAAGCTGAGAGAAGAAGGCAATTTGGTGACTGCGCTGCTTATTCATATCAGTCTTAGCGAAAAAGCTGCTGACGCTGCTGTCTGCCAAAATGCGTTGGTGGAAATTATCTACGACCTTTTCAATAGTGGGTTGTCCGCCAATTTTCTCGAATAATGTACTCATGTCTGTAGATCCTTTGAAGCGAGTTGTGCAGTGTTCAAGTACTAAACCAATGGTCCAACGGCTTCGACTACAAGGTCTTGGCTGACGCGCTCTTTTAATCTGGCTTCAATGGCTACCTTCAGGGTTGCTGTGCTGCTAGAACAAGAGCCACAAGCACCTTGCAGGAGAACTTTGACGCGATTACCTTCTACATCGTAAAGTTCTACATCTCCCCCGTCGGCAATCAGAACGGGTCTGACTTCTTCATCTAGTACTTTTTGGATAAGTGCTATTTTTTGCACTGTGGTCAGTAATTTTGCAGAGGACTGACCGTTAGGGTTGCTAGAAGAAGTAGCTGTGGGTGTAGCTGCTTGTTGTGCTTCAGCAATTATATCATCAATATTTGCCAAACAGGAACCGCATCCACCACCAGCTTTGATATAATTTGTTACCTCTTCTGCGGTGGTGAGGTTATTTTCCAGAACTATCCGACGAATTTTATTATCGCTGATGCCGAAGCAGGTACAAACTAGGGCGCCTTCGTCATCATCTTCGTGGGTTTCTGGTTTTATCCCTCTATAATTAAATATAGCAGCTTCCAGTGCTTCTTGTCCCATAACTGAGCAATGAATTTTGGCTTCTGGTAATCCGCCTAGATAATCGGCAATGTCCTTGTTGTTGACATTGAGAGCCTCATCTAAGGTTTTGCCCTTAATGATTTCTACCAAAGCCTCTGATGAAGCGATCGCACTGGTGCAGCCAAAGGTTTGAAAACGAGCATCAACAATTTTATCCGCATCTACATCAACTTTGAGGTGTAGTCTCAGAGCATCTCCGCAAGCAATACTACCTACCTCTCCAGTGGAGATTTTGATTCCCGGTTCGCCCTTGTCTTCCAATACTCCCTGATTTTGAGGATTATAGAAGAGTTCCAATACTTTATCTGTATAGTCCCACATGGCAGAATTTTGGATTTTAGATTTTGGATTTTGGATTGGAGGATTGGGGGAGTGAGAGGGGAGGAGGGGAGGAGGGAAGGAGTGTAGACACGAAGTGGCTTCTCGTAGACACGCAGTGGCTTCTCGAAGAGTAGAGTAGGAGGGAAGGAGTAAATAACTCCGAACTCCTAATTCCTAACTTCTAACTCCGAACTCCGAACTCCGAACTCCGAACTCTCTATTAGCGATGAGCAAGTACTTGCTCTTGTTGTTGCAGCCAACCTACTTCATCGCTCTTAAAGGGTGAAAGGGCACGCAGGCGTTCTACAATCGGGGGCATAGCCTCTATAACTGCATCTATTTCCGCTTCCGTGGTGTAACGACATAGGCTGAAGCGAATGGAACCATGTAAGGTGGTGTAGGGTAAACCCATTGCCCGTAATACATGGGAGGGCTCCAAGGAACCAGAACTACAAGCAGAGCCGGATGATGCACAAATACCTTTTTGGTTCAGCATTAACAGAATTGCTTCACCTTCAATGTACTTAAAGCCAATGTTGGTGGTATTGGGCAATCTCTGGGTGATGTCGCCGTTGACTTCACAGTCGGGAATTGTAGCGAGTAGGGCTTGCTCTAAGCGATCGCGCATTCTTTTTTCCCTGGCTGTTGCTTCTTCCAAATGCAACAGTTCCAGTTCTGCGGCTTTACCTAGAGCAATTACCCCCGGAACATTTTCCGTTCCCGCACGGCGACCCCGTTGCTGTCCTCCACCAATCAGCATGGGACGGAATCTCACACCCCGACGTAGGTACAATGCACCGATCCCTTTGGGAGCATGAATCTTATGACCAGACATGGTTAACATATCAATGGTGCTGGTCTGCATATTCAAGGGAATTTTCCCTACTGCTTGCACTGCATCTACATGGAAGATCGCGCCTTTGTCTTTAACTCGCAACCCAATTTCTTCAATGGGGAACACCGTACCGGTTTCGTTATTGGCATACATAATCGATACCAAAGCGGTGTTACCAGTTAAAGAAGCTTCTAATTCATCTAAATCTAACTGTCCCTGGCGATTTACAGATAAGTAAGTAACGGTGTAGCCTTGCTTTTCTAACTGTTTGCACAGGGTTAGTACTGCTGGGTGTTCTACCTGGGTAGTAACAATGTGGCGTTTTTCTGGTTGTGCTAATAATGCGGCGCGAATTGCAGAATTATCTCCTTCTGTACCACCACTGGTGAAGATGATTTCTGATTCCTTAGCACCCAACAAAGCTGCCACTTGTTCCCTAGCTTGCAGAACAGCCTTACCAACTTGACCCCCGAAGGTGTGCATACTAGAGGGATTACCATAATATTCTGTCAAGTATGGTAACATCGCCTCTACCACTTCTGGGTCTACCTTAGTGGTGGCATTATTGTCGAGATAAATACAGTTATTGTGCATTACTTTGAGATTTGAGATAACAAGAGTTGAAGAGTGAGGGAGGCAGGTTAAAAGCTTATCTGGAAGCTTTTTCACCATCTAAAATCTAAAGCTTGTACTGATACCAAGTTGCGTTCTATCATAGTAGTTCGAGTCAATGAGATTGCTACTCTGCGAGAAGCCCTACGGGTGCGCCACTTGACGGCAGTTGCTTTATGCCGGGAAACCCGTCCACCGCACTGCCTCCTTTATGCCGGGAAACCCGTCCACCGCAGTGGCTTACCGCTAACGCGTCTACGGAGCGTCGCAATGACTGGGTACTATCTTTGAATGCAACTTAGTATGAGGCTCGTGAATGTATCCAAAATGGTATAACTTCTTACTTGTTTTATGGTTCCACTCCCAACACTCGACACTGGTGCTCTTGTAATTGCTCGGAGAATTTCTGAGAATAAAAATTAAACCAGTTCTCCCAATAATCTTGTTTCTTCGTAAGCTTTGCTACTAGGCGGTTATAAGTATCAAACCAGCTTTCCCAATAATCTGTAGACTGTTTAATGCAACCATCACAGGTAGGGCAACCAGCTTTACACTGAGGTACGCTATACAGACTACCCACACAGTTTGTGCATAAATCGGGATCTATCCAAAGGCTGTTATCAACTATCTTGATGGCACCAGTGGGACACGCGGACTGACAAAGATTGCAGGAAATGCACTCGCTGGTAATCTTGTAAGTCATGACTATCCTCCTTGTGAAGTTTATGATTGAGGATTGGTAATGGGTAATAGGTAATGGGTAATGAGTTCGGAGTTCGGAGTTCGGAGTTCGGAGTTAGAATTCTTCCCTCTTTCCCTCCTTCCCTCTTTCACTCCTTCCCTCCTTCCCTCCTCTTTACTGTTCCTTACTCCATTGTTGGTAAAACTCTAAAGCAACCTTCTCAATCGCGTCATAAGCTTCAACAGTTTGGATACCTGCTTGATGCAATTGCTCTTTAGGACATTCTCCAATTTTGGCAACTAACACT
>JAAUYI010140703.1_pt1 | contig 11321 bp, 9 predicted proteins | sample 7278041 | NCBI WGS metagenome assembly JAAUYI01 (sample SAMN14350216, study PRJNA611818) | marine sediment metagenome | isolation source: surface marine sediment (0.6m) | place: French Polynesia: Moorea | collected 2018-08
GGCATCAGAGTGATAATTTGGTACACCAAAAGATTGTGGGCGCCGTGCCCTTAGTCAGACGGCATCAGAGTGATAATTTGGTACACCAAAAGATTGTGGGCGCCGTGCCCTGAGGAAAAATGGGGAACATCCCAATTTTTCAACAATATGGGGTAGTGGGAGCCGGAAAGCTCCCTTTATATACAAAGCGGACTTTCCAGTTCGCACTACAAACTCCTCTAGGGCGCAAGCATTGCGCCCCTACAAACTCATTTTTTAATCTTGTATATATTCTTCCCCTGAAATTAAAGCCATTTCCGCTTTGGTAAATTCTCTACCCAGATAAGCTGCATGGTCTAACATAGTTACTGGACAGGGGTTGGTTTTCTCAAATAGTTCTACACACAATTCCTTGGCAGTTCTACCAGTATAAACAGTGGTGTGAGTTCGTTCTACTTTACCACGGGCGGGAATTACTTTTCCTGTTTCTGGATCGACAGCCAAACCACGCTCATCAATTACATTGGTAAAATGCTTGGCACAAATTAGACTAGCTTCCCGATCCAGATAAATAATAAAATAGCCACTGGGATCGAGGTCAATGTGACGCTGAGATAAGCGATTATCTATCTGTGCTAAATTTTCAACTGTCAAATCCATAGTCATAATCAAAACAATTTTATACAAACTTGTGACTGGCAATCTTTAACTATGTAAAGTTGTCAGCTTCAGTCATGGTTATATGAGCGATACTACATATTTAAGTGTAGTAGTTTGTTTACATCGAATCATCCCAATTTTGGTAATACTTTCGGGATTTGCTTGTATTTGATTGTAACTACAATACGGCACATACTTCCCTATCCCTGGTTCATAAGTTTAAAATGCAGCAAACTCCAAAATGGCAACAGGTTTTCATTAAATGGCTTCCTACGGGTGCTGGAATTTGGGTAACAGCGTCCTCTCTCTTTAGTCAAGAATGGATGCAAGCGGCTATTTCATCTGTTGCCAGTGCTAGCTGGTTGGTTGTAACTAGTCTTGTTGAGGGGTATCTGGAAGGGTTAAAGGAAGGTTTAAAGGAGGGAGGTAAAAACCGGGGTAAAAAGTCAGCAGAGTCGTTGCTGAAACAAGCTGATACTTTACCGGATAAGGTGCGGTGGATGACATCTGGCTTTCAGGATAAGTATTACCGCAGTTTGAAAGATAAATGCCTGAAGTTGAAAACCGAAGGATTCAATATTGGTTTATCTGCATTAAATCTAGAAGATGTGTTTGTCCCCCTGAAAGTTGCAAGTTCTGTTCCCCGGAATGTTGCTGGGGGAATTATCAGTAGGTTGGAAGAGTCACAAAAGAGTGGGGAAATATGGCATTTTTTAGCCAATAATCCTGGAAAAACTGGGAAAATTGGTAATGACCGATGTATAGTAATTCTCGCGCCACCAGGTTCTGGTAAAACCACGCTGCTGCAACATATTACCCTTACCTATGCTCAAAAAAGCCACCACAAGGATAAAAATAAACGTAAAGCACCAAATTTTATTCCTGTATTATTACGGTTGCGGGATGTACGGGAACAACTCATCAAGCAAAAACCTCCCAGTTTAAATGAACTCATTCGAGAAGAAGTTAAACGCCTACCTTCCTGTAAACAACTCAACCCCCCACCCAATTGGTTTGAGGAGCGTTTAAGAAATGGTAAGTGCTTGGTAATGTTAGATGGATTGGATGAAGTTACCAAGAAAGCTGAACGCTCTCAGGTGAGCCGATGGGTAAGCGAACAGATGAGAAATTACTCCCAGGCTACTTTTATCCTCACATCCCGTCCCCACGGTTATCAACGGGAGATTTTAGGGGAACAGGTGGATAGGGTGTTAGCGGTGCAGCCTTTCACTTTGTCTCAGATGAAGCGATTTATCCACAAATGGTATGAACAAACTGAGGTAAATCAACAAAGGCGCAATACTCCAGCAGTGCGACAGGAAGCTGAGGAGAAAGCAAAGGATTTGATTGAAGCACTACTTCAGAATCCAGCTATTCGGAAAATGGCGAGTAACCCTTTGTTGGTGACGATGATTGCGACTGTTCACTACTTGGGGAATGCACTACCAGGAAGAAGGGTAGAGCTTTATAAGGAAATTTGCGATGTGTTGTTGGGTAGGCGAATTTATGCCAAGAAACTCAATTTACCGCTCATAGCAGAACAAAACCAGTTACTGTTGCAGAAGCTAGCACTTGATTTAATGGAGAGGGGAACCCAAAAGTTTGATTCTCCAGCAGCGAAGTTACTAATTCAAGAAGATTTGGAAAAAGCATCTACCAATCAGATGACTGTGGAAGAATGGCTGGAGATGATTAAAAATAATGTGGGATTAATTGTAGAGAAAGAAATCGGCAGTTATGAGTTTGCTCATTTAAGTTTTCAAGAATATTTAGCTGCTGTTGAGCTGAAAAAGTTAATTCAAGCAGATAAAGATAGAGAAAATATCTTAATTCAAAATATACCAAATTCTAATTGGGCAGAAACTATTCGTCTTTACGCTGCCCAAAGTGAGGATAATACAAAAATTATTCAAGTCGCGCTGCAAAATTCTACCGTTGCTTCCTTGAGTTTGGCTTATGATTGTCTGCAAGAGGGTGGGAAACAAAAGGTAGATAGAGAAACTCAACGCCAATTAGAACAAAGGCTGGTATCAGGTTTAGAATCCAGTGAACCTGAGATTACAAAAATGGCAGCACAGGTGAGTTTATCTCGCAGGTTGAATCGTTTATTGGTTATTGATGATAATATTTCCATTGACCGCAGTTATATTAATTGTGCGGAATATCAACTTTTTGTTGATGAGCAATTAAATTCACAGTTTCGTTTTCAATCTGGAAGTGCTGTAAGACCAATTACTGGTATTAGTTATGAGAATGCTATTGGGTTTTGTACTTGGTTGAATGGCAGTGGTTCATGTTTCATCAGCAATAATGGTAATGCTGAAAATATCTATTATTACAGATTGCCTACTGTCCAGGAGACTCAAGAAATTGCAGCGACACAAGCATCTCAGCAATTAGAATGTTGGACTATAGGAGAAAGTAATAACGGCAATTCAGAAAGGAAGGGTATTCGAGTAATTAGAGCGAAGATTTCCACAACATATACCAGGCTTGCTAATTATCTTGTAGCTGGGGAATGGCAACAAGCTGATGAGGAAACAGCACAAATTATGCTCAAGATTGCTAACCGGGAAAGTGCAGGTAATTTTGATGTTGAGTCAATCAAAAATATTCCCTGTGAAGAACTCCAGACTATTGATAGATTGTGGTTGCATTATTCTAAGGGAGGTTTTGGTTTAGGAATACAAGCCACTGTTTGGGAAACTGTTGGAGGAAATCCAATTAACCCTAATTTATGGTGCTTGAATTATGCTGCCAATACTGAAGATATTTTCCTAAATTTTGTCCGTAGATTAAAGGCTTGTGGAATAAAGTCACCCCTGCCATTATGTAAATCTGATGTTGTCACAGTTAATTCCCAAGGACAGGAAATTCAACGGGAACAGAATCAAGCCACATATTTTACTGAGAATTTGGGTAATGGTGTTGCTTTGGATTTGGTTAGTATTCCTGGCGGTACATTTATGATGGGTACGGAAGATGAAGAAATAGAAAGGCTGGTTCAGAAATTCAATTGGGAAGGTTTTAGAAGAGAAAAACCACAACACCAAGTCGCCGTTCAAACTTTCTTCATGGGTAAATACCCAGTAACACAAGCACAGTGGAAAGCTGTAGCAGCACTACCCAAAGTCAACCAGGATTTGGAAGCAGAACCTGCTTATTTTCAAGGAAATAACCGTCTTGTAGAGCGAGTATCTTGGTATGATGCGGTGGAATTTTGCTTACGCCTCTCCCAGTATACAGGCAGACAATATCGCCTTCCCAGCGAAGCAGAATGGGAATATGCTTGTCGTGCTGGTACTGTCACGCCGTTTCATTTTGGTGAAACTATTGCTGGTGATTTAGCTAATTATCGTGCCAGCGAAACCTTTGCTGAGGAATCCAAAGGAGAATACCGGGAACAAACTACCCCTGTAGGACAATTTCCGCCCAACGCCTTTGGTTTGTACGATATGCACGGAAATGTTTGGGAATGGTGTCTTGATGATTGGCATGATAACTATGAAAATGCGCCCACAGATGGCAGTGTCTGGTTTGATGGTGATGATGATAATCTTTATCAAAAGACTGGTAATGCTGTGCTGCGGGGCGGTTCCTGGCTCATCAATCCTAGATACTGCCGCTCGGCGTACCGCGGCAACCTCAATGGGGTGGAGCGCGACAGCTTCGACAACTTTATTGGTTTTCGTGTTGTCTGCGCGTTCGGGAGGATTCTTCAGTAGCCCTTTGTACTTTAGTCCTTTTCCCCTTTGCACTTTTTTTCTTTACCCTTCCTGAGCGTAACGGAGTGGAGCGATCTAAAAATTTTTTTCAAATATTACGTTTTTCAAATATTTTTTAATTTTGATGTTTTTGTTTTCATATTAGGTGGTTTATGAAAATAATCTTACCTTTTACCCAATGAAGAGGGCGCAAGCATTGCGCCCCTACGGTGAATATGCGATGGGACAAATATTCTAATGATGAATTGTCAGGCGTAGGTTGGGTTGAGGAACGTAGACGCAACACCCGAAGAAATTGGTATTGTTGGGTTTCACTCCGTTTAGCCCACATTCCCACCTGGAAATGAATTTCCAGGCTGATAAACCAAGTACGTTTAAACGTACTGAAAATATGTCCCAGTCTGATTTATCAACCTTTGTCTTTGAGCCTGGGATTTTAATCCAAGGCGGATATTTGGACTATAGCAGTACCAAATCACGTTAGGACATTTTCACAAATTCGGGTGAGGTGGGCACGGCATCAGTCATCTTACAACCTATGGAAGAATATTGTAGGTGCCGTGCCCCTACAGGATAATTGATTTTTTGGTATTCTCCGTATTGAACGGAAAACTCCAGTTCTCAAGATGGATGAGGGTTAAAATGTGTCCTAACCTAAAACCGTAGGGCTATAGTTGAGAATACTGTAAGTGATGAGCGCCGGGAGCATCCCAAATATTAAATATTGTAGTGGGAGCCGGAAAGCCCGCATTAGATATCAAGGGAGCTTTCCGGCTCCCATTGCCATATATTTTTGAAAAATTGGGATGCTCTCCTATTTTTCTTAACTGAACCGTATTGCCCAATAATCCACCTGGAAATTTATTTCCAGGCTCATACACGAAGTGCGTTAAAACGCACTCTCATTGCTTACCCAGTCTGATTTATCAGACTTTGTCTTTGAGCCTGGGAATTGATTCCTAGGCGGACATTTGGGCTAATTGAGAATGCTGTAAGTGATGAGCGCTCCCACGAGGTGGAAGTCATCTGATCTAAAATCCCGTTTGCTCTTTATGGGTTAACTTACCATTGGTAAAAGTTGCAGTGATTTTAGAACCATCAAGGTTTTTCCAAATAAATACTCTATTTGTGGTATTATGTTTGGTTTCAGTGCCAGCATCTAAGATTGCTTGTACTGCTACTAGCGGCATTCCCAATGTCAATCTTTCATACTTCACAAGAGTATATTGACGTTTATAATTTAGTCCAATAGCAAATACGATTGCAATTACTACAAGTAAACGATCGCTTGAGTTTGCTAAAATAGACAGTAGAGAGCTAACGTCTATCCCAAAGACGGTGAATTTATGATTTTTCATTTTTAGTTCTCAGTTGATAGTTTTATGTTTTTGGCTGAGTACCAGTCAGCCTTAGACAATTTGACCATTCCTCTTAATAGCCTTTGGTTGAGTACCAGTCAGCCAAAGGCTATTAACAAAATGGGTATTAATAATTTAGGACTAAGCTCCAACCACTCATTTACATATGATTATTGATTAGCCCTTCAGATAAACCCTGATAAACTTAAAAACTAATAAAAAAGGAAAAGAGTAAAAATATTGATTTTGTACACAAATTATTTTTAATCTTTTCATTTCAACAAAAGTATATCTATAAGCACATTTTGACAGTATTCGTCATTTCCCTGAAGTTTTGAGGGGTCAGACTCTACGTACACGTAAAAATACGGATAAAATTTTTACGAAATGCAAATAAATTAATAAAGAATTAAAATTTCACTTGCAATATACCAAAAAATACTTAATCTCTATAGTGTTAAATTGTAATTTAAAATATATATTTTTTAAAATTTTCTATGTATTATCCGTATATTTATTGCCCAAGCACTGAAAAACTGTAAGTTCTGTTGGGTATAAATTTTGGAATGGCAAAATGTACTTAGAGAATGCTTGAAGCGATGGAGATATTGTAGCAAAAGTTACTATTTTGAGGTGAAATATTAAAGAAATCAGTAGTTTGTGATCCTCTGATGCTGATGACACTTGCAGTCAGGCGTAGGTTGGGATGGCGAAAAATCATTAGATATAAGGGAGGGGAAAGGGATTTTTGCCGTGTTAATCTCCGGGGACAGGACTAAAGCGATCGCTCTCGATCTTCAGGAACGAAATGCAAATTACAGCAGTTTTCTACCATCTATGGAATAAAAAGCCGACCAACTCCCATGTAGTTCTCAAGTTCTAGAGCGATTTCAACAAGACGGTCAACACAGCGTTCTCGATATTCAGATTCATCCATCCGGGCAAGATCGCTGATTGTGAGAATCGGCAATGAAGCGGATGTATTCTCCTCACGCATCACTTGTTCTAAAGAATCCTCACCTTTCATGTTACGGTTAGCAGTGAGAATCAACATTTGATTTGCCTGAGCATAATTCCAAACAACACGGTCGCTGCTGTTCATTGGCAGCCCAGCTTCTCTAAAAGAAACAAACTGGATAGCCAATAAGTCAAGCCAACCGCGCTTTGCGAGAATCCCTAACAAAATGACAGCATAACCATCTAAATTATAGTCAACCAGCAGATTCATACCTTAACTGAAGCACGATCCGCTTTCTGTTGATCGAGTTTTGCCCACAGAGCTTCTTGTTCTGGTTTATGTGGCTTTGCAGCAAGATAAGCTAGGCGATGGCGGTTACGATCTTCCCAATACTGACGAATTTCTTCTCTGGTTTGAAGAACTTGTTGATATTCAGCTTCTACCTGAGTACGATTCGCTTCAATGTAAAGCAAGGCAGCTTTAATCTGTGCATCTGTTAAGTTAAATTTGTCGCGAATTAGTTTAGGTGGGTACTGCGCTCTGAGAAAATCCATCACATCGTAGAGACTGGTGCGGGTACCTGCGATCGTCAATCCACGTTCTGTGCGAATAATTTCTGAGCGACTATCAAAAGCTGGAACCATCTTCCACATCCCTTCCGAACTCAGGTTGTTTATCTTATTTTAGAGGATAAAAATAAGCTTCAGGTGGTGCCTAAAATACCGCCCACAGGCTGGAAGCCTGGGGCTACACGAGCATTAGACGCAACAGCGGCTGACCGCAGGGTAGCCTGCCGACCCAGGTTTAGTTCAATTAGCCGTACCATTCTATGGTGACAGTGGGATTTTGGGAGTTGCAAGGGGCGTTACCCCTGATTCGCCAACAGCATCCTTATTAAGGAAAGGGAAAGATTTTTATGCAGTAAAAAGCGAGGGTGAGGTGACGACTCATTTTTGACTAAAAGGCAATTCTGTATTAATGCCGTCAATTTCCTGCTGTTCCAACTCATTCACTTCACCGATGTAAGCACATAAAATATGCTGCAAGCGATCGCTATAAAAACGGTGTAAACTATGATTGGGTTTAGCTGGGAAACCGCGACGTTTTTTATGTCTTCCCCCAGCGCCGGGATCGAATAACTGCATATTGTTTGCGATCGCCCAGTCAATTGGTGCATAATAACAAGCATTAAAATGTAGGTTATTTATTTCCTGAAAGCTTCCCCAATAACGCCCATACAGGCGATCCTCTTTAAATATACAAAAAGACATTCCCAGGGGTTGACGCTCGTCATGCTCGCTGTAAGCAGCCACCAACAGAAGCCGGTGACGATAATTATGTAATAGTTCAAAAAATCTCTTAGTTAGGTACTTACTACCCCACCAACCAAACTTGTCACAGGTATCCCCATAGAAATCATACATCAACTCTAACAAGGAATTGGAAATGCGATCGCCTGTTAAGGTTTGCAGTTGTAAACCAGCTTTCGCCATCGCCTTGCGTTCTCGCTTGATATTACGACGTTGGTTGGCATTAAATACAGCTAGGTAGTCATCAAAATCGTTAAATCCCAAATTTTCCCAGATATAACTATGATGCAACCAAGCAGTAAAACCTTGATTTTCAATTAATGGTTTCCATTGAGGATCGACAAATAAGAAATGACAACCACTTAAACGGTGTTTGATACAGAAAGCATCTATTTCATGTACCATCATTGCCGTAATTTCTGCCTCATCTTCCCCTGGTGCAATCAAAAATCGATAACCTTCCACCGGGGTAAAAGGAGACATCCCCAACATTTTGGGATAATAATCTATCCCCAAACGTTCCGCTAAATTAGCCCATTGATGGTCAAAGACAAACTCACCGTAACTGTGTCCCTTAATATATAATGGAGCCGCAGCAATTAGAGTTTTTTCCCGCCATAGTGTTAAATGATTAGGTAGCCAACCATTTCTTGCGATCGCACTACCAGATACTTCTAAATTATACAGCCACTCCCACTCTAAAAACGGAGTTTTTAACGGCATTGCCAAAGCATCCCAAGCTGATTGGGGAATTTCAGCAATTTTTTGTGTCCAAGCAACAGAGTAACTAGGCTTTGTTTTTTCCACCATTGTGGTTTATCCAAGTAATAAGTAATATGAGTTAGGAGTTAGGAGTTAGGAGTTAGGAGTTAGGAGTTAGTTGAGGAAAATCATTTTCATACTTGATGGTGAAATTTTTTTGATCGAGACTACCTTCTGCCTTGTTTTTTCAGAGTAATCACCCGGACTTGATATTATTTACTAGTGACTTTTGATTTTTGACTTTTGACTTTTGACTTTTGACTTTTGACTTGCGCGTAGTGCTATACCAATTATGTACGTGTAGTGATAGTTCTGGGAAAAATTCCAGAAAATCTGCTTCTAAATTATGATAATGTGCCTTCAATTCATTAATTCCATGATTCAATGAAAAATCCCTTTGCCGACGCGCAGATAATTTTTGTGATATCCTCCTTAAGGTATTTTCCACACCCATAATTTGCTGGTAAGCACCCAACCAATCTTCCCTTGCCATCCGACGAATAATATCCCTCACTGCTGGGGGAAGTTCTCCCCTATAGGCTTGGAAGGATTGATAAATTTCAGTAGTAAATACTTCTAAAGGCTGTGGGGAAAAACAAGACCAATTTTTTGCTAAAAAATGGTCATAAAAAACATCTACCAGGATGCCGGAAAATCTTCTATATTGTCTATTGAGACGCTGTTTACTGCGACGCACAATATCATGACTATCAGTAAATATATCGATAATTTGATGGCACTCAATGCCATGACGGATACCATCGTTTAAATCCTGACGTGCCACTCCTTTGACTAAATCAGCAAGTATATTTCCCAAACGACTTTCAATATTGCGTTCAGATAACAATAAGTGGGCTAGCCAGTTCATAATTGCATGGTGATTAAACAGCCATTTTCCCAACCTATTATAAGGTACTTTCAGTGACAAAAATATGCGATCGCTCCTTGGGCGGCTCCCTTCAGGAGCATCGCAGTCATTCAATTTTGGATTTTGGATTTTGGATTTTGGATTGTCCCTATGTCTAAAGCCAAGGACTTGAAACCCACATAATTACCAATTACCAATTATTTGGCCATTTCCTCGCAAGGGCACAGCGTGTTTAAGGTTATTGGATACACCAATAAATTGTAGGTGTTCCCTCCATCACTCCATCACTCCATCACTCCCTCACTCCATCACTCCATCACTCCTACTCTTCGAGAAGCCACTTCGTGTCTACACTCCATCACTCCCTCACTCCCTATTTCCCGTGCGTAAATTCCTAATTGACACAGATACCGCTTCCGATGATGCCGTTGCCCTGATTATGGCTCATCGGTGGCAAGACGTAAAAGTAGAGGCAATTACCATTGTCAGTGGTAATGTATCCGTTGAACAAGGGACTAAAAATGCACTTTATACCTTGGAAGTTTGTCATGCTTCTACACCTGTATATATCGGTTGTGCCAAACCTATGTTGCGAGAAGCTGTTTATGCTGATTGGTTTCATGGGGAAGATGGTATGGGTAATATGCACTACCCAGAACCCCAAAGCCAAGCGCGTTCCCTTCACGCAATTGATGTGATTATTGACACCATTAAATCTCATCCCGGTGAAATTACCCTGGTTACCCTCGGACCCCTGACAAATATTGCCACAGCTTTGATTCGCGCTCCCGAAATTGCCAGTTTAGTCCAGCGTTGCGTAATTATGGGTGGTGCGGCAAATACCTTAGGGAACGTAACCCCAGCAGCAGAATATAATATCTGGGTAGATCCAGAAGCGGCGAAAATAGTCTTCCATAGCGGAATGGCGATGGAAATGGTGGGTTGGGAGTTGAGTCGCCATGATGCAGCATTAACCCAATCAGAAATGGATGCTATTACTAGTATTGGTACAGCTACCGCCAAGTTAGCAATGGACTGTAATAGAACTGCCGTAGCTGCCAGTTCACAAATTCAAAATGCCCCTGGCTTAACTTTAGCCGATCCAGTGGCTATGGCGATCGCTCTCGACCCGGACATAATTACTAGTCAAGGTAAATACTTTGTAGATGTGGAAACTACTGGTATTTTGACCAGGGGAACAACAGTGGTGGATGAGCTTAATGTGCTAAATAAAACTCCAAATATGCAAGTAGTTTGGTCAATTAATGTGCAGCGATGGAAAGAAATGTTACACCAGTGTTTGCGCTGATAATATGCTTGCACCTCTTATAGCATCAGTGTAGAAAAGTCCATTTTTTAAGTAACGGCAGAGGACATCTGTGGAGAAGGAAAAATCCCTTCTCCTGAATGCCCGTTCCCCAGCGCGTTCCCGTTGGCAGAGCCAGCCCGTAGGGCTTAGGGAAAACCCTCTGGGCGACGAAAGAAAGTTATTTGAGTAGATGGGAATCGTCACACTTTAGGCTGGCGGGGATGCCAAAGTGCTAATGATGAGTGACCAGACATGACATAGCATTAGCATCTGGAATTACGTCAACAGCAATTGCTGAAGCATCAATGCGAGTATCACCAACATCAGCACCAGTTAATTGGGATAATGATAGAGCATCGGCAAATTCAGGAGCTAATAATAAGTCTGCATCA
>JAAUYI010011348.1_pt1 | contig 11320 bp, 9 predicted proteins | sample 7278041 | NCBI WGS metagenome assembly JAAUYI01 (sample SAMN14350216, study PRJNA611818) | marine sediment metagenome | isolation source: surface marine sediment (0.6m) | place: French Polynesia: Moorea | collected 2018-08
AATCAAGACAAGGGTGACAAGGATGACAAGGAGACAAGGGAGCAAAAACTGATTATTTCGTTCAAATAATAGTAGATACTCACTGTTTTGTTAAAAACCTACCCTTGTGAGGGGGCGAGAGGTGACTCTCAAACCTTACCCGATAGAACTTACTAATTCTGGAGTCAAACGCTTAAATACCAGATGTTGGTCTTCCACATCGATAAAAATAGTGTCGCCATTTTTTAGTTTGCCCCGCAGAATTTGTTTGGCAATGGGAGTTTCTAGCTCTTTTTGAATTGCTCGTTTGAGAGGACGCGCACCGTAAACGGGGTCGTAACCCATGTCTGCCAGGCAATTTAGAGCAGGATCGGCGAATTTGAGGGACATTTTTTTGTCTTCGAGCCGCCCTTCAAGGAACTGTACCTGCAATTTGACAATTTCTCGTAGTTGAGATTTGGTAAGGCTGTGAAAGATGATATTTTCGTCGATACGGTTGAGGAACTCAGGGCGGAAACTGGCATGCATTGCTTCCATAACGCGATCGCGCATTTCTTCATAGTTGCTGTCGTCTCCTGCCAGATCGAGAATATATTGGGAGCCAATATTGCTAGTCATGATAATGACCGCATTTTTGAAGTCCACCGTATGCCCTTGAGCATCGGTCAGGCGACCATCATCCAGAATTTGCAACATGACGTTAAATACGTCGGGATGGGCTTTTTCAATCTCATCAAACAGAATTACCGCATAGGGACGACGACGAATTGCTTCGGTAAGTTGTCCCCCTTCGTCATAACCGACGTATCCTGGAGGCGCACCAATCAGACGAGCAACAGTATGTTTTTCCATGTATTCAGACATGTCAATCCGCACCATGGCATCTTCCGTATCAAACAGATAGGCTGCTAAAGCTTTAGCTAGTTCAGTTTTACCTACCCCAGTGGGACCGAGGAAAATAAAGCTTGCCAGAGGTCGATTAGGATCGGCTAGTCCTGCGCGAGAACGCTGTATAGCATCAGCAACGGCAGTTACAGCCTCGTCTTGTCCGATAACGCGCTGATGAAGTTCGTCTTCGAGATGCAGTAGTTTTTCCATCTCCGACTGAATTAACTTACTGACAGGTATCCCCGTCCACTTGGAGATAATTTCAGCAATATCACCTTCGGTAACTTCTTCTCGCAGTAGAGATTTACCATTAGTTTGATTTTCGGTTAGCTTGGCTTCTGCCTCTGCTAGCTGTCGCTGTAAATTAGTAAGCTTACCGTATTTAAGCTCGGCTGCCAGATTGAGATCGTAGTTGCGTTCTGCCTGTTGAATTTCGATGTTAACGCCATCAATTTCCTGTTTGATAGCGCGAATGCGGTCGATAAACTCTTTTTCTGACTGCCATTGAGCATTAAATGCCGTTTGATTTTCTTTGAGATTTGCCAGTTCTTGATTTATCCTCTCCAAACGTTCGGCTGAGACGCTATCGGTTTCATTTTTCAAGGACAGTTTTTCCATTTCCAGTTGCAGAATCTTACGGTCAATCTCGTCGAGTTCTACTGGTTTGGAAGTAATCTCCATTTTCAACTTAGCTGCTGCCTCGTCTACTAAATCGATCGCCTTATCGGGTAAAAAGCGATCGCTAATATAGCGAGTAGAAAGAACTGCTGCTGCTACCAAAGCAGTATCGGATATTTTTACCCCATGATGAAGTTCGTAGCGTTCTTTGAGTCCCCGCAGAATTGAAATCGTATCTTCAATCCCAGGCTGATCGACATATACCTGTTGAAAGCGACGTTCGAGGGCGGCATCTTTTTCGATATACTTGCGATATTCATCGAGGGTAGTTGCCCCAATACAGCGTAGTTCGCCCCTTGCCAGCATTGGCTTGAGCAAATTACTGGCATCCATTGAACCTCCAGTAGCCCCCGCACCGACGACAGTGTGCATCTCATCGATAAACATCACGATCTGTCCTTGAGCTTCCTGGACTTCTTTGAGGACTGCTTTGAGCCGTTCTTCAAATTCCCCTCGGAATTTTGCCCCTGCAATCAAAGCCCCCATATCTAGGGAAACGATAACCCGATCTTTGAGGGCTTCTGGTACGTCACCGCTAACTACCCGCTGTGCCAACCCTTCGACGATAGCAGTTTTACCTACCCCAGGTTCGCCAATGAGGACGGGGTTATTTTTGGTACGACGGGATAGAATCTGGATGGTGCGCCGAATTTCATCATCACGACCAATCACGGGGTCTAGTTTGCCTTCTTTAGCTAGCTGGGTTAAATCCCGTCCGTATTTTTCTAAGGATTGATATTTGCCTTCAGGGTTTTGGTCAGTCACTTTTTGACTCCCCCTAATCTCTTGAATAATAGTTTTGAGTTGCTTTTCGCTTAAGCCAAATTCCTGGAATAAAGCTTTGCCAAAGCGATCGTCTTGAGCATAAGCCAGGACTAAATGTTCGATGGAAATATACTCATCTTGAAACTGCTGGCGGTATTTATCGGCACGGTCTAATAAGCTATCTAAACTGCGACCGAGATAGACAGAATCAGCACTAGAGACTTTTGGTTGACGTGCAATAAATTCGGCGGTTTTGTCCCGTAAATGTTGTAGGTTTACTTCCGCTTTGGTAAAAATGGCACTTGCCAGTCCTTCTTGTTCCAGTAACGACTGCATCAAGTGTTGGCTTTCAATTTGCTGCTGTCCTGCCTGTTTTACTAGGTCGGGAGTACGAGCGATCGCAGCCCAGGCTTTTTCTGTAAATTGGTTGGGATTGGTTGGTTGCATAATTAGTTCCCCCTTTGAAAGTTTTGGGAAATATTCAGTATTTATTTCGTTCCAAATTGATTGTCGAGAAGTAGCTCAAACTATTGAAATCTCGTTTGACTGCGTAACGTCAGTTACTAACAAAATCAGCATCGATGACATCATCCGAACTACCACCTGAACCACTATTACCATCGGTAGTAGATCCAGCTTGAGCGTAGACTGCACTTCCTACCTGCATCAAGGCTTGCTGTAATTCTTCTGTTAGCGACCTCATGCGATCGTAGTTTTCTTGATTAACTGCTTCCCGCAAGTCTCTAATTAGACCTTCAAGGCGAATTTTATCGGCATTAGGAACTTTAGCCCCTAAATCTTTGAGTTGTTTCTCTGCTTGATAAGCTGCGGAGTCTGCCATATTCTTAGTATCAATTTGTTCGCGACGTTTTTTGTCCTCTGCGGCATGAGCTTCAGCTTGCTGTACCATGCGTTCTACCTCTCGATCATCCAGAGTGGAAGCACCAGTAATGGTAATGGATTGTTGTTTGCCGCTGGCTTTATCTTTCGCCGAAACCGCCAGTATTCCGTTCGCGTCAATGTCAAAAGTAACTTCAATTTGGGGGATGCCCCGAGGTGCGGCTGGAATACCATCAAGACGGAACGTTCCTAGGCTCTTGTTATCTTTGGCTAATTCCCGCTCTCCTTGCAATACCAGAATTTCGACGCTAGTTTGTCCATCCATGGCAGTAGAAAACATCTCCGATTTCTGCACAGGAATCGTGGTGTTGCGGGGAACAAGTTTAGTCATTACCCCACCGAGAGTTTCTACCCCTAGAGACAAAGGCGTAACGTCCAATAGAACTAAGTCTTTGACATCTCCTACTAGAACGCCAGCCTGAATAGCAGCACCGATCGCCACAACTTCATCGGGATTGACTTCCTGACAGGGTTCTTTGCTTGTCATACGCCGTACTAAATCTTGCACCGCAGGAATACGGGTAGAACCACCGACCAAAACTACTTCATCAATGTCAGAGTTAGTCAATTTAGCATCTTTGAGGGCTTGCTCTACGGGAACGCGACAACGGTTTAATAAGTCGGCACACATCTCCTCAAATTTCGCCCTAGTTAAAGTCAGGTCGAGATGTTTTGGTCCAGCTTGACTAGCAGTAATAAAAGGTAGGTTTATATTGGTTTGGGTGGTGTTAGACAGCTCAATTTTGGCTTTTTCGGCTGCTTCTGTCAGACGCTGGAGGGCTTGTTTATCTTTTCTCAGGTCGATGCCTTCATTGCGTTTAAATTCGTCAGCGAGCCAATCAACAATCTTTTTATCAAAGTCGTCACCACCAAGGTGAGTATCGCCGCTGGTTGCTTTGACTTCGCAAATTCCGTCTCCTACTTCTAAGATAGATACGTCAAACGTACCACCACCTAGGTCAAAGACCAAGATAGTTTCGTTACCCTTTTTATCTAGTCCATAAGCCAAGGCTGCTGCCGTGGGTTCGTTAATGATTCGCAGCACTTCTAGTCCCGCAATTTTACCAGCATCTTTCGTGGCTTGCCTTTGGGAGTCGTTGAAATAGGCTGGAATTGTAATTACTGCTTGAGTAACTTTTTCCCCCAAATACTTACTAGCATCATCAGCTAGTTTGCGTAAAACTTCAGCCGAAATTTCTTCTGGAGCAAACTGTTTTTTTAGTGCAGGACAGTTGAGCTTGACATTACCCTTACCATCTCGCATCACTTTATAGGAAACTTCGGTAAGCTCCGTAGTTACTTCGTCGTATTTTCGTCCAGTAAAGCGTTTGACGGAATAAAAAGTATTTTCGGGGTTCATTACCGCCTGACGTTTAGCGATTTGCCCCGCCAGCTTTTCTTGATTTTTGGTGTACGCTACCACGGATGCAGTGGTTCTCCGACCTTCCGCGTTAGCGATTACTGTAGGCTTCCCCCCTTCCATGACAGCAACACAGGAGTTGGTCGTTCCTAAATCAATACCGACTACTTTTGCCATTAGATTTACCTCTCTAAGAATTGATGATTGAGACTTGCTAACAATGAATAAAAGACATGATTTCTACCTCCTAAATCAAGTAATAGCTGTCAAGATCCATAGTCAAAAGTCAAGCAAAATTTGGATTTATATTGATTCACCAATTACTATTTTTGTTTGACTTTGCTTACGAATTGTGGGCAAATAAGCCGAGGTTTTACTTTTATTAACTTGGGATAGAAAAATAAATATTGAGAGATAGTAAAAGTCTGTTGTCTCCCAATATCTATTTTGTTACAAAGTTTTTAACAAAATGAGAAGGATCCAAGCTATTCCCAAAATACTCAATTAATTTAAGCCAGAGATTCTTTTTTGGTATGAGGTGAGTTAGTTGAAAATTATCCTTGTTTACGCTGCTCATACTATTAAAGATAGAATACTTTGACAAAAACAAGGTTCGGTTCAATCTCCTACGTAAGTTGAGATATCCGTATTTATTAGCAGTTATCTACCCAAAATTAAATTTTGCTCATTAAAAGTCTAGAAAGAAATATCACGAATTTCAACTATCTCTTTCTATCCTACTTATTGTAGATACGATCGACCTTTTTTTTGCTTGAAGTTGTTCGGGCATAAACAAGAAGAGAATCATTTTTTTGCTTTAGAGATCCGTTGGAAGAAATCAGCAACTTTAGTTTTCAACTCTCTAAAGGTATGGTGGTTGTGTTCGCCCGTTTTGAGTTGTTTTTCTAAGTTTCTTAACTCAGTTTTTAGCTCGTCGTATTCATTATCAGCTTCGGCATAGCCCAACTTCTGAGATAATCTGAGTTGAGTATAAGCCTCGACTAACAACTGCATCGCTCGATCTTTGTCGCTCTCGCTGGAGGCATCTTCAATTAGCTTGTGAGCTTTGATTAGGGGGATAGGCAGATATTCTTCTTCGAGTACCAAAGTTGAGAGAGCTAATTTCAAAACTTCTGTGGCTTCTTTAGCTTTACCTTCGTCTATCAGTCTGACAGCCAATTTGAGAGCATCGGGATAACTAACTAAAGGTAAGTTGGTAACGATGACGCAAATTTCGCTCTTCAGGCGATTGAGAAGTTTGCGAGCCACAGCAAGATAACCAAAATTAACCGCTGACTTAATTTCTCGGCGAATATCTTTGATGGTTTTCTCGTCTTCGAGTGCCATGTTCACAATGACGATCTCATAATCAGTTGGCAGTAAAGCCAAATCGGGATCGCGAGCCAGAATAACATCCAATTCTCCAATTGCCTGCTCAATCGCTTTAATCGCTGCGTCATTGTCGTTTTTCTCCAGAGCAGCGATCGCCTGTTTGGTTTTTTCAACGGCACTGACTGCTTCTTGAACCAGACGCTTCTCTAATTCGGTGATAGTCTGCTCTTTGTGGACTTCAGTTTGTTGCAGCTTCTCTTCCGAGTTTGAGCTACTTTGCCCTTCCAGATTCGAGTCTACTGTCACTACTTCAGAAACTTGTTGAATTTCAGTCTTACGCATAATTTCCTCTTTTTCATAGTTCAATTTATTACTGCCATCATTTGAGAAGGGGGTAGTTTCTAACATCAAACTTATAATTTAAATTTGAGGATTTAGTGAGGAAGTTGAGAGCAGAATATAGCTCTCAGTTCGGTACTGCGGCAATCATCACGAGATATATCTGCAATTGCAAAAGCAATCTGCAAATACCTACAATAAAGGTAGAAGTAACTTTTACTCTGTGGATGGAGGTCATTATGGCATTTAAAAACTCACCACTCAAATGTACAAGTAAGGACTTGGAACTAGAGGCGATTAAGCGTTTTCGTGACTTAGCCCCGTTACTTGCTCCAGAATGTCGAGTATATCGAGAAGTCAGCGGTCGTTCGATCGTACTATGCCTGGATTTTGCTGCTTGCCCCCAAGACCTGAAAATAGATAAAAAAGAAGAATGGCAAGAATTTGGCAAGCTATTAGTCCATTCAGCTCATTATCTAGGTTTAGCTAACTCTTTAGTTTTCAAGAACGGCGATCGCATCTTAGCCTGGATGTCTCTCAACCAAGTACAATACTTCGGATAGGTTTTAAAAAGGCTAAAGGCTAAAAGCAGCGATATTTAGTTCTCACATCGAGCTGGCATCCATATCAATACTCACGTATTCACCACCAACTCGCTCGACGAAATACTTCTGGGGTAAGATACTAACAGAGAAGAGAAACATATTAGCGATCGCACTGTTTTACCCAAACCGACGACAAATCCTTCTCTTTCTTGTTTTATTAATGGTTTGTTAACTGTAGTAGTACAACTACTCAACGGACAATCTATCTCGTTTGGTCGCTTATTTCCTTTACCCTTTAATCATTTTGGCGATTTAGTTCTTTCTAATTCTTCGTAGGTTGTAAAAAACCTACCCTTGTGAGTCCCTACCCCGTCCAACTTCTCAAACAGGTAAGTCGCGAATTTCTTCAAGATTTTGCTACTGAGATTAAAGAGGAAACCAATATTTTGCTGCGTTATGTACCTCCTACAACTGAATTACCCGACGCTAAAGAACGCTGTGAATGAGGCATTGTCAAAATCAAAATTTAATTTTAAGAGTATTTTGCCGAAAATCAGAGAAATCTGGGTTTAATACTATTTATAGCCTCACAAGATTCTCATAGTATCGGCATACAACTATCTTAGAAGGTAAAAATTTAGGTGGTGAGCAATATGATGACTAAATCGGCAATAGTAGGTTTCAAGATTGCTGGAATTCAACAGCAGATTATTCAGCTAGAACACCAAAATCCCGTGTTTACCCCAGAAGATGCAGAAACTACAACAACTGAAGAGGAGTCTTCACCACCTCTACCAAACATATGATGTTGACTTAGAAGACTGAGTTCTAACAAAGCATTTGAGGTCAATTCATTCAATGTGAAGAGACTTAGAAATGTGGTTGTTTATGCATGGATGCAAGAGCAAAAAATGAACTACTACCTATCCTGCGCTCGCTTAGAACAATTTATGATTGACGTTTTTCAGGGCATCGGTGTCCCCGAACCAGACGCGAAAATCTGCGCCGACGTTTTGATAACGGCAGACAAACGAGGTATCGATTCTCATGGGATTGGACGCTTGAAGCCAATTTACTACGATCGCATTGTCAAACAGAAAATCCAACAGCCAGTTACTAAAATTGAAGTCGTCCGCGATCGCCTGGCAACGGCGGTAATCGATGGTCATCACGGTATGGGTATGGTTATCTCCACTTACTGTATGAACCTGGCGATCGAGAAGGCGAAAAAATATGGTATGGGCATGGTAGTTGCCCGAAACTCCACCCATTACGGCATTGCTGGCTATTACACCTTGATGGCTTGCCAAGAAAATACGATTGGTTTGACGGGAACTAATGCTCGTCCATCCACAGCACCAACTTTTGGAGTAGAAAATATGTTGGGTACGAATCCCTTAGTTTTTGGGATGCCCACCGATGAAGAGTTCCCCTTTACTAATGACTACGCTACCTCGATTATGCAGCGGGGCAAAATCGAACAATATGCCAGGGAAGGAAAAGAATGTCCTCCAGGATTAATCATCGATCGCCAAGGTAATACCATGACCGATCCGCAAGAGATTCTCCAAGCTTTAGTACAAGGGAAAGCTGCTTTAGTTCCAATTGGCGGCATCGAGGAAGAAACGGGGGGACACAAAGGCTACGGTTACGCGACGGTCGTCGAAATTCTTTCGGCTGCCCTTCAGCAAGGGGCTTTTATGAAACAATTGAGCGGATTTAACCCCCAAGGCGATCGCATTCCCTATCAGCTGGGTCATTTCTTTATGGCGATTGATGTCGCTGCCTTTACCGAAGTTGAATCCTTCAAAAAAATTACGGGGGATATCTTGCGATCGCTGCGTAACTCCCAGAAAGTCCCTGGTGCAGAACGCATCTATACCTGCGGTGAAAAGGAACATCTGGCGTGGTTAAAACGAAAAGAGACGGGGATTCCGATTAATAAAGCATTGCAGCAAGATATTATTGCCATGCGTGATGAACTGGGACTGACGCAGTATCAGTTTGATTTTGAATAAAGGTGAGAACGATGGCTGAAAAACTGATTACCCTGGATTTGAATCGACCTTGGTGGGAACGCTGCTTTTGTGTTGCTCCCCTAATTGTCGTGGGAACAAAAGAAGTGAATGGGAAATATAATCTAGCACCGAAACATATGGCAATGCGCCTGGGTTGGTCAAATTACTTTGGCTTTGTCTGTACCCCGCACCATCGCACCTATCAAAATATTGTTCGAGAACGAGCATTTACAGTTAGTTTTCCCTCGACCGATGAGCTGATTCTCACAAGTCTGGCCGCTGCACCCCGCGATGACACTGATACTAAAACCAGTTTAGCCGCCCTACCTACCCACCCTGCTACCATCATCGACGGAGTATTTCTCCAGGGGGCTTATTTAAATTTAGAGTGCAAATTACAGCAAATTATTGACGGTTTTGACGAAAATAGTCTGATTACGGGCAAAATACTTGCGGTTCACGTCATAGAATCAGCTTTACGCCTAGAAGATTTGGACGATCGCGATCTATTGCTGCAAAATCCCCTATTGGCTTATCTTTCCCCTGGACGCTATGCCAAAATTGCCGAGAGTTATTCCTTTCCCTTTCATCAAGGGTTTCACCGATAGGTATAAGTCCACCAATGTATTTTCAGGTATCTCAGATGACTACAAGTAGCTCGCTGCCAACTACCAAAAAATTACGGGACTATCTCCATGGTCGTCAAGAGGAAATGGTTACTTTACTGGCACAATTAGTAACCGCTGAATCCCCGTCCTCTGTATCTACTGCCCAAAAACCAGTTTTAACCATTCTGCAACAAGAATTAAGAACAAGAGGTTATCGGACACGTCACCTGCCAGGACAGCAAACTGGGGGACATTTATTAGGCATTGCCCGCGATCGCCATCCGCAAAAACCTTACCAACTTCTCTTGGGACATTGTGATACGGTTTGGCCCTTGGGTACTCTTGAGCAAATGCCCTTGAAAATAGAGCAGGGGAAATTATTCGGTCCTGGGGCTTACGATATGAAGGGGGGATTGGTGCTAACCTTGTTTGCCCTCGAAGCGATCGCGGCACTGGAATTGGAGCCAGAAGTAAGTCCCGTGTTATTGATTAACTCCGATGAGGAGATTGGCAGTCGGGAATCTACTCCCTATATTCAAAGACTAGCCCAAAAGGCAAACCGAGCATTGGTGATGGAACCTTCCCTTGGGTTGCAGGGAAAAATCAAAACCCAGCGTAAAGGTGTGGGTAGATTCGTGATTCGGGTGCTCGGTCAAGCTGCCCATGCTGGTTTAGACCCAGAGAAGGGCATCAGTGCCATCCTAGAACTGACTTTTATTGTGCAGCAACTGTTTGCCCTCAACGATGCTCAACGAGGGATTACGGTTAACGTGGGTACTATCGACGGTGGATTACGTCCCAATGTGATTGCCCCAGAGGCTAAAGCAGTTGTGGATGTGCGGGTACTCAATCCCGATGATGCTCAAAGAATTGAAACAGCAATTCGCTCCCTACAACCTACCACTGAGGGCAGTCAAATTGTGGTCGAAGGCAGATTTGGCAGACCGCCCATGGTGAAAACCCCAGGCAGCGAACAACTCTGGTTATTAGCACAAGAGATTGGGTCGGAATTGGGACTGGAATTAGAGGAAAGTACGGCTGGAGGCGGTTCAGATGGCAATACTACGAGTCTTTATACCCCCACTCTCGACGGTTTAGGAGCAGTGGGAGATGGCGCTCATGCCATCGGTGAGTATGTCGATCTAGAACAGATGGTCGATCGCGCTGCTTTGCTGGCAGGCTTGATTTCCAGCTCTCGTTTAAATATTTAAGTTTGAGAAAGAGAAGTATAAAAGCCATGTTAAATCAATATTTTTTGAGTTCTCTAACCCGAATTGCCGACCTCGATGACCTTCCCTTCGAGGTTAAACCTTTACCGCGATCGCAATGGGCAATGGGAGATTATGTAATGGGTGAAGTGATACCGCCTCTCAATCCCTCAGCCAAAGTCGAACTGACCAATGGCAGGATGGCAAATTTACTCCCAGGAGATTCAATTATTGGTGCCTTTGGAGTACGACAGGCAACCTTGGAAATTGTTGGCAATTGGCAAGACATTCCGACCGATAATTCTCTCCATGCTTTGACTCCTGCTGGGTTATTTGGCAAAGCCACTTCAGTTTCCCATCTGTTGTCATCTCCTCCCTGTTTACACTATCAGGGTCATTTACTGCGGGATAGACAGAAGCTATCAATGAATGACTATATTAATCCTTTACCAGAACAGCCCTATCAATGTCCCACAATCATGATTATTGGTACTTCTATGTCAGCAGGTAAAACCACCGCAGCCAGGGTAATTATCCGTCTGCTACGGCAAAAGGGACTGAAGGTAATTGGCGCAAAATTGACTGGGGCTGGGCGTTATCGAGATATCTTAGCCATGCAAGATTCGGGTGCCTGCCAGATATTTGATTTTGTCGATGTAGGTTTGCCATCTTCGATTTGCGAACCAGAGGAATTTCGCCT
>JAAUYI010041250.1_pt1 | contig 11314 bp, 9 predicted proteins | sample 7278041 | NCBI WGS metagenome assembly JAAUYI01 (sample SAMN14350216, study PRJNA611818) | marine sediment metagenome | isolation source: surface marine sediment (0.6m) | place: French Polynesia: Moorea | collected 2018-08
GAGCTCGAGCTCGCGCTGGATCGCCATGGCGTAGGTGATGTCGCGCCTCATCAGCGCGGCCGAGGTGATCAGGAACATCCGGTAGACCGTGGAGATCGTGTCGGGCGGCTCGCTGAGCGGGATGTCACACACCTCGGGATCGAGGTAGATGACATGAATGACCTCGGCGCCTTTCTCGATCGCCGGTTTGAGCGGTGTGTTCTGCAGAACTCCGCCGTCGTGGTAGGGCACGTCGTCGATGACGATCGGCGGCAAGATCCCGGGGATCGCGGTCGATGCTGCGATTCCTCTCGGCCCGACCGAGCCCGCTAGCTCGGCCTTGGAGAAGAGCCTGAGCTTGCCGGCCAGCCAATCGGTCGCGGGCACGGTCAGAGCTTTGTTCGATGCCGCGAGCCGTTCGCGGTCGAGGGTCTCTTCGATCAACTGGTACAAGGGGGCCGGATCGAAGAAAGACTCGAGATTGACCGATTCCAGAGCGCGGAACTCGATCGACGTCCCAGGCGGTGCGGTGAGGAACTGGGCGCCACGGGTAGCGGCATAACTCGCCCAGTAGGTCGCGTCCTTGACCGTGTCCTTCAGCACCTCGAGCGGACGGATGAAACAGCCCGGATCGCGCAGGTTGAGGGGTGAGTCCCGCAGCCGGAAGACGCCGTTACCGCAGTTCCACAGCCCGTTGGCGATCCGTTCCCGCCATACGGTTTCGAGGCGCCCCGCGGCCTGCGCGGCATTGACGTCGTTCTGCGACGCCAGGAACGCGGCATTGTAGGCTCCCACCGAGGTGCCGCTGAAAACCTCGACTTCGACCGGCTGATGGCCGGAGGCGGGTGAGTGGCCGGAGAGCAAGGCCTTGAGCACACCGACTTCATAGGCGCCTTTGGCGCCGCCGCCGGTCAGGACCACGCCGTCCTTGCTGCCGCGTTCCGGAGTCATCAGACCTCTCTCCTAGAAACCATCCACTCAGCTTCCGGGCGGCTGCAGCTGGGACTGCTTGAGAAAATAGAGTCGGGAATCTTCTAGCGCCTGGTCGCGTAAAGGAGCGGCCTCCAGGTGGGCGGGATCGTGAAAGAAGTAGCTCACGAAGACATCCTTCGAGGGGTAGCGGATCAGTGACACCTCATCCCAGGCGTCCGGCCCGATCACGGTGATGCCGCTCAGCCCGTCGAAGGCCAGCTGGGCGCCGGTGCGCTGGAGGCTGGGCGCGGATTTCTCGCCGTATTTCTGGAATAGCTCCCGCCCCCCCGGTTTTTTGAACCGGAGCAGATTCAGCATGTAGACCGGCCCCACGTCGGGCAGGGACTCGACGATCTCTTCCTGAGCCCGGGTCGCCTCGAGGTAAGTCCGGCCATGGCCCACGCCGCCCGGTACCGGAGCCCGCGCCTCTCCGGGGAAAGTCTGACCGAGTCCCAGATCGGCCGGCGCCAGGCTCAGGAGTCGGTCGAGCAGCGGGCCGACGTCATACGTCGCGCCCCGTAGCGGCATCCGGTCCATCAAACCCTGGAAGGGTTTGAGCATCCGGGAGCTCATGCCGAACGACACCGTGTCGGCGACGCGAACGCCCAAGTCGAATGGATTGAGCGGGACCTCTAGGCGGGTGGGCATATCGAAGCTCCTGTCGGTTTGGCGGTCGCGAGCTCGGCTAACTCAGGTCGTGGAAGAACGCGCGGATCTCATCGGTCAGCGCTTCCGGTTCTTCGATCGCCAGGAAGTGGCCGCCCGACTTGAGGCGGGTCCAACGCTGGACGTTGTACTTGAATTCGACCCAGCGCCGCGGCGGCTTGGACAGTTCGTAGGGGCCGATGACGCAAGCTGTCGGCAGTTCGATCTTGTGCTCCGGCCAGCCGAAGAGCCCCGCGTTCTTGTTCGCCTCGTAAATGCGAATCGAGGAAGTGATCGATTTGGTAAACCAGTAGATGGCGATGTTGGTCAACAGCTCGTCTTTGGTGATCTGGTTCTCGACCACCCCCTGGTTGTCCATCCAGTCGCGGAACTTCTCGGTGATCCACGCCGCCAGCCCGGCGGGGGAATCGTTGAGACCGTAGCCCAGCGACTGCGGTCGGGTACTCTGGATCGCCAGGTAACCGGCGCCGGTATCGGTGAAGAGCTTGGAGTGTTCCAGATCCAGCTGCTCCTCGGGCGTCAGACCGGCTAAAGGCTCGTCCAGCCCGGGAGGCGGGATGCTGGGCAGCAGCGTCATCAGGATGCCGCGACAGTGCGCCGTGTCGTCCGAGGCGAGAAAGCTGCACACCATCGAGCCGATGTCGCCGCCGGCGGCGAAGTAGCTCGAATAGCCCAGCCGGGCCATGAGCCCAGCGATCACGCGGGCGACATGGCGCACGGTAAAGCCGTGCTGCCGCGGCCCCTGCGACCAGGCGAAGCCGGGGATCGAAGGGCAGATCACGTGAAAGGCGTCCTCGGCGCGACCGCCGTGGGACGTAGGGTCGAGCAGCGGCTCGAGGATGCGGAAGAACTCAAAGACCGAGGAAGGCCAGCTATGGATCAACACGAGGGGTCGCGCCCGCGGCTCCTTCGACCGATGGTGAATGAAATGGAGCTGGAGGCCATCGATCTCGGTGACGAACTGATCGAAGAGATTGAGCTGGATCTCCTGCCGGCGCCAGTCGAAGACGTAACGCCAGTAGTCCATCAGCTGCTTTAGGTAGTGAAGATCGGTGCCGTCCTCCCAAGGGCGGCCGTCCTCGAGCTGATCCGGGTAACGGATGCTGTCCAGCCGCGTGTTGAGGTCATCCAGCGCGGCGTTCGACACCCGGACCGCGAAGCCCTCGATTTGATTTCCTCCCTCCCTCCCTCCGACCGCGGCGCTGATCACCTCGGTGCTCTCGATGGCGGAGAAACCACCACTCGCCAGGATGTCCCGGATCTGATCCTGGTGACGCGACTCGTGGCTCGCGGTGAAGCTCAAAAGGCCGGGGAAGTCGGTGCCCGCGGTCAGCGGATTGTAGTAGTAGAGCTGATCCAAGGGGATCTCGGGGTGGCGGGCGAGCAGATCCTCGACGAAGAGAATCATGTCCTCGAGCTCGGAGCGCAGGTCGACGATCGGTCGGCCCGCGATCGGCTGGATGATGTCGGGCGACTTCACGGGTACCGCGCGGTTGCGCGCTACGACCTGCCGAACCGGCCGCGGCAGGGCAAACCCGAGAAACGCCAGGGGCAGGTCGAAGAGTGGCGTCAGCGCGTCGGGAACGAAAGGCAGGGAGACGTCGAAGTCCGAGAGGGAGCGGATCAGCAGGGCGGGGGTGCCCGAGCGTCCGCGCTCGATGAGCTCCTCGAAGTCTTTTCTGAAAATGCGATCGATGCGGGTCAGGTGATCGAGGACTTCGCCGACCGACCAGGTCTCTGTGTCCGGCCGGTGGTCGGCCTGCACCTGGGACAGCCCCGCCACCAGACCCAGGGTCTGGCGACGGGTGGCGACGAAGGTGTCGTACTCGGTGTGAGACATTCGGAACCCGCGAATTCAGTCGGACTCAGCTGTCTTTCTTGGCCTTGATCATCGCCTCGATGGCCGGACCCGGGTTGGGCAGCAGCTGGCCGGAGACGCGCTGGAAGTGGAGGTTCTCGAACCATCCCTCGAGCTGATTGATGCCGGGCAAGAACGCGGTGATCGCCTCTTCGTCCGGGAACCTGAACAGAACCACGGCCGTCCAGTCGCCATGGTGCTCTACGTCCCCGCGGTTGAGGAAGATTTCGGGCGACGAGCCGCCGCTACGCAGCGCGTCACCCACCCCGGCGGTGAGGTCCTCGAAGATCTTCATGCGTTCGGCTGCCGAGAGCTCGTACCAGCTGTCCTTCGGCTTGAACATCTCGACCAGGGCGAAGTCGAGCGGTTTCGGAGGCGGCTCGGGCGCATCCGGAATTCCGGTCACCATGGTCGGCCCGACCTCTTCGGCGGGCTGAATCTTGCCCCAGGCGTGGATTTCGTCCCAATGGTCGTACCACCAATCGAGATTCTCCACTCTTTGCTCCACCTTGTGGAGTTGATCCGTGGTCTCGACCTTCCAGACCGAGAAGTAGTCGTAGGGAGCACGCCGTATCTTGGCCTTGTTGATGATCGCGGTCAGCATCGTCGCTCCCGGGATCGAGCCGACATCGATCTCTCCCATTTTCTTCCCGCGCTCTTCGATCGGCAGAGCCCACCACGAGGGCTTGGCCTTCCAGAGCTCGATGTAGACATAGTCCGTGTCCAGGGCGGTGCTTTGAATGTGTATTGCGTCGCGGATTTCGCGTAGCGCGTCAACGATGGACATAAGACGCTCCTTTCAATGGCTGGCGGCCCTCCAAGTCGGGGGCCGCGCGCTGAGTGGATGACAGATCTCGAGATGCCTCGAGTGATAGCCTCTCTGTGCCAACCCGATTCTCTGAGTCGGCAGCTCTGCATAAGATCTCCTGGATTCGCGACAAGACTCGCAGTTGCCGCAGCTCGAACCAGCCGCTGCGTGTCACGGAGGTCATCGATGAATTCCTCGATGGGTCTTGTGTTGTTTCATTCGCCCTCCCGATCGGTGGCTTTGATGCCTACTGTCAGTCCGGTAGCCCACCGCTCAATTGCTCCTTGAGCTCCTCGAAGGCTTGCCAGTCCTCGGCGGCCGCCAGCGAGGCCTGCTGGCGCCAGGTCGGGATCGTGCGCGCCGGCAGCCGGTAGGCCGGTCCGGCGGCTTCCAGGATCTCCTCGAGCCGCCTCTTGCCGGTCGCGGCCAGCCGGGCGAAGGTGGTGATTCCTTCCTTGGCAAGCACGCGGGCACATCCCGGACCGATCCCTTCGATCAGGGTCAGATCGTCTGGCTCGGGTTCGGTATCAGGTTCGGGCTCGGGTTCGGGCTCGGGCTCCGGCTCGGGTTCGGGCTCGGGTTCGGGCTCAGGTTCGGGCTCGGGTTCGGGCTCAGGTTCGGGCTCGGGCTCAGGTTCGGGTTCGGGCTCAGGTTCCGGCTCTGGCTCGGGGTCGAGCACAGGCTCCAGCACCGGCTCGGGCTTCGGGCCGCGCCCGTCGTCATCGTCATCACCCGGCAAGGGCTCGAGCTGGATCGGCTCAGGCAGCATGCAGATACAGCGGCGCATGGCCTCGAGGATCCGGAGCTGCTTCTCTTCGTACTCGAGGTCTTGCTTCGGCCAGCGGTCGACGACGTTGTAGAACACTCGCAAATACTCGGTGGAGCGGCTGCGCTTGACGTGTTCCGAGACCACCCAGGTGGCGAAGGCCTCGCCGGTCATGTTGGTGTCGACGAGCTTGAGGGCTCCGCCTCGACCGCGCCGGGGATAGACCAGCCTCTCTCTACCGCGTTCGATCGAGACGATGGAGAACTCCACCAACTTGATCATGTCGTCGTTCAAGCTCTTGTCGGCCATGTCTTATCCTCCGAATGTCGGATTTCGCGGAAGCTCGAGTCAGCAAACGCCGCCGCGGAAGCGGCCTTCGGGATCGCTGATGCGAATGATGTTGAGCATCGACAGGGCGTGAGGCTGAATGCCGATCGCCGAATTGACACACACCGCCCCCTGAACGCCTTCGAAGATCCCGGTCGAGCTGAGGATCGGGCCGTAGCCGCCGTAGCGCATGCCCGGCTGGCCCGGGGCTGACGGGAACTTGAGATCGAAGGACTTGCCGACCTGCACCTGGGCGGTGATCGAGCCCACTTCTTTGCCGTCCTCGTTGCTGAACGTATAGACGTTGACGGTGGAGAAGTCGTTCGGGTTTTCGGGGGTTCCAGGCGGAGCCAGGAGATCCAGGGAGACGGTCGCGATCAGGTTGCCGATCACCTGGTTGCGAATCATCTGGGCGCGCAGGCCGCCGTGGCCGCTGCCGGTGTAGCGGTATTCGACCGAACGCATCTGGGCCGGCGTCACCAGGCTGACCAGGCCGGGGCCGGGAGGCGGGCCGTACTCGGTGCGCACCGACGCATCGGCTTTCTGGCCACGCATCACGATGTAGGTCGCCTCGTCCGCGACGCCGGGCCCGGCACGCATCGGCGCGACCTCACGATCGCCGTGCAGGTCTCCCTGGGGGTCTTCGACGCGGCAGGTGACGCTGCCCTCGAAACCCAGGGAGTCGGTGAGCACGCCGTTGACCACGAAGGTACCTTCATGCCCGGCGAACTTGCCGTGGCCGGCGGTCATGTTGCCGACCCCGCCGGCGTAGAGAACCGGGCGGCCGTCGACGTTCGCCGGGTAGGTGCGGCCGACACCATAACCCTCGATGCTGTCGCCGTTGCCGAAGGTCAGCTTGGCGTCGAGCATGGAGAAACCCTGGGGTCTCCAGGGATCGAAGATCGTCGCCTTGGGCTCCTTCCCCGGCTCCCAGTCGACCGCCTCCGGCCCGATCAGCCAGCGCGAGCTGAAAGTACCCGTGGCCTCGCCGGTCTTCTGGGTGATGACGGCACCACACGAGTTGTCGATGTCGGCGTTGAACTTGTGCAGCGCGCTCTTGACCACCGTGCCGTAGCCGCCGTTGATGCCGAAGAAATCATCCGGGGCATAGGGGGTCAGGGTCGCGTCGCCGACGTTCTGGGGTACCGCATACATGTTGAAGTACGCGACCTTGTCGAGGGCGTATTGGACGACGTCGTAGGGATAGATCTGTTTGTTGACGTCTGGCAGCTGGCTCGGCGGCGGCGCGCTGGCACTGGTGTCGGAGGTTTGGGCTGCTACATCGGTCATGTTGGCCCCCTTTTCGGGTCGGTGATACTTGAGCTTGAAAATCCGGTTTTCACTGCGTTGAGCGGTTCCGATTTCGAAATCGATATCGAAGGTCCTGGGTAGGCATCGTTGCTATCCTTGTATTTGCCATTTACAGCCGTGATCAACAGAGGCAGCGCTTGATGCCGTGCAACAGTCGGAGCTGCTTTTCCTCGTAGTTCAAGTCCTGTTTCGGCCATGACTCCAGAACCTGGTAATAGACCCGCAGGTACTGATCCGCGTCGGGCGGATGGGCGGGACGACCGCCGAGCTCGGAGACCACCCAGGCGACGAAGGCTTCGGAAGTCATCGCCTCGGTGGCGATCTTGAGGCCGGACTCGACCACCTGCTCGTCGCCACGCACGATCGTCACCACGACGTAGCGGATGAGTTTGACGAGGTCGTTGCTCAGATCGTTGTCGATCACTGGACTTCTCGCTCCTAGCACTCAGGCCCCGGAGCCGGCGCGCGAAAGCGGCCGTCCGGATCGTGGACGCGAATGATGTAATGGTTCGAGATCACGTGCTGGTCGGGCTTCGACGGGTCGAACACCGAGCGGCCGTTGCCGTACATCATGCCCTGGAGGCCCTTGAGATATCCCTTGCTGCCGACGATCGCGCCGTAGTAGCCGAAGCGCAGCGCCGGCTGGCCGGGCGGCTGGGGCAACGAAGTCTCGATGGTTCGGCCCTCGTAGAAGTCGACCACGAAAGAGCCGACCGTGCGCCCTTCGGCGTCGTAGAGGAAGTACTCGCTGACGCCCTCGAACTGGAAGGGGGTCTCCGCCGTGCCGCTGTAGCTTTTGCGCGGCGCCGTCTCGCGGCCGAAACCGATCTCGCGGCCGATGATCCCACCGATACCGAGATCGGAGGCGACCACGCCGCCGGAGCTCTCGAGTGCGAAATCGACGCACACCCGCTTGAGCTCTACCGGGATGTTGACGCCGCGGGGGATCTTGGACCCCGGGGCGAAGCTGAAGTGATTCAGCTGATCGGCGCCATGCCCCTTCTCGGCGATGTAGGTGAAGTAGGTGGTGTGGGGAGCCGGATCGGTCACCGGCTGAATCGCCGGCAGCGAGCCGGAAGTGCGCAGCTCGCCGGCGGTATCGCCGAAGCGCACCATCAGGTGGGCGACGAAATCGCCGTTCTCCTCGAGGTCGCCGCAGAGGATGAAGTTGCCCTCGTGCCCTTTGAGCTTGCCCAGTCCCTCGGTGACGTTGCCGACGACGGCGGTCACCAGCTTGGGTCGGCCGCTCATCATCATCGGAAAGGTGCGGCCGGTGCCGAAGCCCCGAAATCCGTCCGGGCCGTCGCCGAAGGTCACCGTGGCCTCCTGCAGCACGACGCGCTGGGAGCGCGTGCGGTCGAGCGGCTCGGCCGGCGGAACCAGGTCCGGGCGGGCGTAGAAGTCGTGGGGGATCGCCTGCAGCCAGAGGTCGAGCCCGCCCACTTCCTCACCGACGGTATTGGCCGAGCGGATACCTCCGCTCATCGACGGCGGCACGAAGTTGATCTGGAAGCGGTGGATCGCCTGCTGCATGCGATAGCCCGCGACGCCACCCCCCGGCGCTGAAATCGTGTGGGTGCCGCCGGATCGTGGGACGGTCAGGATGTGGTACTGGGCCGACTCGTTGAGCTGGCGCCGAATGAGCTCTTTATTGGATGACTTCTCGGTCATCGTCTCACCGCCTTTCGAATTGAGGGCTCTGAGGGATGCGCCGTACGTGTCGTGAGGCTCATCACCTACCTCCCCGGAATTGCCCATTCGGATCGTTGATCCGCACCGTATAGTGTGTTGCCGTGACGTGGGGCGCCACGCCGACGACCGAGTTGTCGGTCAGAATGCCGCCGTAGCCGTCGAATTGCCCGGTACCCTCGCTGATCGGCTGGAAAGCGCCGAAGCGCAGGGCCTGCTGGCCCGGGGCGTCCGGCAGGGTCAGAGTGAAGGTTCGGCCTTCGCCACCCGAGGCCAGGAAGCCGCCGATCGACTCGCCGTGAGGATCGTCGAAGGTGTACTCGTTGCGGCTGTCGAACGGGATCGGTGACAGGTCGGTGCCGGGGGCGCCGGGATTGAGGAAGTCGAGAAAGACCCTCGATTTCATCGAGCCGATCACCTGTCCGAGGCTGGCGTTGGCGCGCAGCCCCAGGTGGCCTTCGGTGGTGAAGCGCAGGTCGAAGATCCTGAGCTCCTGCTCGAGGTGAAAACCCTGGACGCCGCCGGTCGGCGTCAGGTCGTAGTATGTTTTGACGTATTGGTCCTGCTTCTGGCCGCGAAACCCCAGGTAGGTGACGCCGGGCGCCGGATGTGGCACCTCGCGGGCCGGCGGGATGTCGCGGTCGGTGCGCAGGGTTCCCTGGGGATCCATGGCTCGGCACAGGAGATTGCCGACGAAGCCCTGCTCCGCGTCGAGGGTGCCGGAGAGGGTGAGGGTGCCCTGATGGTCGGCGAACTTGCCGGATCCTTCGAGGATCGTTCCCACGGCGGCGGCCTCGAGGCCCGCTTTGCCGGGCATGGTGGATCCGGTGCCGAACGCCCCGAAGCTGTCGCCGCTGTCGAAGGCGCAGGTGCCGAGCAGCATCACGAAGCGCTGGGAGCGCGACGGATCGAGGGCTGTCGGCGGCGGTTCCCGGCCGGGTAGAGCGCCGAAGCCTTCCGGCATCAGCAACCAGCGCTGAGGGAACGTCGCCACCTGTCGCCCGACCACGTTGCGCGCCCACAGGCCGCGCCCGTCGACTGGCGGATGGAGCTGGACGTCGAGGCGGTGCAGCACCCCGTGGACATTCCAGCCGATCACCTCGGAGGGGCGGTTGGGAGCGGTGATCGCCGACACGCCCGCCGCCGGATCGGACACCGCGAGCATGTTGAAGAACGCCGCCTCGTCCAGCAGATGCTGCACCATCCCGAACGGGTAGGTCTGGGCGTTGATGTCCGGCAGCTGCGGGGGCCCGGCCGCCCCGGCGGCGCCCTGTGAAACCTGCTGCGTGCTCATCGTGTTACCACCTTTCTTGCGATCCTCGCTTGCCTACAATCGCCTCATGAAAAGTTTTAAGCCGTCGTGTTGGAAGGCGTTCGCGCCGGGCCACGGTCGGCCACTCGGTAGCGGCCAGCGGCATCGGTCACCAGCCCGGCCTGCACCAGCCCGTTCAGGATTCCTTGGAGCTGATCGGACGCCGCTTCGAGATCTTTTGCCAGCTCGTCCGTGGTCCGCGCGTTCGGGGCCCGGAGGGTGAGCTCCCCCAGGACCGCGCGGGCGAGCCCGGCATCGCCCGGCGCCGCTGCCTGTGCCAGCGTTGCTATCTGGGCCGGCTTCACCGCTGGCGGAGGCGGTGGCGGTATCGCGGCCTCGGCCGGAAGCTCGCCGAACTCGCCCACCAGGCAGGCATAGATGCCTTCGAGCCGCCTCAGCTGCTTCACTTCGAAGTCCAGCGACTCCCGCGGCCACCTGTGGGTGACCGCGAAGTCGACCCGCAGGTACCGGCCCTCGTCCGGCATCGGCGGTATTTCGGGCTGTGCCGATCCGTTCGCGATGTCCTTGTATAGCTTCGAAATCACCCAGGCAACGAACGATTCCTGAGTCATCGGCTCGACGACCACCACGCTGGCTCCCCAGATATAACGTTCGAACCCGCGTTTGACCGAGACGATCGAGTAGGGAACCAATTTGACGTCCTGGTCGTCGAGCTTCAGCCGCGCGGTCGGGTCGAGGGCCGACATCTCCATCACCCCCGGGTTATCACCCTGATTCCCGGTCGAGGATGCGCTCTCCGGCACCGGGGCGCTGCTGGCGCCGCCATTGTTCGGTTCCGCCACCCCGGACGACTCGGCTGTTTCGGCGCTCGGCTCCGTCGCCGTTGCCGATGGATTTCCCGGCGGCGGCGCGCCACGGGAGCCCCGGACGGTTCGACTCACCAACCGGTCGATGCCGCAGCCGAGGCGGTCCCATCGATCGCTCATGGCGGCACGCTCCCTGCTTCACCAGCGGCCGGCAGTAATAACGGTGCTTCCCGGCCCTCGGTCCGTAGCTCAGCGAGCGGCAGATACCGGAAAAGCGTCGCCATCCGGCCGCGGTGGACGAAGTCGTCATAGAGCTCCTCAACGGCTACCTTCACCGGCTGACGAACCACCTCGCGCCAGGAAGAAATCTGGGGATCGTCGCTGAGAAAAGCCTCGAGGCTCTGATCGCGACCCGCCCAGGCCCGCCATACCAGGATCGCGGAGATCACCCCGTGGGTGAAGGCGCCGTCGTCCGCGAGCTGATCGCCATAGCGGTGCACGAAATCGGCCAGAACCTGGCGATGGCGGATGTTGACCAGAGTCAAAGCCCAGCTGTATCCGGCGAGCGCGTTACGCCTAGCTCGTTCGTCCGGGGTCTGCCGGCGCAGCTGGTCGAGGGCACGGCGCCAGGACGCTGTGAACGGCATGGCCTGCGTCGGCGCAAAGTAGAGCCCGCGGCCGACCCCGTGCCAGAAACAGTCGGCCCATCGCTGCTGCCGCGCCCGCAGCATCTCATTCAGACGTGGCATCAGCTCAGGGTAGAGATTGCGCACTACCAGACCGAGTGCCTCGACCGCGATCTGCGAATGCCCCCGGCGACTGTTGGCGCGGCAAAGCTCGAGGAAGCGATCGATCGCCC
>JAAUYI010236512.1_pt1 | contig 11308 bp, 13 predicted proteins | sample 7278041 | NCBI WGS metagenome assembly JAAUYI01 (sample SAMN14350216, study PRJNA611818) | marine sediment metagenome | isolation source: surface marine sediment (0.6m) | place: French Polynesia: Moorea | collected 2018-08
CATCGCCGTCCCAATCGAACGGGTAGGACAGCCGATCGTTTGGATCCGTGCCGCAGTCAATTTCGTTCGGCGTGTCGTAGCCATCATTGTCGGGGTCCTGGCTATGTGCTCCAGAAGCGAGAAGAACCAGGGCCGTAGCAATTGCTATGTAGACGCTCGTCGTTGTTTTTCTTGTCATGTCCACTCTCCACTCGGAGTGTTGGTCAGGCGAGAAGCCGGCTGCAGACCGGCCCGCGATAGGATAGCCCCGGCGACAGCCCGGAGCGCTGGAAGCGAACTTGTTATTGCTTAGTTTTAGCACCGCTTCGTGGACTTTTCACTGCGGCGCGGAACGGCCAGCAGGTTATGTGAAATAGCCTTTTGCCGCGGCAGAAAAGGCCGGGGCAGCCGATGGTTCGATGGGGAACTCTCTGGGGCCACAGGGGCGTGTAAGAAACGGCGCTTCACAGTGTCCTAGGTGTTAGCACCTCCGAGAAGGTCGCGCAGGAGGTCCTGGTCGAGGCGCCATGGAATTATTACGCCATCTCAGGTTGCTCGTCGCCATCGAGGGCCAAGGCAAATGGGATGCGCTTGCCGAGCGAGCTGCTGCATTGTCCGCGCGATATCCATCGGATGCGTCGGCTTTGGTTTACCTTGCTCGTGCCGAGGCGCGTCGCGGCAACACGCGGGAAGCAAGGGCAGCTTACCAAGATGTACTCGCGAGGTTTCCGGGGCACGTCGAGGCGACGGCGTTCCTGGCGGGCGGTCGACGATAAGAGCAACGCTCGCCGTTTCGAGCGTGAGTTGGCGGTCGCGGCCGGCGGTCACGGCCGTGCGTAAACGAGATACTTGTAGGCCACTGACAGCACGGCAATCTCGACGGCCCCGAAGGCGAAGCCAACCAGCCAGTAAATGCCGTCGACAAGCACGAAGTCGATGCCGGCGATCGACTTGTCCATCAGCCAGTAGACCCCCCAGGCAATCGCTACCGGAATGCTGGCTGCGATCGCCAGTGCCCAGCCGTAGCCGGTCGTCGATACCCACGAATCACGAAAGTCCACGCGATGACCGAGCGCAGCCGCCGGCAATGTCAGGCTGAAGCGCATCAGGAAGTAGACCGCGAAGAGGTACGTGATGGCATACCGCAGCATGTTCGCGGTCGACATCGGATCGAATTCGGTTGGCGGTAGCAAATTGAGAGACAACAAGCTGACCAGGATCCCGAACAGCAGCATGGCTGCTGCCATTAGCAAAGCGAGGCCGATGTACCAAAGTGCAAAGCGGGTCTCCTGCGATGACCAGTAAAGTCCGTAGCGATTCGGCAGCTGTTGTTCACCGACGATGATGACACGGTGGCAGGACGCCGCGAACATCACCCAGAACGGCAGGTACAGGAAGTACGCCAGCACCGAATAAGAGACTCCCGACGGGAACAGTCCGGCCACCGCGGCGATACCAACCATGCCCGCGCCGGGCAGGATCAATGCCGGCAACAGGACACGATGTTTTTGCGCCAGCTCCCGTAATGCCTCGAGTAACAGCCCGATCGATGCAAACCGCGGTTCAGGCACGCCGGGTTTTCCGTCGCGACAGCCTTGCTTGCGTCATTGCGATGACGGCGTAGACGACGATGCCGATACCCCCGGATATGAAGGCAACCATCAGGGTCCCCAGTAGCAGGATCGTGTGGATACCGCGTTTTGCCGCGTCGCAAATCATCCAGTGGCATGCCAACAAGGCGTACGCCAATACCTCAATCCAGATATTCAGCAATCGCTCCGGCACGCTGAACAACATGACCATACCGTTGAACGTAAACAAGCTGCCGGCCGGTTCGAGGTCACGATGCCAGAGCACGCCGATCACGAAGATAACCAGCAATCCGATCGGCACAATGCGGCCGCCGATCAACATCAGCCATTTGCGCCAACGCCACTGCGGTCCGGATATCGCCGCCACGAACAGAGCCAGCCAGGCCAGCATGAACGCGTTGCCGGTTGCCGAGAACAGCGCCTGGTTGCTGATCATCGCTCTGCCCCGAACGCGTCGGCCGCCATCAACAGGGCCTGTTTGCGGATGTCGGCCGGCCATTCAGCCGTTTCTATCTCGAACTTGCCGCGATCTCCCGAGTAGAGCGCACGGGTCGCTTCTTCATAGCCCGGCAGGTCTCCGGCAATCGCCGATACGAACCGGTTCGTGCGGTCCTGCGCGGCACGAGCCGTATCTTCAGCAGACGCACTCTTGCGGGCCGCGTCGACCAGGCGACGGAGGGCAGCCGACGCCCCGCCGCGCTGCGACTCCAGCCACTCCCAGTGACGCGGCAACAACGTGACCTCCCGACCGATGACGCCCAGCTTTGGCCGTCCGCGCTTGCCGGTGTGGGCCGGCTTGTCCGCCGGCTGCCCATAACGGTCCATGACGTCGTCGTCGCTGCCACGCAGGTCCAGGTCGATCTGACGTCCCGACTGTTCCTCGAAGATCAGGACAGGCGTGTCCTGGTCGGACTGGTCGGACAATCGGCGCAGTTCGAGCGCAATGTCGACAAGTTCGCCGCGCATCAGGCACCGATCGCCACAGAAGGCGATATGCTGGTTCATTGTTGGGATCCAATTAAATCCGGGTAAAAAGATTATTACCCGGATTTAATTTTTTCGCAAGCGTCCGTCGCGTTGCCTTGTGGATTTCAGGTCGCGCCGCTGGCCTTTTTGAACAGACTGACCATGAACTCGACTTCCTCGCGCGCCAGCAGCAGATACCGGTCATTGGCGCGACGGCACGAGACCACCATCCACAACGTCGCGTCTACCCGCTGCATGACGGTGTCTATTTGCACAAGGACCCGAACGACATCGTCTGCGTCGGCTACTGTCCCGCTTACCCGTGAATCGCCGGCCGCCAGCAGCGTCGCCCAGTCGTCCTTGGTCATCGCCAGCGTCATCAACGCTGCATAGACTTCCGCGTCGGATAGCGCGCCGAACGATTCCATCGTCGCGTCCGGGCCGAAGAAGCCGGTCAACGCAACCTTCTGCTTTCGTTCGTCCAGGTTCGGGATGAAACCGAGCGACTCGCGAACCTCCCGAAGAGCATCAGGGTGCGTGAGCTCGGCGACTGCCTGGTAGTCGCGGGCAATCATCGCGTCCAGGAAGCGGACGGCGAGTGCTTCAGGAGAATTTGCGAACGCAGGCGTCGCGCTGACGAGCAGCGCGAGCGCGACACCCAGCGCTGCCCGCACGGCGATCAGCGATCGTAGACCGGGATGTACTTCCGTTCTTTCGGTCCGGTGTAGAGCTGCCGCGGGCGGCTGATGCGACCGGTCGGGTCCGTGATCATCTCGCGCCAGTGCGCAGTCCAGCCGACCGACCGGCCCAGCGCGAACATCACCGTGAACATCGATGTCGGAATGCCGAGAGCGCGGTAGATGATGCCGGAGTAGAAGTCGACGTTGGGGTACAGGTTCTTCTCGATGAAATACTCGTCCCGGAGCGCCACCTGCTCGAGTTCCAGTGCGAGATCGAACATCGGCGTATCGACACGGCCGAGATTCGCAAGCACCTTGTGACACATCTCGCGAATGATCGTCGCGCGCGGGTCGAAGTTCTTGTAGACGCGGTGACCGAAGCCCATCAGGCGGAACGGGTCGTCCTTGTCTTTTGCCTTGTCGACAAATTTCGGAATGTTTTTTGCCTCGCCGATTTCTTCGAGCATACGCAGCACGGCCTCGTTGGCGCCACCGTGTGCCGGGCCCCAAAGCGCCGAGATGCCGGCGGCGATCGCCGAGTACGGGTTGGCGCCGGAGCTGCCCGCCATGCGCACGGTCGAGGTCGAACAGTTCTGCTCGTGGTCGGCGTGCAGAATGAACAGCAGATCGAGCGCCTCGGCCGCAACCTGGTCGATCTCGTAGTCCTCGGCGGGCACTGCGAACAACATGTGCAGCAGGTTCTCGCAGTAGTTGAGGTCGTTACGCGGGTAGATGAACGGCTGGCCGATCGACAGCTTGTACGCCGCAGCCGCGATTGTCGGCAGCTTGGCCAGGATCCGGTGCGCGAAGATATCGCGGTGTTCGGAGTCGGCCGCGTCGAGCGTGTCGTGGTAGTAGGCGGACATCGAGCCGACGACGGCTGACAGTACCGCCATCGGGTGTGCGTCGTAACGGAAACCGTTGAAAAAGCGCAGCATGCCTTCGTTCAGCATCGTGTGCCGGCGAATGATGTTGTCGAACTCTTCGAGTCGTTTTGCCGACGGCAGGTCACCGTGCAGAAGCAGGTAAGCCACCTCGATGAAGCTGGAGTGTTCCGCCAGCTGCTCGACCGGGTAGCCCCGGTACATCAGGACGCCGTCGTGGCCGTCGATGTAGGTGATGTCCGATGAGCAGCTGCCGGTTGCGACGAAACCGGGGTCGTACGTGAAGACGCCCTGGTCGCGATACAGACGCGAAATGTCGATGACATCCGGCCCGGTCGAGCCTTTGTGTACAGGCAGTTCCGATTCCTTGCCGTCGGGGCTGATCAGGCGATACGCATCCTGGCTCATCTGGTTCCTCTCGTAACTAATTCAGTTCGTTTTTATATGAATCCCACGAGCATACCAAAGCCCCGGCGAGCGGGGCCTTAGTACTTTCGGATTGTCACTGGCGAGTGGCTTAAGGCGCGACCGCTAATCGGCGGCTCAGCTCATGCCGTATTTCTTGCGGAACTTGTCGACGCGACCGCCTGAATCGACGATCTTCTGTTTGCCCGTATAGAAAGGGTGGCACGCAGAGCACACCTCGATCGTGAGGTCTTCGCCGAGCGTCGAACGCGTCGTGAACTCGTTACCGCAACTGCAGGTGACCTTGATGTCCGCGTAGTTGGGATGGGTGTCGGCTTTCATGATGAGCTCTCGGGTGCTTGGCTGCTAAGCAAAAAGGCCGCGTAGGATAATCGGAAGTCCCCGCCTCCGCAAGCGCTGTCAATTATCCACAGAAGCTGTGGATAAGTTTGTGGAAGAAATTTGGGTGAACGCCCTAAGGTGCGGATTTTCAAGCACCGTTATTAATATGACTATTTTGTGGCCATTTTATTAAAGCAAATAAAAACAATGGCTTATGAGCCCATATTTTAACGAAATGTGAAACAGGTCACATCTCGCCCTGAAAATACAGGGCTCTACGCGTCATTGTGCATAAATGCCGCCATGTATATACATGCGGGGAGCCTCCAATCCGGGTCGCAGGCAGCGCAAAATCCGGCCGTCAGGGAGCGTCCGAGGGTAAAAACTCGGCCTGCAGGTTGTCCAGAAACAGCCTGCCTCGCTCGGTCGGCCGGAATCCCGGCGCGTCCGTGCGCTCGATCAGCCCACGCCGTTCAAGGGAGCTTATGCCGGGTTCCAGCGCGTCGACGGACCGTCCGGTACAGGCTTCGAACAATGCCGAGGCGAAGCCGCCGGTCAGGCGCAGCGCGTTGAGCATGAATTCGAACACCAGTTCGTCGTCCGACACGATGTTCCGTACCGCCGCGACCGTGCCGGCCTCGACCGACTCCATGTAGGCCAGCGGGTTGGGCGCACGCGTCGTGCGAACGATGCCGTCCACCGACGTCAGCTTGCCGTGTGCGCCTGCCCCCAGTCCCAGGTAGTCGCCGAAGGTCCAGTAGTTCAGGTTGTGGACACAGGACCGCCCGGGCCTCGAGTACGCCGACACCTCGTACTGTGCGTACCCCAGCGCCGCAATGCGCTCCTGCCCTGCAAGCTGCAACGCAAGGCTTTTGTCGTTGTTCGGCAATCCGGCCGGCGGTCGCGCATGGAACACCGTGTTGGGTTCCAGCGTCAGCTGGTACCACGACAGGTGTTCAGCCCCGAGGCTGGCCGCGGCTTCGATGTCGGCGATTGCACCGGCTTCGTCCTGGCCCGGCAGGCCGTACATGACGTCGATATTGATGTTGTCGAATCCGCCGGCACGCGCTGCGTCGACGGCAACGCGCGTGTCCGCCGCCGAGTGAATGCGGCCGAGTTGCCGCAGCAAGTCGTCGTCGAATGACTGCGCGCCGATGGACAGGCGGTTCACCCCGGCATCGCGGTAGCCCCGTGGGTTGCCGTACTCGACGGTACCCGGGTTTGCTTCCATCGTGATCTCGGCATCGGCGGCCAAATCCAGTTCCCTGCCCACCGCCTCGAGCAACCGTGCAATCTCGTCCGGGGTGAACAGGCTAGGCGTACCGCCGCCAAGAAAGATGCTGACAAGCTCGCGACCGGCCACCGATTCGGCTGCTGATTCGAGGTCGGCGACCAGCGCGTCGATATAGCGCTCACGGGGCGGCGATTCGCCCGCGGTGTGGGAGTTGAAATCGCAATACGGGCACTTGCGCACGCACCACGGGAGGTGCAGGTACAGGGCCAGCGGTGGCAACGGCCGGTTCACGGGAATCGCCGGCTGAGCTCTGCCTCGAGTTCCCTGAGCGCGGCACCTCGATGGCTGCGCCGGTTTTTCTCGTCCGCGCCAAGCTCGGCCGCGGTCTGGCCGCTCTCGATATCGAGAAACACCGGGTCGTAACCGAATCCGCCCTCACCTCGACGTGCCGAAAGAATGCGTCCCGCCCATTGCCCATGACCATAGACCGGCTCGTCATCGCCGGGCATGACAAAGCAGGCACAGCAGTGGAACGCCGCGCCGCGGTCGTCGTCGGCAACGCCGTCCAGTTCGGCCAGCAGCTTGTCTATGTTGCTGTCGTCGGTGGCACCGGGCCCGGAGTAGCGTGCCGAGTAAACGCCCGGCCGGCCGTCGAGCGCATCGACGGCAAGTCCGGAATCGTCGGCGATGGCGGGCAGGCCGGTTGCGGCAGCTGCATGGCGTGCCTTGATCAGTGCGTTTTCGGCGAACGTCGTACCAGTCTCCTCGGCATCGCTCACGCCATACTCGGATTGCGGTACGACGGTCGCGCCGAAGTTCTCGAGGATGCGCTGGATCTCCCTGAGCTTGCCGGCATTGCCGCTTGCGAGGACGATTCGTGCGGGCAGCGACATCAGGTCAGGACGCGTTGGCCAGCGCCTCGTTTTGAGCGTCGATGATGCTCGCAATACCACTGCGGGCCAGCGCGATCATCTGCGCGAGGTCGTCATCGCTGAAGGCGTGACCCTCGGCAGTACCCTGGACCTCGATGAATCGTCCGGCGTCGTTCATGACGATGTTCATGTCGGTTTCCGCGTCCGAGTCTTCATCGTAGTCGAGGTCGAGCACTGCGATGCCGCGATAGATGCCAACCGAGATTGCGGCAACCTGCCCGTGCAGCGGGTCGCGCTTGAAGCGCGCCGACTTCGCGATGCGCTTGATTGCCAACGCCAGCGCGACATACGCGCCGCTGATGGCCGCCGTGCGCGTGCCGCCATCCGCCTGGATGACGTCACAGTCGAGCGTGATCGTGCGTTCCCCGAGCGCTTCACGATCGGTAACCGCCCGCAGCGAGCGTCCGATCAGGCGCGAGATTTCCAGCGTCCGGCCGCTCTGTTTACCGCGCGCCGCTTCGCGACCCGAACGTGTGTGTGTCGAGCGCGGCAACATGCCGTATTCGGCGGTGACCCAGCCACTGCCGTTGCCGCGTAACCAGGGCGGCACGCGGTCTTCGACGCTGGCCGTGCACAGCACACGCGTATCGCCGAATTCCGCCAGCACGCTGCCTTCGGCATGGCGGGTGAAGTCGGTCGTAAAATTCAAGGCGCGCATTTCATCGGCAGCGCGGCCGCTGGGTCGCATGATTGAGAGGCCTCCCGTCGCGCCGTCAGGCGCCAAGCCACCGCAAGGCGGTACCGGTCGTATTGTCGCTGTAGGGGGAGTTCACCTTCAATGCCTGCATGCTCAGCGACTTGAGGTTGTCCGCGAGGTTGTTGTCGCCGGGTGCGCCGATGGCGGCCATGTCGACGTCGGTAAGCCCTGACCACAGGCCGTCGGTGCATGCCAGCAGCACGTCGCCGGTTTCGAGCAGCTGCTTGCCGGTGATGCTCATGTCCGGCACCGGCGCGTCGCCACCGATGCAGCACTCGACGAAGTTGCGCATCGGGTGATCGAGCGCTTCTTCTTCGGTAATCGCGCCTTCCTGGATCAGCACTTCGACGTGACTGTGATCGCGCGATCGGGTCAGGACCTGGCCGTCGCGCACCTGGTAAATGCGACTGTCGCCGATGTGCGCCCAGAACGCGCCGCCTTCCTGTACCAGGCAGATCGCGCAGGTTGCGCGTGGACGAAAGTCGACCGCGACGTCCATGCCGAGGCTGACGACTTCATCGTGCGCGGCTGCCAGCGCCATGTACAGGAATCCCTGCGGATCGAACACCGGCAGTTGTGTGTCCATGAACAATTGCTGCACGACATTGAGCCCGGTCTCAGCTGCGCGGGCGCCGTCCGAATGGCCACCCATGCCATCGAACACGAGCATTAACGCCGCCTCGTCTGCGACGACGACGGCGGCACGGTCCTGGTTGTCCTGCCGGTCACCGAGTGCAGAAACTTTGGCGTATTCGACGTGCATAGCGGGCTGAGCTTAGAATGCGGGCCTTCGAGAGAGCCTGAAAAGTATGCCGGCTTTCGCGCCGACAAAGCGTGATGAGGCCGGCAGAACCGGAGACAGACAGCGATGTTACATAGTATGACAGGGTTTGCGCGACAGTCGGCAGAGACCGGTGTCGGCACGCTGACCTGGGAGTTGCGCGCTGTCAATCACCGTTACCTCGATGTCTCGTTCCGCCTTCCGGATGACCTGCGCCCCAAAGAACAGGAACTGAAAAACACCGTCAGCCAGCAGCTCAAGCGCGGCAAGGTCGAATGCACGCTGCACTTCCAGCGCAAAACGGACACGCAGGACGAGCTCGCACTGAACACGGAGCTGGTCAAGCTGCTCGGCGTGCGCTCCCGCGAACTCGCGCAGCTGCTGCGTGAAGTGGCGCCGCTCGACCCGATCGACGTACTGCGTTGGCCCGGCGTGCTGCTGCAGAGCGAGGTAGACACCGAACCGCTGTACGAAGAAGCGGTTGCTCTGCTGGAACAGACACTCGATGCAATGAGTGCCATGCGCGCCAGCGAAGGCGAACGTATTGCCAACATGATCGAGTCGCGCTGCGCGGATATTGCCTCGCTTTCCGCATCCGTCAGGAAACGCATGCCGGACGTGTTGGCGGCGGTGCGCTGCAAGCAGCGCGAACGGCTCGACAAGCTCGACATCGATGCGGACCCGGAACGCCTCGAGGTCGAACTGGCGCTGGTCGCGCAGAAACTCGACGTTGACGAGGAACTCGACCGTCTCGACAGTCACGTAGTCGAGATCCGCGACGTGCTGAAGAATAACGACCCGGTCGGCCGGCGGCTCGACTTCCTGATGCAGGAGCTGAACCGCGAAGCCAACACACTCGGTTCCAAGTCTGCCGACAGCGAAACCACGAAAGCTGCCGTCGAGCTGAAGGTCCTGATCGAGCAGATGCGCGAGCAGATCCAGAACGTCGAGTAGGTCAAACATGTCAACGCAAGAACCCGCCCGCCTGTTCGTGATTGCGGCACCGTCCGGTGCCGGCAAGACGACGCTCGTACACGCGCTGACGCGCAACTACCCGGATTTGCGCTTTTCGATCTCGTACACGACGCGCCAGAAACGTCGCAACGAGGCGCACGGCGTCGACTACCTGTTTGTCGACAAGGACGAATTCGACCGGCTGCGAGCGGAGGGCGCCCTGCTCGAATCGGCCGAGGTATTCGATAACTTCTACGGCACGAGCCGGGCGCAGGTCGAAGAACACCTCGGCAACGGCAACAACGTGCTGCTCGAAATCGACTGGCAGGGCGCGCAGCAGGTGCGCGAATCGATGCCGGACTGCGTGTCGATTTTCATCCTGCCGCCATCAGTCGAAGAGCTCGAACGCCGGCTCCGGAGTCGCCGCACCGACAGCGAGGAAGTCATCAACCGGCGGCTGTCCGATGCGCTGTCGGACATGTCGCACTGGCAGGATTTCGACTACGTCATCTTTAACGACGACCTCGAGCGCGCGGTCGCCGACACGATCGCGGTACTTGCCGGCGACGGTGAATCCTCTTCGACCCGTAATGCCCGTGTCCAGGCGGCCGTCGAAAACCTGCTGGCCCCGCAACCGGACTGCTTATAACTATTTCGCATAAGGGGTGGAGGCCGGACCTGCGCCGCGCTACCGTGCGCGCTGATTGAGACTCAGCTGGAAGGATTTCACCGATGGCCCGTATTACCGTCGAAGACTGCCTCGACAACATCGACAACATTTTCGAGATGGTGCTCGTCGCCGCCAAGCGCGCGCGCCGCATCGCCCACGGCGCCGAGCCGATGGTCGAACTGGAGAACGACAAACCGACCGTCATCGCGCTGCGCGAGATCGCCGACGGCCTGGTCACGCCGGCCATCCTCGACGAGATCGAGGCGCCGCCAACGGAAGACCTGCTGCAGCCGGAAGTGGCCGACGACATCCTGCCGCTCAGGGGCATCTCGATCGGCGACTGATCGCCGCTAAAACCCCGTAGAAACCGCGACCCAAGCCCCCTTTGGTTTGCGTAAAGCGGTTATATTATTGAAGGCATGGACTATGCCGCTACGATCCTCTCCAAGCTGCCGGGCGCGTCTCGACGCGACCATGGCCTCAGGCGGCTGATCGATACGCTCGAGTACCTGCCGACCGAGCAGATCGACATGGTCATGCGCGCCTACGAGTTTGGCGCCGCCGCCCATGACGGGCAGACCCGCAAGACCGGCGAACCCTACATTACCCACCCGGTTGCCGTCGCGCAGGAACTCGCCGAGATGCATCTCGACGCAGAAGCGATTGCGGCCGCGATCCTGCATGACACCGTGGAGGACACCGAGGCATCGATCGACGAGGTCCGCGAGAAGTTCGGCGAAGACGTTGCGCTGATCGTCGACGGCGTCAGCAAGCTCGACCAGATCCAGTTCAGAAGCCGCGCCGAGATGCAGGCAGAGAGCTTCCGCAAGATGATGCTGGCGATGATCGAGGACATCCGCGTTATCCTCGTCAAGCTGGCGGATCGGCTGCACAACATGCAGACGCTCGGCGCGATGCCGACTTCCAAGAAGAAGCGCATCGCACGCGAGACGCTAGACATCTACGCGCCGATCGCGAACCGGCTCGGCATCAACAGCCTGAAGGTGCAGCTCGAGGATCTCGGCTTCAAGCACCTCTACCCCCTGCGCTACCGCGTGCTCGACAGGGCGCTCAAGAAAAGCAAGGGCAGTCAGCGCCAGATCGTGAAGCGCATCTCGGAGGCGTTTCGCAAGGCGATGGACGAGGAAGGCATCCAGGGCGACGTCATCGGTCGCGAGAAACACCTCTACAG
>JAAUYI010011593.1_pt1 | contig 11304 bp, 10 predicted proteins | sample 7278041 | NCBI WGS metagenome assembly JAAUYI01 (sample SAMN14350216, study PRJNA611818) | marine sediment metagenome | isolation source: surface marine sediment (0.6m) | place: French Polynesia: Moorea | collected 2018-08
AAACTGAGTATAGTCTGTGGACGAGAACCCCTGAAACCGATGTCTTACCCGTCTGTCGGGAACTCGGTATAAGTTTGGTCGCTTATTCACCTTTGGGTAGAGGCTTTTTAACAGGTGCATTTAAATCTCCCGCCGACTTTGCACCCGATGATTTTCGCGCTCACTCGCCCCGCTTCCAAGGAGAGAATTTTCAACGTAATCTAGAATTAGTGAATAAAATTAAGGAAATAGCTACAGAAAAAAGCTGCACCGCCGCACAACTTGCTCTAGCTTGGTTGCTCGCCCAAGGAGAAGAAATTATTCCTATTCCTGGGACAAAAAAACGCGATCGCGTTACCGAAAATGCCCAGGCTGTTGACATCGAATTGAGTAGTGAAGATTTGCAGCGTATTGATAAAGTGATGCCATTAGACGCTGCTGCTGGTACGCGCTATCCAGAAGCACTGATGAATACTGTTAATCGTTAATACTATGGAGCTTTTAAACACCGACAGTTTACCACCGCTACTCCAAAATGCAGCCACAAGTTATTCTTTTGCTGCGGGACAAAGACTGTTTCGCCAGGGCGATCTCATGAGTAATTTCTTTGTAGTTGCCAGCGGACGAATTAAATTGGTTCGCTACACTATTGAAGGCAGAATGGTAGTGTTACAAGTTGCCAGAAAAGGTGACAGCTTGGGAGCAAATGGTTTTTTGGCTGATGTATATTCTTGTACTGCCATCGCAGAAGTAGAATCACGGGCGATCGCTTATCCGCAATCATTACTCACAGAAGCTTTACGAGAAGATCCAGAACTAGCCGAAGATTTAAGAGCCAGGATGAGCGGTAAAATTCAATCTTTTGAAGTCAGTCTAGAACTACTCCAGATTAAATCGGCCCATTTACGGTTACTTCAATATCTGCAATACAATGCTACTACCACTAATAATCAAACCGTCTTTAATTTAGATCGAACCTGGAAAGAAGTTGCTGCCGAACTGGATTTGGCTCCACGAACCCTTTCACGAGCTTTGGCAAGATTAGAATACAACGGCAGAATTACTCGCCAATCGGGGTTTATTACTTTGCGAAAATAGGGAAGACTTTTAGCTTAATTGAGATTCATCCCAGACTGTATTGCCTTGCAATCAGTGTGGGACGGGGCGTAAAACAGTGCGAAATTTACCGCTATTTCTAGGTTGCAAACCGATTTTTTCGCTTTTAGGGAAATTATCTGAAGTTCGTAGTGCTATAATCTATACTACGCAATCATTATAAATAGTTAATATAGATTATGACTAGTCAAAATGTTACTAATAATCCTGTGGAACTCAATGGTGAGCAAAATAATTTAGGCGATCTAGAAAATTTAGCTGAAAATGACGACCCTATTAATAATCATATCGTCATAGAAATTACCGAAGATGCATCTAGCACCGTGGGAAATACAGATTTTATCAGTATGAGTAACGTTACTGGAGATGAGAATACTGGTTTTTTAAATCAAGACAGTATTGCCTTTGACGCTGGTAACGATGTAATTAAAAATGTACTGTTGGTTTCGGGAGACGGCGATCGCAACCAAGCGATTTATAATCTTGGGGAAATTGGAGAGGGACAAGAAGTAGTTATTACTACTGGTTCTGGTAACGATAGTATACGTGGCATCAACATTGTTACTGGTAACGGAGAGCAAAACACTGGTATTAGAAATTATGAAACCACGATTAGCACAGATACTGGTATCGATCGCGTTTTCGGTTTAGTTCGAGTTGAAGGCAGTGGCGCTGGCAATACTGGCATTAGCAACGTTTTTAGCACCATAGATCTGGGAGCCGACAACGACAGAATCGACGGCATCGCATCTATTAACGGTGATGGCGATAATAACTACGGTATCACAGGTGGATTTTTTGGCTACTTGTTAGGAGAGGGAAACGACGATTTTAGTTCAGTTGTTAACGTTGTCGGCAACGGTAACGGAAATAGGGGTTTTAGTGGCGGAGATGGTGCGATCGTCGGCGATGGAGGAAACGATCTGGTTAGTGCTGTGGCTTCGATTGGCGGAGATGGCAGTGACAACGATGGTATCAGTTTAAGTGAAGCTGCTATTCGTCTTGATGATGGAGACGATCGCATTGATGCTGTTGCACAGATCGGTGGTAACGGCAATAACAATACTGGAGTTTCCTTTGCTTTTGGCGGAATTTACTTAGCTGCTGGTCAAGACTATCTAAATAGTACCGTCACAATAGGGGGTAGTGGTGACTTTAATCGCGGTCTTTTCCTCGAATTCTTTGGTAATATTCAAGCTGGTGCTGAAGATGACAATATTAACAGTACAGTAAGGGTTCGAGAAGGAAGTAACAATACTGGTACTTATATTGGCGATCTTAGTACTGTCGATCTAGGAGATGGCGATGACGAACTGATAAGCTCGGCGGAAATCTTTGGCCAGGGAGATAACAACAGTGGCATAGCCCTAGTACCAGAACAAGGCGACTCTAGTTTGAACGCTGGGGCTGGAAACGATCGCATTCACGGTTCGGTATCTGCTGAGAGTGGTAGCAATAACTATGGTATCCACAACCAAGGAACGATCGATTTAGGTACGGGAGACGATAGTATTTCGACTACAGCACCCGATGCTTTCTCTGGATATGCAGGAGGCGGAATCATCAAACTAGGTGAAGGCAACGATTATATTAGTGGCTTCGGAGATCAGTTCGTCGATGGGGGAGGAGGTTTCGACATTGCCAAATTTGATTTAGACAGCAACTTTTCAGTCTTTCTCGGTAGCGAACCAAATTCGATCGAGATCGTGGCCAATGGCATCACAATGTCTTTTTTTAATGTCGAGCAATTCGACTTTGCTCATCGCTCCTACTCCTTTGATGAAATGGTTGCTATAGCTGAAGAGATCTGAGTTTAAATAATTTCCTCAATCGCTGATTTCATTTTATTGCTTTTGAGATCTGAGAAATATTGGGCAACAGGCGATCGCTTTTCATGATTTGTAATCGGTTTGGTCGTTAGTAGACAAACAACAGATATTTATTATCGACGTTGCAACGGCAAGAATGTAGCGTTAATTGCCGAAGATGAACTGTCGATCTATTGCGATCGCATCAAAACAGCGATCGCTTTAATTGTTCTGTAGGCTATTTTTTCAACTTCTCAAATGATTTGCTCAGAGTGATACCCTATCACCTCCGTCAATCGAGCGGAAAAACTATAACTCTGGAGCAGGTTCTACATAGAAAGCAATGCCATCAACACCCCCTTCTGGTTCATAATCAGGAGATTCAATAAAGAAATCTCTTTCTTCGGTGGATGGAGTATAAAAGTGAGCATCTAAACTTGCATTGTAAAAACGATACAAAGGTACTGTTCCTTCTATTTGGGTGTCGTAACCATAATAAGGAGTACCTTCTAAAGTATAGTTATCCAAATTCTCTTCAACAAAAGCTCTTTCATTTTGATCGACAGTGTAAAGATGTATCCCTGTATCCCTATTGAAGAAACGATAGACGGGACTGATTCCAGTAATATCTTCTCCTTCTGGTGGAGGTGCTGCCCCTACAAAAGAGATTCCCTCTAGCTCATATTGAGGCAAAGTTTCTAAAATGGTATCTCTTTCTACTTCTTCGGTGGTATAGAATTGAGTTTGAGTATCTGTGCGAAAGAATTCATAGACGGGAATGCCATTTTCATCAACTTCTGGTTGTTCTGGATTTTCACCAGGGGCGAGATCTTCATCATTACCTTGGCCGATCGTAGGCACTTCTTCACTTTCAGGAGAATCGGCTTCAAAAGGAGTAAACTCTCCTGTTTCCACAACGATTTCTCCATTCTCAAACAGAATAAGCTCGACTTCCGATAAAGTATCGGTAAAAGATTCGGGTGGGGGAGTCGGGGTTACTTCCTCATCAGTCTCTGCTTCTGGTGGTGGAGTTAGGGAAACTGCTCCTGTCACGGTAGCAAAAGTTTCTCCCAAGACAACTTCGTAGTTTGAGGCTAATCCAGAGAATACCGCAGCATCATTGCCTGCTCCTCCAGTGATGACATCGTTTCCATTTGCACCAAAGAAAGTATCATTACCAGCTTCCCCATTCAGGGAATCGTTGCCTATACCACCAATTAGCGCGTCATCTCCCGCACCACCAGCGATCGTGCTACCAACAGAGGCAGTGGCAATATCGATCGTATCGTTGCCCGCACCAGAAACCAAATCGACTCTTTCAATAGCTTGAATAGTAGTACCGTCAAGAATTCCTCCAGAGGTAGGACTAGGCCCTTCAAAGATGTTATAAGTAAAAACTAAATCTTCTGTCTCATCGGCAAAGTTGAGATCGAGAGTATCTATGCCAGCACCGCCATTGATGGTTTTTTGTCCCGCACCAAAAGTAATGACATCATCTCCATCTCCGCCGTTGATAATATCGTCGCCGAGTCCTCCATCAAGCAAATCGTTTCCATTCGCGCCAACAATCGTATCGTTTTCTGCTGTTCCAGTTAAATTGTCATTCTCTGGGGTTCCGTTGATTATCATCGTTATTATCCAACTTAATCTTAGAAAATTTTATATCGCCCATATAGCAAAACTTACTCTACTACCAAACTAAGTATTTTTTGGATAACCAAAGAAAAAAATAAGTTTGATTAATACTAATTAAGTACCAAATCGCTTGAATTAATAGGCGATCGCTTTTATTACGGACAAAACTCGATCGCGAAGAGAAGTTTGAAGACTATTCATATCGACGATAAAGCTAGCAAACCTCTATTAGAATTATCAAAATTTTATTTTTCCTGCTTTCCAATTACAAAACGTAATTTGCATAAAGTAAAAATAGCTACAAACTGCAAACAGAAAAAACGTTCTAATTACCTAAGAACGAAATATTGATTACAAATATGGTAATTTCCTCAAGTGCAAACGCTACAGATAAGTGGAGTAAAATCAACTCCCAGCGAGGAAATCTGAGCGAGATAGATTTGATTTGTATGGTCTGTGGTGGTGTCCATATGACTGCCGATCACTGGAAATTTATGGCAGAGGATATGCCAAAAGATCCAGTGGAGATGATTGACGACTTGATTAAGATGAGGGTCTATAAGTCAAGTACGTTGAAACTAGCAGATGCGGTCAATACTGCCGACTTGCGTAAGACTCTATTACTCAAGGTTGCAGGGAGAGGCGATCCGAAGCGAGAAAGATTGGTTCTGGAACTGTGCAAACAGGCAGGAGGAATCGAAAATGCTTTTGCTGCTGCCTTTGGCCCTAAAGCTGGAGAATTTTTTGGTGATGTAGTTTATAACGGTGAATTTAGTCGCCGTCGTTTCCTCAAGAATTTAGCGGTGGGTGCAGCCTTAGTTACCCTGGCAAATTGCGCCCCCAATCAACAAGGAGAAGAAGCTGCCGTCGATACTTCGGAAGTAGTCGAAGGTGCAGAAAATCTGGAGAAAAGAGATTTAAGGATTGGCTTTATTCCGATTACCTGTGCCACGCCGATTATTATGTCCGAACCGTTAGGTTTTTATAAAAAGTATGGCTTTAACGCCGAAGTAGTGAAGATGCCTAGCTGGGGGGCGGTGCGAGATTCGGCGATCGCGGGAGAACTGGATGCCTATCATATGCTAGCACCGATGCCGATCGCCATGACTTTGGGATTGGGTTCGGCTTCTTTTGGGGTTAAGCTTGCCAGTATTGAAAATATTAACGGACAGGCAATTACTGTTGCTAATAAATACAAAGGTCAGGTAAACGGTCCTGCGGACTTTAAAGGCTTTAATATTGGCGTACCGTTCCCCTACTCGATGCACAATCTCTTGTTGCGTTATTACCTAGCAACAGGAGGCATAGACCCCGATAAAGATGTCAAAATTCGCCCCGTTCCGCCACCAGACAGTATCGCCCAGTTGGTAGCAGGAGACATCGACGCTTATTTAATGCCCGATCCCTTTAACCAAAGGGCAGTCTACGAAGAGGCGGGCTTTATCCATATGTTGACCAAAGAATTATGGGCTGGGCATCCCTGTTGTGCCTTTGCAGCTAGTGATGAGTGGATTACAGCCAATCCCAATACCTTTAGGGCGTTGAATAAATCGATTATTGAGGCTACTGGCTATGCTAGAGATCCTGCTAACCGTCCCGAAATTGCTAAGGCAATCTCCGAAAGGGCGTTCCTCAATCAGCCTGTAGAAGTTGTAGAAGCAGTACTGACAGGCAACTTTGAAGATGGTTTGGGCAACACCAAAGAGATTCCCGATCGCATTGATTTCGATCCCTATCCCTGGCAAAGTTTTGCTAACTGGATTTCTTCGCAGCTAGTGCGATGGGATTTACAGGGAGACGGCAAAGTAAAATCCGCGATCGCAGCCGATAAATACGAAGAAGTGGGTAAAGAAATCTTTATGACTGACTTGGCTAGGGAATTAGCCGAGGAAGTAGGACAAACTCCCCCAGAAGATATCTATCGTACCGAAACTTTAGCCTTTGATACCTTCGACCCTGCCAACCCCCAGACATACGTCGATGAACAAATTAAGAAATACGGCGTGTAATCAATGGACGGTGAACAATGGGCATTGGGCGTTGAACAGGGAATGAAGCTTGGTAAATGATAAATGGTAAATGATAAATGAAATGACGGCAGTTCAAAAAAGGAAGATCGAGAAACAAGAAAACAATTGGCTGGAGAACGATAATGTCAAGGCATTGTTGTTATTTCTCCTGTCCCTGGGGTTATTTCTCCTATTTTGGGAAATTGGGGCAAAAATGAAATGGTTCGCCAAAGGGATGCCCACCGCCTCTTTAACCATTCAAGAATTATGGTACTGGGTGACTCATCCTTTTTACGACAATGGCCCCAACGATCTGGGGATAGGTTGGAATTTATTAATTAGCTTGAGGCGAGTGGCGATCGGCTATACTCTAGCTTCGGCGATCGCCGTACCTCTGGGTATCTTAGTTGGTATTTCTAAGGTGGCGTTTAAAGCTTTTAATCCCTATTTTCAACTTCTAAAGCCTGTATCTCCCCTAGCTTGGTTGCCTCTGGGTTTATATCTTTTCCGCGACTCAGAATTAACGGGGATTTTTATTATTACTATCGCCAGTATTTGGCCCACCCTGACTAATACTGCCTTTGGGGTGGCAAATGTAGATTCTAGTTATCTGGATGTCTCTCGAACCCTGGGGGCATCGCGCTGGCGCACTATCTTTAAAGTAATTATCCCTGCTGCTTTGCCGAATATCATCTCTGGTTTACGCATTAGTATGGGAATTTCCTGGCTGGTAATTGTGGCGGCGGAAATGCTTTTGGGTACGGGACTGGGCTACTTTATCTGGAATGAATGGAATAACCTCTATATTCCTAATATTTTGGTGGCAATCTTTATTATCGGCATTGTAGGTATTATTCTCGACCAAATCTTCGCCTATCTAGAAAAATTAGTTTCGTTTGGTAAATCATGAGTACATCTTTTTCATCCGATCGTCAAACCGTGACTACCAATGCTGACGAAGCGCAAATATCTTTACGTCATATCTCTAAGGTATTTCCTGGTCGAAGTGGCTGGCTGGATAAAATTACAGGACGGGCTTCGGCGGATTTTGTGGCGATCGAGGATATTAATCTAGATATCGAACACAATACCTTTGTCTCCATTATTGGGCCTTCTGGTTGTGGTAAGTCCACCCTACTGAATATTATCGCTGGTTTGAGTATCGCTACCAGTGGGGAGGTAATGATTAATGGGCAAATTGTAAACAAACCAGGGCCCGATCGCGGGATGGTCTTTCAAAGTTATGCCCTGATGCCCTGGATGACAGTAGCCGACAACATTAAATTTGCGGTGGAAACTGTCTATCCTAAGATGCCCGAAAAGCAACAAAAGCGCATTGTTAAAGAAAATATTCAGTTAGTTGGGTTGACAGGGGCAGAAAAGAAACGTCCCCACGAACTATCGGGAGGAATGAGGCAGAGAGTCGGCATAGCCAGGGCTTTAGCCATAAATCCCCAGATTTTGCTGATGGATGAGCCATTTGGGGCGTTAGATGCCCTAACCCGTGGCTTCCTGCAAGACGAAATCGAGCGGATTTGGGAACAACAGCGCAAAACCGCGATTATGATTACTCACAGCATCGAAGAAGCTTTACTCCTATCGGATCGCATTGTGATGATGACCAAAGGCCCCGCAGCCAGGATCGATGAAGTCTTAGAAGTACCTTTTCCCCGTCCCCGCGATCGCATTACTGTCGAGAATCACCCTGAATATCACAAGTTGAAACAAGAAATGGAGGATCATTTGTATCGGGAAACGAGGGCGGTGGAAGCCGCGAGGATTAAACCGTAGGGGCGAACGGCTGTTCGCCCGCAAAAAATATTTGATTTAAAATTTGAGGAGCAAGAATCATGCCTATTTCAGAAATCACCGAAAAACTATTAGCAGCCAAAAAAGAAAAAGGAATCACCTTTGAAGACTTAGAAAAAGCAGTAGGACGGGATGAAACCTGGATCGCCTCGGTAATCTACCGTCAAGCCAGTGCAGACATGGACGAAGCTACCAAAATCGTCACCACTTTGGGCTTACCCGAATCTACGGCAGAACCTTTAACCATACCGCCCTTAAAAGGTTCGTTAGACCCCGTAATTCCTACCGATCCGATGATTTATCGCTTCTATGAAATCATGCAAGTATACGGAATGCCTGTAAAAGCGGTAGTTCACGAAAAATTTGGCGATGGAATTATGAGTGCGATCGATTTTTCCATTGAAGTAGATAAAGTCCCCGATCCTAAAGGCGATCGCGTCCAGATTACCATGTGTGGTAAATTCCTACCATATAAAAAATGGTAGTAGAGTAATGACGTGGCAAGCTTAATTTGTTGTATCAGAAGAGTCCACAGATAAACACGGATGAACACAGATGATTTGTCTGCTTACCCAACACTCTTAGGTTTTTGATATGTAGTAAATAGTCCTGTTGGCGATAGTTTATTGCACTATTTTAAGCTTGACACGCTCTTTTGGGTGGGTATTGCCTGCCTTATAGATAGTGTTGCGATCGCCATCAACCTCTAGGGTCAAATTACTAATGATCGATAATTATGAAATTACAACACAATTTAGCAGGGCTAGAAAATTTAGGCGAAATAGACTTCCAAAAGCGGGTATTTGTCTTTCCTTGGGAAGAACGAATTTTTGGTATTCATGTGGCAATGATGGGATTAAGTAATCATTTAGAAACCGATGCCCTACCTAATTATTCTTTGAGTACCGTACCGACTACTTTTAACAGCTTTTGGAGTTGGGCGCATCTACGTCAAGGTGCAGAGGCGATGAATCCCTTTGACTATTTTAAATATCGCTATTACGAAAAATGGTTGGGGGGAATTTCTGGCTTTTTTATTGACGAAGGCTATATTACCGAAGCAGAATTAGATGCTAAGACTGAACTTTACTTAAAAGATGGCAATTTAGCTAACGCCCCTTTACCCGACCAACCCGAACCCGCGATCGACGCACAAGTAATTAAATATCTCAGAGAAGGAGATTCACCCCAGAGAGATGTCGAAGTTACGCCGAAATTTGCTGTGGGGGATAAGATTCGCGTCAAAGATCCGCCTTCTGGGAAACATACTCGTCTGCCAGGAAATCTACGGGGCAAAATCGGTACGGTTGAGGTAGTCTATCCCGCTACCTATACTTACTTTTTCTCCACCACAGATGGTTTGGGCAAACCGATGCCGGTCTATAACGTCAAGTTTGCAGCTACAGAACTATGGGGAAAAATGGCAGAACCGAATAATTTTTATTACAACGATTTGTTTGAAACCTATATAGAAGCAATGTAAGTCTCGACAAGGTTGATGTTACTTCAACTAACGACTAACGACTAACAACTTATGACTAAATACGACGGCTTTAGTTACGATCGCGATCGCGACTGGGAAGGATTAGCGTTTGGCATGGCTTTGGCTTTAGCGAAAAAAGGTCATTATGAATGGGAAGATTTTCGCCAGGAGTTAATTGCCTCGATCGCCGAATGGGAAGCAGAACATCCATTAGAAGATAAAAGTTGGGATTATTATCAACGCTGGCTGCTGGCTTTAGAACGGATAGCAATTGAAGCGGAATTAATCGATGCAGCCGAACTAGAACAGCGTACCGCAGAAATAATCGATTGCAAACATGATGAGACGAATTAACAGACTAACTAAAATACCAGTTACGGTTTTAACGGGATATTTGGGTGCGGGCAAAACCACCTTACTCAACCATATTCTGTCTCAGGAACACGGTAAAAAAATCGCCGTAATTGTCAATGAGTTTGGCGAGATTGGTATCGACGGGCAATTAGTTTTAGATGCCGATGAAGAAATCCTGGAGATGAATAACGGTTGTATCTGCTGTACGGTAAGAGGCGATTTAATTCGGATTATTGGTAAATTACTCGAACGACGCGACCGCTTTGAACGGATAATAATTGAAACCACAGGGCTTGCCGATCCTGCCCCCGTCATTCAATCTTTCTTTGTCGATGAAATTTTATACAAACAAACTCAACTAGATGCAGTCGTTACTGTTGTCGATGCCAAACACATTCTAAATCATTGGCATAGCAGCGAAGCAGAAGAACAAATTGCTTTTGCCGATGTAATTTTACTTAATAAAACCGATCTGGTGAGTGCGGAAGAATTAACCAGATTAATCGAGAAGATTCGCAGGAGAAATGCGATCGCCAACATCTATCCCACTCAAAACTGTACGCTCGATCTCGATTTGGTAATGGGGATGCAAGCCTTCGATCTCAAAAATGTCCTAGCTATCGCCCCCCAATTCCTAGAGGAAGCTGCCCACGAACACGATGAAACAGTAGCCTCAATTGCGATCGCCAATCGGGGAGTTGTCAACGGCGACAAGCTAAATCGCTGGCTAAATCAATTAGCACAGGCGATCGGACAGGATATCTTCCGCATGAAGGGCATCCTCAACGTTGACGATGAAGACCGTAGATTTGTCTTTCAAGGAGTACATATGACCCTAGATGGTAGACCAGGAAAACCCTGGAAACCCGACGAAATCCGCCATAACCAATTGATCTTTATCGGTCGCAATCTTAACGAAACCGAGCTTAAAGAAGGTTTTTTAACCTGTTTGAATTAACTACAACAAGGAAGTATTAACATGAAATCATTAAAGCAAAACTCATATTTAGGCAAATTCTTATTAATAGCAGCAATTATCGCCCTCGAACTATTAATTTCCGCACCAGCTTTTGCCCACCACCCCCTCGATGGCAGACTTCCCGCTAACTTC
>JAAUYI010186864.1_pt1 | contig 11303 bp, 8 predicted proteins | sample 7278041 | NCBI WGS metagenome assembly JAAUYI01 (sample SAMN14350216, study PRJNA611818) | marine sediment metagenome | isolation source: surface marine sediment (0.6m) | place: French Polynesia: Moorea | collected 2018-08
ACTGTTGGCGAAAGTAATCTTTACTGAAATTATTAGTAATACAATGACGAAAAATCTTAATTTCAGTTATTAGTAATACCTTGTGTAAGATTGCTTGTAACACATTCGCCAACAGTATCTTCAAAAGAGTCAAACAGCAGCATCCTTTTATTATTGATGCGATCGCCATCTTACCAGATCATCCCCATTGTATTTGGACATTACCACCAGAGGATGCAGATTTTTCCACCCGTTGGCGGTTGATTAAAAGTTGGTTTAGCCGTCTATGTCAAGTGCAATATCAAGGCAAGGTTTCAGCTTCTAGGCGCAGTAAACAGGAAAAGGCAGTATGGCAAAGGCGTTTTTGGGAGCATTTAATCCGTGATGAGCAGGATTTTAATTATCATGTAGATCTCCCAGAATAATGACTTTAGTTTTGGTGGGCAAAATCTTTACTTGAAACGACGTTCGATCCTCATGATGTTTTGCCCACCCTACAGGATATGTCGTTTTTGAATTTTAAGAAAAACTATCCTGGATGAGAAATCGCGCTATAACTTTAGTTGGTATAGAGCTATTGAAATTCAGGGTTTATGGTTCAAATTCTCCACTTGTCTGACATTCATATCGGTAGTGGTTTTTCCCACGGTAAGGTTAATCCCGAAACAGGAATCAATACCAGACTAGAAGATTTTGTTAATACCCTCAGTATCTGTATAGATCGCGCCATCGAAGAACCTGTAGACTTGGTATTATTTGGCGGAGATGCTTTTCCCGATGCCACACCACCCCCATATGTTCACGAAGCTTTTGCCAGTCAGTTTCGTCGTTTGGCTGATGCCAAAATACCTGCGGTGCTTTTAGTTGGCAATCACGACCAACACTCCCAAGGTAATGGAGGAGCCAGCTTATCTATCTATCGTACATTAGTTGTCCCAGGTTTTATCGTCGGGGACACAATTAAAACTCATCGCATCAGCACCAAGAATGGTGACGTGCAGATTATTACCTTACCTTGGTTAAATCGTTCTACTCTCTTAACTCGTCCCGAAACCGAAGGTTTAGCGTTAGCAGAAGTCAATGAATTATTAGTTCAAAAATTACAGCCAGTCCTAGAAGCAGAAATCCGCCGTTGCGATCGCGATATTCCCACAATTTTATTAGGTCATTTAATGGCAGACAGGGCTAATTTGGGTGCGGAAAAGTTTTTAGCAGTGGGCAAAGGTTTTACTATCCCCATCTCAATGCTAATTCGTCCCGAATTTGATTATGTCGCCCTCGGTCATGTCCACAAACATCAAAATCTCAATCCCAATAACGATCCCCCCGTAATTTATCCAGGTAGTATCGAACGGGTAGATTTTAGTGAAGAAAAAGAAGACAAAGGCTATGTGTTATTAACAGCCAAGTCAGGAAAAGTTGACTGGCAATTTTGCACTCTTCCCGCTCGTCCTTTTTTGACCATCGAGATAGATATATCTGAAAAAGAAGATCCTTTAGAATCAGTTTTAGAGGAAATTAAACAGCATGATATTGAAGATAAAGTTATCCGTTTGATCTATAAATTACGCTCGGAACAATTAGAATTAATCAATACTTCAGCAATCGATCGCGCTTTACAAATTGCTCACAGTCACAGTATCCGCCCCGAATTAGTCAGCCAGTTAGCTCGCCCTCGTCTTCCAGAATTGGGAGTCGGTAATACCCTCGATCCTTTGGAAGCTTTGACAACTTATTTGAATAATCGCGAAGATCTTAAGGATATTAAACAGGATTTACTGGTAGCAGCAGAAAATTTGTTGAATCAATAAGTCTTAGAGTATTTGATTGCTTTATATTCATAATTTAATTCTGAAGCTATTTTATTTATGTGGCTATGTTAGGGTAACAAAATTGATGATTGTAAAAAAACATATTAGTGCGATTCCAATCACAGCTAAGCTTTTTAAAAAGAAATAAAACGGAAAAGTTAAATGATCGAAAATAATTACAACCAATGTCACTATCAATTTCAATAATTTTTGGCTCTTTACTAAGTGCAGCTTGTGGACTGAGAGTATTTATTCCTTCTGGGTTATAAAAACAAGAGATGAAGATTTAGCGACTAGTAACTTGTAACTAGCAGCGAATTTTTTTATGAATTATTTAAGATTTTTATAGCTAAAAACTCTACCATCATCTATGGATTAGCACCAGCTAATTGATTAAAGAATTCAGAATCAGGGCTTTATCTATAGCGATCGCTAAGCATCTACAATGAAGAGATTGCAGATATCCAAACATCATCTCGCCAACATTATTGGATTAGGTACGATCGCTTGGGGCAAGATTGAGGATAATCATGGCGATCGCCACTTTACTCGCGATCTTAAAAATGACTGTTGTTTAAAACGGCAAAATTGATTGCAGTAGCAGAAACACTTTGTAGATAATGGTATATGCTTCTGCAGAAAGAATTTTAATGTATTGATTGCTTTTTGGTGGGCAAGCTCGCGATCGCTCATTGAATCGCCTTCACTTCGTGAAATTCCAATATGCCTTAAAACTGCATAAATTATTTACGCGCTACGTAAAGTAATTTAAACAGTTAATTTGCTCTATTATTATGAGAGGAACGTAACATGATGCTAGGTGATTTAGATGATTTAGAAAATCTAATTGAGGATTTGGGATTCTTTCAAGATCTAAGCGAGCAGGAAGAATCTATTACAAACAACGAGACAATCGCTCGTAACAGTTTTAATGAAATTGTCGAAGATGAAACTTTGCCTTCGGCAACTACAGATCTTGCAAGCTTTAATGTGGTAGAGGGCAATGATAATATCGGTTTTTTGAATCAGGACGACATCGAGCTAGATAGTGGTGAGGATTTAATTCAAAACCTGCTATTGGTAAGGAGTGATGGTAGTCGCAATCGGGCGATCGTAAATCGCGGAGAATTTGGCGAAGAACAAAGAGTAGATATGACAACTGGAGCTGATAACGATACTATTCGTGGCATTGTTATTGTCGATGGTAGTGGAGATCAAAACACTGGTATCGATAATTATGAAGCTTTAATCGATACGGGTGATGGGAGCGATCGCGTTTTGGGTTTAGTTGCGGTTAATGGCGATGGCAATTCCAACGCTAGTATCAGTAATACTTTCAGCACTGTAGATTTAGGAGCCGACGACGATAGAATTGCTGGAATCACGTCGATCGCTGGTGATGGCGATAGTAATTCGGGTATTAGTGGTGGATTTTTCGGCTACAGATTAGGAGAAGGAAACAACAATTTTGATGCAGTTGTCAACGTTGACGGTAACGGCAATAGAAACAGAGGTTTTGGGGGCGGAGATGGCGCGATTGTCGGTAGTTCGGGAAATGATACCGTTAACGCCGTAGCCAATATTGGTGAGAATGGCAATGAGAATGATGGTATCAGCTTAAGTGAAGCGGGAATTAGGCTTGAGGGTGGAGACGATCTCCTCAATGCTGCTGTCTTTATTGATGGCAATGGCAGTAACAATATGGGAATCTCCATGTTTTTTGGTAATGTTAGCTTGTCCTCTGGCAATAATTCAATCAATAGTACCGTTGAGGTAAAAGGCAGTGGTGATTTCAATCGCGGTTTTAACCTTGAATTCTTTGGCGATCTTGAAGGTGGTACTGGAAACGATGAGTTTCAGGCTTCGGTGAAGGTTCAATCGGGAAGCAACAATATCGGTACTTATCTTGGCGACTTTGGTAACATCGATTTGGGAGAGGGCAATGACCAATTGATAAGCTCGGTGGAAATTTCTGGCTCTGGAGATAACAACAGTGGCATAGCTTTGGTGGCAGAGCAGGGCGATGCGATTCTCAATACGGGAGCGGGAAACGATCTAGTTCGCGCCTCGCTGGGAGCTGCAAGTGGTATCGACAACTATGCGATCGATAACCAACAGACAATCGATCTAGGTATAGGAGACGACATAATCGAGGCTATAGCCCCCGATCCCTTCACGGGATATACGGGAGGAGGAACCATCAATCTCGGAGCAGGCGAAGATCTTATCAGTGGTTTTGGAGAGCAATTTGTCGATGGGGGAGAAGGCGAAGATGTGGCTCGGTTTGGTTTTGCAAGTGACTTTACAGTCAATCTGGGCAGCGAGCCAGATCGCCTCGATATTGTGGTAAATGATATAACGATGTCTTTCTCTAATGTCGAGCAATTTGAGTTTATCGATCGCACCTACTCCTTTGATGAATTAGCTGCCATAGCTGCGGATATGTAAATGCCGTTTCTATTGGTTTTCGGTAGAAGTAGCAAAAAAACCATGCCTGTTATTGGCATGGTTCTTGAGTTAAGGTGAGTTGAAAGTGTTTATTAAAACTTTTACTAATTTAGTATGCTCAATCGGTTACAGGGTTTAATATTTGATGTTGATGGGACTTTAGCCAACACAGAAAGAGATGGACATCGGGTAGCTTTCAACAGTGCCTTTGAGGAGGCTGAATTAGATTGGCATTGGTCGGTAGAATTTTATGGTGAATTATTAAAGGTTGCTGGGGGAAAAGAACGAGTCAAGTATTTTATCAGACAATATCAACCTGATTTTCAACTCGAACCAGATATTGATGAATTTGCAGCCTATATCCACAAACTGAAGACTAAATACTACCTAAAACTACTTCGTAACGGCACGATTACCTTACGTCCAGGGGCAAAAAGACTAATTGAAGAAGCGAGAAGTGGGGGGATGCCCATGGCGATCGCTACAACTACTGCTTTACCCAATGTTATTGCTTTACTGGAGAAATATCTCGATCTCGATTGGTTTGAAGTCATTGCAGCCGGGGATATTGTCGCAGCTAAAAAACCCGCCCCAGATATTTATAATTACGTTCTGGATAAAATGCAAATTCCTGCGAGAAATTTTTTGGTAATTGAAGATTCCGACAACGGATTGATTGCAGCCAAAGCAGCAGGATTAAAAACTATTGTTACTGTTAATAATTACACCGAAAAACAGGATTTTAGTCAGGCAGATTTAGTAGTAAGCGATCTTGGCGAACCCGATCGCCCTTGTAAAATATTACAAGGAAATTTCCCCTCGGATTATTTAAGCCTGGCCAGTCTCAAAACTTTTATGGAAGAACAATCGAGGGCAAAGAATGCTTGACAATAATACCAGCGCGATCGCTTTTTTTTGTTATCAATTGCCTAAATTCGGGATAACTTGAAACTCCGATCGGATAAAGTTTTGGAACTATGGGAAGAAGCAAAAGTATACTTTAAAAAATCTTCGATAGGTTTGGCAAATTCACGATCGCGCCATTCTCCTACTTTTCTCATTTTCTGACTATTCATACAAGAGGTATACTGTCTTAACCCGAAGATTACCTTAAATAATTTTGCTTTCAACCTATTTATTGAATGGTAAGGTGTTTGCCCTTTCTTAGCAACTATCTACTTAACAGATTTTTATTAATTAACAGCGATCTCTTCACGATAACTGCACGATCGCGTCTTGAAAATCAGTTTAAAATGCTAAAGACACCCTCGATTAATTTGAATATTTAAATTACCGTTATTTGCTTGTCTGCCAATTAAGAATCGAGATGATTCAATTTTTTGGCGATCGAAAAATCTGCCCTTGGGGAACAATAAAAATAACACTTTGCCCTCACACAGCTTGGAAAGTAATATGTGGAAATCCTTCAGTCCTAAAACTTGTCTATTAATTAGCATTGGTTTAGTTGCAACGACAATTTTAGGCGCGAAAAGTTTGATCGCTCAAAAAAATACAACCGTAAAAACTAACGAAAACAGGCTGCTTCTAACTCCCCTGTCAGCAGTAGCTGAGGAGAATTCTTCCGAACACCAGCGCAATAGTTTTTTGTTAGCTGCGGATTTAATTAATCTCAACCAGGGTAGTGCAGCATTAGCTAAATTAGAGGGTTTAGAACGAGAATATCCCCTGCTGGCACCTTATATCTTGCTCAAACAGGGTAAAGCCCATCAATTAGAACAAAACGAACCAGAAGCAAGAGCAACTTGGTACAAACTGCTCGAAAACTATGAAGATTCTCCCGCTACAGCCGAAGCTTTGTATTTATTAGGCAAATCTAATCCCGCATACTGGCAACAGGCAATAGTTAAGTTTCCTGCTCATCCCCGCACTCATGAAATTATCCGCCAACAACTAAAGCAAAATCCTCATCAGCCCAAACTGATGGCGATGTTAGTAAAACATACTCCAAACGAGTCTGGGGTAGATCGGATAAAAGACCATCTGGTAAAAGAATACGCCAGCCAGTTAACTCCAGAAGAATGGGAGGCGATCGCTGATAGCTATTGGCTGAAGTGGGACTACGCTCAAGCAGGAAAGGCTTATGCCAAAGCACCCCGTACCTCCCGCAATCTCTATCGCGCTGCTAGAGGGCATCATATTGGCAATAATCAAGCCACGGCAAAACAATTCTATTTCCAATTACTCAGAGAATATCCCGATGCGGTGGATACAGGTTTGGGTTTGCGCCGTCTGGCGATGCTAGTCGATAAAAAAGAAGGTTTAAGTTATCTAGATCGGGCGATCGCTCAATTTCCCCAGCAAGCCCCAGAAGCCCTACTAGAAAAAGCCGAGTTTCTCGATGCCTTAAACAGTCCCAAATCCGCAGCCCAAGCTCGTCAAAGAGTCTTAACCGACTACAAACATTCCGAAGCTGCTGCCGAGTACCGTTGGCAAGTCGCCAGTCAAAAAGCCAAAGCAGGCGACCTTACTACCGCTTGGCAATGGGCGCAACCGATTGTCGTTAATAATCCCGATAGTGCGATCGCTCCTAAAGCTGGTTTTTGGATTGCTAAATGGGCAGCTAAGCTAAATCGTCCTGAAGATGCTACTAGAGCCTATCAATCGGTTTTAGCTCGTTTTCCTAGGTCTTATTATGCCTGGCGGTCTGCGGTAGCATTGGGTTGGGATGTCGGAGATTTTACTACAGTGCGCGATAAACTTCCCGAAGTAGTTAAAGCCACCCGCTTAACTCCCCCAGGAGGCTCGCAAATCTTTCAAGAATTATACAACCTGGGTTTTGAGCGAGAAGCTTGGGCGCAATTTCAAACAGAAATTAGCGATCGCACTCAGTTAACTGTTGCCGAAGAATTCACTAAGGGTTTGCTCAAACTCTACCAAGGAAAAAATTTACGAGGTATCAATCAAATTTGGTATCTGCAAAACCGCACTGCATCAGAAGACCAACAAGAGTGGAGCAAGCTACGACAAACCCCCGAATATTGGCAAGCTCTTTACCCTTTTCCCTTTGAGGACACTATCCTTAAATGGTCTGAATTACGACAGCTCAACCCACTTTTAGTTACTGCTCTAATTCGTCAAGAATCTCGTTTTGAGCCAGAAATAGAGTCTTCGGCGGGAGCATTGGGCTTGATGCAGGTCATTCCCCCCACTGCCAAAACCGCAGCCCAAAATATTGGTTTAGACAATTATTCTCTAACTGACCCCGAAGATAATATCAATATTGGTACTTATTATCTCGACTTCACCCATAAAAAATACAACAACAATTCGATGTTGGCAGTTGCCAGCTATAATGCTGGCCCCAATGCAGTCGCCAAATGGGTATCTCGTTATGGTCTAGAAGATGTAGACGAATTTGTCGAAAAAATTCCCTATCGCGAAACTAAAGGCTATGTAGAATCAGTCTTTGAAAATTATTGGAACTATATGTTAGTTTACAATCCTCAAATCGGCGAGCAATTTAAAGCCTTACAAAGCGAGCAAGCAAATTTAAACTAACCATAAATTTATTTGCCAGAATTTTGTCAGGAGATTTTGCCAACACCGTTAGCTCGCGAACCTACTCGTGGTGGTTCATCAGAATGAACTAAAATCTTAGTTGGAATTTTAGGCGATCGACCAGTTGGCTTGCTGACGATCTGCGTCGCGATCGTTCTAGTTTCGAGTCTAAAAATTTGGATATCGGAGCGAAGTCGTTATGGCGATCGCCTTCTCAATAGCTCGAGCGATAATTCAGAACATCTCAGACAAATCGAGGGTAATAGTTCTCAGCTTCTGCTGGCATTTGCCTTATTTGGTGCAAAGGTTCTAGCATCCGATTTTGCTTTGTCCAATTTACATCGGTTACTTGCTTCTAGTGACGATGGTTGTGGTGGTTGAGGTGACTGACTGAATGCTTTGAGTAGAATTACAATCTGGTATTTAATCAGTAAACGCTTGCCAAATATAAATCTTAGCTGATAAATATCGAGCTTATGGTAGTCTGTGTTACCCAGGCGAGTTACCAACGCTAAAAAAATTGACTACTATAAACTGATAGAGTAATTTGACAATAACTTAGAGTTATAAATCATGATTGTAGTGATGAAGGTCGGTTCTCCAGATCTAGAAATCCAGAGAATAGAGGCAGAATTAAGGGATTGGGGATTGACTCCAGAAAAAATCATCGGTAAACACAAAATTGTTATGGGTTTGGTTGGGGATACTGCATCTCTCGATCCATTGCAAATCAAAGAAATTAGCCCCTGGATAGAAGACGTTTTGCGAGTAGAGAAACCCTACAAAAAAACCAGCTTAGAGTATCGTCATGGCGAACATAGTAGTGTTACCGTCTCTACTCCTAGTGGCGATGTTACTTTTGGGCAAAATCATCCAGTAGTAATTATTGCTGGTCCTTGTTCGGTAGAAAACGAAGCTATGATTATTGAAACGGCAAAGGCAGTTAAAGCTGCTGGAGCGAGTTTCCTGCGCGGTGGTGCCTATAAACCCCGTACTTCACCCTATTCTTTCCAAGGTCATGGCGAAAGTGCTTTAGAATTATTGGCTGCTGCTAGAGATGCTAGCGGGTTAGGCATTATTACCGAGGTTATGGATACTGCCGATGTTGATAAAGTCGCTGAGGTAGCCGATATCTTGCAAATAGGGGCAAGAAATATGCAAAACTTTGCCTTACTGAAGAAAGTTGGCGCACAGGATAAACCCGTTTTTCTCAAGCGGGGTATGTCGGCAACTATTGATGATTGGCTGATGGCAGCAGAATATGTCTTGGCTGCGGGAAACTCTAATGTGATTTTGTGCGAGCGTGGTATACGTACTTTCGATCGCAAATATGTCCGTAACACTCTAGACTTAGCTATATTGCCCGTATTACGTTCTCTAACTCACTTGCCAATTGCGGTAGATCCCAGTCACGGTACTGGCGTGGCTGAATACGTCTTGCCAATGGCAAAAGCGGCGATCGCAGCGGGAACAGATTCCCTGATGATCGAAGTCCACCCCAACCCCGCCAAAGCTCTTTCTGATGGGCCTCAATCTCTGACATTTGATAGCTTTAAAGATGTCATGGCAGAATTAAGCGCAGTCGGTAATGCGGTTGGTCGTTGGCCCAAATCTCCTGTTGCCAGTCTCTAAGAAATAAGGAATAAGGAATAAAGAAATACCTTAGTTTTATTGTTTATTCTTGCTCTTAAATATTTTCTAGACATAGATTAGCTACTTATGAAAGACACACCAGATAAATCCGTTTCTAGTGCTAATTCCGAACCAGAGTTATCCCAGCAAAAAGCGACACCTCTACGTTGTTTTGTAGCCTCGATTATTTCTGGGGGAATTGCCTATGGTTTGTATTTATTGCTCAATTCCGTTGTTCAAACTTATGCCACCAAAGCCGTTACTTCTGATAATCCTGTAGTAGTTAATTTAACTGCTGCGGTAAGAACTATGGTCATGGGAATTGTGGCACTGGGAACGGGGGTATTTGGTGTAGTTGCAATAGGTTTATTTCTCTTGGGAATTCAACTAACCTTCCAAAGCATTAAAAAGGCATAAATGATTACAGGCGTTATCGAAAAAGCACCAAATAATTAGTTTTAACTCTTAACTTTACTAACCAGTTAATCGTAGGTCAATTAATGGGAACGATCGCAAAGCCCTACCAGCAAAATTTCAATGGTAAATAAGGGCGAAAATCGAGCCCCTTTTGCTGTACCTGATGGTCGAATTCTATGGTTAATAAATTTTCTGTTCCTGTAAGCAATTTAACTAAACCTTGTGCTTCGATTGTTTTTAGCGCCTGGGAGAGTCGATCGGAGGGAATGGTAATTTGTACTCCTGAAACCCGTTTCATTCCAGCAGGATGCTCTATCGGTTCGCGCTGCTGCTTGTTAAAAGGAATAACGAATAAAAGGGGTTCATTTGGCTTAGTATCGACAGCAATATCAATCTGAAGTTCGGCAGGTAAATAAGCAGGTTTATATGCCCAAGTCTGAAAAGGTAAAGTCGTTTCTGTTACCTTGCGACGCAAACCGATACCAAAAGGAGAATAACCCGTTTTCTGATAATGATATCTCTCATAAAGATGGGTTGGGGCAACAGTCGGACTAGTTACTTCTGCTTCATCTTCTACCCAAGCCAACTCTAACATTAAATTGGCAAAAAAGATGCGTCGATTAGCCGTACCCTGCCCTGGATGAGTGTTAGAACTTCCTTCTACTAGTCCTAAGTCCAAAAGGCGATCGATTTCTGGCGCATTTACCTGCGAACAGATAAACAAGTGATCTAGTTCAATAGTCATTTCATTAATGCTAAAACTTATTTCAAGACTAAGTTTAATAATTTACGAACAAATCAAACAATATTTGCCAGTTTATCTTGGTTAAATTAGTAGAGAGCGATCGCTTTATTAGTTGCGATCGCTTTACTATAGATATCTCTCGGGCAATGCCAAATTTCTAATTCCATTTACTACAGTTTACTGGTGTCTGAGGAGCTGAAGCTTTATCTTGTCTAATTTGTTCTATGTATTGCTGATTGGCTTGTGTATCTAATTCCCATTTATCATCTTCTGTTTGACGATAAATATAATTAGCTTTGTCCCAATTACAAGCTGATTTAAGTTGGGACTTTGTTAGATTATTGACCTCAATTTCATTTAAGTTCGCTGCTGTTAAATTTGCGCCTGTTAAATCTGCCTCTGTTAAATCTGCCTCTGTTAAATCTGCCTTTGTTAAGTCTGCCTTTGTTAAGTCTGCACCTGTTAAATCTGCCCATACCAGAGATGATTCTCTCAAATCACTCTGTTCTAGATTAGCTTTTTTTAACTTAGCCGCCTGAAGATTGGCATTGGCTAACAATGCATGTTCTAAAATTACTTCCTCTAAAATAGCTTTTCGTAAGCTAGCATTACACAATTCTACTCCCGATAGATTAAGCCCTTTGGGCAGTTTGAGATTAACTAAATCTGCTGATTCCCACCGAGGAGGCAAAAGCGGTATTTTTAATATTTGTTTGCATTTTTTTAGATCATTTTCATCTATTTTTTTATTG
>JAAUYI010047906.1_pt1 | contig 11294 bp, 11 predicted proteins | sample 7278041 | NCBI WGS metagenome assembly JAAUYI01 (sample SAMN14350216, study PRJNA611818) | marine sediment metagenome | isolation source: surface marine sediment (0.6m) | place: French Polynesia: Moorea | collected 2018-08
ACTCCGGGCGCCGGGGGCATGTTGGCGATGTCGGCAGGATTTTCCGGTTCGAGGACTACCACAGCACCCTGCAGCGGGAGGCCGTCGATGCCGATGACATCGACCGAATACTCCAGGGAACGCGCGGGTGCCGACACGGCTGCGCACAGGACGCTGAGCAGGGTCAGGGGACGCAGTGTTCTGACTGCGTTTGCGCCTGCGGTCGGGTGCGTATTGATCGCCGTCTCTCCGTCGTTTTCGCGGTCCGGGTATTGGACACTGACTGCGGCGCGAGTTCAGCGAAAAAGTGTGATTTCCTGCCCAACTCCACTCATCGCGACGATGAATTAGGGTGAATTGCCTCCGGCAATAGCTGGACGCGCGGCCCTGCCTCGACTGGCTTCAGTCGACGCTGATCCAGCGGATGATGCGATCTTCGTAGTCGTCCTCGTGCACCGCGTCTTCGCTCACCGTGCAATCCCGGACCGAGATATCCGCGAGGTGCACGGAATCCGGATCGCCGCTCACGAGCGGATGCCAGGGATACAGCGGTTTCCCCGCGGCGACGAGGCGATAGGCACAGGTGTCGGGCAGCCAATCCAGTTCCCGGATGTTATCCGGGCGAATGACCGCGCACTCTTCAACGAGGCGCTCGCGCTCGCTGTAGCGCGTACAGCGGCAGCGCTGCTGATCCAGCAGGCGGCAGGCGATATCCGTGTAGTAGATCTTCTCCGTATGCGCATCCTGCAGTTTGTGCAGGCAGCAGCGGGCGCAGCCGTCGCAGAGCGATTCCCACTGCTCCGTGCTCATTTTCTCGAGGGGTGTTGTTTCCCAGAAGGGATCAGCGTTCATAGAGTGTTTTGACGGGCGCTCGACCGAGACGAATGCGTGAGCGGTCCCACCGAAGCTCAAACGGGTTCGTGCGAAAAGTCAGGGCGATGGACAGGAAGGGGGTGGACTGGGGCGGCGGCAGATGGCCGCATTTAGGAGGGAAATAGGCAGCCCGTCGCCCAGCACGGCACCGGTCGTGGCGAGGTTGACGTTCCCGGGGCTACCGCCCAGATCGTTGAACGCCTGCACGGTGCACTCGTAATCGGTGAATGGCTCGAGGTCCGGTATGCGCACGACGCCGGCGCTGCTCACCGCCACGCTCTGTGATGACCCGTTCGTGCATGTGATTTCAAAACTGGTGGCACGCAGCCACCCGTCCGCGCCCGTTCCCACGGGGTAGTCCTCGATGGCGACTACGATTTCGTTGCCGTCGTCCGTGATGCTGCTCACCACGGGAGGCGCTACAGGTGCGGATTCTGCGTTGGTGCCCCAGTACATCTGTCCCCAGTTACCCTGACCCCAGGTGCCGGCCAGGGCCGGGAACGCCAGTGCAAAAAGTGAGGCCGCGACGACGGGGACTGCCCCAGCGCGCAGTGCTCGACCGGACAAAAGAGCGTTTCTCTGCGGGTGCATAGGAGCTGCCCTTGGGGTGCCAGCCAAAACAATGCCATAGCGCTAGTATGTAGTACAGCCGCTGCGTGGACGCCAGCGGCCCCGGCCGATCGCTCAACGGGCGCGCGGTTCGGCAAGCCTTCACGTCGCAGGTGCGAGGAGTCGATCTCGTATGAAACGAAGCAAGAGGTTTGTTTTCGCAGCGGCGGCGCTCTGCGTGCTCGCCAGTGCCCTTGGCTGGGCGCAATTCGGGACCTGGTTCCAGGCCCCGCTTCCGACGATTTCCGTGGAAGAGATCAGCACGGCAGCGGGTGCGGGCGATGTAAAGGATGAGGAAAAACGCCTGTTGCTGGTGGACGTCAGGTCCGAGCGGGAGATCGCTGTTTCCATGATCCCGGGCGCTATCAGCAAAGCGCAATACGAAGCGGAACCCGAGCGCTACGCGGATTTCCGTATCGTTCCCTACTGCACCGTGGGCTATCGAAGCGGCAAGTACACGAAGATGCTTCTGGACGCCGGTCGCGATGCCGCGAATTTCGAAGGCAGCATCATCGGGTGGGTGAACGCCGGGTTACCGTTGGTTACCCCGGCCGGGGAAGCTACCAATCGGGTACACACCTGGAGCACTGAAATCGGCGTTCCGGCGGCCTACGTCCAGGTCGTGAACTGAAAACGCGCGGATCACCCCAGGGAACGTATCTTCTCAACGAGCCTCGCATCCACGCTGCGCGGGCCCGTGTTGGCACGGTTGGCATGGCGCCGGCTTCCGGGGAGGCGAACTCCGGGTATTGCCGCGAAACGTTCCAGATAGGCCTCGCTGCGGCGAGTGGATTCACTCCCGGCGAGTAACTCCGGCGACAGGGCCAGTACGAACTCGCCGCCTCTCGGAGGACCGCCATCGCGGACTTCGTCGTTGAGTTCGTCGCTGAAGGAATCTCCCGTGGCGGCGGCGGCCAGCAGCTCCACGAGCAAAGCGATGGCCGAACCCTTGTGCCCGCCGAAAGGAAGCTGAACACCCTCGAGTATCGCCGCCGGATCGGTAGACGGCTGACCGTCAGGACCGAGTCCGTTACCGGGGGGAACCTGTCTCCCCGCGCGTTTCGCCAGCATCAGCTCGCCCCGCGCCGTGGCCGAAGTCGCCATATCGGCGACGACGGGATTCCGATCGGGCCGAGGCCAGGCGAAGGCGAGGGGATTCGTGCCGAAGATCGCCTTCTGACCACCATGGGGTGCCATGACCGCCGCATAGTTCACACAGGCAATACCGGCAAGCTGTTGATCGGCGAGAGCCTCGACCTCGGGCCAGAGCGCCGCGAAGTGGAAGCTGTGCGTGACCGTCATCAGCGCCACTCCCAGACTCCGGGCCGACTCCGCCAGGGTAGGGATTCCACGTTCGAGAGCGAGCGGGGCAAAGCCCTGATCGGCGTCGACGTGAACAAAGGCCGCTGTTTTCTGCTCCACACGCGGTTGCGCGTTTCCCCGCACCCGCCCGCTGCGGAGCGCCGCGACGTAACCCGGGACTCGAAACAGCCCGTGCGACTCGGCGCCATCGCGCTCCGCCGCCGCGACGGTCCTTGCGACCGCGTTCGCATTGGCATTGTCGCAACCATTGGCGAGGAGGACGTTGCTAACCAGTTCGTGGATGTCATCCACAGTCAGTTCGATGCGTGCCATGGCGAAGATTCTGCCACAGAGTGTTTTCCGCCCGACCCTCAATCCAGCAGGCGTTCACCGGCGGGGGTACGAAAGCGCGCACGAAGGCCAGGCTCAGGGGCCCGCGTGATTTCTATGCGAGAGTCGTCGATCATGGGATGCAATTCCTCGCGCAAAAGCTCCGCCTGCGGGTGCTGAAGCTCCAGCGACGCAAGGCGACACTGCCGGTCGGGAAGTATCCGAGCGGGGTGGGCGTCGCCGGCCCAGGAGATGAGTGCGGGGAAGCACCCGTCGAAGGGAAGAACGCCATCGGTGGGCACCGCCATCTCCCAGCGCAGATCGCCGCGCGCTAGGGCCAGCGGTTCTCCCGCGCCAGCCGGTGCACACTGGAGTGCGTCGCTCAGACTGTCACAGCGTGCCACCCAGTTGCTCAGGCGTGGCGGTCCCGAGATCTGGTCCAGGTTGAACCAGCGTGGGTGAGGCGGTGGTGCTGCATTGGGATCGATGGCGATTACTTCGAGGTAAAGGTCCGCGCCGAGGCTGAGCAGGCGATTGTGCGTCCCCATGGCGGCGTGCCGGCCCCCGGGTTCGAGGCGCACACCGAGCCGTTCCTCGACGAATGCCACGCCTTCCTCGAGAGACGGCGCCGTCACGGTCAGGTGATCCTGCGTGAGTATGGGCAATGCTCTACCTTGTGCTTATCGACTTTGCCGGGAACGGGGTTCAAGATCAGGCGGTTCCCGAAAGTGTAAAACCCCGGGAAGGTCGCTGTCGAAGTGCGTCTGGAACTGCGACGAAAAGCAAGTCGATGCGGAGAAAGCAAATTGTGAAGACAGACGATCGGAAGCAGCCCGTCAGGCACCCTGGTCTGACGCGGCGCGGCGCGATGCGCGCGGCAATCCTCGGTACCGGCCTTCCGCTGATGATGCCCAGGTCTCTCCTTGCCGCCTCGTCCCCCGTACTCACGCCGCGGCAGGCATTGGCAGCGGCCGAGTCGCGTCGCGAAGACCTGATCGGGCTGCTCTCGGATCTGATTCGAATCCGCAGCCTGTCCGGCGAGTCCGGCGACGTGGCCCAGGGTGTAGTCATGGATTACCTGTCGGCCTTGCCCTATGCGGTGGAAGAATCCCGGGACCGTCCCAGCGACTATGAGGATCATCCCGAGTACATGCCGCCAAGCCCGGCAGGGGACGGCCCGTTCAGCAACGTGGTGGCGCGCCCGACAGTCGTCGGCAGTCGCTACGCGCTGTTCGCGCATATCGACACCCACCTCCTCGAGGACGGATGGGTGAGCGACCCCTTCGAGCCGCTGATTCGCGGAAGCCGTCTCTACGGCCTCGGCGCGGGCGACGACAAGGGAGGCATCGCCGCGATGCTCGTTGCAGCGGCGGCGCTCACAGAAATGGAAGGCCTGGCGCCGATTGTCATCAGCAGTCACGGCAAGGGCGGTGGTAGTCGCGGCAGCCTGCCGGTGTTCCAGCGCATGAATGCCATGAACGCCGGCATCGACGCGATGCTTTACGTGCATCCCGCGGAAACCGGGCGGGGTCTCGCGGACATCAAGCACGCTGTTCGTGGCGTCCTCGACTTCAGTCTCTCGGTGGAGGGCTGGCAGGGCCAACCCCTGGAGATCGGGTTGCCGGACTCCGCGCTCTGGCACGAAGGGGGGAACGCACTCACCTATCTCGAGGGGCTCCTGGAACACCTGAAATCCACCGTGCTCCGTGACGTGAATGTAAACGTCGGCCGGCTCGAAGCCGGACAGCGCCCTGGCGCCGTGCCCGATTCCGCCAGCGCCCAAATCCGTCTTCTATTCGACAGTCGCTTCACCTGGCGCGAACTGCTGGCTTCGATCGAGAGCGCCGTAGAGTCCTATGCTCCGGCAGGAGGCCAGGACAGCTCGCGTTACAAGGCACACGCGGCTTCCCTGGGTCGCCATTCAAACGCCGGCGAAGTGCCCTGGGATGCACCCGCGACTCTCGCTCTGCGCAACGCGATCGAGGGCGTCAAGGGTCGCGCTCCGGCGTCCTACCCGAATCATTACGGCGGCGATATCCGCTACCCGCTGCGCCTGCTCGGCGCGCCTTCTTTCGGGATCGGCTCCCTCGGTGGCAACTTCTATGGCCCGAACGAGTGGATCGATATCGACGACCTTGTAAACCTCGTCGCCGTTGTCATCCTCACGATTTCCAACTGGAAAGCACAGGGGCTGGGATCCTGAGAGTGACCGCAGGCCGGAACCGGGAGCGCGACGCTGAGACCTGAAAGTTCAGGGAAGTTCGCGTGGGGCCCGGTGCTCGTACTGGTGCTCGGTCTGGGCGTGATCGTCCTTCCCTGGATCAAGGTCGGACCAGCTACGGAGACATCGTCGTCGAGCATCGTCCTGCGCGCCGGGCACAGCGCCAGCCTGGATGAACCGTATCACCTCGGCCTGCTTGAGTTTGCGCGTATCGTAGAGGAGCGCAGCAACGGTCGTGTGCGCGTCGAGGTCTTCCCCGCCGGGCAGCTCGGCAGCGAACGGATGATGATCGAGGGGCTATTACTCGGAACCCTGGACATCGTCGTCGCCGCTAACGGCTCAGCCACCAGCTTTGTTCCGGGGCTCGCTGTGCTCGATCTGCCGTTCCTGTTTCGAGATCGCGAGCATATGTACTCGGTGCTCGATGGCGAGGTGGGGGGCTCACTTCGTCAAACGGCGCGCGACGGTGGCTTCCGCATTCTCGGGTTTATGGATGCCGGTGTGCGCCACATCATGACGCGCTCCAGGCCGATCGAGGCCTACGCGGACCTGCAGGGACTGAAGCTGCGCACCATGCCCGTCGCCGCGCACCTCGCGGCCTTCGATGCCTTCGGTGCCCAGGCTCTGGCCCTTAACTACGGCGAAGTCTATGGCGGACTGCAGACCGGCCTCATCGACGGCGCCGAGGCGGCCAACACGAACTTCACACGCCGCAACTTTTTTGAGGTGGCCCCCAACTGGGCCCAGGTCGGCTGGATCATTCTCGTTGCCAACATGATGATGTCCGAGGAGGCGTTCCAGCGCCTGCCCGACGAAGTACGGGAGATCCTGGCGGATGCCGGTAGCCAGGCTGCAGCCCTGGAGCGCGACCTCTACCGGGAGAGCGACGAGGCGCTGCTGGCACGGATTCGTGAGCTCGGCGTAAACGTAACCTTCCCGGATACACGACCTTTTCGCGACGCCGCGGAGAGCCTCTACCCGGAGCTGCTTTCCAATCCCGAGGAGCTGGCGCTGCTGACGAGGATTCGTGGCGAGGTGGCGCACTGATATGAGTCGCTTCGTGGTCCACTTCGATCGAGGCCTGCGTCTCCTACGCGCTGCCGTGGCCTCACTCGTTCTCCTGTTCTTTACCTATATGCTCGTGGCCGTGCTCGTGCAGGTCGTGGGCCGCTACTTTGCATTCTCGATCGACTGGGCGGCCGAGTCCGCAACGCTGGCGCAGATCTGGATGGTGTTTCTCGCGGCTGGACTCGCGATGCGCGAAGGCCTGCACGTGCGCGTGGATGCCCTGGTGAATCTGCTGCCCACCAGGATACAGCGTCCCCTGACAGTCGCAGTCACCCTGGTGTGCCTCTGGTTCCTGTCGCTCGCAATCCGCGGCAGCGTGGACTTGATTGGCGTTGGACTCGTGGAAACGTCGCCCGTGATGCGACTGCCGATGTGGATTGCCTTCCTGTCCGTGCCCCTGGGGCTTTTGTACTTTTCCCTGGAACTGGTTCTCGGTCTGGGCGCACATGGCGGGGCGCGGGAAGACGATGGCGAGACCGTGCTGGAGCGGGTCCCTGAGGAGCGAACGCCGTGATCCTGACGGGAGTCCTGTTCCTGGCTCTCATCGTTCTGGGTGCGCCCATCGTCTTCGCCCTCGGAGTATCGGCGGCAGTGACCATCGTTGAACTGGGTGTTCCGGTGAGCATCATTGCCCAGCGCATGTTCGCCGGCCTCGACTCCTTCACCATCATGGCAATTCCCTTCTTCGTGCTTGCCGGTGTGATCATGGAGAAGGGCGGCATCGCTCGACGCATCGTTGATTTTTCCGTGGCGCTGGTGGGTTGGGTCACCGGAAGCCTGCTGCTCGTTGCCGGTGTGACGGGCATCGGTATGGCGGCCGTGTCAGGCTCCGGCGCCGCGTCCACGGCCGCTATATCGTCGACCATGCTCGGTGAGATGCGTGGCCGCGGCTACAACGTCGATTTTTCTGCCGGCCTCATCGCCGCCGCCGGAACCCTGGGTCCGGTAATTCCGCCGAGCATCATGATGGTGGTGCTCGCAACGTCCACGAACCTGTCTATTGGCCGGGCCTTTCTCGGGGGCGTGGTACCAGGGTTGTTGATGGCGCTGGGTTTGCTGGCGGCGAGCTATTTCTATGCCCGTGGTGGCGGGGACGCGTATCGGGAATCCAGCGGTTTCTCCGCGAGAAGGCTGCTGCAGTCGTTTCGCGCAGCGCTACCCGCCTTTGCGATTCCGGGCGTGGTCGTTGGGGGAATTATCGGCGGACTGTTCACGCCCACAGAGGCCGCCGCCGTTGCGGTGGTTATCGCGCTTGTCGTCGCGCTCTTCGTGTACCGGGAAGTCAGCCTGGGTGACGTACCCGCGATGATGCTCTGGGCGGCCTCGCTGTCGGCGGCGATCATGATGGTGATCGCGACGGCAAGTGTGTTTTCCTGGCTTATCGCGTCGGAAAACGTACCCGCAGCCATTGGCGGCTTTCTGCACCGGGCGACGGACAGCGCGACGCTTTTCCTGCTAGTGATGGGAGCGGCGCTGCTTCTGATCGGCATGTTCATGGAGGGCATCTCGGCGATCATGGTCCTGGCCCCGGTGCTACTGCCCATAGCCGTGAGCTTCGGTGTTGATCCCCTGCACTTTGGCGTGCTCATGGTCATGAACCTGTCCCTGGGCATGCTCACACCGCCCTACGGAATCACGCTTTATGTCGCGTCGGGTATCGCCAATCGATCCGTGATGCAGGTGTCGCGGGAGCTGGCCCTGCCGCTGGGTACGCTGGTATTCGTGCTGTTGCTGACGACCTTCCTTCCGGGACTGGTAACGGCGCTACCCGATCTTCTGATTCCCCTGGCGGGCGCTTCCGGGAGTTGAGTGCATGAGCAAGTTTGTGGGTACCTACACGGTCATGGTGACGCCGTTCACGGAGGACGGCTCGCGCATCGAGGAAGCGGTGCTGCGCGATCTTGTCGACTGGCAGATTGAGGAAGGGATTGGCGGCCTCATTCCGCTTGGCAGCACCGGGGAAGTCCTGTCTCTGAGTGATGCGGAGCGCCACCGGGTCGCCGAACTGGTGATTTCACAGGCTCGCGGAAGGGTGCCCGTGCTTATCGGGGTCGGGGCCGAGAACCCCGTGCAGGTCGCGCGCTATGCCCTGGATGCACAGGACCTGGGAGCGGATGGCCTGCTGGTCATCCCGCCTTTCTACAGCACGCCGTCGGACGATGAGGTCTATGCGCACTACCGCTACATCGGTGAGGCCGTAGCTATTCCAATCATGGTCTACAACAACCCGGCGATCACCAACATAGACCTGCAGCCCGCGCTCATTGCCCGCCTTGCCGATATTCCAAACGTTGCCCTGGTCAAGGAGTCTACCCTGGAGGCGACCCGCATCCGCGACATTCTCCACCTCGCCGGGGATCGCCTGCAGGTATTTGGCGGAGTCCTCGGTTTCGAGTCCTTCATGAACGGAGCCCAGGGCTGGACCGCCGTGGGCGCAAACGTGCTGCCGGGCGAGTTTCAGCAGATGTACGAGTTCTCGGTGACTAGCTGCGATGTTCCGAAGGCGAGGGCTCTCTATCGGCGTTTGCTTCCGCTCATCGATCTGGTTGGGAGCACACGTTATGTCAGCGCTACCAAGACCCTGCTCAAAGAACTGGGCTGGCCCGTTGGCCCGCCGCGATTGCCGCGCCTTGTCAGCAGCGGCGGGGAACTTGCGTGGGTGGAGCGGGTAATTGCGGAAATGGAACTCAAGAGGAGGGTGTAATGGCCGACCTGGACCTGATTGTGAAGAACGCGGATATCGCGACGGCCACGGAGTCATTCCGCGGCGACATCGGTATCAAGGATGGACGCATCGTAGTGCTGGGGGAGCTCGATTTCCCGGCAGAGCGGGTCATCGATGCCGGGGGTCGTCTTGTAACGCCCGGAGGAGTGGATGCGCACTGCCATCTCGATCAGCCCTCCACGGATGGTTCCGTGCAGGCCGATGACTTCCTGAGTGGGACTATTTCGGCGGCCTGTGGAGGGACGACCACGATCATCCCCTTCGCGGCCCAGATGAAAGGCAGCGGCATGCGCGCCGCGGTGGACGACTATCACACACGCGCCGAGGGAAAGGCGGTGATCGACTACGCCTTCCACATGATCGTGTCTGATCCATCGCCGACTGTGCTGACGGAGGAACTGCCGGCGCTGGTGGGAGAAGGCTATTCCCATTTCAAGATCTACATGACCTATGACGACATGAAGCTCACGGATCGGCAGATACTGGATCTGCTTGCGCTCGCGCGCCGGGAAGGGGCGCTCCCGATGATTCATGCCGAGAACGACGACTGCATCGCCTGGCTGACGGACCTGCTCGAGGAGGCGGGAAAGATCGCGCCGCGTTTCCACGCGCACGCACGACCGATGGTTATTGAGCGCGAGGCCGCCCACCGCGCTATCTCCCTCGCGGAGCTTGTCGATGTGCCCGTGCTGATCGTGCACGTGTCCAGCAATGCGGCCATGACGCAGATCCAGAAGGCGCAGGGCCGCGGCATCAATATCTTTGCCGAGACCTGTCCCCAGTACCTGTTCCTCACGGCAGACGATCTCGCGCGACCGGGATTTGAAGGGGCGAAATGCGTATGCAGTCCGCCTCCGCGCACCGTCGAGGAGCAGGAACACATCTGGCGCGGGCTGAAAACGGGCGTTTTCCAGGTGTTCTCCTCGGACCATGCCCCGTACAGCTACGAGGACCCGCACGGCAAGAAAAACGCGGGCGAGAACGCCTCGTTCCGTCATGTGCCCAATGGTGTGCCCGGCATCGAGACGCGCCTGGCGCTGCTGATGTCCGAGGGCGTTATGGGTGGCCGCATCAACATCCACCGCTTCGTGGAGCTGACCTCCACCAATCCTGCGAAGCTCTACGGCCTGTTCCCGCGCAAAGGCACCATCGCGCCGGGCTCCGATGCCGATCTGTTGATCTGGGATCGGGATCGCGAGTTCACGCTGAATAACGAGATGCTGCACCACAACGTCGACTACACGCCCTATGAAGGAATGCACCTGCGCGCCTGGCCGGCCCAGGTGATATCCCGGGGAGAGGTCATTGTCGAGGATTCCGAGTGCAAGGCCGCGCCCGGTCGCGGAGAGTTCCTGCCCTCACAGCGTTTTGAAGTGCTTAAAAATCGTGAAGGCGAACTCGTATGACCGGGATGCCGGATCCCGTACCCGACGTCCTCGACTGGCTCCGAGCCCTCGTGGCTATCCCGACCGCCTACCCGCCGGGCGATACCAGTGCCATGGCGGCCTATCTGCAGAAGGAGCTTTCCGCGATGGGTTACGCGACCGGGATTCACAGCGGCGGTCCCGGCCTCGACAACGTCGTTGCCCGTCTTGGCAGCGGTTCGCCGAGTCTTGTGTTCAACGTACACGTCGACACCGTCGACGCGGGCGACCTGACTCTGTGGGATTCGCCGCCCCATGAGATGACGCAGCGCGGCGACCGCGTGTACGGGCTGGGCGTGGCCAATTGCAAGGGAAGCGGAGCGGTGCAGCTCTGGCTCGCCCGGGAGATCGCGCGACGCGGCGGGCCGGCGAAGGGCGAAGTCGTGTTCACCTTCGTGGCGGATGAGGAAAGCCTTGGAGACAAGGGCACGAAGTATCTTGCCGACAGCGGCGTCATTCAGCCGGACATGCTCTTCCTGGGAGCCCCCACGGACAACAGCGTGACCAACGCCGAGCGCGGCGTGCTCTGGGTCGAGCTCGAGGCTACGGGAAGTCCGGCGCACGCGGGCCAGCCCGAGGATGGCGACAACGCGATCATGCGCATGCTGCGCGTTGCCGGGCACGTCGACCGGGAACTTTCCCATCGCCTGAAGGAGCGCTCGGCCGGTGATATGCGCTCAACCGTAAACCTGGGCCTTATCCGTGGCGGTCGCAACACCAACGTGGTCCCCAGTCACTGCTCCGCGCAGCTCGACCGCAGACT
>JAAUYI010037137.1_pt1 | contig 11291 bp, 6 predicted proteins | sample 7278041 | NCBI WGS metagenome assembly JAAUYI01 (sample SAMN14350216, study PRJNA611818) | marine sediment metagenome | isolation source: surface marine sediment (0.6m) | place: French Polynesia: Moorea | collected 2018-08
AAAAGGAAATAACGCAAATTTAGTTTCCTCTCGTGGAAAAGGCTCCGTTGATATTGACGCTAAAAAAGATATTAACGTTAGAGACGGCGTCTTCTCTCAAGACGGCAAAATCAACATTTATTCTCAATCTGGTGATTTAAAGGTTTCTGATGGAGATAATAATAAGAATAACCAGTTAATCAATTCCAAATCAGGAGAGATAAATTTAAGAAGTAAGAAAGGAAATGTTCAAGTTAATGACAAAGTAGAAAGTGAAAAAAACAAAGTTAATATATTTACTAAAGCAGAAAAAAAATCAAATGGATCTGCAAAACATCAAAAGAAGCCAAAGACCAAAGAACAAAGTAAAGAAAATAGAAGATCAAGTTCAAAGAATAAAGCTACAAATAAAAACAACCTAAGAAATCAAATTAACAAAAATCAAAATATTGATACAAAAGATACTTTAATGCAACCAAATCAAAAACGCTCTGGTAAGTATAAAAAAGCAAAAGTAGAAAAAAATTCCAAAGGTACAATTATTAGTTTTGAAGATGATAATCAATTTGACTTTGAATACAATTTATAGGTCCTTCCACAAATTCAGGAAAAGAAGAAATTAACTGTCTCAATCATTAAATAAAACGATAAATAACCATACAGGATCAATTTTTTTGAATTCTATCTTAGTTCTTAAGTAAGTCTTTCAATAAATATCGTTGATAACCTTCTAATGTTCCAAGAAGCAAGCTGTCGCAATAAATAAGTAAAGAAGTTACCTTATGATCTTTAGTATTTGGTATTAGTATTGCCTCGTTTAAGTTGTCTTTATGAATAATAAAGGCACCATTATTGGAGGCGATAATATAATTTCCTTTCTTTTCAACAATGTTCCAAATGTTAATTCCATCCAGATCTTTTAAATAGTTAGCAATTTCAACCAAGTTGGGGTTTATTCTAAAAACTTTATGATCGTAAGTTTCCACCCAAAGTTGCCCATCTTTGGGATAGATAGAATTAATTCTTTTATTCTCTAAGTTTTTAATGGGTTGAACTGTATTGTCTTCGGTTGCAAAAAAAGCTCCGTGGAAACTCTCGAAAAAAAGATTATTCTTTAAATGCTTAATTTTTGTAACTTGTTTCTTGTTCAACAATTCGACTTTGAATAGTTTTCTCAAATTGTCTTGATTGATTTTGTACACTTCCCCTTTAGAAGTCAAAATCCAGAGGTAGTTATTAAAGGGCTTTATGTCAATAACTTTTTCTCCTTGAAGAGAGCTAGTTTTAGCAACATCTAAAGGGTTTTGCTTGTTAATTCGAACAATGTCACCATTGAAGTCACCAACAATCCATATATACTGAGGTGATTCAGCTATAAGGTTAATCATTTCATTCTCTAGGAATTCAACCTTAACCAACTTACTTAGATCGTCTGCTTCGAAAATATAAGCCCCATTATTTAAGGTTCCTGCTAAAAGTTTTTCGTTAGCTTTAATCAATTTAGTTATGGCTTGTTTTTTTGTGGGTTTTAACTGCTTTACTAATAAGTTCTCTGGGTCAATTCTAAATAGTCCATCGGTTTTTGTGAGAGCCCAGACAAAACCATTCAGCTCTTTTAAGCTTGATATTTGAACTCCTTTAAGCGGTTCTAGATTTTGTATATCAGTTAAATCGTTTTTTTTAATTAGGCTCAACCCACCTTCTTCTCCTCCTAAAATCCAAATATTTTCTTTTGTAGTTTCTTTATTATCAGTATTTATTGAGTCAGTTATCTTAAAAGTGGAAATGTTATTAATTTTTTCGACCGGAATAGCTTTATTAGATTGAATATCAACCTGAAACAAGTTTCGCTTCCAGTCCAACGCAAGTATTTGTTTACCACTAAAATAAATTTTTACAATGATGGTTTCTTCAAGTCCCTCTATCCTTTGAGCTCTTTCAGGATTAGAAGGTTTAATGTAGTAAAGACCATTATGAGTATTAACCCATATCAATCCATTTTTTAGGATTGCATTTTTAATGTGGCTTTGCTTGATTCCTTTGACTCTATATAAGTCACCTTTTTCAAGATCTTTTATAAAGTGTAAATTTTCTGTGCCTCCAATCCAAATATTATTTGGTTCTCCACATTTTTCAGAAAAAGCCTTTAAAAACATTACTTGGATATTTTCTGAGTTATCTAATGAAATGGCTGGTAAAGTCAAAGAAAATAGTAAAAAAACTAATATAAGAAAACTTTGAAAGAAACAAAATGGAATCTTTACTTTGATATTCATATTAAATTTGATTAGATATGGAGAAGTCTAATAAAGCTTTTATGAGAGGATTTTAATCCTCTCATAAAATAAAATTGATAAAGCAAGACCAAAGAAGCTTAACTTAATAAAATATTTGTGACAACTTTAAAAATACTTAGGCAAATTCATGAGTAGATCATCAAGCAAAACAAATTGGAGATTTTTCCAAAAGACTTTATTAGGAGTTGTACTTTTATTGATATGTCTTTCAATTTCAACGATCTTCTACTTATCCAACATTGATTTATGGTGGGGTTCAGTTGAAAGCATTACCAAGAAAAACTTTAACTTTGCCCTAAAATGCGATAAAAAAACTTGGAGCAATTTTGGAATTCTTCAGCTTCAATCTTGCGGTAATTCTGATGAAGGCTTAAGCTTTTCGAGTTTAACGTTCAATATTCTTGATGGCTCACTAAAAATTACAAATTTAAGTCTCAGTCATTTAAATGCTTCAAAAAAGCAAAAAAGTCTTTCTATTCCAAAGCTACCCTTTTTTCTTCAAAATCTAGAGATAAAGAATATTAGTATGCAAAACCTTCAAGATAAGGATTACCTTTCTCTTATAAGTGAGATTGATCGACTTATATTGAAAAGGAAGCATTATTTTTCGAATGATTGGAATTCAGAAGCTAGCTTGAATGATAAACGCTTAACTCTCAAAGGTGTCTTAGGAAAAGGAATGAATTTAACGGGGACTTTTAACGATTTTCTTGTTCAAACAAACGAACTTAGTACCAGTTTGAATGGAGAAGTGCTATTAAAAGCAAAATCTTCATGGAAAAAGCAATTTCAAGTTATTTTCAATAATCTTTCATTCTCGCAAAACAAGCTCTTTAAGAATAACAAATCAATTGAAATGGCGAATATACAGCTTGTTGGTCAATTCACAGTTAATGAAGATTTCAAAAAAATCGAAGAGTTAAAAAACTTTTCGTTGACTTCTCAAGGTTTGAAATTGAAATCGGATAATTCAGTCGAAAATAAAATACTAATTAAAGAATTTAAAATAAAAAACTTTCAAAAGGTTTTCAATCTATTTTCTCCGGAAATGCAAATTGTTGATCTTCAAGATGGAATAATAAGCGGCTATCTTCAAATTGATAAAAAAGATTTTTACCAGAGTAATTTATTTCTTGAATTAAAATCGCTACAAAATCTTCAAATCCAAGCTAATAAAGAACTCGTTCAAATACCCAATATAAACGCTAGCGTCTTAATTAAGCCGTTTAAAAAGAAACAATCAAAAACAAAAAAAATACTCTCAAATCCATTTGTTTTGAAACATTCTCCTGAACCCAACACAGAATCCAAAAGAAAGCTCAATCAAATTCTTCAAAATCTATGTCAAAAAATTGGAATTCAAAAAGTTTTACAATTCAAAATGCAAATTGAGCCTTATGAGCTAAGTAAATTAAAAGGAATTTTGAAAAGCCAGATTTCGGATTTGTATCTTCAATCCGGATTGCTCAAAGGTTTTGTTGAGTATGATGAAACCCAGAAGAGTGTTTTAAAAGGCAAGCTACAAATATCTAACTCGACACTGAGGTCTTTGTCACAAAAAGATTTTGCTTTAAAGAAGGGAAATGGAAAAATTACTCTCAACGATGAAAAAATTAGTATTAAACTAAATTTTCAAAATGCATTTTCCCGCAGTCCAGTAACTGAAAAAATTTTTATAGAGGGAAATTTAAATTATCTTCCGAAACTTGCTGGTTTAATCAAAATTCAATCACCTCTATTCAGTCATTCGGTTTCTTTGAGAAAAGAAAAAATTAAGAGTCTAAAAGTTGTTCTGACAGATTTTGAAACGAAACTTTTTGTCCAGAATAATGAGCTTGCAAAGATCTATTCAAAAGGTAAATTAAAGAAATGTTCTTTTTCAATCAATGATCCAAATCATAAAGAAAATATCGTTGTTTTCAAAAATGGAAATTTTTTATTAAGTTATTTAGCCAATGGTTCTTCAAATACCTCTGCTAATCTCGATGTGAATAATTTGAAAATCAATTTTGGGCAATCTAATTCAACTCTTTCTGCAAAGTGTAAAATCGACAAAAAATTCCAAGTTAATCCAATAAAAATTCTTTTAAAAGGTCGAACAAATGCTGAAGATTTAGAATCAATAATCGCTATTCTGAATAGCAAGTTTAATAAAAATGTACAAAAAAATTCGCAGAATGAATATCCAATAAATTTAAATGGAGAAATCGCATATTCAATCAATTTCGCAAATTCATCTTTTAGAAAATTTGATATCGATCTCAAAAACTTTTCTGCTAATTACGAAGATGCAAATCTCATAAACCAGCTTAGTGGAAATTTGCACTTGAAAAATAAGGATCTTCTTTTAAGCAATAGCAGTTTTGATATTGCCGATAAGAGCAAATTTAAAATGTTTGCCAAATTGCATAACTTTGTTGAGCTTACTAATTTAAATAAACAACTCAACTCGAAAGATCTGTTGGAGAATTCTGAGCTCAGAATTAGAGCTTTAGTGAATCCACATAGCTTAATCAAGAATTTACAAGGAAAAGGATTCATTGATGGGTCCTTTTCTATGGAGATTGATGAGTCTATCTATCTTCCTTTATTCATTAAGATTTACCCGAAGAAGAATTTAATTGGGTTTGACTTTGCCACTAATTTCCATAAGATACAGGTTGGTAAATCTAAAATTCATTTATCTCAAAATCTGTCTAATTTAGAACAAATTTATGGTACCGGAGATATAGACTTAGAAAAGCAAAAGTTAAGAATCCATGAGATACATTATCGAGGTGACAATTTTGGGATTCTTGCTCAAATGGAGGGACAAAAAGACTTTGCTAGTTTCAAGATTGAGTCCGCACCTTTAATTGATTTATCCGAGCTGTCTAAAATTTGGTTCACCGAAAATGCCAGCGGTCAGTTCCGAGGCAAAATTGTGAATAAAGGCTTCAATCCTCAAATAGAGAACTCATGGCTAAATAATTTAGAGGTTTCTTTTCATTCAGAAGAAAATGTTCATGATATCCAGTATGGGATTCTCTATGGAAAACATTTCTCATTTGAACTGATGACAAAAAATGGTGATGGCAATTTGAGCCTCAGCACAAAAAAAGGAAAGCTTAAGAATCTACAGATTACGGATCTTATTTCTAGTGCAAAAATCAAAGATGGTTCTATCTTAGAAATACAAAAAACATCTTTCAAAGCGGCTGACGGTAAAGTTGACTTGGCTGGACAAATTGATTTAAACAATTGGGATAGTAAGTTCAACGGTCAAATGAAAGGTGTAAATATTGAAACAATGAGTAATAACCTTTTCAATAACAAAGGAGACTACAATGGAAAAGGAAATTTAACTTATGATTTTACTGGCAATTTTCTTGAACTTCTCGCTTCTAAACCTCCTACAAGCGCAGATGGAAGCTTCTCAATTGAAAGTGGTTCTTTAAACCAAACAGAGACACTTTCCAAAAATCTTCATTTGGCAAACTTGATTTTTGGAGGTCCGTTAAATTTTAGATTGAATACAATTGGAAATTATTTGAATCCCACTGGGGAAGGTAATTTTAAATTCATCAATGGACAATGGAGATTTGATGACAAAGGAAGTAATGTAATTCACTTTGAAGAAGCCAATTATGCAGGTTTAAATGCATTGCATTTGAAAATGAATGGTGAATGGGATTATGAAAAGGAGTACGTTGATTTTGATGTTTATGGTTTTTTACCTAAAAAACCAATGATTTTGAGTGAGAGACAGGCCAAAATTGAAAAATCTGAAGAAGAAGATAAACAGAGACTTTTACGAGATCTATTGAATCGTTCTAGGCATTTTAAATTTGAGGTGAGAGGTAATCCGGGTGATTCCGGTGAACTTACTAATTCAGTGAAAAACTCAATTGAATTAGGGGGAAGTTCAACTAGTAATCAAGTGATAAGAAACTTTCTTAAAGAATAAAAGTTTGGACTTTATAAGGCTTCCAAAGGTAAATTCGGTAATTGATTAATGAAAACAATAATGTAATTAGATATTCATTAACCGCTAGAAATTTGTTATAAATATTGTTAGTAGCTTTATAAACGAGGGTTTCATGTCACAGCAAACAACATTATCTAAAATCACAGAACTTTTTAATACAGAATCAAGCTTTGAGTCTATTGAATACATCATTAAAGGTGCAAGATACATTCAAAAGTCCTTAGATTTGCTTGGGTTAAATCATGAACTACCTGAGAGCAAAATGGTTGAAGTCTCCAAGAAGTTTTACCAACAAGGAGTACAAGTAGAAGGAGATCTCATTTTCCCTTCTGGATACGATAACAACTCTAGCGAAAATTTAAACGTGGATAACGTAAACAGTTTTTCCAATCCTGTGAAAGTTTAGTTTACTTTTGTAAATCAACTAGTTTTCCTTGAAAGAATAAGTGGTAGAACACAATAGGTTCACCACTTATTCTTTTATTTTTGGTCAATGCTATATATCTTTAGCGGCTTTCTCCTTAAGAAACAACCAAATTAACTAGACGTCCTGGAACTGCAATTACTTTTTTCAGTTGTTTTCCATCCAAACGCTTTTTGACTTTATCTTGGGCAAGTGCAATTTTTTCCATTTCTTCCTTAGAAGAAGATTTCTGACAAAGTACAATGTCCACTTTTTTACCGTTCATTTGAATTACTAACTCAAATTCGTCACTTTGAGTGGCTTTCTCATCATATTTGGGCCATGCTTGATTATGGATAAATGAAATTTCATCGCTATTATTTGATGAAATTAATTCCCACAATTCAGAGCAAATATGAGGCGCAAAAGGTATTAATATTTTGAGAAGTATTGATAAAGCAAAACTAACTGCTTTAATTTCTTTTTCGTCTTCGAGATTCTTAGAGTTGCTTCCAAAATCAGTAAATTTGTATAAGTAGTTAACAATCTCAATCATTCTTGCAATTGCAGTGTTAAAAGAATATCTTTCTTCGTCCAAATCGTCTGTAACAGCTTTGAGGGATTTGTGTACAAGTGAAACTAATTCTTTTGTATCGGAGCTTAATTCAGCAAAATCACAAGAATCCATATAAGCATTCAAATCAATTTGTTTTTGGTAATGAACAGCAAATCTCCAAAGTCGGTTCAAAAAGCGAAGTTGCCCTTTGGCTCCTTCTGTTGACCACTCTATTTCATCTTGAGGAGGACCCGCAAAAAGCATAAAAAGTCTTGCCGAATCTGCCCCAAATTCATTAACAAATTCATCAATGCCAACTACATTGCCTCTTGACTTGGACATTTTGGTGATTTTATTTTCTTTTTCACTGAACATAGTCACCATTCCTTGACTCAGCAATCTATGAAATGGTTCATCAAACTCGAGCATTCCAATATCCCTCAAAGCTTTCGTGAAAAAACGAGCATAGAGTAAATGCAAAATGGCATGTTCAATTCCACCAACATATTGATCAACAGGAAGAAATTCTTGAACTGAGTCTTTAGAAAAGGGGAGTTCTTTATTATGTGGATCGGCGTATCGAAGAAAATACCAACTCGAACAGATGAAAGTGTCCATAGTATCTGTTTCTCGAGTTAGGATTTCGCCACTTGTGGGATCCTTGTATTTCAACCAATCTTTATTGTTAGACAGTTTGAGATCCTTACAATTATCTGGAAGTTCCACCGGTAGTTCATTGTAATTAACAGAAACTATCGAGCCATCTTCTTTATAAGCTAAAGGTATTGGGGAACCCCAGAATCTTTGTCTGCTAATCAACCAATCTCTTAGACGATACTGGGTTTTAAATCTACCAAAACGAAGTTCTGAGGCATACTCAGTCATTACTTGCTTTGCTTCATCAGAGCTTAATTCATTAAATTGCGCAGAATTTGTTAAATATCCATATTCCAGAAGTGGCTTGTTCTTAATAACTTTTTTGAGAAATATATCGGCACCATGCTCATTGTATTTAGCCGTTTCTGAATATCCCATAGATTTATAGAGTCCAACGGCGGGTTTTAATTTTTTATCACTATCCAGATAGATTTCTCTGTAGCCATAAAAAGAAGCATACTCTTCTATAAAACTAACTAATGTTTTTGCGTAACCTAGTCCTCTGTATTTTGGTTTTATATATAGCCGCCTCATTTCACAAGCGTCTTCACTTATTTCTGTTAGTGGTCTAAAAGCAATTGCAGCCATAACCTCATCGCTGGATTTACTTTTAAATAGCCAAAACTTATTTCCATTGGTGCAATAATCTATTGCACTTTGATTTGTCTCGTAACATTTAGTATCAAAGTTTTCATTTAAATCATCAAAATATTCTTGAAGAATGTTCTCTATCTCATGCTTATCTTTCGCAGGATCTGCTTCGACAATGTAATAGCTTGTATCTAATTGCTTTTTTAAATAAACTCCACCAATTAACCATGGTGCATATTTTTCAGTTTCTTCATAACCAAGCTTATTGTAAAGAGAAATTGCCGATTTGAGTTGAGGCATAGAGTCTAAATAAATCTCCTCAAAATTCATTTCTCTAGCGGTTTTTTCAGCATGGTGGATTAAAATTTCCGCGTAGCCTTTACTTCTATGCTCTTTTTTTACGTAGAGCTTTTTCATTTCACATCTTTTATTATCCAATGGTCGAATTCCAAGGCAAGCAACGATTTCTTTTGTCTTAGAAACTTCTAGGAGATACAAAGCGCTGTCTTTTTTGAAATAATCATCAAAACCGTTTTCTGGTCTATTTGAATCGTTTAGAAGTTCTTCTAAAGATTTTCTTGTTTTTTCATCGACTAAATTAGCTAGCTCTTCGTAATAATCTTTTGTTATTGCTTTGGCTTGGTTTACAAAATTATTCGCTGAAACTTTGTGGATTTTATACTTTGAAGACTTTGGATGCAACTTAACTACCTTATTTATCGGTAGAGAATATTTATTTGCAAAGATGAAGTCACGTTCATCGTGAGCTGGAACTCCCATCACTGCACCGGTTCCATAGCTCGCTAAAACATAATCTGCAACCCAAATTGGAATTTCTTTACCGTTGAAAGGGTTTATTGCTTTGGCACCAATTGGTACTCCTGTTTTTTCTCTCGCTTCTGATTGTCGATCGACTTCAGTCATAGAAGCACTTCTCTTGACGTACTCTTCAACCTCATCTTTTTGCTTTTCAGAAGTTAACTGTCTTACTATCGGATTTTCTGGAGCTAAAACCAGATAGCTAACTCCATAAATGGTATCTATTCGAGTTGTGTAGATAGAAATCGTTACATCTGAACCAAGAACTCTAAAATCCACTTCTGAGCCAACGGACTTTCCAATCCAATTGCGCTGCATTGTTTTTACCTGCTCAGGCCATTTATCGAGCTTATCTAGATCACTAAGAAGCTCTTCAGCATAAGCTGTTATTTTAAGGAACCATTGGGATAAATTTTTCTTTTGTACTAACGTTTGCGGGTGCCTCCAACAAAAACCGTTTTCAACCTGTTCATTTGCTAGTACCGAATTACAATCTGGGCACCAATTAACAGGAGATTCTTTTTTATAAGCTAAGCCTTTTTCGTATAACTTAAGAAAAATCCATTGAGTCCATTTGTAATAGTCTGACTTGCATGAGACAACTTCTCTCTCCCAATCATAGCTGGTGCCGATTTTTTTTAATTGTTCTTTCATTCGAGAAATGTTTTTCTCAGTCCACTCAGCCGGGTGCACCTTATTTTCAATTGCTGCATTTTCTGCCGGTAAACCAAAAGCATCAAACCCCATTGGATTCAAGACTTCACAACCTTGCATTCTCTTAAAACGAGAAATTACATCCGAAATTGTATAAACCCTTGCGTGCCCCATGTGCAGATCGCCGCTTGGGTAGGGAAACATAACTAGTGAATAGAACTTTTTTTTATCAGATTTTGAATTTGTCTTGTATAGTTTATTTTCTTCCCATAAGTTTTGCCATTTTTTTTCTATTTCTTGCGGCTTATATTCGGGTAATGAGGTGTTCATTCAATAAAAGTTCCTTCAAGATTTCTGCATCTCTAATATGATAATTGATGATGAGCTGAATCAACATAAACTAAAGCTGCTGTGTAAAAGTAAACTTCGAGATTTGATGGCCTGAGGAGCATTTTGATTACGTATAAACATTAAATAAACATTAAATAAATTTCCATATTGAATAATCGAACGTATGATTCCGTGCATTGTTTAATTAATTCAAAGAAATGTCTATTAGTTCAATAACACCTTCCATTATCACTGGAGCTGCGGCTAGTCAGCTCCAAAGGAAACAATTCATTATGAATAGCCCTCGAAGTGGTCAACCTGATATGCCTGGTTTTGGCGGTTCGCGTTCTCAGCAAATGTCTCATCGTGAAGCTTATACAAAAGCTGAACAATTCAATAGAGAGGCAGAAGTTAGAAGGCAAGAAAAATTAAGTAGGGAAACAAAGCATAAAGAGTTTACAAAAAAAACAACAGATAGATTGGTAGCAGATGGAAAGATATCAAAAGAAAACGCAACATCCATTAATCAATTAACTGGTGATTTAGACAAAGGGAATAATTATGGTAAGTCACTAGAAAATGCAATGTCCATACAAGGAGTCGAAATAAAAGATAAAAACAAATTTATTAATGATGCTCAAAAGCTAGCGGATCAGTGAAAAGTATATTGAAAGTAAGCCCCAATTTAAGGAAAACTCAATGAAAATAATAAACAGTTTATTAAAACCACAGGTTATGCAATCACAAAGAACAAGAAGATTTGCAAATGGATCTTACGAACTTATGGATAAGATTCAACAAGCAAAGACAAATGCAGAGGCCGCCGTTAAAATAAATCAAGCAAATGGCGGTTCCAGCAAGCAAAATCACTCCAAATAAAAATACAAGTGCTTACTAATTAGAAGACATTTGTGAAGTCAAACTTTACCGAGTCAGTAAATTTAAGTGTGTAAAAGGCAAAAGGAAAGAAAAAAAGAATTGACAAAAAAGGATAAGGAAATGCCCAAAACACAAAATAAAAGAGACCAACTAATAGAA
>JAAUYI010115188.1_pt1 | contig 11288 bp, 12 predicted proteins | sample 7278041 | NCBI WGS metagenome assembly JAAUYI01 (sample SAMN14350216, study PRJNA611818) | marine sediment metagenome | isolation source: surface marine sediment (0.6m) | place: French Polynesia: Moorea | collected 2018-08
CCACAATTGCCCGTTACCCTTGCCTGAGCATCCGGCGCCTGCATGGGAGGATTAGCCCAGTAATGAAAACCAAACCAGCACAGTCCGAGGAGGATCAACACACCTATTGCTACTAATATTCCTGTAATTTCCATATAATAAAATGCAAGTTTGAGCTCGTTTGATTTTCAGGAAAACTATTCGATTACCAGCCCCGAGCAAGACTATGTCATCGGCCTGCTATTATACAAAGCTGGCAGTTTTGTGCTATATCTCTTAACAGGTCAAGATTAAATTTGCGCGGTCAACTCAACGCAAATCAGAGTGAAGATTAATTTTACAAGGGGGAGGAGGTACATCAGAAAAAAAGATGGCCAAGGTGCAACAGCTAGAGATCTTCTTCCTCCGGCTCATCCTCAGCACCTTCTTCATCGGTTCTTTTTATCCCTTCCATCAACAGCATCATAAAATCACCAATGGGTGGCAGCTCCATTTCTTCCGGCGGTAAACCATTGATGAAGTTGTAAACACCTTCGGTCTCGGCAAGAATTTCGTAGACGGCATCCTGGCCTTTTTTGCCCGAATAATCGGCAGCTACAATAGCACCGTCGAGAAAGGAGAGGCGGCTTGTGCCATTAGGTAAATCGAGGTTTAACACCCCTGTCTTCTGGTGCATGTGAAAGATTTGCAGGAGTTCAGCGGGGGTCATCTCGTTGACCCGGCCCTGCATGCTGACATCAAAATCACTTACTCGCACAGAGTTGGCGTTGGCCAGCCTTTTTGCCAGAATTCTCACCATATTGTCATGGACGGCACCCGATGCCTTGATAAGTTTGCCGAAGTCTTCGCCGCTTATGCTCATAACTTCTGAATCTTCCAACGTGCGTACCGATGAGCTGGCGATGTTGTTGCCGAAATAGCTCATCTCACCGCAAACCTCACCCTCTTCCAAAGTGGCAATGCGAACACCTTCATCCTCAACACCCAGACTGCCTGAGAGAGGGATGAAAATGCGTTTTATAGGTTGCCCCTTCTCAATGAGAAAAGTACCACTCCGCAGTTTGACCACTTTGAAGCAACTGATAAATTCCTTCAAGTGGTGGGCGGGAATATCTTTCAATAAGGGATAGCTAACGATCTTGTTAAGCAGTCGCTGTTCATCATCCGTTATGATGAGAGGAATGGAATCATCTTCAAGCTCGTTATCACCTGTGGTGACCTGAACGAATTTGATGATACCGTTACAACCGCTGCAGGTGTATTCCTTGGCATGGTTTTCCAGGTTTTCGCCGCCCTCATTTTGAAGCAGCTCAAAGAGCAACTGGGTCATTTCCCTAATGAGAATGAGGCAGCAAGATTTGCCATCGGGAACGGTGACGGATTTCTCCGTCAGAGTAAAGAACTCATTTTTATCGTAGAGTTGACAGTTATGGTTGTCGACAACCTGAAACACAGCTTTGAAAGGTTTCATACTGCTAGACGCTGCCTATAAGTCGAAGAATATTCATTCACCAAGTTTAGCACCTTACTCCTTAAAAACGAACATAAAAAACAAGAAAAAAAGCATGTATTTGCTAATCGTTAATTGGCTGCAATTGCCAATGCATATATCCTAACTTGCGAGGACAGTATAAAAACACCTTCTACTGCAAAATATTCGAGACAGCCTCTGCAGTTAATAAAAAAGGATCCGTGATCCTGTAGTTATCATTGCGAATTATCATTCCGTTCTCTCAAGTATATTTTTGCACATACCATTATTTCTCTCTATTGAGCCGAAGAAGATAAATGGTAACCAAACCTCCCGTAAGCAGAAGAAAAAGAGTTACCCAGAGGTGTTGTACCAGCATGATAGAAACCAGCAGACACAGCCAGAGCGTTACCAGGGCTTTACGCAGTGCAGAAGTGGAAATTGAACGATTCTGTAGATAATTCTCTATTGTCGCTCCGAAAACCGGGTGTTCCAGCAGCCATTTGCGCAGTTTGGGCGACGATTTATAACTGAGCGCTGCTGCCAGTATAAGGAAAGGAGTCGTGGGTAATACCGGTACAAACGCCCCAATCATTCCCAGAATCAGGGCGGTGAATGCGGCGATTTTCAAGAAGGGTTTTAACAAGGTAATATTCTGAGTGTTGACAGGAATATTTATGCTACAAAACTGGATCATCAGCAATCAGGTATCGTTAGTTCTAGTAATAAGTATAAACGCAAACTCTACAATAATCCTCATCGGGTTCCCAATGAAAAACCGTAAGTTTTTTTCTTTTAAACCCTATTTAGGGTAAGTTTTATTGCTACCTCTGGAACAGCACAAATTCCGCATAAACAACCTATCCAGCAAACTTTCTGGTAAAACGATATTCCTGAGAACATTAGAAACGTTGGCTGATTAATAACTTTAAAGAACAACAAAGCGTCCTTATTGTAAAAAATGTGTTTATTACGACATCAATCCATATGTTCTATACTTTGTAAAAAAGCTCTGGCAGAAAAATAAACTGAGAGAGGATCACTTTCCTATGAGAAAACGTTTTAGATTTATCTTTGTTTCTTTAATTATTTCGACAGTCTTAGCGGCATGCGCAGCACCTCCTCCCCCTAAAGAAAAACTCGTGACCCAGGCAGATCCACCCCCTGAGCCTATCATCTTGACCCGGCTTTCCCCGGCTTCAATTGATGAAAATGCTCTACAGCCAGGATTGGGAGTTACCTATTATTATAAATTTTTTAAAAGAAACGTGACCTACCTGCAGGACATGCGCAAAGGTGAATATAGAAAGAAGAAAGGCAAACCCATTACCGAAATCGATCACCAATTTGAAGAAGGAAACGTTTTCGATAGCGGCAAAAGCCGAGGCGTAGCTATGCAGATGCGCGGTTTTATCAATTTTCCCAAAACAGGCGTTTACTCTATGCAGGCTCATTCCAATGACGGAATCGTACTGAAAATCTCCGATCAACTGGCTATCAGCGATCCCGGCGTCCACTCCGACCAGTTGTCCAATGTCGCCGAGATCACCATTGACAGGCCGGATTGGTATCCCCTGGCCATCGATTATTTTCAGAGAAAGGGTACGGCTGCCCTAAAGCTTTATTGGAAAACCCCTGGGAGTGCCGAGTTTGTTATTGTTCCGGCAGCGGCATATGGTCATCTGGAGTGAGGTTATCAATCTCGTCTGAGTTGCCGAATCCTATTTGACAGGAATTCAGAGCTCTACACCATCCAGAGAAGGTACCAGACATTTATCCGACAATGGATTGAGGTAGCAATAAAATCTGTGCCTGGCCGTGGGGGAGCCGATAATGGCAACCAGATCATTCTGCCTCAAGCGAAAAGATGGTTCCGGGTTGGTTTCGAGCTCGCCATTGCGTAAAACGCCGACAACCGAAACTCCGGTCACCTGACGAATTTCAGCCTCGGCGATAGTTTTATCGGACAACGGGTTGTCCGCATCAAGTTCAACCCACTGCAGATCGAACTGCTGCTCGGCTGATCGCATATGACCGAGGGTTGCATAATCGCCTTCGATATTTCCGGTTTTCTCCAACAGTTGATGACGTAGAGTCTCTGTGTAGCTCTGAATTTCCGGTACAGGAATGCGCAGATAGAGCAGCACCTGCCTAATCATCTCTAAACTTGCTTCGAATTGAGGGTATACCAGGTCAACAACATTCAACTCTTTGAACACTTTGAAAAAATCAGGATCAGATATGCGGGCGACAATCTGCATGTCTTCATTCGTCTTCCTCGCCTGGCTGATGATGGCACGGGCGACAACAATGCCCGGCATGGTCACCACCAGCAGGGCGGCGCGCTCAATGTGCAGAGCCTCCTGGACCACCTCCTGACTGCCGTCGCCGTAGACGACCGGGTAGCCCATTCCCTTGGCTTTTTCAACGCGCTGTTGATCGATTTCCACCATCACGAAGGGTATGGCCAACCGCTTTAAAACACCGGCTATCTGCATGCCGATATGGCCAAAACCAGCAATGATCACATGATTGTTGAAAGCATCTTCAGGAAAATTGAGGGACTCCAGAGACTCATGACGAAACCATTTCTTTTTGAGACTATAGAGCCTGGAGGTCTGTGAGGATACGAGAGGGGTGAGTACCATAGTGACCACTGCCATGGTCAGAAACATATTGTAGAAATCGGTGCTGATCGATTCGCTGGAGACACCAATTCTTGCTAGAACGAAAGAAAACTCACCCACTTGAAAAAGACCGAGACCTACTGCTAGGGGGACAACGTTGCGATAGCGGAAGAGCCAGGCAAGTGCAGCAAAAAGACAACCCTTCGCCAGACTAACCAGGATAACCAGGAGCAGGATGGTGCCCAAGTTGTTTAACAGGAATCGCGGATCAAGCAACATACCCACGGATGCAAAAAACAACAGGCCGAAGAGATCACGAAGCGGGATAATGTCGCTTAACGCTTGGTGCCCATAATCCGATTCACTGAGAACCATGCCGGCAATAAAGGCGCCGAAGGCAAAAGAGAGTCCCACCAAATAGGTGATATAGCCGACGCCCAGACCGATAGCCGTGATCGCCAGAATGAACAGCTCACGCGAACCAAGCCTGGCAATAGACCCTAAAAGATAGGGAAGAAGTCGCGTTCCCAGAAATAACATACCAAGAAGAAAAAGAGTGGCCTTGACAAAAGCATAGCTGAGCAACCCAAGCCCGGAGCCTGGATCGTTCATCTGCGGCAGAATTATCATGAGCGGCACCACTGCCAAATCCTGAATGATCAGCATGCCGATCATCACCTTGCTCGACAGTGTCCCCAGCCAGCCTTGATTCATCAACGTTTTGAGGATGACCATGGTGGAAGAAAGAGAAATCAGCGCACCAAACCAGAGAGAAGTCGACCATTCCCAGCCAAAAATGCGGCCGATAGCTGTACCGAAAGCAATGGTCAATGCCATCTGCAAGGGTGTGCCTATCAGAGCAATATGCTTCACCGGCTTGAGATCTTTCAACGAAAATTCAAGGCCCAGGGCAAAGAGTAGTAAGGCAACCCCGATCTCTGCCAGCAATTCGATATCATGCACTTCCGTTATGGTCAGGCCACCGGTATAGGGCCCAAGCAGAATACCCGCAAGCACATAGCCCAGAATGAGCGGCTGCTTCAGCCTTTGCATCAGCAGTCCGCAGAAAAAAGCGGTGAGAATTAGAATAATTATATCAGTGGCAATACCCATAGCTTTAACCTACGTGGAATATAGATAGTTCCCACCCTAAAACTATTTTTTTGTCCGATATCTTCGTTATGCTTAAAATTTTATCCTCGGAATATCAAATATATGCCTGTGGTAAAATTTTTTGCATGCCTCGATCTCGATCCAAAATACCTAGTTTTAGAATAGAAACTAGAGATATTTCAAAAGCCTCAATTGAAGAAACAAGTTTGTCAATGGAATGCTAATACACCAAAGCTAACTAGCAGAAAGTTCTCTCCACACCTTCCTGTATCCCTCTTTCTAGCGAAGATTACCCGGCGTTTCAATTGATTCGTGCACAAAACCTAGTTCCAGCTTTCCGGTGCCATTGAGCCAACCTTCCCCACCCGCAATTCTACCTGCAAGCAAACCGAGGGTTGGCAAAAAACCGTCGAGCTGGGGCACAACCGCTATTAATGGTTGTTCTTTATTTTGCTCTGGCACAAAGCTCCAACTAAACGGCCAGTTCCAATACTCGTGGGGCTGAAGACGGGAGGAAGGTATCTCGGTAAAGCGCAGATCAACGACCCTGATTGTCTCACCAACGCCCGGCATGGCGCACCACCATCCCTGGGAGAACCACTCGACAGCTGTAAAGCTGCGGCTACTTCGGAGGGGTTCGGCTTTTTCGGCAGATTTCGGAATGAAGTGGAACTCAATGGCCTTATCATTACCATCGAATATAGACCAATAACCAAGAATGTAGCCGTTAGGAACTTCACCAAGATGACGCCATAGAAAAGTGGTAAATGGCCCTGCGGTAGTGAGATGTCGAGTAACTTCGTAACCTTTTTGATCGATGGCCTTGCGAAACTTTGTGTCGGCTACAGACTGGATGGTCAGCGACCAGAGCGTATAACACATGGCCACTGTAAGCATCATCATATTTACCCTGACATGTCGTTGTCGTTTACCAAAACAGACGTAGATAACCCCAGTAAGCAGCGGCAGAGTGAACAAAGGATCAATGATGAAAAAATTACTCAGGGCATATCCTTTCCTTGAAAGCGGAGCAAGCAACTGAGTACCATATGTTGTGAAGGTGTCTATGAGGATATGTGTGGTGTAGATTAGAAAACTACCCCAACAGGCCGTTGTAAAGGTCATCCTCCCCTTGAAGAAATAGCGTTGCAACAACAAAGCCGTCACCAGCGTGCCCAAGACCATGAAAAAGACAGAATGGGATTCTCCCCGATGCCAATAGAGCCTTTGCACCTCGTCGAGCAACGGGTAAACGATGATATCCAGAACGGGAACTGTGCCAAGCACCGCCCCTAAAAGCAAGGATTTCGGCCCAAGCTGTTTATGCCAACACAAGTGGCCAACAGCCGCTCCTAGAGTCGCTTGGGTTATTGAGTCCATCTTTTCCGGTTGCTCACTTACCTGAATATTAATAGCTTTATGATGAATACATATGGCAAATATATATACGATCTCCAAAGAGACAAAGCATATTACTCCTCTGCAAGATCGCTTGATCTGCTGAGTTGGTCCCACGACTCTTCGTCTTTAGAACAAATTCAACGACCAAGATTATTTCCTGGTCTAAAATAACGGGCGGATGGAAGAACTTGTTGATTCTACATTCAACAATTTCCATGAAACATATGGCCAAGAAGAGTATGTTGGCAGACGATGGTTGACAGACGGAGACTCGATATTAAGAGTTAACATGTTTGCTGACAAACAGCTGGTCGGCACCACCCGGTGGCGACTCTTGCTTAGAATAGTTAATCTTAATTTTTGAAACTGGAGTGTGGAAAAAATGACTGAGCAGGTAATGTACGACGTGATTATCGTAGGCGGTGGCCCAGCTGGCTTGACAGCCGGCATGTACGCAAAGAGGGCTGCGCTAAATGCTGTCCTCATCGAGAAAGGTGTACCGGGTGGACAGGTGGCGATCACCACAGGCGTGGAAAACTATCCGGGTTTCAAGGAAATCGGTGGTTTTGAGCTGTGTGAGAAATTTCTTGAGCATGCCAAAGCCTATGATTTGGAAATCAGGAATACCGAGGTTGTCTCCACGGAACCAGGAATCGACTATCACGGCGTCACGCTTGCCGACGGCACGGTTTTGACCGGCCATGCTGTCATTCTTGCCGCTGGTGGAACTTCCAAAAAATTGCAGGCCAAGGGTGAAGATGAAAATTTTGGTAAGGGTGTCTCCTACTGTGCAACCTGCGATGGCTTCTTCTTTCGCAACAAGGTTGTGGCCGTTATTGGCGGTGGTGATACCGCTCTGGAAGACGCGCTTTATCTCGCTAAAATAACCGAAAAAGTGTACCTGATCCATCGCCGGGATGAATTTCGCGGCAGCCGTATCCTCCAGCAGCGCGTTTTCGCCGAACCAAATATTGAGATCCTCTACAGCACCGTCGTTTCAGAAATCGTTTCAGACCAATCAGGCGTCACCGGGCTTGATCTCAAAAGCACCAGGAACGACGAAACTTCCCATATTGACGTCGAGGGAGTATTCATTTTTGTCGGATTTTCGCCGAACAGCCAGCTGGTTCCTGCCGGAATTACCATTAATAAGAGCGGTTATGTCGTCACCGATGAGAAATGTGAAACTGACCTTCCCGGTATTTTTGCAGTCGGCGATCTTCGCCAGAAATATGCCAATCAGATCGTCCTCGCTGCTGCCGATGGCTGCACCGCTGCCCTGGCCGCAGCCCACTACGTCGAAACCCGTAAAGTCGTCGAGGTTGAAAAAGAAGAAGCGTAGAAGTCTCTTCCAATGAGGCTAAGAATAAAAAAAGCACCTGCAGTTTTTCTGCAGGTGCTTTTTTTATCTGATAAAATTGTAACCCGAACAACCACTACTCTCGGATTTATCCGCACATACTGGATTGTGTTGGAGAATATCCTGACATCAAATTCGGCAGCTCCTGTAATTCTTGGCTTTCAATAACCACATTGTTTTCCCATGATCCGGCCGGAGAGGAGATCATCACGGTGCATTTTCTCCGTCTCGAATGTAGAGAACCCGCCAGTTGAGTTCCTATGTAGATATTTGAAATTGCAATGGATATAACTAAAGCCATAGAATAATCCTATTTGTTGTATCGCCCAAATTGATCTATAGTTACCTGGTTTTATACCCAAGGAGATTCAAGATCTCCATTGCAATCTGAACGTATGTCATGAACAAACCCGCCAATATGCCAGACTGGACCTTCGATGATGAGTTTGATGGCGGTGATGAAACCTGCGGCAGGGTCATCATCAACCTTCACCTCTACATCAAGGATCAGGCCCCTGGGACCAAAATAGTGGTAATTTCCAGAGACCCGGCGGCACCGGTGGAGTTGCCGGCCTGGTGCCGGATGACCAAAAACGAACTGTCGAAAATGCGACACCCCTATTATCTCATAACCCTTAAACCCCATCTTACGAGGAATTAACAATGTCCAATACCTTTTGCGTTACCATCACCCATTGTAAAACAGATCCCGATAAAGCGACCCTTGGATTCGTTGTCGCCAATGCCGCCCAAGGAAGTGAAAAAGAAACCATGGTTTTTCTGAGTTCCGACGGTGTCTGGTGCGCGGTTGCCGATGAGATGACCAAAATCGATGAAGGCGCCCCGTTTGCCCCGCTCAAGGACCTCGTTGATAAGTTTATGAAAGCGGGCGGAAAGATCTACGTATGCACGCCCTGCATGAAAAAACGCAACATCGATGAAAGTCAGCTCATCCCAGGGGCAACCCCAGCCGGCGGTGCCGCTCTTGTCGAGTGGCTGTCCGACGGTTCACCGGCAGTTGCCTACTAAGCCAGCCAGATACGGGAGATCTTGCAATGCCACATGAAGATACGGTTTTTCAAGCCGACGCGGTTTTTGACGGTGGAGATCTTGATTGCGGCTCCGGTCTGATCCTTCTAATCCGTGATAATATGAGTAAAACACCGGTTGGCGGTATTCTGGAAATGCGCAGCCGGGAGCCCAGCGTGGCAGGCGATCTTCCCCCTTGGTGCCGTATGGCCGGGCACGAATATCTTGGTAAGAAGGAAGAGGACAGATTCACCAGATATTTTATCAAACGGGGAAACCAGGAAAAAAGCGAAGAAAAAAGTCTCAAGGAAGATCTCGAACAGGCCAAGAAATATGAGTGGCGTCTACGTACCCGCTCGACCGGTCATCTGAAATCCACGGTATATGCACGAAATTTTTCCTTTGATGTTGGCCAATCCGCCAGCTTTGAGGAAAAGGACAAGCATCCCTGTGCAGTTGAGTATCTTTTTGGTGCTCTGGCAGGTTCACTGACAACATCGTTTGCCACTGAATGTGCCAAGGAAAATCTTGACGTTGACGATATCGAGATTTCTCTCAGTGGCGGATTGCACAATATCTTAGCCCACATAGGAATTGAAGCGGGCGACCCCTCCATAGAGAGAATCGAGTTGAAATGCTTCGCTTCAACCTTCGATGATGAAGAGAAGGTCAGAGCGGTGTGGGAGCGCACGGTGGCCAGATCTCCCATAGCAGCGACCCTGGCAAAGGCAGTTGACCTCAATATTAAACTCGCCCTGGTGTGAAAATGATCGACAAGAAACCTTTTTTGACAACTCAGGTCGGCTCCTGGCCCCGCTCCCGGCAGATGCTCAAAGCACTGCGCGGCTTCCAGAAAGGAGCTGTCAGTAAATGGGATTACCTGAGCGTTGCCGAAGAAGAGATACGGCGCACCGTCGATCTTCAGGAAAAAGCAGGTATCGATGTACTTGTGGACGGCGAGCACAGGCGAGAAAGTTTTTACGCTTTTATTACTGAAAAGGTAGCCGGCACCAAACTTATGTCGCTTGCCGAGATGCTTGACTATGTTGAAGATAAGGCCGAATTCGAAGAAATGCTGCGCACCATGGACATGCCTGCTTCAGCGGTTAAAAATCCTACCTGTATCGGTAAGCTTGCCCGGCGTGAATCTCTGGCCTTGGAAGACTATCACTTCCTGCGAGGCCTGACCAAAAAACCGATAAAAATAACACTGCCCGGCCCCTATTTGCTGACGCGATCTATGTGGGTGACAGCACTGACCCGAAAGGTCTATCGCAACCATAAGAAGATGGCGGACGATATCGTGAAAATCCTCAAGGAAGAGCTGATCGACCTGAGAGATGCAGGCTGTGATTTTGTCCAGTTTGATGAACCCGTGCTTACCGAACTCATCATGTCAGAGGAATGCGACCGGCGCACCTTTATGTGAGCCACGCTGGCAACCCGCCGTGACGCGGGCAAAGAACTTAAATTCGCAGCTGATCTCATAAACAGAATAACCAGGAAAGTAGAGGGAGTGAAAACCGGAGTTCACATCTGCCGGGGTAACTGGTCAAAACAGGAAGATGTGCTCCTCTCAGGCGATTATGCCAAGCTGTTACCGGCACTGGAGCGCATGAAGATTGACCAGTTTGTTCTGGAATACGCTACTCCCAGGGCTGGTGATATAGATATCGTCGGCCGTGCTCTTCATGACCGGGAGCTCGGCCTGGGAGTGGTCAATCCCAGGACCGATCTGGTCGAATCCCTTGATTTTATTGTCGGCAAAGCCGAAAAAGCGCTGGAGTACTACCGGCCTGACCAACTTTATCTCAATACCGATTGTGGCTTTGGCTGTTTTGCCAGCCGTTCGGTGAATATTGAAGATGTAGCCTACAAAAAGCTTTGCGCTATAGTCGAGTCCGCCAATCAACTGAGAAGCAGATTCAGCTAACCCCGAAAAATCGCACCTGCTTGAAAAACTGCAGGTGCTTACCATCACTGCTTCAGATCATTTAATCCCCAGTCGTAGGGCAGGTAGGCAATTATTACATCCGATCTATTTTGTTGAACTAGGTCGGCAATCTCCGGCGAGAGATACAGCAGCACATAATCGATAAGGGATGGCTGTTCTACCGGACTTCTATTTTTTAACCAGCCGGTAAAATCTTCCTCATACCAATTGAATATCGATGAGAGATAGAGGGTTTTGGCAGCCGGATCGTAGCGTACTTTCTCAGGATCATTGATAAATTTGCGGGTTTCCTGATCAAGTTGACTTTCCAGGGTTTCCCCTAGAAATGGTACCTGAGGTAAGACAGGACAGCCC
>JAAUYI010180601.1_pt1 | contig 11288 bp, 11 predicted proteins | sample 7278041 | NCBI WGS metagenome assembly JAAUYI01 (sample SAMN14350216, study PRJNA611818) | marine sediment metagenome | isolation source: surface marine sediment (0.6m) | place: French Polynesia: Moorea | collected 2018-08
AATTGATGGAAGCACCAATTTTTTTCCCTAGTATAATTATGACTGTTATTTTCCCAAAACTAGCTTTACCAAAACAATTTAAAAAAATATTTAATTCAATGTTAATCGTTTTATTAGTAATGGGAATCGCAGCATTTATGGTTCTCTATTTAGGAGCTTATCCAATTATTAATTTTGTTTATGGAAGTGAATTTTTACTGTCTATTGATGTTTTGAAAATTTTAGCTTTTACTTTAATTCCCATTTATATTGGTCATCTCACAACCCAATCTTTAATTGCTTTAGACTTATCCAAAACTTATTTATCAATAGTCTCTATTGGAACTATTATGAATATGGCTTTAAACTACTGGTTTATTCTCCATTTAGGAGCAGTTGGCGCTGCCTGGACTACTTTATTAACTGAATTGTTGGTTATGTCAACTTGTGGATTTTTTGTGCTGAAAACAACATCCAATACCAATTTATGTTCAGAAGAGCAAGCTTAGTCAGTAGGTAAGCTAATTTCGGTCGTGTAGCAAAAATGTTGAATTAGCTAAATTTCTCTGCCAAATTCATACTTATTGATAACTATATGAACTAAAATAAAGTTTTTTACTTCATCGTTCATCCTTCATCCTTCTTACTTTTCTTTTTCCTCGTCTCCCTCTACCTCGTGTAATCTCGTGTAATTTATATGTATATATAAAATGTAGAGGTAACAAAGATTGTATGAAGTTGTTTGCAATACAAAACAACTATGAAATAATTAAATTAGTGATAGCAGATTACTCATCTGTTCTCACTATCAACTCGGTAATATAGTTGTAAGAAGCACGACTTTTGATTGTGCTTCTTTTTCTTTTGGGAGCTTATATTGCTAAATCTTAAAAGTTAGAAAAGGTATGAGATTCAAGTCTCAGTAGAATCATGACGCACCTCAGCATCATCCCGAACAGTCAGATTTTTTTGAGATTTAGTATGATTCAGATTGAGTAAATATTGACTGATAGAAATAAGTAAGATTGTCATGGCAATATAGAGTGCGTCGCTTAATCTGCCAATTTCAATACTCAGCATTTGCTTAAATAAACTAACGATCAAAGCAACTACAATGACATTGACTAATTTAGCTTTTAATTCTTCTAGGCTCTGACTTTGTAAAATATTAGAATCATCTTGGTGTTTAATCTCAATTTCTGAAATAAACAATTCATAGATACCAAAAGCGAAAATTAATAACACAATTCCGATGAGATAATAATCTATACCCCCAACAATATAGGCGACTGTCTTAATAGTCATTTCTCCTTCAGGATCTTTGGGGTCTATTTTTAGGGTCAATCCGACCCAAATGTCTATAGTACCAATCACCATCAAACGCAAAGCACTGAGTAAACTAAAGATAACTGGAGCTAGAATAAAAAAACGGAAATTCCAAATACAGGCTTCAAAAATTAACTCAAGCTTTCTAAATCTTCTGGTTGGTTTATTCTTCATTGATTGACATCGGACAGTCTGTGGTTTTTCTTTCGATATCTTCTGGTACACTAGAAAGTTAATATTAAACCGACTCTTCGATCCATTGTAGGTGTTGCGGTAATAGTTTTGCTAAATCATAGCTGTCCAAAATAGTTTCTCTGGCTTGGGTGCGAATTGTAGCCATTTTCTCAGGATTATCTAAAGCTTCGATAACGCGATCGCTAATTTGCTCTGGAGAGAAAAAATCTACCAGCAAACCATTGACTCCATCTTCAATTACTTCGGTCACGGGGGCAGTATCAGAAGCTACGATCGAACAACCTGTGGATAAAGCTTCTAACATCGACCAAGAAAGTACAAAAGGACGAGTCAGATAGATATGTACCGAGGAAGCCTGTAATACCTGAAGATATTCACTATAGGGTAATAAATCGGTAAAGTGTACTCGACTCAGATCGAGGGGGAATTTTTCTAGCATTGCCTCTTTATAGGTTTTGCCGTCGGGGAGATTTTTGCCATATGCCACGCGATTTTTACCGACAATGACAAAATGACATTGGGGTCGTTTTTGCTGCAAAATAGAAATAGTCTCGATCAACTGGGGAAAACCGCGATAGGGTTCCATCCCTCTAGCTACATATGTAACAATTTCTTTGACTTGACTGAGATCGAGGTCAATCCGAGGGAGAAATAATTTAGCATCTGGTATGGGTCGGAAATAATCAGTATCTATACCGTCATGATGGACTTTGATTTTGCGATAAAATTCTGGGGGAAATTGCGCTCGCTGCCAAGCTGTGGGAGACAAACCGCGATCGCAAGTTGCTAAATCCAATAAGATCGGAGCATTTTTGATTCGGATCCTGGCTTCATCATCGGCATTAATCGGATCGCTGGGGTCAAAGCTAGCATCCGAACCATAAGCCCGATAAAACCATTCAAAATAACAAAGTAAGGTTGCTTGAGGAAAAATATCCTTCATAAATAGAGTTGGGCCCCATCCAGAATGACCGTAAACGACATCAGGATAAAAACCCTGGTCTTTAAGTTTTTGGGCGATACGATAGACTGCTTGAGCTTCTAAGACTGCATTTTCTAACGGTCTGACATAATGATGAGTTTCAGGACGGGCGGTACGAGATTTCTCATAAATTACTTTATTAACTCCTGCTATACTACCTTCACGGCGACTTGTGGCGAAAATTACTGTATTTTTGCTGTCTTGTCCCAAAACCATCGCTAAATGGCGAAATTGAGCGGGAAAATTCGGATGCAGGAATAAAATTTTCATTTTTTACTACTCGTTTCAACTAAAAGCTAATTTATTCGCCATAATTTTATCTTGTCATCAAGAGACTGTCGTAATAATGCTAGGTTAATAAAAACAAGTCTTTGTTCCTATTTGCTTGAATTATCTATGACTTCTTGGCGCGATCGCATTTCTAAATTTAGTGGCAAAACTCGCTTTGTCGTTTCGCGAATCTTTATTCATCTAGCAGGAGATGAAATTGCCCCTCTGCTTGGCGTACTCAACCGTGTGGCTAGAGAAGCGATCGAATCAGACGGCGATTTAGAAGTGCTTGGGGAGGGTCTAGTCTCTGTCTGTCAAAATCTCTTGCAGATGAGTACCTACTGGCAGTCTGCGGGAAATGAAGGGGATGTTATTTGGGATGAAGGGGAAGCAGGGGACTATGTAAACGAACTGTTCACCGACTCCGCCCAAAGGTATCTCAGTGAAGTCGATACCAGTCAGGTTATTGACGAGGACGAACTTCTATCCTTACCCGTGACTCGCAATTTGGTAATTATGATTACCGTGGCGTTTGAGGGAGAATCACCCGATCTAGAGAATAACCTTGCAGATGTTGAGGCTTTGGAATCTGGACTCAAAGCCTTGATAAATCTCCATTATCAAGAAAGACTCAGAGCGATTCAAATTCATTTTTCTCCTGCAAAACTGGGGGATGAACTAAACGGCGAACAACTCTTACTAAACTTTCCTGAGTTGATTCCCTTGTAGGATTGAAGATCTTAGAACCTCGATGAGTGCTGCTAGCATTACCGTGGTTGTTGCTGCACTCTCTAACAGCAACTGTAAGAAAGACAATATTGATTCTGGCGGAGATATCTATAGATGATTCGCATAGATGCAAATAGATATTAGTTGCGATCGCGACTTAAAGCGATTTTCAGTTAAATAGAACACAGTTAGTAGGGGCGAACGGCGACGCGAAGCTAATCCTTTAGGGCGTTCGCCCGTACAGGAGTTCGGAGTTAATTGTTAGTTCGGGGTTCTCCCCAAGTTCCCAAGCCCCTATTTTCCTTTTTCCTCTAATTCGAGCATTCCCTTACGCCTTACGTCTATCACGGATACCGCGCTCGTCTTCGACTTGCGTTGCGCTTACGCATATGGCGCGGGGTCTCGAATTTCCTCGTTCCTTCCGTCTCCCTTTCGTCTGCCTCCTCTTAAGTAACAAATTAAATACTTGACAGCTTAGCGCAGACTATTTTGGGCTTAATTTTTAAAATATCATTACGTTCGATCGCGATACTGATACCGAGAAAAGTAGAGTCTTCTAGATAGGTCACTAGATAGCCATTTTTGTTTGAGCTATAGTTGGAGCTTTTAGCTATAGCTTCGGATAGATCTACTAACTGACCTTGACACCAGCGTTTAGCTGCATTATCTTCTAGGGTTACGTTGCTTAGATGTTTTAAAGCCTGACTGGGTTCAATTAAACTAAAAGTATTTTCTTCTAGTTGGCTGGCTATTTGCTCAAAAGTAATACTGCTATCGAGACGCATACCACAACTCTCGGTACGGATTAAATTAGCCAAAGTCCCACCAACACCCAACATCTCTCCCAAGTCGCGAGCGATCGCTCTAATATAGGTACCAGGGCCACATTCGATATTTACCTCTAGATCGCAAAACTCGGAGCGATCGATCTTGATTAGTTCAATTTTATAAATATTTATGGTTCTAGGTTCAATCGCCACCTCTTGACCTTTTCTGGCTAATTCATATAGTTTTTTGCCGTCTTTTTTAAGCGCACTATAAATTGGCGGAACTTGTTCTATTGTGCCGATAAAACTATTGAGACTGGTAATGATGCGATCGGTTTCTAAATCTGCTGTGTCTGCACTTCTAATTATCTCCCCTACTAAATCGTCGGTAGTAGTTGTAATTCCCAGACGAATTCGAGCGCGATAGGATTTGAATTCGGGCAAAAACTGTAACAATCTGGTTGCTTTTCCTACCGCCACGGGCAATACTCCCGTAGCTGCGGGATCGAGAGTACCCCCGTGTCCAATTTTTTTAGTATTCAGTAACTTCCGTAATTTGGCAATACAATCATGAGAAGTAAACCCAGCAGGTTTATTTAAGTTGATAAAACCAAACATTATAAATGCCTATAGCCATTACTTATTTGTTCGAGAAAAAAATTTTATCCTAGTATCAGATTTTTATCGTTGTTGCATAACATATTTCTATTAAGGAGAAATGTAAAAAAAACATACTATTGTTGCGATTAATTTATATAATCTAAGCTAACATTATTGGTATAGAGTTGAACTTAATTAATCTTCTGCAAGGTGGATTTTTAAAATCGAATCCAAGAGTTTTTTCACCAAAATTTTTGCATAGTCTCGCCAAATTTAAATCATTAGCGTTGAATGAAAACTAACCAAGAGGTCAAACAATATCATTTACAGGTTAAAACTGAATTAGAAGCTCTTAAAGAAGTGCTGCAATGGTTTGAAGGTCTAGTTTTTCCTCTCGTTCCCCAAAAAATGGGCTGGCAATGTGAGGTCGCTCTGGTGGAAGCATTTACCAATGCTGTGCGTCATGCTCATCGAAATTTGCCAGAAAATACACCGATTGATTTAGAAGTAGAATTATTACCTAACTTTTTGGAGATGCGAATTTGGGATCGGGGACAGCCTTTCGATCTCAAGGCAAAACTGCTCAAAGGTGAGCAAGAAGCTAATTCGATGGAAAAAGAAGGCGGTCGAGGATTACAGTTTATCAAGAAGCTAACTGATGAATTGCAATACCTCAATCTACCCAATCATCGAAATTGTTTGGTGATGCGAAAAAGATATGTCAATCTCTAAATTTCATCAAAAGCACGTTCGATCAAACGTCTAGCTAGAGTTTGCGTACCAGTGTGTTCGTAATAGTTGGTAGACATATCAATAAATGCAGCTACATAATCGAGCTTACTATCAGAAAATTCTAAAAAGCCTTGTAAACTATTCATGACTTTTTGCGGATCGAGATTTTTGCTCGCTACAAAGTTAGACATCCAGCCTCTAACTGAATCAAAACTTTCGCCGATAAAATCTAATTGACCTCTGGTATTACCACCAGGAATTGATTCTTGAACTCCTTTAAAAGTAGAGTTAGATTCCAAATCTTTAGGGCCAATACCGTTTAGAGTTGATTGGACTTTGAGCAAAAAATCTGGGCCAAGGGGAATCAAACCATCGACGCAGACTAAAGCAGCCATCCGCCTCAAAGATTCTCCGCTGTAGTCTCCTAGCGCGCCGACAAAATCACCAATACTATCTCCAGGAATACCGTTGATTTGGCAAAATGCCACAACTTCAACTACTAGTTTAATACACAGATCGAGAGCTTGGGCTTTATCTGGGTTAGGAGTAACTCTGGTCAACAAACCGCCAATTAAAGGAATTTTGTTACCAACTTTATTGGCTAAAGCTGCCGAACCCAAAGCTTGGTCAGTACGGTCTACAGTTTGATATAGCCACATGGCTCGACGGTATCCCTGGGACTTGTCGTTGTATAGCCAGACCGCGCGATCGCCAATTTGCTGAATTAACTCTTCGTCGCTTTCTCCCGTCACCTTACGAATCGTATTGACAAAGCCGACGGTATTTTCCCACTCACCAGGGACAATAGAGTCCAATGATTTTAGCATCATCGTGGTCAGGTTTTTTTCTGGCAGATTATCTACCAATTCAAAAATAGATGCGCTCACTACTTGCTCCTTTTAAAAATATCTAGTGTTTTAATCGATCGCAACTGTTACTCTAGTTTAGATAATCCCCTCAGATCGAATCTTGTCAACCAGGTTTCGCGATCGCTTTCGGTAAAAGTATCATCCTTGGAGCGAATCTTGACCTGGTAGCGATCGTTAACTAGAATTGCCGTCCCCGTACTACCTTGACTTACCGCAGGATAGCCGTTGATTTGGCGAGAACTATCTTGATATTTATTTACCGTACTAGGATTATTCAAAACATCGGAGATAGATAAGATAGCGATTTCTCTACCGTCTTGTTTTAATTTAGCTTGAGCAAAACCTTTTTTCTCTTGGGAATAAACTCGTTCGTAACCGTTACCGCTATCGGGAAAGTAGCGGTTAAAAGAACTTCCCGACTGAGAAGCATCTACTACTGCCGTTGCACCTTTACTGGTACTCTCTTGTTGCGCTCCCTCAAAACGAGAAGGAGCTTGTTGTTGCGCGCAGGACGTTAACAGTAAGCAGCTAGTCAAAAAAAACGCTACTAAGAATTTACGTAAACCAATCATTTTTTAGTTTATTTGCCTAAGTTACCTTGTTTTATTGTCTGACCTCATCCCTGAGATTCTGGCAAACAATTATTAATTATTAATTATTTACTTTTCATCCCTCGTTTCTTAAACGCCAACATTTGTCCCAAAAAAGGTAAGCCAACTAGAGCGGGGATCAAATAACGGGAAGTACACAGCAAACCCAAAGCTGCACCTGTTGCTTGGTTGAAGTAGTCTTGATAAAAATAAATAATGGCTGCATCGCGAGTGCCAATTCCTGCAAAGGTGAGAGGTAATAAACCTGCCAGTATTGAGAGAGGAGAAAGAGCTAAGCTAACCAGAAAAGGAACACTGGCTTTAAGAGCCAGAATAAATAGCCAAATTTGTAATAGATGTAAAAACCAGATCAAAACTGAAGTACTGGTAATCAATAATAGCTGTTGGCGATCGCTCCAAAAATAATCGTGCATTTCTCCCCAAGAAGATTGCATTTTCTGAAGTTTGATTTTTAAAGACTTGGGAGCAAAACTAGTAGCGGAGTTGAAAAATAGATTGGCAAATTGCTGCGAACTCAACAGCAGTAAACCCAAAATCAATCCCAGAGACACTCCTGCCGTCATCGTCCAAAACAAACTATCCTTGGCTGGATATAAAATTAAGCCAAAAACACACCACAATAACAGTGACAGCAAATCGCAAGCCTTTTCAAAAATAGAAATTGCCAAAGCCAAGCTACCACTAATCTGAGAACGCTCGGACATAAAGTAAGCCTTGGCAAGATCCCCCATTTTCGAGGGTAAAACCATATTCAGCACACTCGCACCTAAAATCAAACGATTAGCTTCTAATAATCTTAAACTGCGTCTAGGTACTAACTGTTGTAGTCGCCAAGCAGTAATCAAAGTGATGGGGATTACCATACCTAGACTGAGAACTAAAATTTGGCGATCGCAATTCTCAAATACTCTAATTAGATTAACTAGATCGATCTGAGCATAGATATATAGCAAGATAGCAATACTAATTACCAGAGAAACAAATCGCTTGAAATTCATATTTAAGTTTTTTAACTTTAAGTCTTGAGAGCAACTATCCTGGTTGCTGTCATTTTAGTCAATCGCGATCGCCTTAAATCTTCTCACTTTTTAGTTTTCGATAGTATGGTGTGTAGGCACAACCTTATATAGTAAATTTTCTGGAAATACAATTGATGAGCGCGAAATCTAAAGCTTTTCCTGTATTTAAATATTGGTTCAACAAAGGAAAACAACATTTTAGTCGTATTCCTATTTTAATTTGGTTGAACGCCATAACCATTGTATTGTTGAGCTTACTAAGCATCTACGCCAGAATCAAAAGCAAAGGTTCGGGAATCGAAAGTCTTTTTAGCGATCCTTTTTATGTTGGGATTTTTTATCTGGGATGGTTTACTAGTATCTCGGAAATTCTGTGGTGTTCGGCCATTTCGATTTGTCTTTTTTCAGCCATTTTACTCCCCGCTTCTAATCGCCGTTTTAAAATCTTTTTGTTTGCCAGTAGTCTGGTGATGTTGCTACTCTTCTTTGACGATCGCTTTCGCCTCACTTTAATTTTGTGTGCCTTCTTTGGCACTTGTAAGCTAGTTAAGTTGAGCGTCTATTCCCTCTATGGTGCAATCCTAATTTTCTATGCCTGGTTATTTCGCCAGACAATTCGTCAAACTCCTTATATTCCTCTGTTAGTTTCTTTTTGTTTATTTGGTTTCTCTAGTGCGATCGACGTTACCCCTATCAGCAGTCGTGGTATCCACGCCATGTTAGAAGATGGAACCAAATTAATCGGTCTAATTAATCTCACTATTTATTTTTGGTGGATCTGCCAACAAGAAATCAAAAAAAATCTGGTGCAGAAGTCATAGCTTGGCAGATAATAGTATGTGATTACTCGTTTTTCAGTTCCTGTAGAATTTCTTTGAGGTCGATTTCGATTTGGATGTTGCTCATAGTTTTGGCGAGTTTCGTGCTTGTTTTTTAATTGTCCTGCTTTGTAGAGAATTATTCCTCGATCGCCAGTAGATAAACGATTGGGACGAATATTACTATTTTGGTTTAGTCCGCTATTGCTAAAGTCGGCGTTGGTAATTGCTACAGCATAACTATTTATCTCTAAGCAGGGTTTTTTGTAGACATCGGGCAATTCTTTGGGCTGCCCCCGACTCTCCCATACGGCGTTGACCATTTAGGGCAATTTGCTGTAGTTGTTGGGGATTATTAATTACTTCTAGAATCGCCTTCCCGACTCGATCGCCATTTTCGACCATGATAATCGAACAACCAAGTAAGCGGGATTGGGCTTCAGCAAAAGCGTAGGTAAACTGTGGCCCTTCTCCTGGCATAATGATTGCGGGTTTGCCTAAACCGACAAATTGTTCTGTTGCCGTTCCTGCCATCGCGATCGCTAGATCTGCCTGTTGGAGAAATTGCCCATAGTTTGCTTGGCTTAAAATCAAACTGGTATTTGCTTGGGTTAAATTTACCGTCTGAGTTGACTCTGTGGTTGTTTGCCATCCCTGAGCCAGAGCATACTGAATAAATGGCTCAAGCTCTAAAGCGGGAGCGATCGCAGCCAAAAATTTTAGCTTTTTTGAGTTTATGGTTTTGATGCTATCTAATACTGAAGTTAATATTTGTTGCCAATTTCGTAACGCTTCTGGCATTCTCGAACCAGGTAACAGCAGTATATTCAAAACATTTTCTATTTCCGCTTTTGTTTTCCCTTCCTCTACGTTCCTATCTAACCCATCCATCATGGGATTGCCTAAATCATAAGCAGGAATCGACCACTGTTGCAAGATTTTGGTAGTCAGGCTATCTCTAGGAAATACTCCTTGGCAAGCATCGCGACTCATCAGCCATCTTTCCCACGGTAGATATACCGAACCAAATTTTTTTTCTAACCAAGAGGTTTGAGCCAACCAGCCTGTTTCATCCCGTAAATAGTACTCCGATTTGGCAGTGCCGACAAAAGCATAGTTAGATTTACTTAACCAAGCGTAAAATAAAGGTACAATATCTCCGACTGCCAAAATTACATCACCGCTTTTACCCCATTGACGGACTATTCTAATTTGTTCTAAAGTTAGCTGAATCAAACCACCTTTTACATCTTGCCACAGGGGATTACCTCCCTTGTAAATAAATCCGCCAGAAGGCATTTGCTGTACTCTTCCCGCGAGCGGAATTTTTAATTTATGGTAAAAGTATCCTTGTCCGACAATCGGTAAAGCAGCTAATTCTATTTTGGTAACAAGTTGTAATTGTTCTATAATACGTACGGCAATTTTGTCTTCACCATGACCATTACTGAGAACCAACAATTTCATTCGATTTTTACTGATTGAGTCGTTCTGGCTCTATTTTAAGCATTATTGACGCTCTCCATGCGTGAACGCAGGGGATTCCTAAGAGATAGCTATCCTTAGAGGGTTCGCCAAAAACCCGCTACTCACTCGCTCCCAAGCGAGTCTGTGTATACATTTAGCCAAAATGTTGGCACTAGCATTTATATCGCTCGAAACTAGATGTTTGTCTTTAGTCCGATACAATCCACGTTTTGCTCTTCTACCAGAGAACTTATGTTTACTGGGATTGTCGGCGTTGTAAACAGGTATTTCATCACGGTCATAAAAACTAGCGCGAGAAGTATAGCTTTCCTCTTGTTCTGTGTATTCAATTCCAGATCTCAAACAAAGAGCTTCAAGTTTGCGTCTCAATTGCCAAAAAGGGATGGTAACGAAATTCTGATTATTCGTGCGTCCAATATTAATTTCTTGCTTGATAATAGTTACGCTAGGGGTATTCAGACGAACATTTCCGATGATCTTTTTAATTGTCGCTATCAATCTATCAATTACGCTACTAAATGTATATATAGCCATCAAAATTTGGCAATTGAAGTTTTTAGTTTCTCGAATTACGACTATCTCGATCAACTACGAACGTTATTTCGCGGTGGTACTAAAAGCTGCCCCAAATGTAATTTACCAGGGACAGAAAAATATCTATCAAGCTCGTCAACGCTATCAATTATTACAACTTCAAATTACCCAAATTAGACAGCTAATTTGGTTACTAAATTGGAGTTATCGGACTTGGCGTAAAATTTGAACCCAAGCAATTTTTTACTTCAAAAATTAGACAGCCACTAAACGAGCTTCGGCAGTATCTTTGATCAAATTCATTTTGGCATGGAGATATTGATTGATATAAATCCGCTCTCGATCGGCTAAAGGTTTTTGAGCATCAAG
>JAAUYI010080929.1_pt1 | contig 11284 bp, 4 predicted proteins | sample 7278041 | NCBI WGS metagenome assembly JAAUYI01 (sample SAMN14350216, study PRJNA611818) | marine sediment metagenome | isolation source: surface marine sediment (0.6m) | place: French Polynesia: Moorea | collected 2018-08
AATTTACCATGTTACATCAGTGCTTTGTGGTAATAACTATGCTGTAGGGTGGACGTTCTTGCGTTGGCCCTGCTGTATCATCAGTACTACAACCTGTGTGACAGTGTGACAGCTAATTGACATTCTTGTGTTGATTTCTGTACCTAGAAATAGTCATGGCTGGACTTAGAGTGAAATCAGGTCACAAGCATATTTAAAGTGAACAGTGTGGAAGTTCCTGCTTTGACACTGTTCAACCGATCTCATTAGTCGATCTACTGCATGGCATGCAGCGTTGCTGGTGCAGGGTGCATGTAAGTTTGCAGTTCGCAACCGTGTGTGGGAATTTTCCGCGGTAACTTGTTCCAGTTGCAAGTTTTCCTCATCGGTTGTGCGTATTGGAACTAATAATCACCCTGTTTTCACTGCCTGCTGTTTTGGTGGAGATTTATATAATCTTCCGGAGTTTCGCGAGAATTTTCCTTGATTTTCGTGCCATTTTGGATTCGACATGGAGGATATCGTGAAGCTGTTATCTACGTCTGCAGATGAGCTGCAGAGGAGGCTTCCAAATGTTGGTGCTGCTCGTGCCAAGAAGCTTTTTGACTTTATCGAACAGAAGAAGCCATATTTCACGCTGGAGGATCTCGCTCGCGTCTCGGATTTGAGCGTGCAAACTTGGCGTGCATTCAGTGATGAGGGGCGTATCTTAATGCCTGTACAGCAGTTGTGGGACTCATACAAAGAGTTTGAGGACGTTCGTGCTGAGCTGGAGGGCAGCATTCAGTCTTTACGCGAGTCACTGGACGAGGCTTATGAGAAGCGTGACCTCGCGGAGAGCAGCGAGAACGAAATCAAAGAGCATTTCAGGAGAAAGCTTGAGGAGCTCGTTGCGGATAACGAGATTACTTTGGGAAAGAAGGACGAAGAAATGACCGATCTTCATTTGAAGCTGACGGAACATTACGAGGCCCGCCTTCGGAGTGAAGAAGATTTGGCCAAGGCTAAGAAAGTGTTCGAAGCTGAATGTAAGACTCTTGAGGGACAAGTGATGCAGTTGCGTGGGTGTCTGGAGGAACGTGATGTTCCTTCCCCCAGGGAAGATGAGTCGCTCTTGACTAGAATCCGCGAATTAGAATCGACTGTTCAGCAGATGTCGGATGATCGTGAAACTGACGAACTTTCATCCTCTGCGAAGATTGGCGGTTTGCAGACTCAAATTGATACACTGGAAACACACATTCGGGAATTGGAAGAGGAACGGTCCCAGATGCAGCACGAGATTGCTGGCCTGCGTTCGAAGCATTCAGCATTACTGCTGGAGAAGGGCACCTTAGAAGGTGACTTGCATGCTGCGAGGCGTATGCAGACGGATTTACGTCAGGAGACAGAGATGTTGGTACGTCGTCACCAGGCCGAGCTACAGAATGTCCAAGAAGAAGCCGATGCACGGTTAAACGCTGCGCTGAACCGGTGTTCAGAACTGGAGGAGCGTCTGAAGCATACAAGCGGACAAGCCACTTCACCATCGGGTGTGTCCAGGGAGGTTGAAAACATGTTTGAGGAGATTCTGTCCTCCATCAAACAGAAGCCGTCTGCTCTCCCACGACAGGATCGTCCACCTCCAAGTCCTGCGGCAGCCAAAGCATGGGAAGATATCTTGCCTGAGCGTTTACGCCAGAATGGGGGGCATCTCCCTTGTTCTGCGACACCCAAACCTCAGTCTCCTCAAGAAGCTTCTTACTCGTTACATGCACAGGTGAGTCCTGATTTTGCCAAATATCAGGCTGGGGTTGAAAGGGTTTCTCGCGACTATACGCCACCACCCCCGCCAGATTACAGGAACGTGCATGGGGACTTCTTGTTGCACCATCGTCCTGACGATGCTGCAAGTGGTCGTCTGCATAGGGCCTCATATGATGGAGCGAGTGGAGGCATCGACTTGGGCCCACATCGTCGTCCTTGCGACGTTGCAGGTGACTCGATGTATGCCGGGGTTCGAACGGAAGGGTATCCTCCATCATTCCGTCTTGGCGGTGACAGTCATGCGTACAGGTCAGGTTCGATCGGCAATCAAGACCTTCCTGGGTCTGATCGCCATCATCACGACTCCGGATTTGACAGACGAGGGGCCGCGACGTCTGGTGGTCGGGACCTTCCTGGGTCTGATCGCCGTCATCATGATTTTGGATTCGACAGACAGGGGACCGCGTCATCTGGTGGTCGAGACCTCCCTGGGTCTGACCGCCGTTATCCTGATCTTGGATTTGACGGACAGCGAGCTATGCCATCCGGTGGTCAAGACCTTCCTGGGTCTTATCATTGGATGAACGGTGTCCGAGATCTCCCAGGGTCTCATCATTCTCGTTTCCAAGGTGGACCTTCAAGTCTTCAGGATATACATCAGGATAAGAAGCACTCTCATCATGATCGCCGTCGATCGAGTTCCTCGGACTCACGTTTCAGTTTAGACTTGGATTCTGATTCATCAGACGCTGCAGTGGAACTCAAGCCGACTAAGTCTCAGTACAAGAGGCCGTCTGGCCCGCCGCCACCCAAGATGGCAACCTTCTCAGGAACTGCTGGCACATGGAAGTCTTTCTTCCTTCAGTTTAAGCAGTCGACCAAACAATACCACTGGGATGACACCACGAAGCGGAAACGCTTACTTGAGTGTCTACGGGGTAGAGCTATTGAATACATCTACGCCCAGGAGTCATCCGTGAGGAAGGATTATCGTCGACTTGTGAAGGCATTGGACCGACGCTTTGGCGATCGAGAGGAACCAAGCATGATGAGACGACATCTTCAGACAGCCTTGCAGGGTGAGGAGGAGGAGCTGGATGATTGGGCTGACCGTGTATTCCAGCTGGTCAGAGACAGTTACCCCCATGGGAACGAGGACGTGCTACAAGAAATGGCAATCGAATCGTTCTTTCGTGGCTGCCGGGAAAAGCGTGCTGTCGCTACAGCAGCTGACAAGTTACCAAAGACCCTATCTGCCGCTCTGAAGCTGGTGAAAACCACCATCGGTAATCAACGAGCGTTCCTTGGCTCAAGGGCTTACTCCACTCGTCAGGTTGGATTCGATCTTGACAACGTCGAACGCAAACCTCGCCCCGCGATGCGGTCTGGAACGAACAGCGGTGAGGAGGATAGCTTGAAGAAGCTTTTGGTAAAGATGGAAGAGATTGAAAATCGATTGAAACACTGTGATCTCCGACAGCGTTCCACACCAAGATCTCCGTCATCGAGCCCTGTCAAGTGCTTCAGCTGTGGTGCTGGTGGTCACTTTAGCAAAGACTGCCCGAAGAAGTCAACAACATCACCCAGCGCTAGTCCTCAGCGTCCAACTGTATGTTTCAGCTGTCAGAAGCCAGGTCACATGGCGAAGGATTGCCCATCCAAAGTACGACAGCGGTCACAATCACCTTCAAACCGCTCATCAAGTCGGGATTCGGTCTCGTCAAACTAGTTGTGACTGATTCTGTTGGCCAAGCATCAGTCAGTCACCACAACCGAGGCCAAAACACAGATATGTCAACCGGAGAGTTTCGAGGGGAGTTCAAACCTGATGATTGTCCTGATGAGATGGGTGATGCCGTCCCTGCGGTGTCCCTTTCTCAAACGGGGATTTGTGACGTTCCTGCGTTGCAAGCCTCCGGTCAGGATGGATTAATGGATCTGACCAAAGGAATTGCTCCTCTTGTACATTCCGTGCCAGAAGCCACACCTCAGATTCGTGAACTGTTGTTGAGGGAACATTGTGGTATCTCATTGGGCTTACCAGTGGAAATTGGTGGACACCAAGTCCTGGGAATAGTGGACAGCGCTGCACAGATTACTGTCGTCAACTCCCATCTCGCTCGGAAGATGTCACTCTCTACATCAGGCTCAGAGTTGGTCCGACTTCGCAACGCACAGACCAGTAGTTTCATGAATGGTAACATTGTCCGCAAGACACGGCTCAAGATTGGTTCGCAAGTGTTCATGTGGGACGTTGTGGTCGCAGATATTGCGGACGATTTACTGCTTGGGTTGGATTTTCTTCGTGCTCACAAGGCCAAGTTGGATTTTGAACGTGATATCATCACTCTTGGTGACGACATCTTTCCAGCGATTGTCAAGCGAGATTTGTCCGGAAACAGCTTCCATGTGAGTCAGGTGATCATCCAGAAAAGGGTTGTAGTCCCTCCAAACTCCATGGTTGTACTTCCTGCGCAGCTACTGTCACCTTACAACTGCGATTTCCTGTTCATCCCTGAGATAGACGACCCCGTTCTACTGTTGGCTTGTACCATAGTTTCTGGAAAGGACGGCGAAATTCCAGTGAACGTCGTGAACGATAGCGATCGCCATGTCACTTTGAAACCTGGCATCACTCTTGGAAGGGTTGAAGAACTTGTGAACGTCAATCCAGTAAGTGATTCTGGTCCTGCGACAGGCACACCCGTAAGACAAGTTAACGTTGAAGAGGAGGTCAAGGGATCGTCCGTTCTTGCGGAGGATTCTGAGGCTGAGCCACCTGTAGTGGAGTTTACATCTGTCGTGCCTGACCATCTCACCAAACTTTATGAGGATTCCCGTGCGCATCTCTCTCAGGAAGAGTCAGAAGCATTGGCTGACCTACTGTGCCGGTACGCTGACGTTTTCGCTCGTCATGACCTGGATCTAGGCGAATTTTCAGCAGTTCAACATCGTATTTCCACAGTTGATGAGAATCCAGTGAAGCTCCGTATGCGTCGTACTCCCTTGGGCTTCGAAAAAGAAGAGGAGAAGCATCTCAAGTCTATGCTTGAGGCAGGCGTAATTGAAGAATCCAACTCGGACTGGTGCGCTGCTCCGGTTCTGATCCGTAAAAAGGATGGTACAGTTCGCTACTGCCTGGATTATAGAAAGCTCAATGCTAAGACAGTCAAGGATGTTTTCCCTCTTCCTATCATCGAAGAGTGTTTGGACACGCTGAGCGGAAGTGAGTACTTCAGTGCTGTGGATTTGGCTGCTGGATATTGGCAGATTCCGGTACATCCAGATGATCGTCACAAGACCGCATTTATTACCAAGTACGGTCTGTATCAGCATGTGAGAATGCCGTTTGGGCTATGCAACGCGCCGGCGACTTTCTCGCGAGCAATGGCATTGGTTCTCCGTGGTCTGAACTGGGACTGTGTGCTTGCGTACCTCGATGATGTGGTCATTTTAGGGAAGACATTCTCCGACCATATCCACAATTTGGAGTCGGTGCTACAACGGTTCCGGAAGCATGGTCTGAAACTGAAGCCTCGGAAGTGCGCTCTCTGTCGTACTGAAATCCAGTTCCTAGGTCACAAGGTCGATCGCCAGGGAATCCACATCACGAAAAGCAAGACGCAAAGTGTACAGGATTGGCCAACTCCGACCAACAGAACTGAGATGGAGTCGTTCCTTGGTTTTGTTAATTACCACAGGAACTTTGTCAAGGGATTCTCTGAGCTCGCAGCTCCATTGTACCAATTGACTGGTCCCAAGGCTGTTTATCAGTGGACGAACGTACATGAGGAGGCATTCCGTGCTTTGAAGGACGCAATCACCGAGGCACCGGTTTTGGCTTTCCCGAATGCACGTGACCAGTTCGTGCTGGACACAGATGCATCAGACTTTTGTCTAGGAGCCGAGCTGTCACAGATCCAAGAGGGCGTGGAACGACCTATTTCATACGGAAGCGTCATTTTGTCACCTGAGCGCCGGAGGTACTGCACCACGCGGAAAGAACTTCTCGCGGTTGTCCTCTTCACTCGTCAGTTTCGTCACTACTTGCTAGGACGACAGTTCGTTCTGCGTACTGATCATGGGAGTCTGGTGTGGTTAATGCGGTTTAAGCATCCGGAGGGTCAACTCGCGCGATGGCTTGAAGAACTCAGCCAGTTTGACATGGTGATTGAGCACCGCTCGGGAAGCAAACATCAGAATGCTGATGGTCTTTCTCGAATTCCCCTGATGGATGCGGTTTGCTCTCACTCCCAGATTATTCCGCCCGATCTTCCTTGCAGAGGCTGTTCGTACTGCCAACGTGTACATTCACGGTGGGCCAGGTTTGAAGAGGATGTTGACTATGTAGTTCCTTTGGCGTTGCGGGCAGTATCCACGGGTATTGATGACGTGACCTTGAATGCGCCTACGGTTTCTTCAACTCCTGGTGATGTTGGATCGGCCAGTCATGCGACACAGTCCATTCCTGTGGACGTGTGGGATGACTCATTTTTCTTTGACGATTTGTCTCAGTCCGTTCTTGCGGACGAGCATATTGTAGAAGACCAGGTTGATGGACATTTCCTCTCTTTCGACCAGCCTAACTGGCTAGGGACCTACACCCCTGAGGACCTTCGGGAACATCAACTTAAGGATCCGGATATTTCCACAGTCCTGACATGGTTAGAGGCATCCACGACACCAACGTCTGCTGAACTCTCTCTTTCCAGTCCAGCTGTCCGGCACATGTGGCTGAGTCGTCGACAACTTACGGTCAAGAATGGTGTCCTACTTCATCGTTGGATTTGTGGCTCAAGAGAGAAGTTGAAGTTTGTTGTCCCGAAAACGCTTAGAGGAGAGGTCCTGCGCATGATGCATGACGACAAGAGTGGGGGTCATTTTAGTGGCAAGAAGACGTCCTTGCGTCTGAAGTCCTCTTTTTATTGGTATGGCTCCAGTGTCGATACGAAGGTCTATGTGAGATCATGTGCAGTCTGCAGCAGAAACAAGAAAGCTAACGTCAAAGCTAAAGGTCCGCTTGGTTCATACGTCTGTGGTGGAAGGAACGAGCGTGTCCATATCGATCTTGTCGGTCCTTTTCCGAAAAGCAGAGCTGGCAACCGCTACATCCTCGTCATCGTAGATCAGTTTACCAAGTGGTTCGAGTGTGTCGCGATTCCGGACCAGTCTGCCGAGGTTGTGGCGAGGGCTTTCATAGATCAATACATCTCGCGCTTCGGTCCTCCACTGGAGATACATTCTGACCAAGGTGGGTGCTTCACCGCATCGTTGTTCGAAGCCTGCTGCAAGCTGCTTAACATCACGAAGACCCGTACCACCGCTTACAGGCCGCAATCAAATGGACAGGTGGAGCGGTATAATCGTGTTCTTGTTCCGATGATCCGTTGTTACCTGGATAGAGGTCAGTCACGTTGGGACGAACATTTGCAGCTCTTGGCCATGGCTATCAGGTCAACAGTTAACCGATCTACAGGATTCACGGCAAATATGCTGATGCTTGGGGAAGAAATCCGGACACCCGCAGACATCACGTTTGGCATTCCCGAGGCTAATTGGTCTCCCAAGGAACCTGCGGAATATGTTCGCTGGCTGCGAGAAGTACTGGCTGAAGTGCATGAAGAGGCCCGTCACATTCTGCAAGCCGTTCAACGACGCCAAAAGCGGACATATGATCTACGTCTTTCTCATCATACCTACCACAGAGGAGATTTTGCGTGGGTCTTGGACTGTTCGACAAAGGTTGGAAGGAGCTCGAAACTGCACCCTCCATGGAAAGGACCTGTACTGGTATCCAAAGTCCTTTCACCGGTGCTGTACGAGATTGTGGATCGGAAGGGAACGCATGTCATCCATCATGACAGACTAAAGCCCTGTATGGATCGCTCCATTCCATTCTGGTTGCGTCGCAGGCGCCACGAGCTACTCCAGCTAGACGAAACTTTGCCCTATAGCCAGGACTCGAGCATCGTTGCCTCACAACCGCCGTCACAGCCGCTATCTGGCATTGTTGAGCCGGTGGAGAATCTCGCTGGTTGCCCTGCAAGTGATCTAGAGGAAACTGTCGCCTATGAAGACCCAGATGAGACGTTTCCCTATGAGGACATTGGGGAGTCTCAGGAGAGGGAGGAGGAGGAAGGTGATGGTGAGGCGCCAACTGTTGATGATTATGTTGATGACCTAGGCGATTTTGGTCTGCATGCATTGTTTGAGGAACCCTCAATTTCACGCTCTGGTCGTATTTTAAAGGCGCCCTCCCATCTGAGGGATTTCGTTCGCTAACGCTGTTTTATTTGGTGGTGATTGGGTAGTTAAGTTTGCCGACACCAACTAACCATGGACTCTGTTCCCTGCCAACATCATGCCTCAGCTGAACCATGTTGCAGGTATCATGGAGATTGACTGGGAGTCATCAGAATTGGTTGTCCCGGAGGGATACGACGACGGGGAACAGAGGGACATACTGGTTAATGGAGCCCAGTTGTCGGTTCGTGTGGTGAACGAAGAGTTTACATCTTCTGTGGTCGTCAATGAGGAGTCGGAGGACACCCGGGTGGTCCGTTTCCGTGGAGAGCCCGAGGAGTTTATCATCCTCGATGAAGTTGGTGTAACGGATGCCGACTGGGTTGACGAAGACGTAGTTGAGACGGAGGACTCTGTGGGGTCAGTTCTTGCTGAGCCTACAGATGTCAGCTTATCACCCGAGTACCCCCTGCCAGATTCACCACCTCCGCTGGAGCCAGTCCCTGCTGGGTCCAGCAGCCCTGAGTATCCTTTCCCGGATTCACCACCTCCGCTGGAGCCAGTCCCTGCTGGGTTCAGTGGTCCTGCACCAGATACCATGGAGCCAGTCCTTGCTGGGTCTATGGATCAGGAAGAACTACTCGTTGAAGTGGATTCTGATTTCCCCACATGTTCCCGACGGAGCTATTTGTGTGACATTTGCCAGCAGGAGGTTCCTAACAAGCATGCCAGGCGTCACTTCGAAGAGGTTCATCTGCCATGGTTCTATAGCCCACACACCGCTTGTGCTGCCTGCAAGACTAATGCGTCGGCTTTGTGTTTCCTTCGAAGTCGCCACGATGAGCGGGAAGGTCATCCAGCAGCCAGCTTCCGTTCCGACCAGGATCTGCTGCTGTGGGTCTCACGAATAGCTGGCATGCTTCACTTCTTTCGGGCTTGTTATGGACAAGCGGATCTGGAGGGCCTCCGCCAACAGATTGTGTCGCAAGGGCTCGCTGCCCAAGGCTACTCCTTTACAGGAAACTGGGAGGGACTGCTTTTGGTGTTAGACCAGTACCTCGGTCTTCCAGAACACGCTCACCATGACGTTGGCAATCCGACCTGTGTGTCCGCCCTGTTACACTGGCGCACTCTGTCCAACATCTTGGCGAAGTTGAGTCCCCTCGCACGGGAGCATTTCTTGATACTCGAGTACTGCTCGGACTTTCATGGAGGACTGTCGTTTCCAGTTTCCCCTTGGACCACAAGTGCAACAGCAATCGATGCCCACTGTCATCTGGACAGAACCCTCCAAAATCATGGAGTGGAAACACTGACAGAGCTATCAGATTTGGTGTCTGGTGGACGGACAGTAAAATCATTCATCTGCAACTTTGTATTTCCAAATCAATGGAGCAAACATGAGAACTTCCTGGACGAAAACAAGGTGAAGTTTACGTTCGGTATACATCCCCGAGCCCCTACCAAGTTTGGTGATCTCAGCCAGCTCAAGTGGCTCTTGTGCCACAAGAAGACAGTTGCCATAGGAGAACTTGGCTTCACTCTGCCTGCACAGGACATCAGAAGGCAACGCCAATTGGTCCGCGATCAGCTGGATCTCGCTGAAACCTACAGACTCCCTGTCATTGTCCACTGCCAGGGACCCAACAGCCATAAGGAGATGCTTAATCTTCTTCCCCATCACATCTCGAAGCATAAGAAGGTACAACTCCATTGTTTTGATGGTGACACTGCTTTAATTCAGCGCTACCTGAAGGTAGTTCCCCGCTGCATGTTTAGCATCAGTGGGCTTCTTCTCATCAACAGCCCAGATTTGCCCCAAGCGGTTCAGTCACTTGATCTCGCACACATCCTGCTGGAGACTGACGCCCCATACCTGGCTCCACCCGGGACTCCATTCCACCGCAATCACCCATGGAATATATACCAAGTGGCAGAACGGGTGGCGGAATTGAAAAACCTTCCGGTCAGGGTGGTCGTGGAGGCGGCTCGGCATAACGCCGAACGCTTCTTCGATCTATGAATGAAGACATCTGGAGGCTGGCTCACAGGGATTGGTCGGTTCTTGCTGAACTTCCCTGTGGGGCAGCCACTCTGTAAATAAAGTGTACATATGGGATTGTGCTACCGGGCTCCGCTGTCAGGTCAGTCCGTGCTGAGCTGACAGCTGACCTCATATTCTTCCGTAGGGAGTACGGATCGACCCATCAGTGTTACATAATTTGCGGCAGCTACCGAGGAGGTACTGCGAGCCTTCACTGCACATAGTTGTCCAGTCCGTCTTTATCAAGCAACATCAACAGTTCGCGTTGGAGGACTAGCTACCACTATCGATCGAACAATGTCGACAACCAGCATCCGAACAAGGATCGTCGATCATCAGCGTGCCATCAGCTGCTCCTCCGCCGACTTCACCCAAAACCAACGTGCTACGCCACTTGATTGAGGGGTGGCACTTCGTTTGCGCCCTGGATCCGGTCCAGAAGAGGGAGGAGTTGTAGGGATCGGTAACCTTCGTGAGCGATCGGGAGCGGCCGCTCCGGAAGTGTCCCGGATCGGGAGCGCGAAAATTCAGAGTTCCTTCAGCTGTCAACAGGTAAACATCCATTTTCCCCTGCAGTATTGGTGAGCTCTCACATCTTATATTTATTATCATTATTGCTTGCATTATTGATGTATGTACTGTTATTATTACCATGCAGCACTGCTGTATCCAACAGGGGTACTGAACAAAGCGTCATAGGGAAGAACCCCTTTTATCGCCCACCGCCTCAGGGCAAATTAGTATCACAGAAACATTAGAATGTAGCGCCATCGAGCAGCAAACATACCTCTGAACCTATACAATAATAGTCACCACCTTCCTCAATCTGAAAGCATCTTGGGCGGTCGCCATAAGTCACAGAATTAGAATCTCCTCCGTTCCGTTCCATTTCGATGCCGCTTGCAATCCCACAATGCAACTGGGATTTCTGCCTCAATCATTCAGTCAATAGCTGCCACGGCGTCGGAGGCCTATTGGGTCTGCAGCACCGGAGTCAGTTGGTCGCCTGGTACCCGGGTTTCATTCGAGCGGTTTTTCCGCAGATCCCAGTGTTCCCTACCGATAGGGAACCAGTTGTAGGCTTTGAGTCGGAAATTTGGCAGGGGAAAAAGTTTGTCAACAAAGACATTTCGTCCTTTTAAGTCTCATTTCGTTCCCATATCGACTCACTCATGTCGATAGCCTGATTGTCATTTTTTTCTGCTGTATGCTGTATCAGTGGTGTAGCATGCAAGACGCTGAAGATCATGCCGTTCGGAAGTTTGAAGCGGG